>Ga0196964_10000131_pt1 | contig 50500 bp, 79 predicted proteins | sample S1_10metaG_FD_148615 | JGI IMG/M metagenome (GOLD analysis project Ga0196964, IMG submission 148615) | Soil microbial communities from Anza Borrego desert, Southern California, United States - S1_10 | ecosystem: Environmental > Terrestrial > Soil > Desert | place: USA: California | collected...
TGGGACAAAGGCCGCAGAACTCGCGCTCACATGGCCAGAAAAGTCGTATGACAGATGACACATGGAATGCAACCGCGACGAGTTTGCAGAACTGATCGGCCGTTCAACGGGATGGATCAGCAAGATGTTGGACTTCGGCATGCCGGCTATTCGCTCGCGCCGGAAGGGGTCGCCCGTGAGGATCAACACAGCCGAGGCGATTCCCTGGCTGCTCGAGCAAGCCAAGGCAGAGGCCAAGCCTGCGGCCGAGAGTCAAAGAGAGCGCTTGGCGCGCGAGCAAGCGGACAAGGTAGCGCTGGAGAACGCGGCGAGCCGCGGCGAGCTAGTGCGGTCGGCGGACGTCGAGGCGCTGGTGCTGGAGACGATCGCGCAGTTGGGGAGTGTGCTGGACGGCGTGCCGGGGCGGTTGGCGAATGAACTTGCAGGGCTTGCTGATCCAGCGGAGATCCGGGCGCGGCTCATGCAAGAACTCCGCGGCGCCAGGTCAGCATTCGCTGACCGGCTTGCACAGCTGGCGGACGCTGGCGAACAGCTGGCGGAAAGTGGCGACGATCGCGAGGCCGCCGCGGCATCGGACGCCGGCGGAATGGGCGGACGAGAGTCGGGTGCTTCCGCCAGGGAGTGCTGAGCCCGGCGCGTACCGCAGCCGGCGCACGCCGTACTGCATCCCGATCGGGAATGCCTGTACCGACTACCGCTACCGGAAGGTGGGCGTCGTGATGGGTACGCAGATGGGGAAGACGGCCGGCCTATTCAACGTGATCGGCCACAAGCTCGACGACGACCCGGCACCGATCCTGTACTTCGGGCCGACAAAGTCAAACATCGACAAGGTGATCGAGCCGCAGGTTATGGGAATGTTGCGTGAGTCCCGGTCGCTATGGGCGAAGCTGGACAAGCGCGGCAAGCCGAACAAGCACTTGAAGCGAGTGTCCGGTGTGTCGCTGAGATTGGCCTGGGCTGGATCACCGACCGAACTCGCGTCGCAGCCGGCGCATACAGCGCTGGCTGACGAGGTGGACAAGATGAAGCCGATCCCAGGCGAGGGCGACGCCTTGGCGTTGGCTGAGGCGCGCATCGCTACCTATCCGGATGGACGGTTGGTTGGGACATCATCTCCGACAGCTGGAAACGTCGATGTCGCCAAGCACGCTGATACCGACGTGGAGCATTGGCAGGTAGCTGATGCTGATGATGTGGCGAGCCCAATCTGGCGGTTCTGGCAGGAGGGGACGCGCTACGAATGGGCAGTCCCGTGCCCGGAGTGTGCCCGCTTCTTCGTGCCTCGTTTCCGCTTGCTCTGGTGGCCGGAGGGGGCAACGCCGCGGCGTGCAGAGCGCGATGCGCGCCTGACGTGCGCACGCTGCGGAGCGCAGATTGGAAATGAGCACAAGGAATGGATGAACTCGCGCGGCACCTACCTTGCGCCTGGGCAGCATGTCGTTGGCTTCGATCGAGCGGGCAAGGGTCCGCCGCGCCATGCATGGCTTGGCGTCGATGGGGGGAATGGCGACGTGATTGGCGATCCGCCGGACTCGGACACGGTGACGTTTTGGGTAAGCGGCCTGATGTCGCCCTGGGTCACGTTCGGTCAGCGCGCCGCAGCCTGGTTGAAGGCTGTGCTGAGCGGAGACCAAGAGCGGATCCGCGTCGTCATCAACACTGCGTTCGGCGAGCTGTACCGAACGCGCGGCCAGGCGCCGGAATGGACTGTCGTCCGTGAGTCCTGCTCAGCACCGTATCAACTTGGCGACGTTCCGTCCGGCGTCATGGTCGTTTTTCTCTCCGTCGACGTGCAGAAGGACCGTCTCGTCTGCGTCGTTCGTGGATGGGGCGTCGGAATGGAGTCATGGCTGCTGCATCGCGAGGAACTATGGGGAGAGACGGACAAGCCAGAGGTCTGGAATCGGTTGTGGGTGCTGAGCGAACGACGGTTCGGCGACATGGCAGTTTCGGCCTTTGCCGTGGACTCTGGATACCGCACTGAGCAGGCGCTCGAGTGGTGCCGACGGCGTGGTGCGCGGGCCTATGCGACCTACGGTCGAGAGAAGCCGTCCCGGCTCTACTTCGAGTCCAACATCGAGGTCAATCGAAACGGCAAGAAGATTCGAACCGGTATGAAACGTTGGATCGTGGACACGGCCTATTTCAAAGGCTGGGTACATGATCGATTCGGCTGGCCGGATGACCAGCCTGGTGCGTGGCACATTCCAGGCGCGCTACCGAGCGGAGAGTGGCCCGGCGGCACCGAGGAATATTGCAAGCAGCTGGTTGGCGAACAACGTATGCATCTGCCGTCAGGGCGCGTGCAATGGGTTCGTACTGGTGAGAATCACTACCTCGACTGCGAGGCGCTGCAAGCATTCCTGGCGCATGTCGAAGGTGTTCGAAACCTCAAACCGACCGACGCGGCGAAGCCTGCGACTCCGGGGCGCCGTGTCATCTCGTCTGGCGTGAGCATCTACTGAGGGGAGCAATGGACGACATCGAACTCAAGCGGCGCCTGCGCGGGTGGGCGAAGTGTTACGCGGGGGCGCAGTTCTTGCGGCTTGGCTATGCGGACGGCTCTGCGTTGTTGTCGAGTCGCGATCCTGTTGATCCTGACGCTGAGGCGGTGGAGGTCGATGGCGTCGTGCGCGGGATGGAGTTGTGCGGGCGCTGGCGTGAGGCTCGGGTGTTGCGTGCCGAGTACTTCATGGCTGGCCTTCCGGAGTGCGAGAAGCTGCAACGTCTCAAGCGCATCGGTTTGAGCATGCACAGGGTCACCTACTACGACTATCTTCGGCAGGCAAAAGCGTTTGTTATGGGCGCACTCGCGCTGCGGGTGGCGGCATGACTTGTTGCGTACGTACATGGCGTAACCAAACTCCGCAGGCGGACTCCAATGGACCGCCTGCGACGTGGCACTCGGCACACTCCAGCAACGGCTAGACCAAGCTCTTGAAGCGCGGCACAAGCTGCTGACTGGATCGGCGACGGTTGCCGTCGGCTTCGGTGAGCGCCGTCTGCAATACGCGCAGGCGCAGCTCCCGGCGCTGGATCAGTACATCGCGGAGCTTCGCCGGCAGATCGCCGGATCGAGTGGCCCGGCGCGCGGGCGCATCACCTACGCGGTGCCTGACTGATGGGCTGGCTCGCTGGCCTAGCATCATTGGTCGGGATCAGTCCAGCGCAGGCGGCCACTGAAACCCAAGGCACGCGCTGGCGCGGTGCCTCGCAGTCGCTGCGCAGCATGGCGAGCTGGATCACCAGCATCGGCAGTCCGACGAGCGATCTGCCGGAGAACGAGCGCCGCACGCTGCGGGCGCGTTCGCGCGACGCGATGCGCGGCCATCTGCTGGCCCGCGCTGCGCTAACCCGCTGCCGCACGAATATTGTCGGCACTGGCCTGATGTGTCGGCCATCGGTTGACGCCGAGGCGCTCGGCCTGACGCCGGAAGAAGCCGAGGCGATCAATGCGCAGCTCCGCTCTCGCTGGGAGATGTGGGCAGAGGATCCTCTGCAGTGCGATTGGGAAGCTACGCTCGATATCTACGGGCTGCAGTCGCTTGCGCTGCTGTCGGCAATGTGCAGCGGCGATGCGTTTGCGGTGACGCCGGAAGAGTCCCGCGTCGGGGGTACGTCGGCGCTCAAGGTGCAGCTCATCGAAGCGGACCGGGTTTGCAATCCGTCCGAATCGATCGACACCGAAACGCGCATCGATGGCATCGAACTCGGCGCTGGCGGTGTGCCGCTCGGGTGCTGGATTCGGAACACGCATCCAGGCGATGCACTGCCCCGCGTCACGTTGCCGCGCTGGACGTATTACCCGATGGTCGGTGCAGAGACTGGCCGCCGCCGCGTCCTGCACATATGGAACGACAAGGAACGGCCCGGTCAGGTTCGTGGCGCGCCGTACCTTGCACCGATCCTCGAACCGCTGAAGCAACTGGAGCGCTACGGCAGTGCCGAACTCATGGCCGCTGTCGTCAGCGCCATGCTTACCATCTTCATTGAGACAGACGGCCAGTCGGACGCAGACGGCAACATGACTCACTCGCTTGAGGGCGAGGCGCCGAGTGTTGGTGCAGCGCCTCAGCTTTCGCTTGGCAATGGCGCAATCGTTGGTTTGGCGCCAGGCGAGAAGGCGAACCCGGTCAACCCGACCCGCCCTAACGCTAACTTCGATCCGTTTTTCATGGCGGTGGTGAAGCAAATCGGCGCGGCGCTGGAACTTCCGCTGGATGAGTTGCTGCTGCACTACAACGCCAGCTACAGCGCCGCTCGCGCCGCAATGCTGCAGGCATGGCGGTTCTACACGCTGCGCCGATGGCAGCTCACGCAGCAGTTCTGCGCGCCGATCTATGGCTTGTTCCTCGATGAGCAAGTCGCGTCCGGCGCAATCGTTCTGCCCGGTTATGGCGATCCGATTAAGCGCCGGGCCTACTCGCGCGCGCTGTGGATTGGGCCGGCACGCGGGGCGATGGACGAAGAGAAGGAAGCCGCTGCCGCGAAGATGCGGATTGAGATCGGCGTCAGCAATGAGGCTATCGAAACCGCTTCAATGACGGGTGAGGATTGGGGCGCCGTCCGCTCGCAGCGGGTGCGCGAACTAGAAGCTAGACGGCGCAGTGAAACGCTTGACCCTGAAAAGTATGGCGTGGGCGTTCGCGCTGGTCTGATCACGCCGAACCTCGCGGATGAAGAGGCATTTCGCAAGACGGCCGGGTTGCCCGCGGCAAGTGATGATGTTCGCGGTGCTTGGGAGGCAGACGGCGGTGCGCGTCGCCCGATTACTTTGCAAAGCGAGACCAAACCAGAGGTTCAGCCGGGGACGACGAAGGAGAACCCGGCATGATCGACGCATTCAACCTCGCAGCGTCGCGCCCCTGGTTCATTCAGTCCGAATGGCTGGAAACGATCCTCTCCATTGCGGATGGATTCGGTGATCCGCAAGCGCTTCAGACCAAACTAGGCCGTCCGCTAGACAACACTCGAACCGTCCGCATGGTCGACGGCGTTGCGGTCATCCCCATCACCGGCCCGATCTTTCGCTACGCGAATTTGTTCACCGAGATTAGCGGCGCGACCAGCACGCAAGTTTTGGCAACGGACATCCGATCTGCAATCGATAACCCGTACGTGACCGGAATTGCTCTGGACATAAACAGCCCTGGCGGAGAAGCGACTGGGATCAACGAGCTTGCAAACCTGATCTACATGGCGCGCGACAAGAAGCCGATTGTCGCTTATGCCGGCGGATCGATGTCCAGCGCTGCTTATTGGATCGGCTCAGCAGCAAGCGAAGTCGTCGCCGACGCGACCGCGATCATTGGATCGATCGGCGTTGTCATGTCCTACCTCGACACGTCCAAGCGTGACGAAAAGTCCGACGTTCGCCGCATCGAGATTGTCAGCAGCAGCAGCCCTGACAAGCGGCTCGATCCGAATACGGATGCAGGCCGCGCAAAGGTGCAGGCCATGGTCGACGCGCTGGCAGATGTCTTCATCGGCGCCGTCGCCAAGCATCGCAGAACAACCCCTGAAAAAGTCGCCAGTGACTTCGGTCGTGGCGGCGTGATGGTCGGAGCCCAGGCGAAAGCCGCCGGGATGATCGACCGGATTGGTTCGCTGGAAACAGTGATCGCCGAACTCGCCGGCCGCCTGCGAGCAACCCGCTCATGAAGGAGAAATCGATGAGCACCGATAGCAAGAAGACGGTCAAGGTGGCGAACACCGACGACCTTCGACTCGCGCTGGCGGCCGGATACGAGGCTGACCAGATCGAAGTCGATACCAGCGCGGCAGTCGCTGCCGCACGTGCAGAAGGCGTTGCTGAGGGCAAGAAGTCCGGCGCTTCCGATGGTAAGGATGAGGCCGTGAAGGCCGAGCGCTCCCGCATCTTGAAGATTCAGGCGCTGGCCCGTCCGGGCTTCGATGCGATTGTGAAGAAGGCGATTGATGCGGGCGACAGCCCGGAAGCATTCGCCATGGCGATGCTGACCGAGGCCAATGATCGCGGAATCAGTCTTGATTCGATCCGCAAAGACGCCCCGCCGCCGGCCTCGCACGCCAAGCCTTCTAACGACGCCGCCAGCGCCACCGAACAGAAATACGGCGCGGCCAAGTCGTGGGAAGAAATCGTCGCCGCCGCACCGAAGCGCATGTAAGGAGCCTGAGCCATGACCACCCTCACCATGGGTTCGCGTGCTGGCGAGCATATCGTCGACGAAGGCAACCCGCAGCACACTCGCGAAAACGTTACCGTCCTGACCGGTCAGAATCTGGCTGCCGGCGCGGTGCTCGGCCGAATCACGAAGGCACTCGCATCGTCTGAAACGCCGACGATCGTTGGCACCGGCACGGGTCTGATGTCGGCGCTGACCTTCGGCCCGGCAGTGCAGACCGGCGCATATGTCGTTGAACTGTTGGCGACGAGCGCAACCGCCGCGTTTTCTGTCACCTGCCCAGATGGTACGGTGCTTCAGAACGGCGCAGTTGGCACCGCATACAAGTCGGATCACGTCTCGTTCCTGATCAGCAACGGCGGCACGATGACCGATGGTGATACCTACACCATCACCGTTACCGCAGGCGGCACGCCGGCCGTACAGGGCGGCACTGGGACTGGCGCCATGTCGGCGATCAGTCTCGGGCCGGATGCGCAGAACGGCCTGTACCGTGTGATCAATCGCGCGGCCGTCGCCAACGGCGGCGACTTTGAAGTGATCGGTCCGGATGGATCGAGTGTTGGGCGGTTCCTGATGGGTACAGGATCGACGCAATCCGCGTCGTTCACCAGCCGTCAGATCAATTTCACGCTGACCGACGCGACCGATTTCATCGCCGGAAACTATTTCGACGTGATCGTTGCCGCCGGCAGCGGCAAGGTCGTCGAGTTCACGCCGACCACGTTCGATGGTCGGCATGAGCCGTACGGTGTGCTGCATGACGCGGTCAATGCGACGGCTGCTGACAAGGCCGGCGTCGCCCTGGTCCGCGGCCCTGCTGTCGTCGAATCCGCTGCGCTCGGTTGGGCGGCTGCGGTCACTTCCGCCCAGAAAGCCATCGCGCTGCAGAAGCTTGCGGCCGCCGGCATCGTCGCCCGTTAAGGAGGGGACGCGTCATGGCACACATCGATATCTTCAACTCTGATGCGTTCAGCGCGGTCAGTCTTACCGCCGCTGTCAACAAGTTCCCGCGGATCCCGACGCTGCTGGGTGACATGGGCCTATTCACCGTCAAGTCCAGCCCGACTTCGACGGTGAGTTTCGAGCAGGAGTCGAGCACGCTCGGCCTGGTTCAGACGAGTGAGCGTGGATCGCCTCTTGGTGTTGGTGGCGGGAGAGCTCGGACGATCCGGCACTTTGAAGCCCCGCGTATCGCAAAGTCGAATCGGCTCAATGCGGCAGAGCTGGCAAACCTGCGCGCGTTCGGTTCTGAATCGGAACTGGCTGTCGTTCAGGGCGAGGTTTCCAAGCGAATGGCGTCCCTGGTCGCAGATGTGAATCTGACCTGGGAGAACATGCGGCTTGGCGCGGTGCAAGGCATTGTCAAGGACGCCGACGGTTCGACGCTCTACAACCTCTACACCAAGTTCGATGTTATTCAGCCGAGCGAGGTCGATTTTGATCTCGATAACGCGAGCCCTGCATCTGGAGCTTTGCGTAAGGCATGTGCTGGCATCGTTCGCGCGACCAAGAACGCTGCTCAGAACGGCTGGATCAACGGGCGGACCTATGTTGTCGGCCTGTGCGATGACACGTTCTGGGATCAGCTCATCGCCCATACCGAAGTCCGCGCGACCTACCTCAATCAGGTGGCCGCTGCCGAACTCCGCGGTGATGCGCACTCTGGCCGACTGAACTTCGGCGGCATCGAGTTCATTCACTACGAAGGCACGGACGGCAGCGCCGAGACTGCGAACGTCAAGGTGCCGACCGGAACCTGCAAGTTCTTTCCGGTCGATACCGCGCCGGATTTCTGGCAGGCCGTTCTCACGCCGGGCGAGTTCTTCCCGACGATCAATCGGCCGGGCGAGGCGCTGTATGCGCTGACGATCCCGGATCGCGATCGTGAGGCGTTCGTGCAGATCGAGGTCTACAGCTATCCGCTGTTCGTCTGCACTCGTCCGCTTGCGCTGCAACGCGCTCGCAACACCTGAGCACGGCAGTAGCTTCCCGCGCCGGGTTCTGTCCGGCGCGGGACTTCTGACAGGCGAGCGCAGGTCATGGAACAGATGATTGATCCGGTCGAGTTCGGAAAGCTGATCGAGGCCATGCGCGCGACTCGCGAGGAGAGCGAGTCGTTGCGGCATGAGATGAGCAAGAACCGCGAGGAGCTTGCCCAGGTGACGAAGCGCCTTGAGCGGGTGGAGGCGAAGTTCGTGCTCGGCAAGGGGGCTCTGATTGGTTTGGTCTGCGGACTTGGGTTCGCGGTGGAAGGGTTCCGATCTTTTCTGGTGAAAGTCGTGGGGGGCATGTCGTGAAGCCGCGCGGCATCCGCAACAACAACCCTGGCAACCTCGATCGCACTCGGCCGCGCACGCCTTGGGAGGGGCGCGTGCCGGATACACAGTTAACCGATTCGCGCTTCGAGCAGTTCGTCGCGCCTGAGTACGGCATCCGTGCACTGGTGCGCACGCTCTTGACGTACCAGCGCAAGCACGGCGCGAACACCGTGCACGAAATCATCAGCCGATGGGCGCCGAGCACGGAGAACCAGACAGGCGCGTACATCGCATCGGTGTGTAACGCGCTGGGCGGCATCTCGCCGCAGCGACCGCTGGACCTGCAGCAGTACGAGGTGATGCGCCGGCTGGTGCTGGCAATCATCCGGCACGAAAACGGCGACCAGCCTTACAGCGCACACACGATCGACGAAGGCCTTCGCATGGCGGGCATCGTGCCGCGCCCGGAGAAGCCGGGCGAGCGGGCTGATGCGAAGCCACTGGCGGCGACCAAGACCGTGGTAGGGACCGCGATCGGCGCGACCGCCGGCACGGTGCAGCCTGCCGTCGAAGCGTTGCGCGAGCCGTTGGCCGAAGTCGGCTTCGTGCTGGAACCGATCAGCGAATGGTCGCCCTGGATCCGCATCGCTCTGGTCCTGCTGACCGTGGCCGGTGCGGCGCTCGCAATTTACGGCCGCTGGCATGCCCGCCAGCGCGGAGGTGTTTGACCATGCGTTCCATCATCGTCCTCGTTCTTCTTCTTCTGCTGCTGGTCGTCGGCTGCGCCAGCCGCGGCGGCGTCGATCCGAATTACGCGGCCTACCTGCAGGCGAGCCAGCAGGCCGACCAGCGCGAGCAGTTGGCGCGTGCGGCGATCGGCGACGCAGCGGCGAGCTGCGGCAATGACGCTACGTGCGTTGTCGCGGTCGCCGGCTTCGCCGCCTTGGCAGCGCAGGCGAGCGGACAGAGCGCAGCGCTGCAGCCCTACCGCAAGCAGTATCACCCGGCCTGGGGCATCCTCGGCGCGGTGGCTCCGGCGCTGGTGAACGGTGCCGTCAGCGTTCGGCAGTCGGACAACGCCCGCGACATCGCGCTCGGACAATACGATTTCCTCGGCGGCGTGATCAGTTCGGTGACGAGTTCGCCTGCACTGCTGCCGCGTGATCCATCGATCACGGTGGGCGGCGATCAGCACGTCGGCGATGCGATCGGCGGCAGCATTGTCGGACGGGACCAGATTGGCCGCGACGTGATCGGCGGCGACCGCGTGGACAACAGCGGTGTGATCGGCAACGACAATCGCTTTGAGTCGCCGGGACCGATCGACCATTCCGGTGACAACTGCACAGGCGAACTCTGCCAAGGCAGCGGTGATACCAATCCTCCGCCGGTGGAGCCGGAGGGCTGATCGTGCACGAAGCGAACGCCCCGCGCTGCGGCACCTGCAAGCACTGGGAGGCGCTGGTGCCGGCCGACCGTGCGAAGGACGTGCAGCGCCGCTGCCGGTGTCCGTTGCCGTGCAAAGCGCTGGCGACGCCGACGCATCTCAACCTCATGCATGCGGATGACCGTGCGCCTTGCCTCTGCTGGAGTCCTGCGCCGTGCGAGTCGTGATCGCCCTCAGCATCGCGCTGCTGGTGTCGCTTGCCGGCAATGCCGCCATGATCGTGGAGAAGATCCGCGCGGCCGGTGAGGCGACGGCGGCCGGGGCGCTGGCGAACGTCACCGGCAAGGCGGAAGCGCTGGCCGAAACGCTGGACCGAGCGAAGGCGGTTGCAGACCAGGCCGCGAAAGATCAGCCGGCGCTTATCGCCGAATTGCGCGGCGTGGCAGACCGCTCCCGCAAGCGCATCACCGTGTATCGAGACCGCGTCAAGACCATCCCGGCGGCCGCGTGCCCGCCCGGCCCTGAGCGGATGGATGCCGTCAACGAATCCCTGCGAGGTGCCCCGTGAACTGGCGCGCACCCATCGCCGCGGTGGCGCTGGCGCTCGCCGGCTGTTCGGCCGCCCCTACCGTGCCGGTCCGCGTGACTGCGGAACCTGTGCCTGCTCAGTGCGCCATGCAGTGCACGACCGGATGCCTGCCTGCCGATCCACCACAGTGGACCGGCGACCCGGCCGACCCGGCGACCTGGGATCGCCTGCAAGCCGATGTGATCGATCCGCTGCAAGTCACCGCCGAGACCTGCGACGCCGCGCGCCACGCGTGCGTGCAGTGCCTGCGCCGGCTCGAGCGCGTCGGCCTGATCTGCGGCGTCAAGGAGGACTGCCAGTGAGCCAGATCGACGTCGACGCCGAGCTGGAACGCATCCGCGCTTTAGCCGCCAGCGGCAGGCTACGTGCGCTCGCGTTCGTGCGCGAGGACGACGCCGGCGACTTGTGCCCGCGAATCATTGCTACAGACGACGCGCGAGATGCGCTGCGAGACGTGCTGAACGCGTTGCACGAGGCGAGCGCGACCGAGGTGCGGCAATGACCGCGCCGGTTGCCATTTCGCTGCACGCAACCCGCGGCGCCACGTGGAAGGCCGCAATGCGCTACCGAGACGCCGACGGCAACTTGATTCCGGTCGCTGGCAAGAACGCGCTGGCGCAGGTTCGCGAGAAGCGCGACTCCGAAGAAATCATCCTCACGTTGAGTTCCGCCAACGGTCGCATCATCCTCAACGATGCGGACGCAGACGGCTTCAACATTCGGTTCCTGGTCGCGTCGACGGACACGGCGGCCCTATCGCCAACGAACGCCAAGCGCGAGCTGGTCTGCGATCTGGTGCTCTACGACAACGCGTCGCCGCCGGAGATCACGCCTCTTTTCGCGGCCACGCTCACCGTGCATCCGCTCGGCACGGAGGTGCCATGAGCGGCGGCTGCGCAGGCATCGATATCGTCGCGCCGACCATCGGCCTGGACATCGTGGCCGGCGGAGGTGTCGACGTGCTCGATGCTCGTCCAGCCGTCGAACTCCTGGAGGCCGCCGCGCCGCAATTGGAGATCGCGCGCGAATTGCGCGTGGTCGAACTGGCCGGCGTCGGTGCGCGCGGCGAGCAGGGGCCGCCAGGGCCTGCTGGCGGCGGCCTCGTGGGTCCGTTTGCCTTCAGCTACGGCGACGCGCCAGGAAACATCTACACACCAAGCGTCGCCGGCACGATCACGGAAGCGCGCGTCATCGTCACGACGCCATTCGATGGCGTTGGTGCGTCACTGACTCTTGGCACAGCTTCGGAGCCGAACTCAATTATGGCCACCGCTGACAGCTTCCTTGGCGAACTAGCCGAGTTCGAGAAGCCGGCGGACAAGCCAATAAACGCGGGCGAAGGCATTCGCCTTTCCATCACGCCAGGCTCCAGCGCCACGCAGGGCGCCGGCCTGATCTACCTCACCTTCATCGAGTCCTGACCCATGGCATTGCAATGGCTTTCTAACCTCGTCGGAACGATGCAAGCCTACTTCCGTATCGGGGCATCTGGACCGAGGCTGAAGAACAACAGCGGCGTTCTGGACATTCGGAACGCAGACGATAGCGCCTATGCATCGGCGCGAATGGACGATCTGACAGCCGAAGACACGACGCTGAACACGCTCGATGTCAAAGACAACGATCTTGACCTGAACTCCGACGCGGCCGGAAGCGGCGCTGACTGGAAGTACACGCTACGCGTGCCGTCGAGTGGCATGACTGCGGCGGTCGTCCTGACGTTGCCCATCAATGATGGTAGCTCCGGTCAGGTGCTCGAGACGGATGGAAGCGGTGTCCTGTCCTGGGTGACGAAGGCCGGTGGCGCAAATCAGGCAAAGACGGACGTGACCAACCTCGCGTTCGGTGACTCCAGCCCGGTGACGATGTTCACGAAGGAAGCTGGTTCAAAGGTCAAAGAGATTCGCGTCTATATCGACACGCCGTTCAACGGCACAGCGCCCACCGTGAGCATCGGCGTGGTTGGCACGACGAGTAAATACGCGGCCACCACCGAGATTGACCTGAAGGCTGCTGCAGGCTCGGTGTTCGTCATCACGCCTGAGGACGCCGTCGAAGGCGGGACCGAAGCTCTGATCGCCACCTATAGCGCCGACAGTTCGAGTGCCGGCGCGGCTCGTATTGAAGTGGATACCGTTGTACCGAGCTGATCGAAATGTCACTGCAATGGCTGTCAAATCTGGTGGGCACGCTCAAGTCGTCGTTCAACGTCGGGAAGGCGAAGATCGACGCGAGTGGGGTCACCGCTGCGCGGACACAGTCCCTACCGGACAAGGCAGGTACGTTCGCCATGCTCGACGACATTGAAGGCGGCATCGCATGGGAAGAGACCGACGGCTCATCGACGTTATCAGTGAACACGGCATACCGAGCAACGGACGACGTGACGCTGCCGGGCACTGTCGCTGAAAACAACTGGCTGAAGATCCATGCCAACGGCGTCGACATTATCTGCATCCCGAACGGCGTCGACATTCGCGGTCCGTTTGGCACGGTCGACGGAGACACTGACACGCTGAAGCTGTTCAACGGCGAGACCGTCCATTTGGTCGCCAACAGCTCGTCGCAGTGGGAAGCGGTCTGATGGCTATCAAGACGCTCAGCCAGATTTTCGGCGAGTCACCGATACTGCGTCCACGCACGACGATCGCCAGAAAAACCACGACGATCATTGCTTCGTCTTTGAACCCTTTCAACGGGGCTCTGCCTTCGACGTTGTCAGGGGCGATGACGGCGAATCAATGGAAGGACCTAATCGACATTGCTGGCTCTGGGGTGCTGCAATTTGCGGCGCTTGGCGCACAGAACAGCACGTCGAGAACAGTTGATTTCGAAATCATCCTCGACGGCAACACCATATACCCAGGATCAGAAGCGATCGCTGCGGCACGCTGGTTCGTCGGCGTTGGTGCGGTGACACTGAACTCAAGCTCTGCGGTGCTTGCGTGGTCATTCGATCCAAAGCCGTACCGATCCACGCTGAAGATTCGCGCACGGCAGACCGACACGGCAACCGATTCCCTGCGCCTTGACTACGCACACGACACGGTATGAGCACGACCACCATCGAGGGCGAGTACAAGGTGACCCGCGACGACAACGGGCAAGTCGTGGCGCGTGTCCTGTACCGTCCCGTACAACCCGTACCGCTGACACGCGCCTACCTCGCGACCGTCCTGCGTCGCATGACGCCGTCCGAATTGCATCTATGGCGTCGTGCCGTCGTGCGTGCCGAGGCGACGAATTCGCCGACCACCGCGGACCGCCAGCTCTGCTACGCCTGGCACCTGTTGATGATGCAGCCGGACCCGGTGCAAGTCACAGCCGGCGATCTGCAGCAGCTCGGTACGTGGTGGGTGCAATACAACGTGGTCAGCAGCGCGGCACGTGCGCAGGAAATTCTCGCGCCGGAGGTGGTATGAGCCAACGCAGCACATGGGACGCCCACGACGCGAACATGCTGGCCGCATTCGTCGATAGCGGCCTGGCCGACGAGGCAACCTATACAGCGCCGACGCGCGGCGCATTACCGCAATCGTGTGTCGTGATGATCGGTCACGAGCCGTTGTCCGAGCTGCCGGGCGGTGGACTGCAAACGCAGAGCGGGCAGGTGCGGATCACCGGGCAGCTCTCGCAGCTCAGCGCCCCACCGGCTGAGGGCGGCAAGATCGTCGCGGACGGCAAGACCTACACGATCAAGCGTGTCGAGCACACTGACCAGGCCGGCACCATGTGGAGCGTGCTATGTCCGCGTCCGTAGGTCGGCAGGTGTTCGAGGCGATCCTGGCACGGCTGCGCCGGATCGATGGCGCCGCTCCAATGCGCAATGACCTGCGTGGCCGCATCTATGCACAACGGCCGAGCTACGACGCGCTCAACGGAGAGTTGCCGGCGGCCTTCGTGTTCCTTGCAAACGAGACGCGCGGCGAGCCATCCGGTGATCGAGTCGCGCGTGAGCGGACGCTGACGATTGTCGGCGTTGTACGGCGATCTACCGATGCCGGCCTCGCATTGGAGGACTTGCTTGCTGACTTCGATCGTGTCCTAGAAACCGAAGACAAGTACCTGTCCGTTGATGCGCCGAAGCGGAATCTGCTGAGCGGCGAGATGACGATCACCAGTTCGGAGTTCGAGCTTCCTGTCGATGCCTCGAACGTCGAGTTCGTAGCGTTGGACGTGCGCTGCCGTTGGCCGCACATACGTGGCAATCCGGACAAGTGAAGACGACGAATCGGATCAAGTAGCGGCGACGTGCCGCGATTCCATCGAAGGAGCAACTGAAATGGCCGCACCGACTCTCAACACCTACACGAACGAATACAAGTTCGGTCGTGGGCGCATTCTGTTCAACCGCCTCGTGAGTGGCATCTACGAAGGCTACCGCCCGCTCGGCAACTGCACTGAGTTCAACATCACAGTGGAGTCCGAGCAGTTCCGCCACGTGTCCAGTGAATCGGGCCTGGAGGAAGTCGATCTGGAGTTCACCCGGTCGATCACCCGCAGCGGTTCGATCACGACCGACAACATGAGCAGCGACAACCTGGAGCTGTTCCTGGCTGCCGATGCGACCACGATCACGCAGACCAGTTCCAGCCCGACGAACGAGGACATCGGGCCGGTCACTGCGAACCGCACCTACCAGCTCGGCCTTTCGGTGGCAAAGGGTGGCGTTCGCAACGTATCGTCGGTGTCGGCGAGCTTCGCCGAAGGCGATGATGCCAGCGCGCGTGCGAACAGCACCGCCTACGCGGTTGGTGACTTCTACAAGCCGGCCGTCTCGAACAACCACTTCTATGTGTGCACCGTGGCTGGCACGTCGGACAGTTCGCCGCCGACGTTCACCACGGATGGCACGACGTTTGCCGACGGCACCGCGACGTTCCGCGACGTGGGCCTGATCGCGATCGCGAACACCAGCGATGCCGATTACCTCGTCGATACCTCGCTCGGTCTTCTGTCGGTTAAGCCGACCGGCGCCATCGCTACCGCGCTGACTCGTCTGCCGGCAGGCACCACGCTCAGCCTGCACGTTGACTACACCCGCGCGGCGATCACCCGCGAGCAGATTGCCACGTCGGCGAGCGTGTCGCTTGAAGGTGAGTTGAAGTTCATCTCGGACAACCCGCAGGGCGCGCAGCAGGACGTGTTCCTGCCGAAGTGCACGCTGAGTCCGAACGGTGACTTGCCGTTCATTACTGGCGACGAGGTGGCGTCTGCGCAGTTCACGGTCGGCATCAGCAAGAAGGACTCGACGACTGCGGCGATCTACATCGACGGCCGGCCGGCGGCGTAACGGGAGCGATCATGGCGCGGCTCCGTAATCGGAAGGGCCAGGCTCTCCGCTTCTTCACCAATGGGAAGCGGGCGGACGATGTCTATGGTCTGTTCGATCACGTGGGCCGCGTTGTGAGACGAACTGAAGAGGCTGCGAAAAAGGCGCGCGTCAGCACATCTCGGCGCGCCGAGTCGTTTGCCAAGGAAGAGATCCAGAAGGATTTCAACATCAGGTCCGGACTGCTGTCGGGGAAGTTCCGCGTCGTTGATTCTGGCGATGCAATCCGGCTATTCGCATCCCAACGCCGTGTTCCGCTGCTGGAGTTCGGTGGGCGATGGGGAGGGCGGAAGACACCGGGCGCCACTGCTGAAATCGAGCGTGGCAACCGCGAGACATTCGCGAGTTCTTTTATCGCAACCGTGAAGGGCAAGCGCGCCGTCCGCGTGCGCAAGAAGGTCGGCGATAAGCGTGTGCGGCGTGGTCCGCTGAAGATGCTGTACGGGCCATCTCCGAAAGACATGGTGACCGGGCAGCGCAGTGACCCAGAGACGAGAAATCCGGAAGGGCGATATCCACGCGACCTTCGGAAGCGGCTGATCGCTCGGCTGGCTGCTTTCCACATTGCCGAGCTTCGGCGCTTGTACGAGGTGGAGTCCCGCCGTGGCTGATTCGTTTCGACAAGTCATCGAGGTTGCGCTTCAGTCGACAACCGACCCGAAGATTCGCGAGCTGCTGACGCAGCTTAGGGATCTTGGTTCAACCGGCGATACGACCGATGCGGCACTGAGTGCTGTCGTCGATGAGCTGAACCAGCTAAGCGATGCATCGCGCCGTGCAGCTGTCGCCGCAGACATCAGCGAGGCATTGGAAGAGACCGGGCATCGGCTTAAACAGGCTGAGAGCGGACTGGCGGCGCTGAACGGCGAATACGATCGATTCGACACGAAGAGTAAGGCGATCAATAAGGCGTTCAAGGATGCCGAGGCGGCTGTAACGTCGCTGACGAACGAGCAGCAGAAACTACAGGCTGCGCTAGCAGAGACGTCGGCCGATCTTGGAAAGGCCGGAGTCAACACCGAGAACCTTGCCGACGAACAGCAGCGACTCCGCGTGGCGATCGACGCCTCCGCGGAGAAGATCCGCGAGCGTATTGCGGCGGCGAAGGCCGCGGAAGCAGCCGAGGACCAATGGCGGGCGAGCATCAAGGATGCTGCCGCCGTTCTGCAGCGGCAGGAGACTGCGAACAAGACCGCTGCCGAGGCGCTGGAAAAGTACCGCACAAAGTCCAAGCAGGCGGCCGCCGCGCAGGATGACCTTGCGAATTCAGCGAATCGCAGCGTCGGACTGCTGAACGGGCTGAAGTCCGCACTGGCCGGGCTAACGGCATTCTTCGGCGTTCGCGAAGCGATCGAGGGCACGAAGAATATCCTTGGCCTGGGCGATGCCGCGGAGCGGACCCGCACGCAGCTTGCCGGCCTGTATGGCTCGCAGGCCGATGGCGAGCGCGCATTCACCAGACTGAAGGACGTAGCGCGCGAGAACGGTCTTGAGTTCACCAATACGCTCGAAGCGGCAAAGAAGCTGAAAGCATTTGGACTCGAACCGCTTGACGGCACGCTGCAGTCGCTGATCGACCAGAACGCGCGGTTAGGCGGAACGCAGGAAACGCTTGAAGGCATGATCCTGGCGGTCGGCCAGGCGTGGTCTAAGCAAAAGCTGCAGGGGGAGGAAATCCTGCAGTTGGTCGAGCGTGGCGTGCCGGTGTGGGACTTGCTCAGCAAGGCCACCGGCAAGAATGTGCAGGAGCTGCAGAAGCTCAGCGAGTCTGGCAAGCTCGGACGCGAGGCCATTGCGGCACTGGTGGCGGAGATAGGCAAGGCATCGAGCGGCGCCGCAGCGGCGAACCTCGATACTCTCTCCGGCCGAGTTCAGGCGCTGCGCGACCGCATCCAGCAGTTCTTCACTGAAGTCGCGAACAGCGGCGCGCTGCAATTTTTCAAGGATCGGATCGCGGCGCTCAGCGCAGATATCGACAGGCTTTCTGCCAACGGAAAACTACGCGAGTTCGCGCAACAGCTTTCGGATTCAATCGTCGCCGCCGGCAAGGCGATAGAAGGTTCGATCCGGTTTGTCGTCGAGTACAGCAAGCAGATCACGGCGCTGGCCCAGGCATACATTGTGCTGAAGGCAGCGCAGGCTGGCGCCGGAATCGTCTCTGCGATAACTGCGATGGGGGCGGCGACAAGTGCGGCAGCCGCGCCTGTCGCTACCTTCGCGGCGTCGATCAAGAACCTCGGGGTTATGGGGACGCTTGTTGCTGGAGCGCGAGCGCTTGCCGCCGGCATCGTCAGCCTCACCGCTGCGTTTAGCGGCTTCGCGGTCGCGGCGGCGGCAGTTGTCGGGGTGAAAGCTGGTCAGGCGTTAAGCGATCTATGGGATCGTCTAACGCCATCTGTAAAGAACGCGCAGAAGGCGGTGGACGAAGGTGCCGCAAGTCTGCTTATGATGGGGGAGCAAGCGAGACTAGCCGCACTGAGGTTGCTGCAATTCGAGCAACGACAAACGCTTGCCGCGGAACAAGTGGTAGCGCTTTCGGAGGCTGAGCGGAAGGCTTATGACGAAGGGCAACGCGGGCTTGAGCAATATCTCGTAGCACGCGCCAAGTATCTCATCTCCCTTGAGGGGACGAATCGCGCGTCTGCGGCACAGCTGGATGAACTGGCTGAGGTGCGTGCGCGGCTTGAACTGGTACGCCAGGGATATGAGGCAGTTGCGGCCGCAACGGCAAAGGCGGCTGAAGAAGCGCGCCGCGCAGTTGAGACAGGGCTATCAGAATCCGTCCTTGATCTGGTCGATAAGCTCGAAGCAGCAAGAGGCAAGGCTGATGGGCTTGGCGCAGCGTTCAAGACCATCTTTGAAGAGATCAGCAAGACGCCAAGCGCAGACAAGATCGCCGATCTTGTCATCGCGCTCGATGCTGTCGGCGGCGCGAGCGAACGTGCCGGCGCGCAGGTTCGAGATGCGCTGCGCGCTGAGTTGGAGAAGCTCAACGGGACCGACCTAAGTAAGTTTCAGGGCGCGGCCGAGTTCGCGTTCGATGAAGCGGGCAAATCTGCGTCTGAGTCTGCAGAGGTCATGCGGACGATCCTCGGCGTGGCGCTCGAAGAAATCGGCGTAGAGGCGGCCGATGCAGGCGTCAAGGTCACGGAGTCCGGTAAGCAGATTCTCGCCGCATTCAACGCGATAGCTACGAACTCGCAGGCAACAAGCGAGCAGGTTATCGCCGCATTTGAGGCTGCGGTTAGCAAGCTATCGACGCCCGAGGAGCTGATTCAACTGGAGGGTGCGTTCAGGCGCGCCTTTGAAACCGGGAAGATCGGCGCTGACGAATTCGGTCTCGCTCTTGGCCAGCTGAAGTCACGCATGGCGGCAGTGCGTGACGAGATAGATCCGCTTGAATCGGCATTTCGTCAGCTCGGTATAACCAGTCAGCAGTCTCTAGACGCCGCCGCAGACGCTGCTAGGCGATCGTTTGAGGCCATTCGAGACGGCGCTGCGCAGGGCAAAGCATCCGCCGAAGACGTGCGCAGAGCGTTCGAGGCCTATGCGCGTGCGCAGTTGGCGGCCGTCGCGGACGCTGATGCGTGGAAGCAAGCGCAGGTTATAGCGCATCTGGCTGTTCAGGGCGCGGCCGTACTCTCCCGCGAGAAGCTTGAAGCCCTTGGGTTGGTCACGGCCGAAGCCGCCGAAAAGACAGACGCATTGACGGCTGCTGCCGATCGATTTGCCGACGCCGCGGAACGTCAGGCCGAGGCTGCTGATCGAGTTGCCGACGCCACAGAGAATCAGGTTCGTACACAAGAGAGATCGAACCAGGCGATTGTCATAGGCACGCAGTTGACCGAGCGCGCGATCGAAGCGCTTGACCGCTACGCCGGGCAGATCAATCGGCTGAGTCGCGACTTGATGAATCAGCAAGAGGAAGCGCGGCGCCATATCGAACTGCTGGACATGCAGATCGCTCGGTACGACGAGAATGCACAGGCGATCCAGCGGCTTCGTGGCCAGTACGACTTGCTCGACGATAGCACCTTGCAGGAGATAGCGCAGCGCGAGCAGCGCTTACGGCAGGAGCAAGAACGCCTGGCCCGGGAGCAACAGGAGGCCGATCGTCGAGTGCGCGAAGCGGTCGAGCGCACGTCAAACGGTGGATCGTCTGGCGGGTCATCCGCTGGCGGCGGCTCTGCCCCTGCGCCGAACATCGTGAACAACTTCAACATTACACCGACTGGTCTGCTACCCGGCATCACCGGGACGGGCAGCGACTTCTGGGATCAGGTCGCGCGGAAAGTCTCGCGCGAGCAGGAACGGTTAGGGATTCTCCGTCGATGACGATGTACCTCGGCAACGACCGCAATGTGATTCGCGACGCTGTCCTGTCGGCGCTCAACATCGTGCCGAGCGCTGTCGTCTACCGGACGGACACGGCGGCGAAACTGGGCAGCGGCAGCGTGAGCCTCACCGGCGACTACACCGGCCAGGCCGACGCGAACTACGACGTTGAGATCGTGGACACGGCCGGCACGACGCGGCGGATCTCTGCGCCGAAGTTCGTTGGTGTCGGCAGCGGCCGCATCTCCGACATCGCCGCGACGACGGACCTTGCGGCGCAGACGATCACTGTAACGCTGGAGGACGCGGGCACGATCACCGAGTATGCGCAGGCGCCGTTTCAGGGCGCGACGTTGCGGGCCGCGGCGGCTGGATCGAGCGGCAACAGCATCAGCGTATCGGTGTCGGAGGCTGGCCTGACGGCGACGGCGACGAACTATGCGCTGCGCGAACCGTTGCGCGCCGGGACGAATGAGTATGTCGGCGACCACTGGAACTTCGGCGCCGTCGTCTTGAACCCGGACGGCACGATACCGAGCAATGCGCCGCGCATTCGGTTCGGACACGACCCGCAGGTGTATCGCGCGTATCGCGCGTTCAAGGGCGGGCGCTACGTCTACTCCTTCAGCCCGGCGCCCGTGCGCGACGTGGCTGCTGGTGCTCGCGTCAAGACAGTCACCGGCACGCGCACGATCACGATCACGGACGGCGTGACGCCTGAGACCCACACCAGCATCACCACGCTGTACGACGCGCTGACGAAGATCCGCGACGACTCCGCGCTCGTGACGGTCGTCGGGCCGATCGTCAATGATCGGCTGCCGGGCGGGCAGGCGGTGGTTGATCTGTCGGTGAGGACATCCAGCTACGTGTCCACGGTCGAGGCCGATGGTTCGTCCTACGTGCGCAATGCCGACATCGGCATCACCGTGGCGAGCAATGCGCCGACCGAACTGCTGACGATCGAGTGCAAGGATTCGACGTCGCCGGGGTCTGAGACCTGGGGCGTTCGCGGGCAGGTAAGCGGCGAACAGGCCGATGCCGTGACGGGCGTTGCTTATAGCGCTGCCGGGTACGGGTTCACCATCCCGACGATTGCGCCGCCGCCCGTGCCGAGTTCGAACCGGACTTCAGCGGTGCTTGAGCCGATCGATCGTTCGGAAGAAGAGGAGATTCCGAAGCTCTGTTACGAGAACCTCGTTATTGGCGCGCAGGCACGCGCGAAGACCTACACCTTTATCTGGCGTCGTCGCCCTGGCGATTGCGAGTGTGGCGACATCGATGGCGGTCCGATTGACCGTCTGTTAGGCATTGACTCAACTACGGAGGGCCAAGTGAGCACTCTGCACGAAGACCTGCAAGAGCCTTTCGAGGACTTGTACGGTTGGTACAAGACATTCTCTGCTGGCGTGACGGACATCGAGACCTCGCCGAGCGTGTTCTTCCAATCGAACAGCGGCGCAATTGCGGCAGCGCAGGGGGTCGTTTCGATCTTCAGCGCCGCTCTGCGAAAGGTCGTGGCGGAACTGAACAACGTTCCGGCCGGGACTCAGACGACCTGGGACAGCGCACTGACCTCTGCCCAGACGGATCTGCAGGCGGTCGACACGATTGCCGAGATGGCGACGACTTCGGGCGTGGATGCGTTCCTTGAGCGCTACCGAGCGGCAATGAACGACATGCTCGTCGAAGCGGGTATCGACCCAAATTTTGAGGACGCCGCACTTCAAGGGAATGAAGTGTGGCGGGACTACGGCGAGAATCACTGGTTCGAGAGCCTGGATGGGCTGCTCGCACTACAACCTGGACATTACTACCACAGCGCGAAGATGGGGGCGGACGCGACGGGGCGTGCCGTGCCGGTCTCGACGCAGGAGTTCGGCGTCGGCATTGCGGTCGGGTGCGACCTGAAGGAAGGGGACAAGCTCTACATCCTGATCGACACAGCTGGAGTTGTCCGGGCGACCTATCAGCAAGGTGATCGGATCGAGGTTCAGGTCACGCGGGCTGAGGCGTTGGCCTTGTTCGGTGGCGTGACCGGCGACAACACGCTGACGTTCAGCGTCATTGGCAGCGTGGCCGGACGGTTGGCAGATTATGAGCTGGTGACGACATCTCCGGCTGCGTACAGCGACAGCGGCCTCAGTTTCGAGATCGAGCCCGGCGGCATTCGCTATGCGCTGGGCGACCGCTACACGTTCGACGTCGAGGCCGGGCGGTTCAAGTGGCGGAAGAACGGGGGGTCGTGGTCGAGTGCGACCGACATCGGTAGTGGCACGATCGAGGCGGGCCTAACCGCCGTGTTCACCGGAGGCGCTTCGCCGAGCTGGGTGGCTGGCGATCGATGGTCATTCACGGCCGAGGCGATCAATGGACCTGATCGACTGCGCCAGCCGACGCCTGGGCAACTGGCCTGGACGAGTTCGACGACGGTTGCGATCACGCCGGCTGATGCGAATGCTGACGTGGCTGGCTTGTTGATCGCCGACCACACGATCCCGAGCACCGCGACAATCACGCTGCAGGGCAGCGACGACAATTTCAGCACGACGCCGTTCTCTCAGGTGGTCACCTGGCGCGAGCGGAATATCTGGCTGCCGTTCGCGAAGACCGACTATGCGAAGTGGCGGCTCGTCGTCACTACCGCCGGCTCGATCGATTGGCTGTGGCTCGGCGATTCGCTGCAGATGCAGATCAGCACGGGCGTCGTCGAGCTTGGCCGGCTGCTGAAGCGGCGTCGAATGCCGCGCCTGACGACACGCGCCGGGCTCGGTGTCGAGGTTTCGCATGACGCGCTGACGCAGGCCAGCGTCGATGCGCTGGTTGCGATGCTGGAGCACGCGTGCACGAATGACGATGCGCGCTTCGGAATCGTGCCGAATTCACAAGAGGGCGAGGCAGCGATTGTTCGATTCGCCGCCGAGTCGTTGGAAATCGAGGACGCGAAGGCGTTTCAGCCGCGCGATACTGATTTCCGCTGGCATCGGCTGCACATGACGCTTGAGGCAGCCGCGTGATTTTGCTGCGCATCGCGGGCGACCCGGCGCGGAATTTCGTGCGCAACCGTGAGGCTCGGTCTCTGGCCGAGCCTAAGGAGGCGGCGCACGAACTGCTGGTTGGCGTCTCGCCAATCCGCAGCGGCGACGAGAACGCGAATCTGAGCATCACTCTTCAGAACGCGGCCGGGCAGTGCTCGGCATTGTTCGCAATGCGCCCTTCGACCGGTGCCGCTGCTGTGCTGTACGACGACGCAGGCGAGCGCTTCGCCGGCATCGTCACTGCGATCACCCTGAGTGCTGATAGCTGCACGCTGGAGGTCCAGTCGTGAGGGCGTTGTCGGAAGCGTTGCCGCTGCGCACGACGGCAGTTTGGGGCGAGTACCGGGAAGCGAAGGCGATTCCGCACCGCTACGGCGAATGCGGTGGTGCCATGTTGCAGTACGATCGCCAGCGCACGCAGTTCGTCTGGGCGGATCATGCAGTGCAGTCGGTCGACGAGGTGCTCGTCGGTGGTCAGCCGGCGGGGAATTGGGTCTGGCGCAACACGACGGATTCAACCGGACAGCCGATCGCGCTGGTTGAGTTCGATCAGCCTGTCGACGAGGGCGTGGACCTGCTGGCGCGCGGGCGTGGCAAACTGCACCCGACGCGTGGCACGCTGATCGAGTCTCCGGCCGATGTGCTGTGGGACATGCTGACGAACATCGCCGGCCGCGGCCTAGCCGAAAGCCAGTTCGCCGAGTTCCGCGCTGAATGCGAGCAGGCCGGCATTATCGTTGGCGGCAGTCTGCAGGATTCCGCACAGGCGGCGCGTGGCGCGGCGGTCGATCTGTGCCGCAGTATCGGTGCCCGATTCGCCCCGGACGCGCGCAGGATCGCGTTCCTGTGGCCGGGCGGGGCAGCTGCCACGGCCTCACTCGCGACGATCGAGCCGCCGCACGTGCTCGAGGCGAGGCAGCAGCATGCTGACATCGTGACCGAGCTGACGGTGCGGTATCGGTTCGAGGAGGGCGAGCCGCGCGAAGCGCTGGCCGTCGAGGCGCCGGGAGTGGTTGCACGCTACGGCCGGCGACCGGCTGAGCATGTCGCACCGTGGATCAGCAGCGCTCGCGTCGCACTGTCGGTGGCGACACGCTTACTGCAACATCAGGCTCGGCCGGTGTGGTCGGTTGCGATCAACGGCATCGAACGCGAGCTGCGCATCGGCGACAAGGTGACGCTTGATCATCCCGTTTTGCCGCTCGGCGGGGAACACCGAGTGATCGGGCGAGAGTACGACGCTGAGCTGAAACGCACGGCGGTGTCGATTGCGGTGCCGGTCGGCGATACGCCGGCTGTGAGCCTGGTGCGACAGTCCACTAGGCTGACACCGGAACGGTACGCTGGCGTTTCGGTCGACACGCGGGGCACGCAGCGTCTGCTGACCGTCTATGCGTCTGACGGCAGTCCGGCGGCGGGTGCGGCAGTAGTTCTGGATGGAGCGGTAACGCGCATCGCGGATGGAGCCGGACGCGTCGAGTTCCCCGCGGCAGTGATGCCTGTAGGCGCGCACACGCTGACGATCCGCACTGCAGACGGGGCGGAACTCGTGGTTGGGGTGACGGTGTGACGACGCGTATATTTCGGGCGCAGCGAGTGGCGGGCGCAGCAGCCGGATTGAATCTCTCCGTGCGCATGCCGGCCCCTGGTTCTGGTGCCTCGGCGTGCTCATGCTCGAACATCGATCTCGGAATTGTAGGTGCCGAAGATCCGCTCGTAGGAGCATTCGGCTTCGGGCAAGCGCCGCTGATCTTGGCTGCGACAGGGACGATCTGCAGCGATACGCAATGGGACCTATCTACGGAGTGGACGCCAACGACGGAGGGCGGGGCAGAGCCGACGATCACGGCTGCCGGCAACACCGCATGGTTGGTCAGCGGCACCGCAGCGGGTGAGCTGGTGATCAGCCCTGCGGCGCTGTGCGGCGGTGCAGTGATCACGCTGCCGACGATCACGATCACGATCGGTGCTGCGTTGGGATGGGTCGACGGGCTGCAATTCGTCAACATCTTCAACCCGCAGGCGACATCCGACTTCGAGGTGGTCACGAAGAATGGCACGGACAATATTTCGCTGCAGGTGTTCAACGACCTGTTCTGCTTCCTGCACATCTTCCCCGGGCAGAAGCTGACTGCGATCGATGTCGCCATCGATTTCCTCGCCGAGGCGCGCACATCCTCCGACCAGTACCGCTACTGGCTCCAGCTGCACTCTGATCACCCCACGGGAGACTGGAATCTGTACGACAGCGGCCTAAAGGCGGATGCGGCAGCGGGAACGTTTACGGTGGACGAGGAATTCGAGGTCGCCGACCTCACCGCAGGTGAGTTGTACTTCTACGTCGACTGCGGTATCGCATCGGGCGACGTGACAATGACCTTGCGCCGGCTGCGGTTCTATTTCGAGGCCGCGTGATGAGATGGCAATTCGGCAAGCTGATCACCGGCGTAGGCGCAGATTGCGCTGGGTGTGCTGCGCGGCGTGCGGCAATCCAAGCGGTCGCCAGGCGGATCGTTTCCCGCGTCTCAGCCCGTGAGCCTGCCCAGCTGCAGGCTGGAGGGCATGAGATACGCGACGAAAGCCGAGTGGGCCGAGGCGAAAGCGGCCGAACTCGAATCGAAGGCGCTGGCGATCCCGAGTGAGTGCCGCGGGGCCGGCTATTCGGCGCGTCGGTATGCGCAGGGCATGGACGACCGGGCGCAGCTGTGGCGTGAAGCCGCGCGGTATCGCAGGCTCGCTGAGCGGTACGCCGCGGCAGGGCAGTAGTCGCCGTACGATGGCGGCATGGCAGATGACGACCTCCACTGGGAGCCGCTGAACTACGGACGCCCGAATGGGGACTTGGTGCTGATGCTCGGCAGCACGGTCGTTGCACGCGTTGGTCGGCTCGTTAGCGGCGCGGGCTGGCTGAGTACGGTCGGCGTGCACCGGCAGGACTGGACGCGTCGGCCGAAGGTCGTCGCGCCGACACAGGTCGTCGCGCAGAAATGGGCGGAACGCTGGACACGAGTCAACCTCGAGCGTGAGAAGGCCTTTTTCCCAGTGCCGGTGCGCGGCACGGCCGGCATCATCCGATACGTCTATCCGGATCAAGCGGCGAGTGGATCACCTGCGCCGAAGCGACCGCAGTACACAGACCCGGGCGGTATTTAGCCCCCCAGGTCACGCAGCTCACGGCGCGTTCTGCGTGGTCCTGGCGGCCTCGGTCAGTGCGCGCTCGACGCAGGCGCTGGCGGTCGATGCATATCCTGACGCCTGCAGCCGCTGCAGTGCGGCCACGCCCTCTGCTGACAGCGTGACCTGTACGAGCGTAGCGCCGGTCTTGCGCAGGCGCTCACGGCGCGCCCGCTGGCGTTGGGCCGGGGTCATCGGGCGGCCGTCAGTCACGGCGGTATACCTCGTCGATCCAGGCCCACGCGATGCAGCGCTCGCAATCGCCCAGCCAGTGCACCGCCGGGTGCGGTTCCGGCAGGCATGCGGGCAGGTGCAGCAGTGCGGCGAGCCACGGCGCAGGCGGTAGATCGTCGGCGCGAGTAGCGAGCGCAGGGATCGCATGCAGCTGACGCCACAGGCCCGCCCCGGCCCTGGCCTGCATCGCCAGCGCGATCGTCACCAGCGCCGGCCCCTGTGGCTCGCTGATCGCCCAGACGGCCACGTGTCGGCTCGGGCGCTCCGACTCGACGATCCGGCGCAGGATCATGAGCCCGGACGGCGAGGGGAATTCGGCCTCGCCGGCGCGCTCGCACTCCGCGACCACCGGCCGCAGCTGAGCGAGGAGATTGTCGGAGACCTCCTCGCGCGAGGACCGCCGGACGTGGCCAGATGTGAGCGTGACGTGATTGAGGTACACGATTACTCGATCTCGATTCCGACGCGCATGGCGTCCGCGCGCGTCAGGACGATGCCCTGCGGGTGCTCGTAGCGAGCCGACAGGCTGGAGCCCACCGGATAGACGTCCGCGTCCAGGCGCGTGACAGCCTCGCCGGTGCTGGTGTGCAGCAGGTCGACGTCTCCGTCAGCGTTGATCCGACCGAAGTACTCAGGTTTCTGGTTGTTCATCTGGGTATCCTGCATTCCGGGAGGTGACCACCGGCGTCGGCCGGTGGTCAGGGTGATGTGGCAGAGCCTCACAGGACCGTCTCAGTCGACGTAGGTCAGGGACTGCGTCAGTCCATCGAGCGCGTACACGCGCCACTCGTTGCCTTCAGCGTCGGTGCCCCACGCGTCCAGCACGGCGTCGGCCGTGTGCTCGACATAGTCCTCCAGCCCGAGGGGCTGCAGTTCCTCGATCATGGCTTCAATCTTGGTGTCGATGCCGGAAAGGGTTTCGTCGAGAGCGACGCGGGCAATGCAGTCGTGGCTGATTGAGCGGCGGACAGCGGCGGCGGCGGTGGTGTATGCGTTGGTGCTCATCGTCTTGCTCCTCCGCCTGTAGACCCCGGCGGACAGGTGGTCGGTATCGACCGTGGAGATAGTCTAGCGCGTGACATGTCACTGTGCGCTACCGTTCGTCGGCTGAGTCAGATTGCACCAGGCGTCGGCACCGGCTATGATCGGCGCCGCTCGCCGGGGGTGAGCACGATCAGGATCGGCTCAGTCAGATAGAGCACGGAGCGCGCCCCCGCTACCACAATTGGCTGACACGCGGCGACCTCGGCGACGGGGTCGCCGCTGTCGTTTTTGCGGACCGTGATTCGCTCGCCGATCAGCGTCCGCAGTGCTTGCCGAGCGCGTGCGTGGTCGCGAGTGCGGTCGGCGATATCACGCAGCAGTCCGCGCCACAGGTCGCGCAGGCCGGGCAGGATCTGAGCTGGCTGCACTGCAGCTGCACTGATCGCTGCCTGTGCCTCAGATACTGCAGTCTCCGCGGCGATCAGCTCGGCGCGGGTGCTCGGCGTGATGATCCCGGCCCGCAAAGCGGCGAGGATGTTCTCGCGCGTGCGCTCGGCATCCGCGAGCCGGCGCTTGGCGCCATCGATATCCGGCGCTGCTCGACGCAATGCGGAGGCGACACTGCGACGCAATTGGGCCATTGCAGCGGGGCTGAGCAAGCGCTCCTGTATGCCCGCGAGTAATGCGGCCTCGGCATCCCGGCGCGCGAATCGCAGCGTGCTGGTGCACGTGCCGCGGTCCTTCGCTGTGGCGCAGCCGTAGCGGTAGCGGTCGATGATGACCATGGGACCACCGCAATCGCCGCATCGCAGGATGCCGCTCAACAGATGCGTGCACGGACGACCAGCACGACTGCTTGCTGTGTCGCGCGAAACTCCGGTTAGGCGCGCTTGTGCGGCTGACCATGTCGCGGCGTCAATGATCGCCAACTCTGGATGCTCTGTCGTGATCCACTCGGCAGACGGACGTTCCTGCCGCACACGCCTGCCGGTGTCTGGGTGCTTGACCCAGCGCGAGCGATTCCAAATCTGGCGACCGACATAGATCGGGTTAGCCAGGATGCCGATGCCGCGTCGGTGGTCTCCGTAGATCGCGGTCATCGCCCACGTCGAGCCACGCGGAGGCGGCACGCGGTCGCGGTTGAGTCCGGCCGCTATCTGCCTCGGACTGCGGCCTGCGATGTACTCGGCATAGATGCGCCGCACGACGTCAGCACGGGCCGGATCAATCTCGCGCTGCCCTACACCCGCCACGCGGTAGCCGTACGGCAGGCCGCCAGCGCTTGCCCCGCTGAGCGCTCGGCCTGCGAGGCCGCGGTGCGTCTTGTCGGCCAAGTCGTCCAGATACAGCTCGGACATGAGCCCGCGGAGCCCGACGTCGGCTTTGTGCGACTTCCGCCCGGTATCAACGCCATCCGACACGCCGATCAACCTGACGCCGGCAAACGTGAGTCGCTTGACCGCCTTCGCTGATTCGATACTGTCTCGGCTCAGACGTGATAGGTCGTCGACCAGAATCACGTCATAGCGTTGAGCCTCGGCCAGCAGAGATCGATAGCCCGGCCGGTCTGCACGCGCGCCGCTGATCGCAGCATCGGTGTAGGCAACAGGATCAGGCCAGCCCTGTCGGGCGCAGTAGGCGCGGCAGTTGCGGAGCTGGTCGTCAAGCGACGCTTCGCGCTGGGCATCGCTGCTGTACCTGGCATAAGCCGCGACTCTCATGAGTATCGGAACGACCTAAGTAGATGCTTCCAGCCCGGCTTCCCTTTGTGCTTCATCTGCCAACGAATATGCGCAGGGCATCCGAAAAATAGATGGCGTATCTTGCTCTGGTTCCCAAGAAAGATCGGGAAGGTGAATGAACCGTATGGTTCGGCATTGAGATGGAGAGGCTCGCGTTCAACCGAAATCGAGATCTGAACTAAGCCCTCCAATTCGACCGGTTTGCCAAGAGTTCCGTCCGAGTTGATCGGCTGGAAGATGGCTTTTCCGATGGGCAACACGTAGGACATGCAACGGCTCCAAGCTAGTAGGGCAGCCTACGCCGCAGCGTCCAGATCGGGCAACGGCACAGGATTCGTACGCGGCTCACGCCCAGCCTGCTGCGATGCCGGCTGCGCTGTCAGATAATCCCGCACGAGAATCTCGGCCAGCGCGTCAATCAGCTCAATCTCGGCAGGTAGAAGCGGGGCGCTCATTGTCAGTGCACCGCGATCCGGTCCAACGGGCTCAGCGTGCCGATGCCTGGCCGCTGCATCACGTGCGTGTAAATCTGTGTCGTGCTCACGTCGGCGTGGCCGAGCAGCTCCTGCACGGTGCGGATATCGGCACCGGATTCGAGCAGGTGCGTAGCGAAGCAATGGCGTAGAGAATGCGGCGTTACTCGCTTCTCGATGCCGACGTATCGCGCTGCGTCGCGTAGAGCGCGCTGGACTGGCCTAGCATCGAGATGATGCCGACGGACGCCGCTGCCGTCTGGGATGCGCTGATATGTCCGCGTGGCGAACAGCCATTGCCACGGCCATTCATATCGAGCGCGTGGATATTTCCGTGCGATTGCATCGGGCAGTTCAACGTCGACCATGCCGCGCTCGATGTCCAACTTGTGCAGATGTCGTCTGAAGTCGAGCTGCAGGCGCAACGCGTGCTTGGTCGACTCGGGCAAGCAAGTGATCCGGTCCTTGCCGCCCTTCCCTTGGCGCACGGTGATGATGTTCCGCTGCATGTCCACGTCTCCGACGCGCAGCCTCAAGCACTCCATCACGCGCATCCCCGTTCCGTAGAGCAGCCGGCAGATTAGGCCAGGGGTGCCGGCGATGTGCGACAGCAACGCCTGTGTCTCCTGCACGGACAGCACGGTCGGAAGGTACTGGCGCGGCTTTGCGCGGGTGATGTTATCGAGCCAGGGTAGGGCGACCCCGAGCACTTCACGGTATAGGAACAGCAGCGCGGCGAGCGCCTGGTTCTGCGTGCTCGGCGATACGTGCTGATTGACTGCGAGGTGCGACAAGAAAGCCTCTACCTCTTCAGCCGCCATATCACGAGGCGGCCGTCCGCCGTGGAAGCGGACGAACTGCACGGTCCATGCCCAGTATGTTCGCTCCGTTGAGCGAGCATAGTGTTTGGCTCTGATGCGATCGAGGAACACACTGTGCAGTGTGACCTTTGTCGTGATATTGGCGGCCATGTCTGGCTACTCAATGAGTTACGGATCAGTCCGGTTCGTTATGCGGCGAACCCGCCGCAGAATTGGCGTTATCCGACCGGCCGATCGCCTTCGCGATGGCGTTTCGAGCGGCAATGACTTCTTGCTGCGATTCCTTCTCCTCGTCACTGAGGAAGCTCGTATAGCCGTAGCCGTCAAGTAGTGCGACGAGCGCTGCCAGCAGATCGGGCGCAGCCGAAATTAGACGTGCGTCGCCAAGCACCTCTGCATCAGCGCCTCGCGATGCACGGAAAACCTCTCGGCCGCATGGCGCGTCAACCGTTATCTCCCGCGCCATTACATGGACTTTCCACGGCCCGGGCGTATGCCGGATAACTATGGCTTCGAGCGGCGACTGTTTCGTATCTGCGTTCATGGTTGATCCTTCGCGGCGTCGCCGCTCAAGCCGGCGTTGTATTGCAATCCGAGCGCCTTCGCGGCCTTGGCCTCATGGTGCCGGCAGTGCAGCAATGCCTCGTCATGGAACCCATGCTCAATTGCATCTGCGGTTAGGCTCAGCCCGCCGAGCAGACACAGAAGCTCGGAGCGTAGTCGCACAATCTCAGCGCGGCACTCGCTCGGATTGGTTGGCAGCGACCGTAAGCAGTCGTAACACATGGTCTCGCCGTTCATGAACGTCGGCATGTGCCCCGTCGCCTCACAGTAATCGCACTTTTTAATCGGTGGTTCGCGCATTGGCGCCTCGCGTTGCAATACAACTATGCGTTCAAAAAGGACCGCGCTGGTGTTAGGTCGCTTCGTCCGGTTGCCCCGGCGCGCGGCCTTTTAACGCGGCGTTATCCGGCTCTTCATCCAGCTTGCGGCCTTCCGCTTCCCAGTCCACCAGATGCCACCAGGCGATCTCAAAGCACCGCTGCGGTGTGCGGAACGGAAACCCGCGCAGGTTCTCCATGTGTGGCTTGCGACGGCATCGCATCCACGGGGGGCCGTACTCAGGACCATCGCTGTCGTCAAACAGCCCTTCGCAGTTCTCGCACGTCGCAGGCACTGGGTTTCCCGCATGGTCCAGCGCAAGCGGGATAACTGTGCGTTGAACCGGACCGCTCTTAGGCGTCGATTCCATACCTAACCCTCGGTTTCGCGGCCGGTTGACGCAGCGTTATGCGTCTTGATCGGTTGAACATCGACCACGCGATAGTTCAGCACGTGGCGCTCATCGACTCCGCAGCAGATACATGCAACCACTTCCGCGCCTTCGCTGTGTAGGCTTTGCCTTGCCGGGGTTTGCACTGGCACATCAACCCAACTATTCGAGTGCAGCCGCCCAATTACCTTGTGCACATACATCTCGTTTGGAACGCCATAGCGCTTTTGTTCAATCAGTGCGTAATCACCAAAGTCCATGTCTTCTCTTTCTTCGTAGTCACCCAACCGCATAACTATGCGTTTGACCGACCGCCACTGGCATTCGGCGCGTTGTCTGCGCCGCGCTGGCGGTCGTTCAACGCGGCGTTCGGCGCCAATCTCAACTTCCCCTCGGCCCTCCACATTCGGAGAAGCCGGAGGTCTTCGATTCTGTAGTACCAGCCTCGGTGCTTCCCATGGATAGCGACGACCACTTGATACGTGTCGACGATTGCGCGAATGTGAAGTGTGCAGTTGTTTGGATTGCCGGCTGAAAGTCGCAGCCGGTAGGCGCGCCCGACGATAGGGGTGAAGTCGTCAGCGCCCCGTGCCATGGTTAAAACTGCTCGCAGCCGGGCGCCACATGCTCGTTATCGACTGGCGGTTGCGGCGGCGGCGGCAGTTCCAGCCCGATGCCAATACAGCCCTCCTCCGGGTACTCGGTGGAATAAACGACATAACGGTAGTGAGAAACAGAATCCGGGTCAGTTTCCTCGCCTTCGTTTCTCGCACCTTCCGGCGGGTAGGCGGCGATGGTGAACTCTGCATCGAGTTCGTCGTCGGTCGGGGTGGTAGCGTCATCGATCATCAGCCCGGCAAAACGGGCCAAGTCGCGGATTTCTGCAACGGTCAAGGTAAGCATTATTTATTCCTCATGGCTTTGGTCTGTCGTGTTGGCGCCGAACTATGCGTTTAACCGGACGCCGGAAAAGTATCTGGCTTCGAGCCAGCGTCCGGGCCGGCGCCGGTTAACGCGGCGTTAGCCATCAATGGCAGCCAATGCGTCGGCCAGCGTTTTGCGCACAAGGCTCAGCGCCTCAGCCTTCGCTTCGTCGGCGCCTTTGCTGTTCAGCGGTTTCCCGTCAAAGAACGGGGAAGCGTTCAATACCCAAACGTCCGGCGGGTGGTAAATGTGCCGAGTCACCACCACCCGCAACAAGCCGGCTTCTGATTGGTATGTTCTTGGCGTGCGATCAGTCTCGCCCTGCCGTCGGCTCGTGATGTCTTTCCACTGCATGCTACGTTCCTCGTGTTGATGACTAACTATGCGTTTAACCGGACGCCGGAACGTTGCTCGGCTCATCCGGGCCTTTCTTGCCGGCGCCGGTTGGCGCGGCGTTGTACGTCATAGCATGCTCTCCTGCACCGGCGGGGCTTCAACAGCAGGCAGCGGCAATTCCTGGCGTTGCCGCGCGCCAGTTATGCGTGGCACCGCGATGCCGTTGAAGTATTCGGCCTCACGCTCGATGCCAATGAATCGCCGCCCCTCGATGTGCGCAGCTTCGCCTGTTGTCCCGCTTCCCATGAAGCAATCCATAACCATGTCGCCCGGCTTTGTTGTCAGCCGGATAAGGTGGCGCATAAGGTCTACGGGCTTTTCGGCTGCGTGCTCGGTAGTCTTGTTGTTTCCCGCCATCCACTTGCAGCGGTAAATGTCGGTTGCGCTCCGATTCTCGATTTTGGCTTTCGGCATGCCGGCGAGAAACACAACTTCGTACGTCGGCCGGAGTTGGCGCGGCCCAGCAGGGCCGATCCATTCCTTGTCCCATATCAGCAGTGAATCCACAGGCCACTTGATCTTGCTAAAGGCATAAAGCAGCGTAGGTATGCTGCGCCAGTTTCCGAACACGCAGGCATACCCTTCTTGCTTCAATGTCCGGCGCGCACGTTTCAGCCACTCTGCGAACCACCATGCGCTATTTCCCATGTCGGCCCAACCGCCGGCCTTCGCGCTTGCGTCGCCAGTGGAGATTGCGCCTATCATGTATGGCGGGTCGGTTATAACGGCGTCAACGCTCATTGGCGGCAGTTCCGCCATAACGTCAAGGCAATCGCCGTGCCACAGTTCCGCATTTCCAATGATTACTTTTTCGGCCATGTCGTGGTTACGTACAACTATGCGTTCAAGCCGACCCTGCGGAGTCAGCGGTGTCGTTCTGCCCGTTCGTGGCCGCCGCAGGGCGGCTTAACGCGGCGTTAGCGGGCATTGATTGCGTTGCCGCAAGTGTTGGCGGCGACGGCTTTAGCGTGGAAATGGTCGCCATCTCGCTTCATTGTCCGCGCATACTCGACCGCCTTCTCAAAGCACACCTTCGCGCACGCCTCGCGCTCGGCCTTCACCTGCCGGGCAACTTCGGCGTGGATCGCAGCAAGCGTTCGCTGCGCTAATCCGTCTTCGGTGTCATGGGATCGCCCTTCCTCGCCCTCTGCGTAGGCGGCATCCCAGTAGGTGCTTAGTAGTTCATCAAGCGTCATTGCATCGCCCTCTAACTATGCGTTCGACCCGCCCCGACCATCCGGCGCAGCATCGTCTTTGGCCTCGCCCTCGGGGCGGTTCAACGCGGCGTTGAGCGTCATCGGCAAGCGTCCTGCATATTCAGGAAGCGAATAAGCCCGCCCCTATCAGTGGGAACGTCTATCCGTTCTATGCCGCTCGGCTCTTTGTATCGCTCAGGGTCTGACGCCAGGTATTCACGAAGCTTTCTTGCAGCGTCACGGCGGCTCGAAAAATATTCGATGAGCCGCCCATCCACCATTGAGCCTTCGTCAATGCACCAGATTCGCCATAACTTCATGTCGATGTCCTCGCAGTGACGCCCAACAAGCCGTTTAAGCGGGCTGCCTGTATGCGTTTCGCGCAGCCGACCAACTATGGGTTTGAGCGGCTTCTGTTGTGCCTTGCTCATGCTTGCTTCTCCGTGTCGCCGATCAAGCCAGCGTCAATGGCCGTTCCTGATGCAACGTCAACAATTAAGCGAAGGCGATTGCGATGTGTCTGAGCTTCTGTCCGGAGCCGGATAATCTCGTCGGCAGCTATCCTCAGCTGAGTTCGCAGGGCCTCCTTCCTCGGTTGCTTGATCCGCCTGGGCAACTTCGGGAACAGATCGGATCCGCGGCTCACGCATCAACTCCGAGATAGCGCAGATCAATCTCATCGACCTTGTTGCGCAGCATGTTCCGTGCTCCGCGAACTACCCTAGCGATCGTTAGTCGACTCTCAAAATCGGAGAACGTCGCGAGGCCGAGATTGACCTTTCCGGTCAAGTCTCGACGGAACAGGCGATAGACCAGAATGCGTCGGTCTGGATCGAAGAGGCGCCCCCAACTGAATCGGCTCGACTTGCCCGGCTGGCGCGGGATGAGTTGTCGGTTACGCATTCGCGAAATCCATCTCTGCAATCGGTGTATTGAAGAGGTCTGGCGTGTAGGGGGTGCGCTGTTGCGGATCTGGCGGAGCGAGTCCGCACTTGTCAGGTGTGTCGCACTCAATCTTCCCTGCACAGATGAAGCAGTCGCCAGTCAGGTTCATGCGGTCGCTCGTATGGTTGGACGCGCTTGATAGGTGCGCGGACGATGGGACGGGGGTTCGCACAGTTCTGCCCACGTGCGTCGCCCATAAAAGCGGAGGCGGCCTTCCAGCGTGGAGTCCTTTACGCTCGCGGGGACTCGGCTGCGGATCTGGGTGAACGTCATCAGCTCACCATCGATTTCGTAGACCGTGGTCTTGCGTGGGACCGTGAGTCCTTCAGCTTCGATCCAGCTGCGCACTGTTCTCCGCGGGATGCCGAGTGCGGTGCTGACCTCCGACAGTGACGCGCCGGAGACGAAGCGCTGGATAGCGCGATCGCGGCATTGATCCGGCCATCCCTTGCGATGTGGCGCCAGCTTCACGCGCGCTCGCGCTGCTGCGCGGCGGACAGAATCAACGCTGCGGCCCGTCTTGCGAGCGATCTGCGCAGCGGTCAGGTCTGGTCTGAGCAATGCCACCTCGGTGGTCTTCCAATGCCGCATGTTCATGCCGGCACCTCGAACCGTTCCGGCAAGTGTTGCTGAGCGAAGCGGTAGAAATCCGCTGCCAGCACCGCGCAGTCGTCGGCGAGCCCTGGATAGCGGTGCTGTTCCAGCCGATGCCCGCCGTGAACGACATAGTGCGATTCGTCGGCGCTAGCGTTGATGTCGCGAAGCATCGTGTCAGATGCTTCTCGCACTTCGAAAACGTTCCAGCGGAATCGATCGGCTTGGAAGAGTTCTAGGTACAGGCGCCACTGGTAGCCGGCGAAGTAGCCTTCGGCGTCCATCTGCGCAGTCGTCTTGTGATCGTCGATGCGGCGGCCTAGGATGCTGTCGACTTGGCCGCTGACACTCAGGCATCCGCCATCGACTATGTATGCCTTGCTGGCTCGGAGTTCTCGGATCAGTGGCAGTTCGAGTTCAATGTCGGCTTGCACATGGAACACGAAGCCATTGGCGCGCAGCGTGTCGAACTCGCCAGGCTCGGCCAGTTCAAGCGCGCGATGGAACGCAGTGCCAGCGGCCATGTGCTCGCTCGGCCGTTCCTGCCCGCGCAGGTGTGCGAGCAGGGCGTCGAGACTGGCGTCGTCATCCTCTCGCCAGCGGCGGAAGGACTCCAGTTCCGAGACGCGCGCAAGCATGGCTTAAGCGGCCTTTGCCGGCGCTGCATAGCGCGCTGCGGCCTTGTCGAAGGCCAAGCCTAGCTTGGTGGCTCGGTCATGCAGGAGAGCCGCTACGGTCTTCCCAGCGGCCTTGGCGTCGACGATGGCGGCGTTGATCGAGTCGGCATCTTCCATGCCGGCAATGTCCGCGCGCCAGCGCTCGAGCGTTTCCTGCGCTGCGCGCTGTTCTTCGGTCAGCGTGTTGAGCCGATCCTTGGTCTGCTGGATTACGCTGGCGAGGAAGCCGGCGAACTCCGGGCGGTCGCAGTGCGGAATCTGCAACGCTTCCAGCTGGCCAGGATTCTTCCCGAACGCCGCATCGCTCGGTGAGAAATTCAGGACGCGCTGACCGTTTCGGATCGTGATCCGCCCCATCGCATCAGCTGCTTTGTAAATCTCGCCTTTGCTGCCGCCCTGAACGTCGAGCCGTTCAATCACTTCGTCGCCGTTGCGCTGCTCGTCCATGTGCGCGATCAGTACGACATCCTTGCCGAAGCCGTTCAGCAGCTTGAGGAACGAGATGAACCGCGCCTTGAGTTCGCCGAAGCCCTGCAGCGTCAGTGCGCCGCCGCGTCCCAGCTTCGCGTTCCCGCGAATAATGTCGGCGGCTAGAACGTCAAGCGCTCTGCCGGCCGTGTCCATGATAATGGTCTGAAAGTCGGCCAAGTCGTCCGCGGTGATGTTTGCGACATCTTCCCAGCGATCGACCAGCACAGCGTCTTTGCGGCCGTGTGCGCGATGCGCACCGCGGTCGAAGTCAAGCAGCAGCGGGCGATCTGCGGTGAAGGCGAGGGAGGTCTTGCCCAGCCCTGGTGGGCCATAGATGACGATGTTCAGGCGATCGACGCGGATCGGGTCTGCGGCGCGGACGATTCGGAGGGACATGATTGATTCCTGTGTTGGGGTGGATGCGGGCCGGTCGCTAGCCGGCGTCCTTGTACTTCGGGCGGACTCGGGTTCCCAAGGTTGCGTGCACCCTACGGAGCACTCCCGACCTCGATGCGCGGGTTCAGCGGGAGCCCCCACCTATGCCGTCATCCGTGTCTGTAGTCCCGCGTGTCTGCATATCCACGCCGCCGCATCCGTTGATCGTTACGCCGCTTGCTGCAGTTCAGCCACTGGCGGGAGGACGCTGAGTTCGATGTCGCGCTGCTGCAGGCTGCACAGCACGCCCTGCTCGTGGACGTCGGGATGGACCGCAGCCGAGAACGTGATCGCAACCGAGCCGCCTTCGAGCGGTTCGATGACGAAGCGCTTCAGCGTCGCGGCCTCGAACGTCAGCACGTCGGACAAATCCAGCCCTGTGTGGATTTCGAGGCGATAGCCCGGCCACTCATCCTGCAGGCGCAACGGTTCCAGGCGCGGGAACCGAACTGCGGTCAATTGCTCAGGATCAAGCAGGTCTTGCTGGTCGCCGAGACGCGGCTTGCGAAACAGTGCGGCGCGCAGTTCCGGGTCGATCGAATCGAGGATGCCGCTGTTCGCATGGAGTTCGAACTTGATATCGCCGGCATCTTCGAGTTCGTCGCCGCAGCGTTCCTTGCGCGGGTTATAGTTCGCGAGCTTGGTCTTGACTTTCGTCAGCTCGAACATGGCGTTAGCCCTCGGCCTGCGATTCGGTTGCCGGCTCGTCGACAGCCTTCTCGATCTCGACACCAGCGCGGGCCAGATCGAACACCGCCGATTGATTCGCGACACTGACGACGAAGCGGCTGCGCGCGGCGAAGTTCAGCGCTTGCTGTTTGTTCGCTGCGCTGATCAGGCGCGGCTTGGCGTCAAGCGTCAGCTTGTCCTGTACGGCGTAGAGTCGGGTGGTTGCGTTTCTCATTGGTGCTCCTGTGGGGCGGGGAAAAGCGGAACCAGAGATCGGCTCCGCGGGATCGGAAGGTGAGTCAGCCGAGGTGGCAGGGTGCTCAGAGCGGCCTGTATACGCGTTCCGGCCTTTGCCCTTAGTGCATGCTCCGGGTCGCGCGCCAAGCCTGTCCTACGCAGTTGCAGGCGGTATGCCGCGGTTCGGTCAATAACGGTTGTGCTCATGCCGGCTTCCACGTCCAACTACGCGCATGTCCTGCTCGGCCGTGCCGGTTCCATTCGCGAAGCACGACGCCTGCCGCTTGTTCGGGGGTGCGCGCCCATGCGAGGGACTCGTACGTCTTGCCTGTGCTTAGGTTGAGCGTGATGCGATAGGCGTTCACGCGGCCCCCGGTAGATCGTCGCTGCCGATGTTGATCGCTGCATCCACGGCACGCCGAGCAGCGCGATCAACCGTCTCGCCAGCGCGGAAGAACTTGGCAGCGGCACGTGACGCGCCGCAGGCGAGGGCACGGCATCCGTACTGGATCATCCGGTTGTGCGCTATTCGCCGAGCGGCGAACTCGCGAGCTTCCTGCAGTTCGTACGGACCAGGGCCTGCATTGGCGTTGGCGGGGCGGAGCAGGGGGACGATCGTGCTCATCCTTTTTTCCTCAGTGATGCAGCGTTGATCAGTTCACGAACTGCCTTCTTTTGTTGAATCGGCCACCTGAGATACGTCGAGACTCGCTTTGAAGACCAGTCGAATTGATCTATGAGCGATTCAGCGAGCGTTGTGGCGGCGCTAATGGAAGGGAGATAGCGGTCAATTGCGTATCCGGTCGACACGTGCGTTAGGGTCAGGCACGTTGGGTCGCCGATGGTCTGGTGTATGGCGACCGGTCCTACGTATTTCGCTACTTCGACGCTTCGAATACTCGACCGTCTGCGGTTGATCGGCGAAAGCGTGCACACCTCGATATATTTCGGCGTGCTCATGCGGCTTCCTCGAACAGGAACAGTCCGGTGCCGTCGCGATACTCACGAAGCAACTGCGCTTCAGCGATTTCGCGGCAATGCGAATCCAAAGCTGCGTCGAACTTCTGCGCGAACGGCAGCAAATCGCCGTTGCGCAGCAGGGTGTAAAGCTCGCCGGACGCCTCGCGGCTCATCTGGCTGTGCCAGTCGCCCATCAGCATGTCGACGGCATCGGAACTCAGGCGCGCTCGAATCTGCGCGGCTCGGGCAGAGACATAGGGCTGGATCGCTTCGTGCGCCGCGTCCTGCGTCGCTTCGGCGATGGTGCGGTCGGCGTAGGGCTGTTCGAGCCAGCGATCGTGTGCGCTCACTGGCGCGCCCCCAACCAGCGGGACACTTCAGATGCTGCGCGTTTCGACAGCCAGATAGCCGTGTCATCGATCCATAGAGATCCGCCATCGACTCGGCAGCGGTTGCCGATCACGAACACAATCGAACAGATCATCTTGGTGCGCGACGTATACAGCCAGGCGTGATATCGGCAGCGGTCATGCCCGGTGTCGGTCAACGTCAGCGTATATCTGCCATAACAGAATCGCTGCTCGGCGCGCTCGCGAATCTTCGCCGGCACAGCGTTATCGACTTCCGCCAGGATCGCATCGCGCTCTGCGCCAGTCGCCAAGTAAGCGCCCGGATTCGCCGCCAGCGTCGCATCGATCATGGCGCGGCAGTCGCACACATGGAGCGGGCTGCCGTCCGCATCCATCACGACGGCCATATCGGTGTCGGGCGTGTACTCGACCTGCCCGAAGGGGATCTGGCGTGACCTAACGCCTGCGGCTCGCTGGGCAACAGTGAGCGCGCTCATGACGCGCTCCGCAGCGCCAACGCGATTCGGAGCAGATCATTGGTCGGCTTGCCGAGTAGCGCGCTCATGGGCACGCCCTTGCGGTTCAGTCGGTGGCGAATCAGCACCCGCAGACGCGCCGTTCTCGGCCACAGCGGGCGGCGGTTCGGGGGGATCGTGAATACTCGCATCGCCTCTTCCTCGTCCCGGCGGGGTAGGCCGGGTGAGGTAAGCATCACATAGCGTGATACTGGCTGTCAACACGTAGCGTGATATTTCGGCGTAGACTCATCCTACCCCCGCCATCCCGGCGGTCAGGAGAGGGTCATGCAGGTGAACAAGTCAGGGCGGCATCTGGCGCCGCCGAATCGCCGGAATCCGATCAGGATGTGAGCTGAAACAGCGCTTCTCGGTCTTAACGCCTTCTCTACCGAGCATTGCCTGCATCACCTGCGTGAAGTTCGCTCACCTGCATCGCCTGCTGAAGAATGTTGCGCCTGCATCACCTGCAGATTTATCATGCGCCTGCATGCCCTGCAGGAATCAACATGGCGAACATCAGTAGCAAGCTAGACAAGGTACTTGCAACGCACACCCGAGTCGTAGAGAACGGTCTGGTTTCTCCAGGCAACCCATTGAAATATAAGAACTATGCGATCTCGACGCTTCGAGGCGGTGTTGGGAAGTCAACGCTGGCCTTCAACCTGGCCCACGAAATTTCTCGATTGCGGCCAATCCTCGTCGCTGATTTGTGCGCGCAGTGCAACCTTACCGAAACGCTGCGCCGAGACAGCGAGAATGAGGTGACGGTGCTGAGTGCGCTCCAGCCGAAGCTGCTCGGCCCTGCGTTCGGAGATGCTCCGTCCGACTTGTCTTACCGGATCAGCAACACTTGTGACGCCTTCAAGACGGCCAAGCCGAGCTACCTGATCCCTGGCGATGCGCAGATGTTCGCGTTCCCGTCGACGATGTATCAGCAGCTCCAGATCGCGAACGCGCAGGAGAATCCTCTGGCCGTAAAAAGGCTGCTGGAGTCGCTGAAGTCGGTCCTAGACCACGAAGCAAAGGAAAAGGGCGCAGCCGGGGTCCTGATGGATACCAGCCCGTTCTATGCGGGTGGCACTCATTTGGCATGGTGCGCGGCGGACGCGCTGATCATTCCGGTGCGCGTCGACGAGCACTCCATCGACTCACTGGAGTTGACTCTAGAGTTGCTGACCAATCCAACCAAGGACTTCCAGGTCTGGAATCTACGCGCAGGTGGGCGGCCGACACCGAAGGTCGCGGCCATTGTCATGACAATGGTTGGGTCCAAGAGTCAGCTGCGCGCAACACCGGACAAAGCGTCGCGCATGTACGTCGAGCGGGCGCTGGAAATCGCGCACAAGTACCCGCACGCATTCGATCATCTCGACCCATCGGATGCCTTCGTGATTACTGACGATTTCGTGTCATCTGGTCGTATCAGCGGCGCCAAGAGCATTCCGATTTCTAAGCTCAAAGTTGGCAGCTTCCACATGGTGGATAACCGTCGACTACAGGTGAATGCATCTGCCGAACGGTATCAGCGCGAGCTGGCGTACCTCGTCAGCATAATTTGATCTTAGCGGCCCAGCTTTTCTGGGCCGCCTTATTTTCCTTACAGTGTTGACGATCAGTGAAGGCGAGGCCGTAGACCTCGCCGGGTGATTACTTCCACAACGCTGATCAGAGTCAACGCCCGCTCGAAGAGGTGGCCGCGGGTCATTCGGCAAAGTTGTCGATCTGGCCATCTGCGTAGAGCACCTTTCGGGGGAACAGGACGGTGCGAAGGCTTTGCAGATCAGCGTTCCTCAGCTTCGTGTGCTCCGGCTTGAATTGGTTGAAATCAAGCTCGCCATCCCATTTCAGTTCACCACGCGCCGGCACGGGGTCGTTGATCTCAACCTTCGCTGAGATGACCTCGTTACCAAGTAGATCCTCGAATCTGAGAACTCCATCGAACGCACGCAAAGCACGGTCCGAACTGTTTCGGAAGGTGACAGCGAATTCAACCGCGTCAGAAATGGACGGCGTGGCTGTGTAATCGCTAGGTCGCCATCGCTTCGATATCAGTGTCGCCGTTATGAATTGCGCCGGCTTAGTCGGCGCAGGCGGCAGGGCTGGTGCTGAAGTGCGAGGCGAATAATCCAGTCCAGGAAAAGCGCTCACCAATGCCTGCCGCATCTCGTACTTGATGTGCTCTCGGCCCGCGAAATACCCGGCAATGAAGATCGCGAGGAAGATGGCGCCTTTTCGGATGATCGGAATTGGTATCTCCACTGATTGCCTGGCCTTTGCCGGGGCTGCGCTTGTTGTTCTCAGCCGAGCCTCTTCGACACGAGTGTAGATCGCGCCGCACTTCGGGCACGCAGCAAGCGGATCGTCGGCGACGTCGGCCTCGTGGCTGCACTTCAGGCATTTCTTGTGCATGGCTGTCCCCCCTGAAGGGCCAGCCGGCGCAGCTTCGTCCTACTCTCTACTCGGTAGGCCGCGAGTGCCCGAAGGCGATGGCTGCCGGTGGCCGATTAAGACCAGGGCCGGTTCTCCCAACTGCCGATCCAGCGCACCCGGCCCAGGATGCTGATCGGATGTCGCTCATCATCCATCTTCCGCGGCTTGCGCCAGTTATGGTCGCCCGCCGGGTTGAGTGCGTCGAAATACACGTCGTCGCCGAACATTCGGCATCGCTTGACACTGTACTCGGTGCCATTGATGCCAGGGCAGCAGATTACGAACAGATACTCGTCCATCGGGCGAGTGTCGGCCATGTCAAACATGATTGCGTCGCCGGGCTGGATGCGCGGCAGCATCGAATCGCCCTTGCCGTACATGATCGCTAATGAACTTGGCCGCAAGCGTTGCCTAGCGAGGCTCTCGGCGCGGAACTTCAGCTTGTGTGTCTCGGCCCACTCCTGAGCCTCTTCACCGTCGCCAAGGCCGACCGCCTGCGCGTAGCCGAGCACGTTGTCCCAGTCCTGATCGTCATTGGCTGCGGTCTCTCCGAACAGTTCGCCAATACCGCACTGGAGTTCAGCAGCGATTTTTAAAATGTCTGGCAGCCGCGGTTTGCGGGTGTGGTTCTCATAGTTGCTGATCCGGCTCTGATTAGGGAACCCGCAGGCAAGCGCCAATTGCTCCTGGGTCACGCCCTTGGCTTCCCTGATGCGCTTGAGGTAGTGGCCGAACTTCAGCATGGCCTGATTGCGTCACAGAGCGTGATATCTGTCTAACACGATCCGTGTTGACATTCGGCATCACGTAGCGTGATGATTACGCAATGAACGCTCTTGACCGTGCCATTTCGATCCTTGGCGGTGTTTCGCAGCTGGCGGCTGCCATCGGTGCGAAACAGAACGTCGTCAGCAACTGGCGCATACGCGGCCAGGTTCCGTCTGATCGCTGCATCGCCATCGAGCGCGCCACCGCAGGCGCCGTGACCCGGTACGAGCTGAGGGCTGACGTCTTCGGCGAGCCGCCGTCTGCTGACCGCGAGGCGGCGTAGATGCTCCCGCCGATCTTCCACCCCGCGACGTTGCTCGGTGTCGGCCGACCGCCGGATGAATTGGGTGTCGTCGGCTTGGCGTTGCAGACCGATCGCGGCGATGTGGCGCGGTTCTCGCTCTCGCTCAACGAGGCACAGCGCATTGCGCTCGCCTTGCTCGACGCCGAAGCGATGCAGCGGCATCGCGCTGCGCTGCATGAAGTTCAGCGGCACCAATCCTCGATCGAGTCCGGGCAACCCAACAGCGAGGGGTCGCCGCCCGCGACCCAAGGCGTATGACCGCCAGTCAATTGATCGCATGCCTGCTGAGCCGTGGGGAACGGACCGTCGAAGCAGTCGTCGTCCAGCCAGAGCATCCAGCCGCGGCTGTCTCGAATGATTCGCATCATTCCTGCGCGCGTTTTGAACCAGAACATGGGGGCTCCCGGTATGTGGATTGACTGGCGTCAAGAAGCATATCGCGGAGCCCCCGCCCGCACAGTCGGCGCGCCGCCGGCCCATGGCCGCGAGGCGGCTTGATATGTCGCCCGAGCAGAGCGACGTGCTTGCCGCTATTGCGGCTGACTGGGACCAGGTGGTTGCCCAGCGCAATGCCGAACGTAAGGGACAAGTGCGGCGTGATAGGCGCCGAGCATTTCGGGCTGCTCTAGCAGTCCTGGCATGCGTGTTGGTATCGCTGCTCCCGACGCTTCTATGGCTGTTCGCAGGGCTGGCTTGTTGGGGTGCGTCTCGATGAGCGCATGCAGCACTGCTGACATAGCTGCGCAGCGCACGAGTAGCGCGTCGTATGCGTCCATGGCGTTCTCCGGCGGTGTGGTTGGTGGGGTCGCATCCCCAGCCTACCGCCGGAGCATCGCTTTCGGTATCGGAGCGGCTTGATATGGCCTGCACCTGCGCGCCGTTCACCGACTGCAACTGCGTTGCCGGTGAACCGACGCTGTTCTCGATAACGGTCGAGGACTCGTCTATTGTCGTGATTCGGGATCCCGACGCTCTAGCTCTGCAATCGTTTCCGCCAGCTCGGCCAGGAACTTCTTGGCTAAGCCGTGCTGCATCCACACTGGCTTCATTGTTCGCTCGCTTCCGTCGTCGGTCTGCACCGTGAACTGGACAGCGATACCGCGATCGGGCTGCGTCACTTTGCCAACGGCAAAGCTCTTGACGCCCCATGCCTTCAAATCCATGACGGTCTCCGGTGGTGTGGTCGGTGGTGTGGCGCTGCCAGCCTATCACCGGCAGACCGTCGCCCTTATGCCGGCCAGCAGCGCTACCTCTCGGCGCGCCTCCCCCCTTCGCGTTCGAGCCTGGCTGCTGGCCGGCTCCCCCTTGCTGCCGCCCCGCACCGACCCGCTCAAGAGCGGACGCCGGTATGCAGCTCACCGTGAGGCTCGCGGGGCGGCGGCATTTCTCATCTGCGCGCGAAATTTTCATGGCCTGAGCATGCGCGCTTCCTCGCGTCCCGCAGTGGGACGCAGTGGGATCACAACGTCCCAAGGATTCCCCACATGGACCAACTGACCTTGCAGTTGCTGCCTGGCGTCGGCGTTCGTTATCGCTCGCTGCTGGAATCCATCGCCGCCGGCATGTACCAACGCGGGCTGAACCGCGTCTCCGCGATGATTGATTGCTCGCCATCGCATCTGTCCGAGAAGCTCGGCGGCGGCGGCGAGCGCAATCGGCACCTGAGCGTCGAGGACATGGAGCGGTACATCGCAGAGAGCGGCGACACGACGCCGATCCTGTATCTCGCGGCCAAGTACTGCAGAGACCCGGCGGTGCAGCAGCGCGAGGCGCTGGCGCTGTTGCAGGAGCTGCTGCCACAGGTTGCCAGCGCGGTCGAGGCCGCAGGGCTCAAGCCGTCGAAGTCGCGCCGCTGATATGAGCCCGCAGATCCCCACCCGTAGCGTCTCAGGCGCTAGCCCGACAGTCAGTGCGGGCACACACAGCGACTCGCGCCTCGTTGCGCTCCTGAGCCCGCGCAGAGCTTTCTGCGCGGTGCGGCAGCGCATCGTCGATCTGGCTCGCGAATACCGCATCGCCTGTCTCGCCGCCAAATGCAACTGGCTTTTCGATCAAGGCCAGATCGCCGACGCGCAGGACGCATGGCTGGAAATGGCGGCGGAGATCCGAGCGCGTTCGCCGGAACAGGTCGCAAGGATGGAACGCGCCAAAGGGCTGCGTTCGTGACGAATCCCGCCTCACCTCACGTCGGAGTAGCTACCGGCGGACAGCCCGAGTCCAGCGGGTTGGTGTGGGCGGTGCCTTCTGGATCGCTGGAGATTCAGGCGTGACGATTGACGCCAGGCTAGACGCGGGGCTCCCCTCGCACCCAAAGACAAAGAAACTGATTCGCAGGCTCGGCCCGCAAGGCGGCTGGTATCTCGTCTGCTTGATCCTATGGACCCGCGTCCATCGTCCGGATGGGAATTTGGCCGGCATGTCCGTAGAGGACATCGAACTCGCGATCGATTGGACTGGAGAGCACGGCTCCCTTGTTAGGGAGCTTGTCTCGGTCGGGTTTCTAGACGAGACCGACGATGGGTTCGCGTTACACGATTGGGAGACCCATCAACCTTGGTCAACCGGGGCGGCTGACCGATCAGAACGGTCAAAATGGGCAGCCTTGTGCAAGCGGCATGGTCGGTCTGAGGCTGCCCGGCGGATGCCGGAATACGCGCAACGGCTGCTAGCGGCAGAGGAAAACCATGCTAGCGGCACAGGAACGGCTGCCGCTAGCAGCGAAAATCCTGCCGCTAGCACCGAATGCGCTGCCGCTAGCAGCGAAAATCCTGCTAGCGGCATGCGACCGGCAAGCACCCCGCATGCGACCGGCAGGCAGTTAGCACTCGATGCGCTGCTAACGGGCGAAAACGGCAGTGCCCCGCTTCCGTCTCCGCTTCCGTCTCCATCTCCAAAAGAAAGAGCAAGCGCGCCGGCTGTGCCGTCGCGTGCGTTGCCAGATCCTCCCGATTGGATGCCGGCTGACAGCTGGGCTGGATTCGTGGAATCTAGGAAGAAGGCTAAGCATCCGCTGACCCCACGCGCAGCAGACCTGATCACGAAAAAACTTCTGCAGCTGTGGCAGGAGGGCCACGAACCTGCAGAAGTGCTTGACCAGTCCACACGCAACGGATGGCGGGACGTATTCCCGGTTCGCGAGTCGCGCCAAGGTGCCGTCAATGGCATTCAGCAACAGGCTCGCCGGCTGAGGGAACTGTGATGACCGCGCACCCCTCCACGCTCCGCATCGCCCCGAACTCCATCGAAGCCGAGCAGGCTGTCCTCGGCGGCCTGCTGGTATCGCCGCAATCGTTCGAGCGCGTCGCTGCGCTGATCAGCGAGCAGGACTTTTACCGGCGTGATCACCAGCTGATCTTCCGCGCGATCGGCGAGATGGACGCGCGTGGCGCGATCCCCGATCAGGTCACGATGGCGGAATGGTTCGTCGAACAGAAGCTTGACGAGATGATCGGCGGGGCCGACTACATCCTCGACCTGTGGAAGACGACTTGCAGCGCCGCGAACATCCTGACCTATGCGCGGATCGTCGCCGAGAAGGCGAAGCTGCGGCGGGTAATCGATGGCTGTACGCGGGTGATCGAACTTGCGTTCGACCCGAAAGGGCGCAGCGCCGATGATGTCGTGGATGGCGCGATCGGCGGGCTGATGGCGATGCAACGCCATCACGCGAACGTGGAATGGACGTTGAACCAGGCCGTGAAGATGGCCTATGGCGAGATCGTCAAGGCGCAGGACAACGGCGGAAAGCTACCTGGCTACCCGACTGGCCTGACGAAGCTGGACGAACACCTGGGCGGGCTGCATCGATCGGACCTGACTGTGATCGGCGCGCGCCCCAGCATGGGCAAGACGGCGCTGCTGTTCGGCATGGCCTTCGAAGCCGCGAAGAGTGGTATCCCGGTCGGGATCATTTCCGGCGAGCAACCGGCAGTGCAGCTCGGCATGCGCATGCTCGCCCTGGCGAGCGACGTCAACAGCTCACGGATGCGCAATGCCTCGCTCGAGGAAGGCGACTGGCGGCGAATCAGCGAGGGCCTGACGGCGTGCAATGGTCTGCCGATCAAGATCCTCGATCGCTCAGCGCCGACGTTGGCGGAAGTGATGCGCACAGCACGTCGATGGCGGCGGGAAGGCGCTCTGTCGGCGCTGTACGTCGACTACCTGCAGCGCATCGAAGCGCCGGGTGAGAAGGGTTACGAGCGCGTCGCAGCGGTTGCCAAGGGCCTCAAGACGATTGCGCGCGACATGGACATTCCGGTCGTCGCGCTCGCGCAGGTTAAGCGCGAGGTCGAGCTGCGCGCGGATAAGCGTCCGCGCATGGGCGACATGTGCGACTCCAGCGAGATCGAGAAGGAAGCTGACCAGATCCTGACGCTGTACCGCGACGACTACTACGAACCGAATAGCCCGGACAAGGGCACGGCCGAGATTCTGATCGATAAGAACCGCCACGGCGAGACGGCGTTCTGTCGAGTTGCATGGCACGCGCGCACGATGCGTTTCGCTGATCTTGAGCCGGGCTGGAGGCGCAAAGAGCCCGAGCGTGAAGTTCAACCGGCAGAGACGGCGCCGCGCCGTGCGCGCCCGGTTCCGGTGAAGGCGAGCGGCCGAGATGCCGCAGCGAGCACAGCATGAGCACGGCCGTAGAAAAGCTCCGCGCCAAGCGCGCCCGCCGGCCGGTGTACTTGATGGTCGAGCAGCTCGTTAGGCCGTCAACGGGCGAGGTAGTCGGCGCGTTCGTGCCTGCGCATCCTATTGACCAGCGGCTGTGCAAGGAGCGGAAGTTCCACAAGGGCCGCGAGGTCCGTGCCGAGCTGAAGCAACCCCGCAACGTGGCGTTCCATCGCCTCGCTCACGCTGTCGGCCATCTGCTCGTCGATAGTGTTGCTGGTTTCGAATCGATGACCGCTCACGATGCGCTCAAGCGCATACAGCGTGAGGCCGGCGTCTGCTGCGAGATGGTGGAGTTTGATGTTGGCGGGCAGAAGATCCCGGCTCAGATCGCGCGCTCACTTTCCTTTGATGAAATGGCCGAGGACGAGTTCGCCGAGTTCTTCCGCGGCGTCACCGACTACATCGAACGCGAATACCTCCCCGGACTGTGTGACGGCGTGCGGGCGGACTACTGGAGCATGGTGGAGAAAGCAGCATGATCATCGACCTCGCCAAGCGCGAGCCTGTGCGAAGCGACGAATATCGCGCCTTCGTCCGCTCGCTCCCGTGCTGCGGCTGCGGTGTAACGCCTGCGGGCCACGCACACCACTGCATCAGCGATAGGCACGCTGCCCGAAAGGCCAGCGATACGGCGTGTATGCCGCTGTGCCCGATCTGCCATTCCGCACTGCATTCCGGATGGCGCGAGTGGGAGGCGGCGAACAATACGCAGTGGTTCCACGTGGCGCGGACGATCGAGCGCGCAGCGCAGCTCGGCGTGTTGGTGATCAATGTCGAGATGGCGAGGGCAGCGGCATGAGCAAGCCGGAAGGTGACGTGCAATGAGCAACAGCCACAACGCCCTGGCCGTAGCCAACCTGATCCTCGCCCGTGACGCCGCAGGTCAGGCCAAGTACGGCACGACGATGGACCGGCAAGACCTGAAGCCGCACGCCTGGATCGATCACATGATCGAAGAGATGGCCGATGGCATCCAGTACGGACAGAGGCTCAAGACAGAACTGCGCCGTATCGTCACCGCTGCGCACGATGCCGGCTATCACAGCGGCTCGCTCGATCACTGCATCGGGCTGAGTCGTGATCGAACGCTAAAGCAACTGCTCGGCATCGAGGTGAAGGAATGACACTGCGCCTCACCATAGCGATCGACCCAGGCCATACCGGCGCCGTCGCACTGCTGGCAGACGGCGAGCCCGCAGGCTTCATCGACATGCCGACCCTGCGCAGGGAAGGACAGCACGAGGTAGATGCAGCCGCTCTCGCTGAGGCGATCCGCAGCGCACGAGCAGCGCACAGCGGCGCGTACATATCGGCCGTCCTCGAACGCGTGCGTGCATTGCCGCGCGATGGCAAGACCAGCGTATTCCGGTTCGGTGAGGGATTCGGCAAGGTCAAGGCCGTGCTCGAAACCCTCGGCATCCGCATTCGCCTCGTCGATCCCCCGGTGTGGAAGCGCCACTACGGCCTGCTCAAGACTGAGAAGGACGCGGCCCGCCTACTTGCCATCCGCCGCTTCCCCAGCGCAGTCGACAAGCTTCAGCGCAAGAAGGACCAGGGCCGAGCCGACGCCTTGCTCATGGCGCTGTACCACGACAGCACCGAAGTCGGAGCACGCGCAGCATGACCAAGCCTGTCAACATCGAAGCAGCACTGAGCACAGCAATCCTCACCATCTTGCCCAAGCTCACCAAGAACCCGCGGGACCTCTATCTGCTACCGTCTGGGAAGATCGTCACAAGCCAATGCAGCTACATCTCCGATCGTTCCGAATACCTCGGCCGATACACCAACAGCGTCACTATCGAGGATCTGTGCGAGGACATCGCTCACGCATGGTTCGATATGCAAGAAAATCCGCCACCGCCATCGCGGATGCACGTCGTTCCTCGTGGTGTCGCCAGCCGTACGAACAGACTGGTGGCAATGTGAACGACGTGAGGCGATCGACGTTGAACGCAAACACGACCGTGGAGCCTCGTCTTGGAACGGGTCCTTTCGACGGTCGGACGGGCTGCGGGGACAAAGGCCGCAGAACTCGCGCTCACATGGCCAGAAAAGTCGTATGACAGATGACACATGGAATGCAACCGCGACGAGTTTGCAGAACTGATCGGCCGTTCAACGGGATGGATCAGCAAGATG
>Ga0196964_10000132_pt1 | contig 50331 bp, 51 predicted proteins | sample S1_10metaG_FD_148615 | JGI IMG/M metagenome (GOLD analysis project Ga0196964, IMG submission 148615) | Soil microbial communities from Anza Borrego desert, Southern California, United States - S1_10 | ecosystem: Environmental > Terrestrial > Soil > Desert | place: USA: California | collected...
CACTTGGTGAGGTTCATGAACAGCGAGAAGGTCGACTTCTGCTCCGAGATCTCCATCTCGCCGTGGTGGTGATCGTGGGCCGTGCCGGCCATGGTCGACGTCTCCGAGAACAAGCGCGTTTGCGGCGGGTGCGTATCACGCCGACCGGCGGCCGCTCAACCGTCCAGCATGACGATCGGTCGCCCGTGCGGACGGCGTCCGGGCCTCGACCCTTCTCCCGTCGGGAGAAGGAGGGCCCCGCGCACCGGAGCGCGAAGCGCGGAGGTTCGCGCGGGAGGATGAGGGGGACGGCGGCTCCTCGTCCTGAACCGGCCGTCGCCCTCGCCCTGGCTTCGCTTCGCTCCGCCTGTCCCTCTCCCGTCCGGGAGAGGGAACGCGCTACAGCGCCTCGAACCGGTCGATCAGCCGCTCGAGCCGGCCGCAGCCGGCCTCCCAGAAGCTCTTCTCGCGCGGGTTCATGCCGAACGGCGCCAGGGCCTCGACGTAGGTCTTCGTACCGCCCGCCGACAGCAGCGCCTCGTACAGCGGCGTGAAGCCGGCCGGATCCTCGCGCCGCTTCTCCATCAGGGCCGAGACCAGCAGGTCCCCGAACGCGTAGGCGTAGACGTAGAAGGGCGCGTGGACGAAGTGGGACACGTAGGCCCAGAACTGCTCGTAGCCGGGGTTCAGGGTCACGGCCGGCCCCAGGCTCTCGCCCATCCGCTCCAGCCACAGGGCGCCGATCTCGTCCGGCGACAGCTCGCCCTCCAGCCGCCGCGCGTGAAAATCGGTCTCGAACCGGTGGAAGGCGATCTGGCGCACGACGGTGTTCAGCCCGTCCTCGATCCGGCCGGCCAGCAGCGCCTTCTGCTCGGCCGGCGTCGCCTCCTCCAGCAGCCGCTCGAACACCAAGCCCTCGGCGAAGATCGAGGCGGTCTCGGCCAGGGTCAGGGGCGTGTCGGCCAGCACCGTGCCCAGCGGCGCGGCCAGAGTCTGGTGCACCGCGTGGCCGAGCTCGTGCGCCAGCGTCAGCACGTCGCGCCGTTCGCCCATGAAGTTCAGGAACACGTAGGGGTGGCGGGCGGAGGTCACCGGGTGGGCGAAGGCGCCCGACGCCTTGCCGGGCTTTGGCCGGGCGTCGATCCAGGGGCGGTCCAGGAACAGCCGCGCCCGGTCGGCGAAGGCCGTCCCCATCCGCCCGAAACTGTCCAGCACCACCTCGCGCGCCTGATCCCACCGGTACTGGCGCGGGGCGTCGCGGTCCAGCGGCGCGTTGCGGTCCCAGTGGTCGAGCTTGGCTTTGCCCAGCGCCTTCGCCTTCAGGGCGTAGTAGCGGTGCGACAGGCGCGGATAGCGCTCGGCCACGGCCTGGGCCATCGCGTCCACCGCGGCCGCGTCGACCTCGTTGGCCAGGTGGCGCGAGGCGGCGGGGGTGGGGAAGCGGCGCCAGCGGTCCTCCACCTGCTTTTCGAAAGCGATGGTGTTCAGGCACAGGGCGAGCGTCGGGGCCTGCTCCTTCAGCGCCTGCGCCAGCCCCTCGGCCGCCTGCCTGCGGCGGGCGGGATCGGAGTCCGACATCCGCGTCAGGGCCTCCTTCAGGGTCAGACGCTCGCGCCCGGCCTGCACGCCCATGCGCGCCAGGGTCTCGTCGAACAGCCGGGTCCACTGGGCCACGGCCGGCGCGCGGTCGATCATCAGCCGCTCGAGGTCGGCGGTCAGCTCGTGCGGGCGCGCCAGCCGCACCCGGCGCAGCCACGGCCGCCAGCGCGCGACTGCCGGAACCGCCGCCAGCGCCGCCTCGATCTCGGCGTCGTCCAGCCGGTTCAGCTCCAGCGTCAGGAACAGGGTGTCGGCCGAGACGGCGGCGATCCTGGCCTGCACGTCGGCCTCGAACCGGGCGCGCTCGGGATCGTCGCGGGCGGTCGCCGCCGACAGGCTGGCGAAGGCCGAGACCCCGCCCAGCAGGTCGGTGATCCGCTCGTACAGCCGAAGCGCCGCGTCGATCAGCCCGCCCAGCCGCGCAGGTTCGGCCCGCGCCGCGACGAAGCCGCCCTCCATGGCCGCCAGTTCCGCCACCGCCGCCCTGGCCGCCTCGAAGTCGGCGCCGATCGCCGGATCGTCGGTCCCCGCATACAGATCGGACAGATCCCAGACGGGCGGCTCGGCGGCGGGTCGGACAGGCGCGTTCATGCAGGCTCCTTACGGCGACGTGCGGATCGGAGCCAGACTCCACCAGGGCGCGCTATGTTCCTCCGCGGCTGCGGCGCGGCCCGGCTATTGCGCCGACATGCCGCCGTCGATCTTCAGCTCCGAGCCGGTGACGAACTTGCTCTCGTCCGACGCCAGGTAGAGGACGGCGTAGGCGACGTCGTCCGGTTCGCCGATGCGGCCCAGCGGTATGCCGCGGGACAGCCGCGCGTGGGCGGCGGCCTCGTTGCCGCCGGACATGGCCACGAACGGGTCGATGATCGGGGTCTTGATGAAGGCCGGGTGCACCGAGTTGCAGCGCACGTCCATCTGCTGCTTGGCGCACTCCAGCGCGATGGTCTTGGAAAGCAGCCAGACCCCGGCCTTGGAGGCGTTGTAGGCGCCCATGCCCGGCGCGGCCAGCAGGCCCGCGATCGACGAGATCACCACGATCGAGCCCGGCTGGTTGGCGCGCAGGTACGGCAGGGCGTGCTTGGTGCCCAGCATCACCGAGTCCAGGTTTACCGCATTGACCTTGCGCCACTTGTCCAGTTCGCAGGTCTCGATCGGCGACAGGTCGCCGCCGATGCCGGCGTTGTGCACCAGCACCGAGATCCCGCCCATGTCGGCGTCGGCGCGGGCCAGCACCTCCTTCCACTGCGCCTCGTCGGCGACGTCGTGGGGGTAGGCGAATGCCGAGCCGGGGCGTTCGGCGTCGATCGCCGCGGCGACGCGACCCGCGGCGTCGCCGTCCAGATCGGTGATCGCCACCGTGGCCCCCTCGCGCGCCAGCATGGCGGCGATGGCGGCGCCCAGGCCGCCCGCCCCGCCGGTGATCACCGCCTTCTTGCCCTGAACTCGTCCCGCCATGCTCGCCCCCTTCGAATTCGTTCAGTCCGCGCCCAGACCGCGCGCCGCTTCGTCCATGAAGCGGGCCATATCCAGGTCCTTCTCGGTCACGCCGTCCGCCTCGTGGGTGGTCAGCAGCACCACGACCCGGTCGTAGACGTTGGACCACTCCGGATGGTGGTCGAGCTTCTCGGCCAGCAGGGCCACGCGGGTCATGAAGGCGAAGGCCTGGCTGAAGCCGCCGAAACGCCAGCCGCGCACGATCGCCTCGCGCCCGCCCGGGGCCTTGCTCCAGCCGGGCAGCGCCGCCAGCGCGGCCTCGGCCCCGATGCGGGGAGCGGTCATGAAATCCTCCGTTCAACCCGGCTTAGAGAGCCGCCGCAGGCGGGGCAAGACGGGTCGTCGGTGAAGCCGCCGCAACACAGGGTAAGTTCCTGATCCGTCGGCGTGAACGGCCCTTCGTCGAACATGTTCGAGTTTTCGCAAGGATAGGGGCGGAACGCCCATCGGGAACTCGCGTTGTTCCGCCATGACCGATCCGACAGCTGTGGGGGCTTCAGGTAATCGGTGGCTGGCGTCCTTGCCGTCTAGGGATTTGGCTTTGTTGACGCCCCACCTTTCGTCAGTTTCATTCGGCCGCGGCGAGACGTTGTTCGACACCGGCGAAGATGTCGCTCAAGTATTCTTTCCGACCGAGGGCGTGGTCTCCATGCTGACCGTGCTCGGCAACGGCCAGACCGTGGAGACCGCCGCGATCGGCCGCGAGGGCCTGGTCGGGGCCACCTGCGGGCCGCTGAACGGCGCCGCCGTCAGCCGCGCGGTGACCCAGACGCCGGGCGCGGCCGAGCGGATCGGCGCCGACCGCTTCTCCCAAGCGCTGGAGGAGAGCGAAGGGTTGCGCGCCGCCGTCGCCCGGCACACCGAGGCGCTGCTGGCCCAGGTTCAGCAGACCGCCGCCTGCAACGCCCTGCACCGGCTGGACGCGCGGCTGGCCCGCTGGCTGCTGATGCTGCACGACCGGTCCGAGGGCGACAGCTTCGCCCTGACCCACGAGGGCCTGTCCGACATGCTGGGCGTGCGCCGGGCGACGGTCAGCGAGGTCGGCGCGGCGCTGGAGGAGAAGGGCCTGATCCGCCGCAGTCGCGGCCGCATAGAGGTGCTGGACCGCCCGGGTCTCGAGCGGGCCGCCTGCGAGTGCTACCGGACCATCGCCGACACCATGGCGGCCCTGCTGCCGGCGCCCGCAAAAGGGTGAGGCGCCGCTCGCGCGCTCACGGCTTCGCCCGGTTCCTCCAATCCCGCACCAGCCGCACCCACAGCAGCACGAAGCCGGTGACCGTCACCACCAGGGCCACGAAGGTCAGCAGCACCAGCGTCGGGTGGTTGAAGTTCTCGCCCGCCTTGAAGTCCAGGATGTGGAGCCGCCAGAAGAAGTCGTAGAACCGCCAGACCTGCGAGCGGCGACCGGCGATCTCGCCGGTGGCGGGCGACAGGTAGAAGCTGGTCTTCTCCCCGTCGTCGAAATCGATCCGCCACAGCGGCCCGGTCTTCTTGGTCTCCTCCGGCGCCTGCTCGAACCACACCGCGCGGACGGGCTCGCCGGGTCCGGCGTAGAGGTTGGCGGCGACGGCCCGCGCTTCGGCCTCGCCCATGCGCTCCAGGCGCCGCCCGGTCAGGGCGTCGACGTCGACGGTGTTACCGGCCGCGTCCTCGAACGCCCACACGAACCCGCGCGGCGTCGACTTCAGCGTCGCCTTGGCGGGCTTCAGTCCCGCGGACGCGGCGGCGACGGCGGGCGGCGTCAGCCGGTCGAGCGGCAGCGGCCGCGCTTCGCTCTCGGCCAGACGGTGCTCGCTGCGGACACGCTCGATCGGAAGGGCGGTCATCACCAGTCCGCCCAGCACCCAGAACAGGATCTGCACGCCCACGACCAGGGCCAGCCACTTGTGCAGCCGCGTGGCCCAGCGCACCGTCCCCATCGTCCTCACCCCTCGAACCGTTAACCGCGAAAGCTTCGCCGTTCACCACGGTCGTCAACGGAGGCCTAACCGTGTGCGCGTAAACAGGGATTAACCTACGGGAGAATCCTGCCGTGTTCGCCAAGGTCAACAGCCGAGCAAGGACGTTCGTCGCCGATCGCCGCGGCAACGTGGCGGTGCTGGCGTCGCTGGCGCTGCCGCTGATCGTCGCCGGGGCGGCGTTCGGGGTGGAGACCAGCTACTGGTACTACAAGGATCTGCAGCTGCAGGCCGCCGCCGACGCCGCCGCCTACGCTGGCGCGATCGAGCTGCGCGGCGGCTCCGACGACGAGGACGTGATCGCCGAGGCGACCGCCCAGGCGGTGCAGAACGGCTTCGATCCGGCGCGGGGCTCCATCCTGGTCACCCCCGCCGACGACGAGGTCGAGGTGACCATCGTCAGCAACGAGCCGCGGTTCTTCTCGGCGGTGTTCGCCTCCAACGACGTCAGCGTGCGTTCGCGCGCGGTGGCCCGGTTCGAGAACGCCACCGAGGCCTGCATCCTGGCGCTCAGCGGAACCGCCAGCCGCGCGGTCAACTTCTCGGGCAACGCCAGCCTGACCCTGGACGGGTGCAGCGTGATGGCCAACTCAACCGCCGTTGACGCGATCGAGCAGAAGGGCAGCTCCGACGTGGAGACGCCCTGCGCCATCGCCGTGGGCGGGGTGAAGCAGGCCGGCGGCCTGACCCTTACCGACTGCGACGCGCCGATCACCGGCTCCTCGCCCGCGGACGATCCGTTCGAGGACCTGCCGGAGCCCGCGAACACCGGGACCTGCAAGACGGTCAGCGGCAACGCGCTGACGCCCGGCCGCTACTGCAACGGCATGGACCTGAAGCAGACCAAGACGCTGGCGGCGGGCACCTACATCGTCTCGGGCGGGACGCTGAAGATCAACGCCAACGCCAACATCTCGGGCTCTGGGGTGACCTTCTTCCTGACCAACGGGGCGAACGTCCACTACAACGGCGGCGCCACGATCAACCTGTCGGCGCCCACCAGCGGGACGTACTCGGGCGTGCTGATGTTCGCGGCCGAGGGCAACACCGGCGGCGCCCTATTCAACGGCGGGGCGTCGACCCAGATGACCGGGGCGCTGTATTTCCCGGACGGGGCGTTGGACTACAAAGGCAACGTGGCCGGGACCAACGGCTGCGTCCAGATCGTCGCCTCGACCATCGAATGGACCGGCAGCTCGACCTTCAAGGCCGACTGCACGGCCTACGGGATGAGCGACATCATGACTCCGGGGGCGGTGGCGCTGAAGGAGTGAAGCGGTCGCCCACCGCCAGCTTCACCGCCACGGCGCAAAAGATGGTCCACTGCACGTCGTGGTAGTCGAGCACCGACACCTCGGTCAGCGAGATCAGGCTGAACACCAGCAGCAGCGGCAGGGCCAGGTAGACGCCGGGCTCGCGCGCCAGGCCGACCAGGGTGCGCAGCCAGGTCTCGGCAAACAGCAGGGTCCACAGCGCCAAGCCGACCAGGCCGAAGCCCAGCCAGGTCTCCAGCCAGCCGTTGTGGGCGTGGCCGGCCTTGAAGCCGGAGTCCTTGACGATCCAGGCCAGCGGGTCCCAGGCGCCCTCCTGGTCCCACAGCACGCCGTAGCCGAAGCCGGTCCACGGGCGCTGCTCGATCTGCCGCCGCGCCGCCTCCCAGATCTCGGTGCGGCCGGTCAGGCTGGCATCCTTGCCGAGCGCGTCGAAGAGCAGATCGGGGTTCCAGGCCAGCAGCGCCGCCCCGCCCGCGACGAGCGCGACGCCGGCCCAGACCGCCAGCACGGCGGTCACGGGGCCCCGGCGGCACACCCAGACGAACATCATGCAGCCCGCGCCCAAGACCGCGGCCAGCAGCGATGTCTTGGAGGTGGACAGCAGCACCAGGGCGAAGCAAAGCACGCTGGCCGCGCTCCATAGGCCGCGTCTGCGCGGGTTCAGCACGGCGGCTGCGGCGCAGGCCAGCAAGGCCGTGGCCATCATCCCGCCGAAGGCGTTCTTCTCCAGCCAAAGGCCGCGCCAGGCGCCGGGGAATATCTCCGACATGCGGCCCATCCCGGGCGTCAGCGCGCCCATGACCAGGCTGGCGAGCGCCAGGGCGCCGAAGGTGGCGGCCAGGATGGTGGCCAGCTGGCGCCACCGGAACCGCGCGGCCAGCGACACGCCCGCCAGGGTGGTGAAGGCCAGGGCTACCGACCGGCGCACCGTGGCGCCCGGGTCCAGCGACCAGGCGGCGGTGACGAAGGCCAGTCCGATCAGGAACAGCAGCAGGGGCGAGCGCAGCAGGGCGCCCAGCGCCGCGCGGGCGTCCAGCGCCAGCCAGGCCAGGCCAACCGCGTAGGCGACCAGGAAGCCGTTGCGGACGATCCCGAACTCCTCCTTGCCCGGCTCGTAGCCGACCAGGACGGCGACCCAGGCCTGCGAGAAGGCGACCAGCAGGAACACGCCGGCGAACCAGGCGAAGCGTCCGCTCCAGTCGACGGCGGCGCGGTCGGACGCCTGCGCCCAGTCGCCCGAGGGAGGCAGGACGCTCCAGCCCGAGGCGGTGTAGGCGCGCGCGCGGCTCATCTCAGGCGGGAACGGCCGAGACGGCGCGGCCGAAGGGCTTCAGCCCGGCCAGGGCGTAGACCACGGTTCCGGTCAGGGCCAGTTCGGACAGCTCCTGGAACACGTGGTGCTGCATCAGCGCGCCAGAGGCGACGATCAGCGGAACGGCGAGGCCGAGGCGGGAGAGGTGCGCCGCGGCGGGACGGATCACGGGCGGCAGGCGCTCCGGCTTCAGCAGCACCAGCCCCGCCGCGACGGCGATCAACCCGGCCCCGACCAGGGCGTAGGCCGCCTCGAACGCCCACGGCGGCAGGAAGTTGTGCAGGTTGGTCTCGCCCTGCAGGTTGGCCTCGGCGAAGGCTTCCGGCGAGGACCAGCCGAAGATCCACTGGCCCCAGCTGATCTCCTCGCCAAGCGCCACCACGGCGAGGGCGGCGAAACCCATGAGGACCGGGCGCGCCGCGCCTTCCGCTCGACGGGACAGGGCGGCGCAGAAGGCGGCGATCGCGGCGAAGTTCGCGACGGTGGCGTACTCCACCAGGCCCGTGTCCATTCCCTCGGCTCCGAACACGAGCACCATCGGCCCGCCCTGGACCCAGTTCAGCAGGTTCAGCGGAACCAGCAGGGCGACGGCCGCGAGATAAGCCGCGCCCAGGGCGAACAGCCGCCGGTCCGACCGCGCGTCGGCGGGACGCCTCAGCAGGGCTGCGACGGCCAAGGGCGCGCCGATCAGGGCGGCGAGGAGCAGGGCCGCGATCGCGACCGGATTTTCGATATGGCCGTCGAACATGGGCGCCTCGGGGTCGATCCCCGATCAGACGCCGCTCATGGTGAACAAGCCGTTAGCCCGCGCCGGGCGGCCACAGCAGGGGGCTTACGAACGCGGCGGTTATCAGCAGCAGGCTGATCGCGATCAGGGGAATGGCGGCCGAGGCGCGCGGGCGGCGCTTGCGGCTGAGCAGAGCCATGGCGGCGGCGCAGGCGATCGCGCCCGCGACCAGCAGGCCCAGCGCCAGATCCTCCGCCGCCGGCGGCGCGGTGGCGACCAGGATAAGCCAGGCGGCGGTCGAGAAGACGCCGAGCGCCGCCAGATTGAACCCGAACAGAGACAGACGCATGGGCGTGCTCCCGGGATGTCGGGGCGCGCGGATGTTCGTCGTCGCGAATCGCTCCCCCTGCGGAGGATAGGCACGACTTCGCCGGTTCCGCCAAGCCGGACCGAACCGGGACGCCGCTCGCGCGTTCAGCCGCCATGACCGGCGAGCTCGAAGACCAGACCCTGCGCGCGATCGGCGCCGTGATCCTGCGCCAGCTCGACCCCAAGTCGGGGCTGACGCCGGAAGAGGCCTATCTGCAGATCGTGGTGGAGATGGGTCGGCTGGCCAAGCGCCGCGAGGGGCAGGACCGCGCGGCGGCGGAGGAGCGCAGCTTCGCGGTGCCGTCGCGGTCGGAGATCGCCTCGGGCCAGGTCCGGAACGTCGGTCGGAGCTGAGACGAAAAACGCCGGTTTCCGAGATCACGGTCACGCTTGCGCCTGCGCCGCTGGGTCGATTACCAGCGTCATGGTTTCGCCCGGAACCGTACGCAAGCTCGGCGGTTCGGTAGATATGTTCGAGTCTGTCTATGTCTAACGCGCTCCGTGCCGACGTCGCCGCCCGTATTCTGGTCGTTGAGGACGAGGACGAACTGTGCGTGCTGTTGGCGGACCAGCTGGAGAGCGCCGGCTATCAGCCGGTGTGCGTGAGCGACGACGAGACCGCCCACCGAACGCTGGACGCCGAGCATCGGGCGCTTACCGCGCTCGTGGTCGACATCAACCTGGGCCGCGGCACCACCGGCTACGACGTCGCCCGCTACGCCCGGCGGCTGAACCCGTCCCTCCCGGTGATCTACACAACCGGCGGCGCCGCCGAGAGCTTCACCGCCCACCAGGTGGAGGGCGCGCGCCTGCTGGAAAAGCCGTTCACCCGCGAGGAGCTGCTGGCGGCGCTGGAGCAGGCGGCGGGCTGACAGACCGGGCGAACCGGCTCATCGAACTGGGGTCAAGCTTCCTCGTTGATCCTCAGGGTTCGTAGGGCATATTCCGCCGGGGGTCGTGCACGACGCACGTCCATATCGGGGGTTTAGTTCTGTGAAGTCTCTCATCCGCATCGCCGGCGTGCTGCTGCTCGCCGGTACGTCCACCGCCTGCGCCACGGTCACCCGCGGCACCAACACCGCCTGGGAAGTCCAGACCGATCCGTCGGGCGCCAAGGTGGAAACCAACCACGGCCACCAGTGCCCCTCGACGCCCTGCTCGATCAAGATGCCGCGCAAGTCGGAGTTCACCGCGACCATCACCAAAGACGGCTATGAGCCCGCGACGGTGGTGGTCACCAACAAGGTGTCCGGCGCCGGCGGCGCGGGCATGGCGGGCAACGTCATCGTCGGCGGCCTCATCGGCGCCGGCGTGGACGTGGCTTCCGGCGCCATGCTGGACCTCACGCCGAACCCGGCGGTGGTGAAGCTGGAGAAGAAGGCGACCGGCCAGACGACCGCGGCGACCTCGACCGAGACGGCTCCGCAGACCGGCGGCGGCAGCAAGTAAGCCGCTGTTCCACGACGACACGAGCAAGGGCGCGGCGCAGGTCGCGCCCTTTTTCCTGTGCGGTCGGGAGGCTATGCGCTAAGCCCGAGGTCGGGGAGGATCGGTCGCGATGATCGGGGAGGCCGAGCGGCTGAGCGAGGCGGTCGACGCCGCGGGGCTAGGGCTCTGGCGGTACGATCTGCGCACCGGCGCGCTCGACTGGGACGCGCGGCTGAAGGCCCTCTACGGCCTCTCCCCCGACGCCCCCACTTCTTTCGAGAGCTTCGTCGCCGGGGTGCATCCGGACGACCGCGCCTCTGTGCTGGGCGAGTTCGAAAGCGCGCTGAACCGGCCGGGCGGGCGGGACTTCTCGGTCGAGCACCGCACCGTGGCGCCGGACGGGACGGTGCGCTGGGTGGTGGGCGCCGGCCGCATCCTGCGCGACGAGACGGGCGCGGCCTACGGCGTGGTGGGGACGAGCTGGGACATCACCGCGCGCAAGACCGCCGAACTGGCCCTGGCCGACAGCGAGCGGCGACTGCGGGCGCTGGGCGACAACCTGCCGTTCGCCATGCTGTACCAGGTGGCGGTGTCGCCGGACGGAGCGCGGCGACGGTTCCTGCACCTGTCGCACGCCTGCGAGCGGCTGAACGGGGTGAGCGTCGAGGCGGCGTTGGCCGACGCGGACGTGCTCTACGGCCTGATCGAGCCGGAGGACCTGCCGCGCCTGGTCGAGGCGGAGGCCGAGGCGATCCGGGCCCGCTCGGCCTTCGACGTGGAGGTGCGGTTCCGGCTCAAGGATGGGACCGTGCGCTGGAGCCGGCTGGTCTCGGCGCCGCGCCGGTCGGAAGACGGCGGCACCGTCTGGGACGGCGTGCAGATCGACATCACTGAGCGCCGCCGCGAACAGGCCCGCCGCAAACTGCTGACCGACGAGCTGAACCACCGGGTCAAGAACACCCTGGCCATCGTCCAGTCGATCGCCGCCCAGAGCTTCGCCGGCGACGCCGCCACGCCCGAGGCGCGGGCGCGCTTCGAGGGGCGGCTGATGGCCCTGGCCTCCGCCCACGCCCTGCTGACGCGAGAGAACTGGGAAGGCGCCGCGTTCCGGGCGCTGACCGACGAGGCCCTGGCGCCCCTGGCGCCGCCCGGTCGGCTGAGCCTCTCCGGACCGGACTTCCGCCTGGATCCGCGCACGGCGGTGACCCTGGCCATGGCCCTGCACGAGCTCGGCACCAACGCGGCCAAGTACGGGGCGTGGTCGAGCGGCTCCGGCGACGTGCGGCTGGTCTGGACGCTGGTCCCCGAGGGGGAGACCGCGCGGCTGGAGCTGGTCTGGCGCGAACGCGGAGGGCCGCCGGTGACCGCGCCCGAACGCCGAGGGTTCGGCACGCGTATGGTCGAACGCGGGCTGGCGGCGGAGTTCGGCGCGGGCGCGACCCTGCTGTTCGAGCCGGACGGCGTCGTCTGCGCCCTGTCGGCGAACCTGCCGGCGAGCGCCTGGAACGGCCAGGCGGCGGCCTGATCCTCACGCGCCCAGGCGGTCGATCTCGGCGCGGATGTGGGCGGCTTCGGCCGCGGTGCCTGCCAGCGCGACGGCGCGGTTGAACGCCTGGCGCGCCTCGGCCCGGCGGCCGAGCTGTTTCAGCAGGGCGCCGCGCACCCCGTGGAAATAGAAGTAGCCCGAAAGCGCCTTCTCCAGCGGCTCCACCAGCGCCAGGGCTGGTTCGGCGCCCTCGGCCTTGGACAGGGCCGCCGCGCGATTCAGGGTCACCACCGGCGAGGGCTGCAGCCGCTCCAGCGCCGCGTACAGCCGCTCGATCCCGGCCCAGTCGGTGTCCTCGAAGCGGGGGGCGCGGGCGTGGGTCGCCGCGATCGCGGCCTGAAGCTGGTAGGGGCCGGGGCGACGGTGGCGCACCGCCTTGTCGATCAGCGCCAGCCCCTCGGCGATCAGCTTGGGGTCCCACAGGGTCCGGTCCTGATCCTCCAGCAGCACGGTCTGGCCGTCAGCGTCGAAGCGGGCGGCGCGGCGGGCGTGCTGGATCAGCATCAGGGCGGTCAGGCCCATGATCTCTGGCTCGGCCGGGAACAGGCGCAGCAGCAGGCGCGCCAGCCGGATCGCCTCCTCGCAGAGCGGCCCGCGCGCCTCGGCGGCGGCCGGATCGGCCCCGTAGCCCTCGTTGAACACGAGGTAGAGCGTGGCGGCCACCGCCCCCACCCGCTCTGCGCGCTCGACCGCGCCCGGCGTCTCGAACGGCACGCCGGCGGCGGCGACGCGGGCCTTGGCGCGGGTGATCCGCTGCTCCATCGCCGCCTCGCCGACCAGGAAGGCGCGGGCGATCTGCTTCACCGACAGGCCCGAGACGATGCGCAGCGCCAGGGCGATCTGCTGCGTCGCCGGCAGGTCGGGGTGGCAGCAGACGAACATCAGCCTGAGCACGTCGTCGCGGTACTGCGAGCCGTCCAGCCGCTCGGCCAGGGGCGCCTCGGCGTCTTCCAGATCGGACAGGGCGGTCTCGTCCGGCAGGGCGGTCTGGCGGCTGCGGCGGCGCACCCCGTCCAGCGCCGCGTTGCGTCCGACCAGGATCAGCCAGGCGGCGGGATCGCGCGGCGGACCGTTGACCGGCCAGCTCTTCAGCGCCCGCAGACAGGCGTCCTGATAGGCTTCCTCGGCGGTGTCGAGGTCCCGGAAATAACGCAGCAAGGCCCCCAGCGCCTGGGGCCGCGCGCCGGTCAGGGCCGCGTGGATCCAGGCGGGATCGGTCACGCCCCGGCGCTCCCGGCCTTGTAGTAGCGCAGCGGCCGCAGCTCGAAGGCGCCGGCGGAGCCGCTGGCGCGGGCCAGGTCCTTGGCCGTCTCGACAGCCTGCTCCAGCGAGTCGCAGTCGACCACGTAGAAGCCGAGAAGCTGTTCCTTGGTCTCGGCGAAAGGACCGTCCAGCACCAGCGGCTCGCGTCCCTTGCGTACCGTGGTGGCGGCGGTGGTCGGCAGCAGCCGGGCGACGGGGCCGAGGCGCCCTTGGGCGGCCAGCCGCTCCTGCACCTCGCCCAGCGACACCATCACCGCGTCGTCCTGCTCCTTGGTCCAAGCGCCGACGACGTCTTCGGAATCGTAGCAGAGCACGGCGTAAAGCATGGGCGGGCGTTCCGGTTCGGTCCTAGGACGCGCCAGTATGGCGCGCGCCGACAGGACCGCACGGGAAATTCGCCCGCCCGCGCCGTCAGGGCGCCTTCACCATCACCGGATCGCCATAGCCCAGCGCCTTCAGCCGTTCGGCCTGGGTGGCCGCGTCGCCGACCACGACCAGGATCATCCGGTCTGTGTCGATCCAGCGCTTCGCCTGGGCTCGCACCTGATCCAGCGTCAGGGCGTCCAGGGTCGCGTTCTCGCGCGTCACGTAGTCGGCGGGCAGGCCGTAGTCTCCGACCAAGGCCAGCATGCCGAGCTTGGCGCCCAAGGTCTCGAACGAACGCGCCCGGCTCTTGGACAGCGAGCCGCGGGTGAGCTCCAGGTCCTGGGCGGTGAAGGTCGCGCCGTAGTCGCGTACGATGTCGCGGATCAGGGTCGCGGCCTCGAGCGTCACGTTGGAGCGCACCGGACTCTGCACGCTGAAGCGTCCCCCCGTCGCTCCGCCGGTGAAGCGCGAGCGCACGCCGTAGGTGTAGCCCTTGCCCTCGCGCACCTGCTGGGTCAGGCGCGAGGCGAAGCCGCCGCCGCCCAGCACGAAGTTGGTGGCGGAAGCGGCGAAGTAGTCCGCGTCGGCGCGGCGGGGTCCGGGCGCGCCGAACAGCAACACCGACTGCTTGGCGCCGGGCACGTCGTAGAACAGCACCTGGGTCTTGGCCGGCTGCCTGAACGCCACCGCCGGCAGGGGCGCGACCGCGCGTTGCGCCCAGGCCGAGCCGAGGCCCGCGAAGGCGTCCTTCACCTGCGCCTGGTCCACGGCGCCGACCACCCGCACACGCGCGGCGTTGGGGACCAGCCAGGCGGCGTGGAAGGCCTTCAGGTCGTCGATCTTCAGGGGGCCGACGGAGGTCGCCGTTCCGCGCGGATCGCCCGACAGCGGGTGGTCCTTGCCGTAGGCGACTTCCGAGAACAGGCGCTCGGCGATCACCTCCGGCTCGGCCGCGTCGGACTGGATGCCGGCGACCGCGGCCGCCTTGGCGAGCTCGAACTCGGCCGCGTCCCAGCGCGGCTGCAGCAGCATCTCCTGCACCAGGGCCACGGTCGGGGCGAAGTTGCGGGCCAGGGTGAAGCCGGAGACCACGATCCGCTCGTCGTCCGAGCGCACCGACACCTGGGCGCCTAGCGACTTCAGGGCGTTCTCGAACTCCGCGCGGGTGCGCTTGGCGGTGCCGCGGGTCAGCATCTCCGCGACCAGATTGGCGGCGCCTCGGTTTGCGGCCGTCTCGCGCAACCGCCCGCCGTCGATCGCCACCTCGAAACGGGCGACCGGCAGCTCGCGGTCCTGGACCAGGGCCACGTCCAGCCCGTTGCCGTACTCGAACATCACCGGCGTCGGCGCCTTGACCACGGGCTTGGGCCCGGCCGGAGGCTCGACGGTGCGGTCGAAGCTGGAGGCCGTCTTCGGCCGTTCGGCCTGGGCGGTGACCTGAACCGCGGCTTCGGCCCCTTGAACGATCGGCTCCTCGTGCACCACCGCCTTGACCGAGTTCGCCAAGGCCAGTTCGGCTTGGCCCTTGGGCACGAAGCTGGTGGTCACCGAAGGCTTGCCCGCCATGTAGCGGCGGTAGACCCGCATCACGTCGTCGGCGGTGACGCCGCGCAGGCGCGTCATGTAGGTGTCGATGAAGTCCGGCGTGCCCAGGAACCCGTCGAAGCGGGCCAGCAGCAGCGCCTTGTCCTCGGCGCTCTCCATCGCCGAGTAGAGCCCGGCCTCCTGCACCGCCTTGACCCGCGCCAACGCCTTGGGATCGACGCCTTTGGTCTCGAACCGTTTCAGCCCCTCCGCCAGAGCCGCGTCGACGCGGTCCAGGTCGACGCCCTCGAACGCGCGTACCGACAGGCAGGTCTCGCCCGAAATCTGGGAGTCGTTCCAGAAGGCGTCGACGTCGTCGGTCAGCTTCTTCTCCTGCACCAGCACCTGGTACAGCGGCGCGTCCTGGCCGTCGGTCAGCAGGTCGTTCAGCACGCCCAGCGCCTGTTCGTCCTGGTGGAAGGCGGGGATGGCCGGGAAGCAGCGCGTCAGCTGCGGCAGGGGCGCGAAGGCGTCCTCGTGCACCAGCCGCTTGCTCGCGGTCAGTGTCGCGGGGCGAGGCGCGGGCCGCTCCACCGGCGCGCCGCGCGGGATGTCGTTGAAGTATTTCTCCACCCAGGCGCGGGCCTGGACCGGGTCGAAATCGCCGGCGATCACCAGGGTGGCGTTGTTCGGCACGTACCAGCGGGCGTGAAAGTCCTTCACGTCCTTCAGCGTGGCCGCGTCCAGGTCGGCCAGCGAGCCGATGGTGCTCCAGCTGTAGGGGTGCCCCTGCGGGTAGATCGCCTCGAACATCACGCCCGGCGCGTGGCCGTAGGGGACGTTGTCCACCCCCTGGCGCTTCTCGTTCTTGACGACCTGCTTCTCCTTGGCGAGCACCGGGTCGGTCACAGTGCCGATGAAGTAGCCGAGCTTGTCCGCCTCGGCCCAGATCATCTTCTCCAGGGCGTCGGAGGGAACGGTCTGGAGGTAGACGGTCTGGTCGCGGTTGGTGAAGCCGTTGGCCCCGGCGCCGCCGACCCGCGCGCTCAGCTTGTCCAGCCCGCCCGGCCCGAGGTTCTCGGAGTCCAGGAAGAACAGGTGCTCGAACATGTGGGCGAAGCCGGTGCGGCCGGGCAGCTCGCGCCCTGAGCCGACGTGGGCGGCCAGCACCACCGCCGCCACCGGGTCGGACCGGTCGACGTGAAACACCACGCGCAGGCCGTTCTTCAGCGTGAAGGTCTCGGTCGGGATCAGCGAGGCCTGCGCCTTCGCCGGAGCCGCTTTCGCCCAGGCGAGCGGCGCGGCCGCCCCCAGTCCCGCCAGGATCGCCGCCGCCGCGACCAGGCCCATCGTCTTGCGCATGAGTCCGCCCTCTCAGATCAGCCGCGACGCTAGCGGGACCCGGCGGCGGAAGGAAGGCGCCGCGTCAGCAGGCGGTCTTCAGCAGGCGCTTGCGTTCGACCGAGGAGGGGATGCGCATCGCTTCGCGGTACTTGGCGACGGTGCGGCGGGCGATGTCGACGCCGGCTTCCTTGAGGATCTCCACGATCCGGTCGTCGGAGTGGACGTCGGTCTCGGCGCGTTCGGCGTCGATCAGCTGTTTGATCTTGTGACGGACCGACTCCGCCGAGTGGGCCGCGCCGCCGTCGGTGGCGGAGATCGAGGCGGTGAAGAAGAACTTCATTTCGAACACCCCGCGCGGGGTGGCCAGGTACTTGTTGGAGGTGACGCGGCTGACGGTGGACTCGTGCATGCCGATGGCCTCGGCCACGGTCTTCAGGTTCAGCGGCCGCAGGTGCTCGACCCCGAAGACGAAGAAGGCGTCCTGCTGGCGCACCAGTTCGGAGGCGACCTTCAGTATGGTCTTGGCCCGTTGGTCCAGGCTCTTCATCAGCCAGTTGGCCGAGGCCAGGCAGTCGGAGACGAAGGCCTTCTCCTGCTCCGAGCGGGCGCCGCCGGACACCCGCTGGTGATAGCGCTGGTCGACCAGCAGCCGGGGCAGGGTGTCGCCGTTCAGCTCCACCCGCCAGCCGCCCGCCGGGTCCTCGCGCACGAACACGTCGGGGACCACCGTGTGCACCGTTTCCGCCCCGAAGGCCGCGCCCGGACGGGGCGTCAGCGCCTTCAGCTCGGCGATCATCTCGCGCAGGTCCTCGTCGTCGACCCCGCAGGCGCGCTTCAGTCCGGCCATGTCGCGGCGGGCCAGCAGTTCCAGGTTCTCCACCAGCGCCGCCATGGCCGGGTCGAACCGGTCGCGCTCCTTCAGCTGCAGGGCCAGGCACTCGGGCACGCTGCGGGCCATGACGCCGGTGGGCTCGAACCCCTGGCAGCGCTCCAGCACGCGCTCCACCATCGCCTCGGCGCAGCCCAGCCGGTCGGCGATCTCGGCCGTCGGCGCGCGCAGGTAGCCGCCCTCGTCAACGCCGTCGACCAGGGCCTGTGCCACCAGCTGTTCGGCCGGGGTGAAGCCTGCCATGACCGCCTGGTCCAGCAGGTGCTCGTGCAGGGTCTTCTCACGCGCAGCGCGCTCGAAGTCGCCGTCCCCACCCTCGAACGAGCCGCCCTTCCCGGCCTTGGACCAGTCGACCAGCGACCCGCCCTCCCCGGCCTGGTCGGCGGCGCGCTCGGCCCGGGACTCGTCGGCGTAGAGGTCTTCGGGGCTGGCGTCGACGGACGCCTGGGCGGCGGTCACGTCCTCGCCCGACAGGTCCAGCTCGCGAGCTTCGGCGGGGGCTTCGACCTCGGCGACGGGCGCCTCCTCGCCCTCGGCGCGGCCCTCGCTCTCGTCGCGCTGGAGCAGCGGATTGCGCTCCAGTTCGGCCTCGACGTAGGCCTCCAGCTCCAGGTTCGACAGCTGCAGCAGCTTGATGGCCTGCTGCAGCTGCGGGGTGATGACGAGGCTCTGCCCCTGTCTCAGCTCCAGCCGTACGTTCGGAGTCACCGGCTCGCCCCTTGGCCCGTTTCTTGCGGGCAGCATGGGTCCCGAGGGTTAACGGAGGGCGAACGGCCTCAGTGGAACCGTTCGCCGAGGTAGACCCGGCGCACCTCGGGATCGTCGACGATCTCGTCGGCCGTGCCTTCGGAAAGCACCTGGCCCGCATGGATGATCGAGGCGCGGTCGATGATGTCCAGCGTCTCGCGCACGTTGTGGTCGGTGATCAGCACCCCGATCCCGCGGCCTTTCAGGTAGCCGATCACCTCGCGGATGTCGGCGATGGCCAGGGGGTCGATGCCGGCGAACGGCTCGTCCAGCAGCATGAACGACGGCTGGGAGGCCAGGGCGCGGGCGATCTCGCAGCGCCGCCGCTCGCCGCCCGACAGCGAGATCGCCGGCGAGGACCGCAGGTGCGAGATGCGCAGTTCGTCGAGCAGCCGGTCGGCTTCGGCCCTGGCCTTCCGGGGGTCCCGCTCGCGCATTTCGACCACCGCCAGCACGTTCTCCTCGACCGACATGCCGCGGAAGATCGACGCCTCCTGCGGCAGGTAGCCGATGCCCAAGCGTGCACGCTGGTACATCGGCTGGGCGGTCACGTCCTCGCCGTCCAGGTAGATGTGGCCGTAGTCGGCCGCGATCAGGCCGGTGATCATGTAGAAGCAGGTGGTCTTGCCGGCGCCGTTGGGACCCAGCAGCCCGCACACCTCGCCGCGCTTGAGACTAAGGCTCACGTCGCGGACCACCTGGCGGCCGCGGAACGCCTTGCCGATGCGCTCGACATACAGCCCGTCCTGCACGGCGGCGGCGGACGCGGTCGGGACGGGCTCGTGCTTCATGAAATCAGGAACGCGCGGGCCGCCTCAACGGCCGCCCTGCTTGCCCGGATAGAACACGCCGCGCACCCGCTCGCCGGGTCCGCCGCCGGGGCCAGCGTCCATGGTCGAGCGGCCGGACGCCACCTCGATGGTCAGGCGGTCGCCGCGCAGCACGTTCTCGCCCTGGGCGATCACCACGTTGCCGGTGATCACGATGGTGTCGGTGGCGGTGGTGTAGACGGCCTTGTCGCCGCGGGCGACCTGCTGGGGCGTGACGAAGTAGACGCCGCCCACCGCTTCCAGCCGGTCGATCTCGCCCCAGCCCGTGCCGGGCGCGGCGTTGGTCGGGCGGGCGCCGCCGGCGCCCGTGCCGTGAAACACGTCGATCGCGTCGGCGCGCAGGCGGTTCTGCCCTTGCAGGGCCTCCACCTTGCCGCGCCAGCGCTGCACCCGCTGGGCCTCGACCACCTCCAGCGAATCGGCGGTGATGTCGATCGGGCCGCCGCTGGCGGAAATCTGCGCCTGGGCTCCGCCGACGCAGAGGGCCAGGGCCAAGGCCGTGCCGGCCGCCCAGCGCTTCATCTTCGGTCCTCGCGTCTCCATCCGCGCCCCCTAACGGCTCTGGATTCGGGCGCGCACGCCGCCCTGGAACACCATGCGCGCGCCTTCCTCGTGAATGGCATAGGACGAAGCGCTGATCTCTCCAAGGGGTCCGCGTCCGGTGACAGGCGAATCGCCGCTGATCACGCCCTTGTCGGTGTCGATGATCGTCTCGCCGGTCAGGAACTGGAACCCCGAGCCCGCGTCGGTGATGCGCACGTCGCCGGTCAGGGCCACCACGTCCTTGTTCTCGATGTAGACGCCCCGGTCGGCGCGAAGCTCGGTCGGGCGGTCGGAGGCGTTGTTCAGCCGCAGCAAGGGCTGGATCAGCCGGATGCCTTCCTCGCGCCCGGTCTGGCGCACGGCCTCCTTGGCGCCCAGGATGAACGAGCGCCCCTGGCTGTCCTGACCGTAGAAGCGGGGGTTGGTCATCCGCACCGCGGCGCTGCGCGCGCGCACGTCCTGGACCTGGGAGATCACCGAGCGGACCGCCACCCAGCCGAGCAACCCCACCAGCACGGCACCGATGGCGATCGGCAGGGCCCGGCGCAGCAGGCGCACCAGGCGCGAACGGCGTCGCCACGCCTCGGCCGCCTCGTGAACGCGCGCGGCGTCCTCCGCGTCGCGCCGTTCGGAGTCGAGGGAGGGCTCGTCGCTCACGGGGTCACGCGTGGGCGAAGATGTCGACGTCCTCCCAGCCGGCCAGGTCCAGCCGGGCGCGGACGGGCAGGAAGTCGAAGCAGGCCTGGGCCAGTTCCATGCGGCCTTCGCGCTCGAGCATGGCGTCCAGGCGGGCCTTGAGCGCGTGCAGGTGAAGCACGTCCGAGGCGGCGTAGGCGAGCTGCTCCTGGCTGAGACCGTCGGCGCCCCAGTCGGAGCTCTGCTGCTGCTTGCTGAGCTCGATGCCCAGCAGCTCGCGGGTCACGTCCTTCAGCCCGTGCCGGTCGGTGTAGGTGCGCGCCAGCTTGGAAGCGATCTTGGTGCAGTAGACGGGGGTGGCGACGACGCCCAGGTGCAGGGCGAACATGGCGATGTCGAAGCGGCCGAAATGGAACAGCTTCAGCACGTTGCGGTCGGCCAGCAGGCGCTTCAGGTTGGGCGCGTCGTACTGGGGCCGGCGCAGGCGCACCACGTGGGCGTCGCCGTCGCCGGAAGACAGCTGCACCACGCACAATGGGTCGCGGCGGAAGCGCAGGCCCATGGTCTCGCTGTCCACGGCCACCACCGGGCCGAGGTCGAGGCCGTCAGGCAGGTCTCCATCGTGCAGCCGGGTGGTCACGCCTTCGCCTCACAGGAAAACGGCGCCGGTCGCAGGTCGACTCGGCGCCGTCTGAAACGTGGTGCCCAGGAAAGGACTCGAACCTTCACGGCCGTTAAGCCACTGGCACCTGAAGCCAGCGCGTCTACCAATTCCGCCACCTGGGCATCGGTCCGGGGACCGAAGGCCGGGACTGATAGGGCGCCGTCCGCGTGCGGTCAACACGCCGTTGCGGGCCGCTAAGCGTTGGTCTATCCGGGGCCGGTTTTCGCGAGGTCACATGCAGGGATTGGTCACCGTCTTCGGCGGCTCGGGCTTCATCGGCTCCCAGGTCGTGCGCGTGCTGGCCAAGCGCGGCTGGCGGGTCCGCGCCGCGGTGCGCACCCCGCACCTGGCCCACGAGCTGCGGCCGATGGGCGACGTCGGCCAGATCCAGGTGGTGCGCGCCCACGTCGGCGCCCCCGACACCGTCGCCGCCGCCCTGGAGGGCGCCCAGGCCTGCGTCAACCTGGTCGGCATCCTGCACGAGACTGGCAAGCGCAAGTTCCAAACGGTCCACGTCGAAGGCGCCCGCAACGTGGCCCAGGCCTGCGCGGCCGAAGGGATCACGCGGCTGGTCCAGGTCTCCGCCATCGGCGCCGACCCGGACGCCCGCTCGGTCTACGCCCGCACCAAGGGCGACGGCGAGGACGTCTGCCGCCGGGCGGTCCCGTCCACCACGGTGCTGCGCCCGTCCATCGTGTTCGGCCCCGGCGACGGCTTCTTCAACCGCTTCGCCGCCATGGCCTCCTACGCGCCGGTCCTGCCCCTGCCGGGCGGCGGCAAGACCCGGTTCCAGCCGGTCTACGTCGGCGACGTGGCGAGCGCGGTGCTCAAGGCGGTCGAAGATCCGTCCACCGCCGGCGCGACCTACGAACTGGGCGGGCCGGACGTCTACAGCTTCCGCGAGCTGATGCAGATCGTGCTGCGCGAGACCGGCAAGGGCCGCGCCCTGCTGCCGATCCCCGCCGCCGCCGCCCGCGCCGCGGGGGTTCTGGGCGACGTCCAGGCCTTCTTCGGCCTGTCGCCGGTGATCACCTCCGATCAGGCCCTGCTGATGGAACGCGACAACGTCTGCGGCGGCGCCCTGCCCGGCCTTGACGCCCTGGGCGTTCGCCCGACCTCGGTAGAGGCCGTCGTGCCGACCTACCTGTGGCGCTACCGCAAGGGCGGCCAGTTCGCGCAACCGCAGCCGGCGTGATCGAATCAGAGGCGTCGAGCAGCCTAGACACGAAGACAGTTGCTCATCCAGCCTGCTTCGCAGGCTGCTCCTGGACGGAACTGCTGCGAAATTCCGCCCCCTTTACCCGCTCATCCCCGCGAGGGCGGGGACCCAGAAGTGTTTCCGCTCGAGACGGTCTGGATGCTGAAGTCCACGAGATGAGGTCGCGCAGACCATACGGTTTGTAAAAAGGGTCTGGGTCCCCGCCTTTGCGGGGATGAGCGGAATTTTAGAGGCCGAGTTTCGCAACAGCCCCGCAAGGAGAGAGGGAAACAAGAAAGCTGTATACCCGTTGAACGTTGGTCATCCGTGCGGATCGAAGGCGGGCGGGACGGGTTTTCCTGAGAGTCCGGCTTCGAGGCGGTTAGCGGCGTCGCGCAGGTAGGTCATGGTCTCGCTGTATTCCATGTCCGTCCGCCAGTTGGGCCGGTTCCAATCGTCGATACGGTCACAGATTTCCTGAACCTGCCGCACGAAGTCCGCCCGTGCCGCGCGGAGCTTGTCGTCCAGCCAAATGTCGCTGCTATCGGCGAGCAAGGTTTTGATGAAATCGCGGGCCCAGTTCGGGGGAATGGCCGCGTCGGGACGTGAAGTGAAAAAATCGACCAGGGTTTTGACCTTGAGGCGCCATTCCTTGACAAGCTTGTCGGACGCCCAGCCGGGCACGTTGATCTCAGGCGGCTTCCGCATCCGGTCCATGATGATGGTCGCCACGGCGAAACCCACGACGCCGCCCCCGGCCCAATGGAACCATGGGCTGTCGAGAACGGTGCCAATCGCTTCGCCGATCTTCGAGACGGATGCTGACGGATTGGCAAAGAACCCGCGCTCGGAAAGCAAAGCGACGAGAAACTCCCCGGCGACCGCTGAGATCACCATGAGGGCGATCCAGCGGCTCGCCTGCAGGCCCGCCGCGAGGAATGTATTGCGGTCGAACTTCATCGCTTCGAGTAGATCACCTGCACGGTATGGAGGGGGTAATACCAGCTACCGGCATCGATCTGGACTTCGAGGCTGTGTTCATCGGCCTTGCGAACGATCTCCCTCATGGTCTCCAACGTCAGCCCATAGGGATGAGAAACGTAGGTCAGGGCACCATCCTTGATGAGAAGTTCGACGTGATCGTCGCCGGGCAGATACCCGTCACCCGGCGCGCCTTTCTCTCCCAATAGACGCCGCCATGAGGTCCGGCCCCGGCCTGATTTTCCGTAGCGGATTTCGCTGATATCTTTGAGATAATCCGTTGTCGCCGCTGCTGCCGCATCGAGCCGCAGTCGTTCAGGCAGCCTCTTCAACGCCGCTACGGCGGCGCGATACTCGGGGCTTCCATCGCCTTTGAACTCGGGCATGCCATGTCTCCCTCTTCTTTGCATGGACATTGGTGCCTGATTCGCAGCAGACTGTTTCGGCTGGGAGTTCCGATTTGGTCGTCGGGTGCCCTCTGGTCCATCAACGTGAATACAGCCAAGAAAAAGGGCCGCCTGGTCGGGCGGCCCTTTTCATGTCGGACGGTGAGAACGCCTTATTTCCGGCGCGCCGGGGCGGCGACCATGCCGCCTTCGCGCTGGGCGCGCTTGCGGGCCAGCTTGCGCGCGCGGCGCACGGCTTCGGCCTTCTGGCGAGCCCGCTTTTCGGAGGGCTTCTCGTAATGGACGTGGCGCTTCATTTCGCGGAAGGAGCCCTCGCGCTGCATCTTCTTCTTCAGCGCCTTCAGGGCTTGGTCGACATTGTTGTCGCGAACGAAAATCTGAACCAGGGTCCTCTCTCCTTCGGTCACCCGCCTGCGCGTCTCTCGGAAGCGGGCGAAAAATACGGGCGCCCGGAAAGGGTTCCTTCCGGGCTTGGGCGCGGGAGATACATCAAAGCCTTTCAGGAGTCTAGGCGGTGGCCCGGCGCGCAAGCGGGCTTTATGCTGATTTCATGACCGACCGGACAGACTGGGCCGACCGCACCGAACAGGCCGTGCTCGACGGCGCGATCCGCCTGGCCCCGTCGCTGGGCTGGAGCGCGCGCATGGTCGAGCGCGCCTCGGCCGAGCAAGGGCTTTCCAAGGGCGACGCCGAGCTGCTGTTCCCCCACGGCGCGCGCGATCTCGCCGCCCTGCTGTCCCGCCGCCACGACGCCCGCGCACTCGCCCTGCTGCCGGCCGACCCGGCCGGGCTGAAGATCCGCGAGCGGATCGCCAAGGGCGTGGGGACGCGGCTGGACGTCGCGGACGCCGAGCGCGATTCGACCCGCCGCTGGGCGGGGTTCCTGGCCCTGCCGTGGAACGCCGACCTGGGGCTGAAGCTGGCCTGGGAGAGCGCCGATACGATCTGGCGCTGGGCCGGCGACACGGCGACCGACGAGAACCACTATTCCAAGCGCGCCATCCTGGCCGGCATTCTGGTCCCGGCGCTGTCGATCCGGCTGAGCCAGGGCCGGCCGGCGGCGGAAGCGTTCGTCGCGAACCGGATCGAGAACGTGATGCAGTTCGAGAAGTGGAAGGCCGGGATCAGGCCGTCCCGGACCGCGCAGGAGATCGCCCGGGTGCTGGGGGAGATGCGGTACGGGGGGCGGTAGGCGACCCCTCCACCTCTTTATAGGGCGCGCCTGAAGGGCCGGGGGAAGGCTTCGGATCCACATCCTCACCCTGGCCTGCTGCACGGGCCTACGTCCGTCCCGTGAAGGCGAGAGGGCATGAGAGTCTTTCATCACTCCACGCCTATGTGTAATCTTACACACATGAAGAGCGCCGACGTGATCAGGAGGCTCGAAGTTGACGGGTGGGCCGTAGCTCGGCGGAGAGGGTCCCACGTGACCTTGAAGAAGGACGGCGTCGCGCACCTGATCACCGTTCCGGTCCACGGGGCGAAAGACCTTACGCCCGGCGTTCTGAAGAGTATCGAGCGAGCCAGCGGTCTGAGGTTTCCGTGAAGACGCGGGCAGGAGGTTTAGAATGACCAAGTTGTTCTACCCGGCATTCCTTGAGCAGGGCGAGGACGGCGGGTGGGGGGTGTGGTTTCCTGATCTGCCGGGCTGTGTCAGCGCTGGCGACACGGCGGACGAGGCCGTTCGAGAAGCAGAGGATGCCTTGGCCCTGCATCTCGAAGCCCTGATTGAGGAAGGGATCGAGCTCCCCATCGCGCGTGGCATCGAGCAGATGGATATGGCCGAGGCGGCGGAAGCGGTCGGCAAGGTGCTGATCGGGGCGGAGGAGCCGGACCTGTCCGAGCGCGTGAACGTGATGCTGCCTAGGAGTCTGCTGGGCCGCATAGATCGCCGCGCCTCAGAAAAGGGGCTGAGTCGATCGGCGTTTCTCGCCATGGCGGCTCGTTGGGCGCTGGAGGCCGCTCAGCGAGGATCTTGAGGCCTGCAAAACCCTCTTGCTGAGCAGCAGAGCCGCGGACATTTCCGCCCTGAACGGGTGAGGCTGGACACCAGTCCTCCCTTCTTCCCCATGAAGGGAAGGGATTAATCAGAGGCAGAGCTCCCTCCTCAACGCCTCCGCGGTCACGCCGGCCGCACGGAGTTCCCGCAGGGTCTCGGCCTTGTCGCGCTTGGCGAAGCGGCGCCCCTGCGCGTCGGTCAGCAGGCGGTGGTGGCGGTACAGGGGGGCGGGCAGGTCCAGTAGCGCCTGGAGCAGGCGCTGGACATGGGCGGCGGCGAACAGGTCGCAGCCGCGGATCACGTGGGTGACGCCCTGGGCGGCGTCGTCGACGACCACAGCCAGGTGGTAGGCGACGCCGACGTCCTTGCGGGCCAGCACCACGTCGCCGGCGGTCTCGGGCCGGGCCGGGATCAGGCCGGTTTCACCGTTCGGGCCGGCGCCCTCCTCGACGAACGACAGCGCGTCCCAGGCGGGACCCAGCGCCTCGCGCGCCCGATCCAGCGACAGCCGCCAGGCGTAGGGGCGACCGGCGTCGAGCAGGGCGGCCTCCTGGTCGGGCGGCAGGGCGGCCCCGCGCACCACCACGCCGTCCGGCCCCTCGCCGGGCCCGTGCGGGGCGCGGGCGATGTCGTCGAGGATCTCGCGCCGGGTGCGGAAGCAGCGGTACAGCAGCCCCTGGCCGCGCAGGCGGTCCAGCGCCGCCTGATAGGCCTGGGTCCGCTCCGACTGGCGCAGCACCGGGGTTTCCCACTCCAGGCCGAGCCAGGCCAGGTCCTCATAGATCGCCGCCTCGTACTCGGGACGGCAGCGGGTGCGGTCTATGTCCTCGATCCGCAACAGGAACCGCCCGCCGACTTCGCGCGCGGCGCGGAAGGCGGTCAGGGCCGAGAAGGCGTGGCCCCGATGCAGAAATCCCGTAGGCGACGGCGCGAGCCGGGTGACGAAGGTCATCGACGCCCGGTCTAGCACTCGCGTCGGATTGGTCGAACGACCAATTCGGGCTGTCGAGAGGGGCGAAACAGGGGCGATCGGAGGAGATGAGGAGGCGCCCGCCGATCTCCCCCTATTCCATTCGGATTAGTCGCTTCGATTCAGCCCTCTGATCTTTCTCGGCCCGATTTGCCCGACCCCTCGGCGGGCGGCCGTATCATGGGCGCATGACGGGTGAGGACGCAGGGGCGGCGGGGCCGCGGCGGTATCGCAAGGTTTCGCAAGAGACCTGGGCGTTGATGGCGGAGCGCTATCTGGACGGGGAGAGCGCGCGATCGCTGAGGGAGCGGTTCGGGCCGAGCGAGACCACGATTTACCGACGGGCGCGGCGGCAGGGGTGGCGCAAGCGCGACCGGCCGACGCCCCCGGACCTGACGGCCGAGCCGCCGCCCGCGCCGGAAGACCTGGACGAGGCGGCGCGCAAGGCGGCGGGGGAGGCGTGGCGGCTGCTGGGCCGAGGCCGGTGGGCGGCCGCACGCGAGCACCTGCGCATGGCCGAGGGGCTGGCGCGGCTGGCCGCGCGCCTGGGGCCGCAGGCGCCGGCCCAGAACGACGAGCCGGAGGACGACGTGTTCGTGCTGCTGCGCCGGCGGCTGGACGCGCTGGAGGCGGAGACCGGGGGAGCGGGCGCTTGAACGGCGGGTCGGCGACGCGCGACGAGCGGGCGGAGGCGGCGGACACGCTGTGGCGGCTGACCGCGCATCCGGCGCAGCGGCCGCCGGAGGGGCCGTGGCGGACGTGGCTCTTCCTCGGCGGACGCGGCGCGGGCAAGACACGGGCCGGGGCGGAGTGGCTGGCGGCGCGGGCGCGGCCCGGGGCGCGGCTGGCGCTGGTAGGGCCGACCCTGCACGACGTGCGCGAGGTGATGGCCGAGGGGACGTCGGGGCTTCTGCGCCTGCCAGGGCGGCCGCGCCCGCGCTGGGAGGCGGTGCGGCGGCGGCTGGTCTGGCCGAACGGCGCCGTGGCCTACGCCTTTTCGGCCGAGGACCCCGACAGTCTGCGCGGACCCCAGTTCCATGCCGCCTGGGCCGACGAGTTCTGCGCCTGGCGTCGCCCGGGCGAGACCCTGGCGCTGCTGCGCATGGGCCTGCGGCTGGGGAACGATCCGCGGCTGGCGGTGACCACCACGCCACGACCGATCCCGGCGCTGAGGGCGCTGGTCGCCGAGCCCCTGACCGTGCGTACCGACGCGCCGACCGGGGCCAACGCGGCGAACCTGAGCCCGGCGTTTCTGGAGGATCTCAAGACGCTGTACGGCGGCACGCGGTTGGCGGCGCAGGAGCTGGACGGGCGGCTGCTGGAGGGCGAGGGGGCGCTGTGGCGGGCGGCCGACCTGGAGCGGGCGCGGGTTCCCGCACCGCCAGGGCCCATGGAGCGCGTGGTGGTGGCGGTCGATCCGCCGGCGGGAATGGACGGCGACGCCTGCGGGATCGTGGTGGCCGGGCGGGTCGGCGATCGGGCCTGGGTGCTGGCCGACCGCACGACGCGGGGGCTGTCGCCGCTGGGCTGGGCGCGGCGGGTCGCCGACGCCGCGACCGCGTTCGGCGCCTCGCGGATCGTGGCCGAGGCCAATCAGGGCGGCGAGATGGTGCGCGCCTGCCTGAGCGCCGGCGGCGCCCCCTGCCCCGTACGCCTGGCCCACGCAGCCCGAGGAAAACGGGCCCGCGCCGAGCCGGTGGCGGCGCTGTACGAACAGGGGCGGGTGCTGCACGCGGGCGTGTTCACGGAGCTGGAGGAGGAGCTGCTGGCGCTGGGGAGCGGGGGCGGCGAATGCGGGCGACGCGGCGCCAGCCCGGACCGGGCCGACGCGCTGGTGTGGGCGATCACCGACCTGCTGATCCACCCCGCCGGTCCGAGGGCGGAGCCGAGGATACGCTTGTTGTGAGGGGGAGGCTCGGGGTCCGTCCGTGACCCACGCTCACGGCTGCTCGGGCTTGATCTCGCTGGTGTGGCCGGCGACGGCGACCCAGCGCCCGTCCCGCCGCTCGAACACGTCGGTGAACACCCACAGGCCGCTGGTGTCGCGACCGCCCATGGAGGTCACCTCGTCGTCGATCCCCTGGACCACGGCGACGTCGCCCATGACGCGCACCTTCACGTCCCGAACTTTCATGGACTTCACGACGTAACGCTCGTCCATCAGGCTCTCGAGCATGCGCGACTTGGTCCAGAAGCCCATCCAGTTCCCGCCCCGCCAGTCGGGTGCGTAGAAGGCCATCAGGAAGGCGCGGTCCTTGTCGACCAGGGCCTGGGCGTAGGCGTGCTCCAGCCGGATCAGCTCGGCTTCGTCGGCGCTCACGGCGGCGGCGGTCGCGGGGGCGGGCGCGGCGGCAGACGGGGCGGCCGCGGGCGCCGGCGCGGCGGCCGGAGCCGTGCGGTCGTCGCACGCGGCGAGCGCCAGCAGCACCATCCAGGCCAGCCGCTTCATCCCGTCGCCTCTCCGCACAGCCCTCCGTCGACGGAGGGGATTACACGCTCGCCGCGGCGGTGAAAACCGGCAGGGCGTCTGAAAGCTTCCGCCTATCACGATCACCAGGAACAATCGATTGGACTTATGGGGCCGCCGCCCGCCATCTGGGCGGAGCTTCACAGGAGAGCGGCGATGGCGGCGCGGGGCACGCGGGGGATGACGTCGTATCAGCGGCTGCGCGGGTGGCTGGTGGCGGGGACGCTGGCGGGCGTCGCGGGCGCGGCGCCGCATCTGGGCGCGGGGGACCTCGACCTGGCGGCGGCGTGGTTCCTGATCTCGGTCGCGGTGTTCCAGGCGATCGGCTTCGTGCGGGCCAGCCTGTACTGACCGCTACTTGTTGATGTCCTGGATCTTGATGATCGCCGGGCCGAGGATGACCACGAACAGCACCGGCAGGAAGAACAGGATCATCGGCACGGTGAGCTGGGCCGGGAGGGCGGCGGCCTTCTTCTCGGCGGCCGACAGGCGCAGTTCGCGGTTCTCCTTGGCCATCACCCGCAGCGCGGTGCCCAACGGCGTGCCGTAGCGTTCCGCCTGGATCATGGCGGTGGCCATGGACTTGATGCCCGGGTGGTTGGTGCGCTTGGCGAAGCCTTCGTAGGCCTGGCGCCGCTCGGGCAGGTAGCTGAGCTCGGCGGTCAGCAGGGCCATCTCCTCCGCCAGCTCGATCGAGGTGCCGCCGATCTCCTGGCTGACCTTCTGGATCGCCGCCTCGATCGACATGCCGGATTCCACGCAGATCAGCAGCAGGTCCAGCGCGTCGGGGAAGGCGCGCATGATCGACTCGCGCCGCTTCTGGGCGATGTTGGAGACGTACAGGTTCGGCCCGTAGAAGCCGATCACGAAGGCCGCCACCACCGCGCACAGCTTGGAGGTCGTCGGCAGGTCGAAGGCGTTGGTCACGAACAGATAGACCGCCGCCGCCGCGGCCAGGATGAACGGGGTGGCGAAGCGGAAGAAGTAGAAGGTGGTGACGGGCTTGGGCCCGCGGAAACCGGCCTGGGCCAGCTTCTCGACCACCAGCGGATCCTCGATCAGACGCTTGAGCTGCAGCCGCTCGACCACCTTCTTGTAGAAGCCGGCGTCGGCGTGGCGCAGGGTCGATTCGCGCGACAGCGACTGGCGGGCGCGGCGCTTCAGCTCTTCGCGGCGGCCGGCGACCGCCTTCATCCGGCTTTCCAGCTTCTCGCCCTGGAACATGGGCGCGGCGATCGTCACGATGGTGGCGAAGGTCACCAGGGCTACGAACACCGCCAGGACGTTGTCGGGATTGGTGACGGTCTGGGCCAGGTCGTTCACGGTCGGGCCCTCAGATCTTGAACGAGATCATGCGCTTCATCACGAAGATGCCGATCGACATCCACAGCGCGCCGCCCATCAGCATCATCTGACCGCGCGGGTCGGTGAACATCAGGGCCATGTAGGAGGGGGTGGTGATGGAGACGATCATCATCACGCCGGGCGGCATGGAGCCGATGATCCCGGCCGATGCGGTGGCCTCGGACGACAGCGCCTTGATCTTCTCGCGCATCAGCTTGCGCGAGCGCAGCACCACCGACAGGTTGCCCAGCGCCTCGGCCAGGTTGCCGCCGGTCTTCGACTGGATCGACATGACGATGGCGAAGAACCGCAGCTCGGGCGTGGGCATGCGGTCGTAGAGCTTCTCCAGCGACTGCTCCATGGTCAGGCCCATGCCGAGGTTCTCGACCACGCGCTGGAACTCCGGGCCCAGGGGCGCGGTGCACTCCTTGCCGATGATCTTCAGGCAGTCGTGGACCGGCAGGCCCGACTTGATGCCGCGCACGATGATGTCGACGGCGTTGGCGAACTCCTCGGTGAAGCGCTTGACCCGCCGAGCGGCGATGAAGCCGACCACCCAGCGCGGCAGGCCGAAGGCGGCGGCGAAGCCGAGCCCGGCGGCCACCAGCGGCCCCTTGCCCAGCAGCAGGGCCGGCAGGAACACGACCACGCCGATCACGCCGCTGATGATCCAGAAGGTGCGCACCTGCAGTGCCAGGCCCGCCTGACGCAGCCGCGCCTGGAGGGTGACGCGGGCCTTGCGCTCCTTGCGCTCGGCCTCCTTCAGCTGGGTCAGGATCTGCTTGCGCCGGTCGTCGGCCTTGTCGCCCTTGGACTGGCGCGCGACGCGCGGACGGTCCGCATCGGTCTTGACGAAGGCCTGGGCGCGCTTCAACGCGCGGTCGGAGCTGTCGCCGCCGCCGACGAAGACGAAACCCAGCCCCGCGATGGTGACGAAGCTGAGGACCGCGATCAGGAGGGTTGTCAGCACAGGGACTACTCCGACGCTTCGAGGGCTTCGGCCAGCTCGCGCTCGAGGCCGTAGTAGCGGGCGCGGTCCCAGAAGCGCGGGCGGGCGATGCCGGTGGAGCGGTGGCGGCCGAGCACCCGGCCGTCCTTGTCCTCGCCCTGTATCTCGTAGAGGAACAGGTCCTGGGTGATGATCACGTCGCCTTCCAGCCCCACCACCTCCGTGACGTGGGTGATGCGGCGCGAGCCGTCGCGCAGGCGCGCGGCCTGGATGATCACGTCGACCGAGCCCACGATCATCTCGCGGATGGTCTTGGTCGGCAGGCCGTAGCCGCCCATGGTGATCATCGACTCCAGCCGGCTCAGCGCCTCGCGCGGGCTGTTGGCGTGCAGGGTCCCCATCGAGCCGTCGTGGCCGGTGTTCATCGCCTGCAGCAGGTCGAACGCCTCGGGGCCGCGCACCTCGCCGACGATGATCCGCTCGGGGCGCATCCGCAGGCAGTTCTTCACCAGGTCGCGCATGGTGATCATGCCCTGGCCTTCGAGGTTGGCCGGGCGGGTCTCCAGGCGCACCACGTGCGGCTGCTGGAGCTGCAGTTCGGCCGCGTCCTCGCAGGTGACCACCCGCTCCGTCGGGTCGATGAAGGCGGTCATGGTGTTCAGCAGCGTGGTCTTGCCCGACCCCGTGCCGCCCGAGATCAGCACGTTGCAGCGCGAGGCGCCGATGACGCCGAGCACGCGCGCCCCTTCGGGACTGATGGAGTTGAACTCCACCAGGTTGCGCATGGTCAGCTTGTCTTTCTTGAACTTCCGGATGGTCAGCGTCGGGCCGTCCAGCGCCAGCGGCGGGGCGATGACGTTGACCCGGCTGCCGTCGGGCAGGCGCGCGTCGCAGATCGGCGAGCTCTCGTCCACGCGGCGGCCGATCTGGCTGACGATCCGCTGGCAGATGTTCATCAGCTGGCTGTTGTCGCGGAAGCGCACGTTGGTCAGCTGAACCTTGCCGCCGACCTCGATGAACACGCGGTTGGCGCCGTTGACCATGATGTCGGCGATGTCGTCGCGGGCCAGCAGCGGCTCCAGCGGGCCGTAGCCCAGGACGTCGTTGATGATGTCCTGGACCAGGTTCTCCTGCTCGGCCACCGACATCGAGACGTTCTTGATCGCCACCAGCTCGGCGACGATGTCGCGGATCTCCTCGGCCGCGGCCTTGGGCTCCAGCTGCGCCAGCTGGGCCAGATCGATGGTGTTCAGCAGGGCGTTGAAGATCGTCGTCTTGGTGGCGTGGTAGTAGTCGCTTTGTTCACGGACGATCTCGGCCACCGGCGCCTGGGCGGCGCGCAGCTGCTCGAAGCCGGCGGTGGCCTTGGGGCCGGCCTTGGGACCCGCGGACGCAGGCTTGGCGGCGGCGGCAGGACGGGGCGCCTCGGGCGCGGGCTTGGGCGCGGCGGGCTTGGCGGCCAGCGCGTCGGGAGTCTCGTGCGGCGCGCGCGCGTCGAAAGTCTCGGCGCCGAGCGGCTCCTCGGCGCGCGGCGACGCGGCCCCCGCCTGGCCGAAGCTCTGGGGGCCGAGCGGTCCGGGCGATCCGACGGTGCGTTTTCCGAACACGCCCTACCCCGCTCTCAGCGCTTGAAGATCTTGGACAGGATCGACTTCGGCCCGCCGGAGGAGGACGGCGGCGGCAGAAGCAGGGTCTCGCGCCCGGTCAGCAGCTGGGCCAGGTGGTTGAAGCCCTCGGCCGGCTTGGACTTGGCGCCGACCTCCAGGATCATCTGGCCGTTGTTGGCCGCCGCGCCGAACAGCTTGGCGTCGAACGGCAGCACCAGACAGGGCGCGACGCCCAGAGCGTTGGCGAAGTCCTTGATCGGAATCTCCGGGCGGCCGGGCAGGCCCACCTGGTTCAGCACCAGCCGCGGCGGCGAGTCGTTGGGCCGGGCGCTGCGCACCAGGTCGACGATGTTCTTGCCGTTGCGCAGCGACGCGAGGTCCGGGGAGGCCACGATCACCACCTCGTCGGCGGTGATCAGGGTGCGGCGCACCCAGCTCGACCAAGCGTGCGGCAGGTCCAGCACCACGAACGGAGCCGTGCCCCGGATCTGCTGGGTGACCTCCTCGTAGGCCTCGGGCGAGACGTCCCAGTCGCTGTCGAGCGTCGCGGGGGCGGGCAGCAGGCTCAGGCGGTCGGTGCAGCGCACCATCATCCGGTCGAGCAGCACCTGGTCCAGCCGGTCGGGCTGGGTCAGAGCCTCGGCCACGCCTTGCAGCGTGTCCTGGTTGAAGTCGAGGCCGGCGGTGCCGAACGCGAGGTCGTAGTCGACCACCACCGTCTCGGACATCATCCGCTCGCTGACGGCGTAGGCGGTGTTGTGGGCGATGGTCGAGGCGCCGACGCCGCCGCGGGCGCCGACGAAGGCGATGGTCTTGCCGACGAACGGCGCGGCCGGATCGGCGTAGAGCGAGCCGATCACGCCGATCAGCTGCAACGGCTGGATCGGCGCGACCAGGTACTCGCTGACTCCGCGCCGCATCAGCTCGCGGTACAGGGCGATGTCGTTGGCGGCGCCCACCACCACCACCTTGGTGCCGGGGTCGCAGACCTGGGCCAGCTGGTCGAGCTCCACCAGCAGGCGCGCGGCCGGGGCGTGGTTCTCGACGATGATCAGCGCCGGCGTCGGCTCGTGGCGATAGACCTCCATGGCCGTGGCCACGCCGCCCAGGCGCACCGTGGTGCTGGCGCGCGACAGGCGGCGGTCGGCGGCGGCCTTCTCGGCGGCCTCGGCGGTGTCCTGGCGCTCGCCGAACACGTGGATGGAGATGCGCGGGACCGAGACCTCGCCCAGCTGCGACTGCATGTCGGCCAGCAGGTCGCCGACCGGGTTGTAGGTGGCCGGCGGAGTGAACTGGAGCGCGTTGTCAGACCCGCCGGCCGGGCCCGCGACGGGCAGGATCTCTACCGTGCCGGACGGGCGTTCGGGCGCCGTGCCGAAGGGGTCGGCCACCGGCTCGCCGAGCGACGGCTCCTGATCGTGCGGGGCCGAGAAGACGAGATCGTCGTCGGCTTCGAAGCCGTCGCCGAAGGGATCGTCGCTGATCTGCAGAGCCTTGTTCATCTACCGGGCTCCCTTCCTTACTGGACCACTTCGGCGACCTTGCCGTTGGCGCGCTTGTCGGTTTCGGACGAGGTCGCCTGGCCCTGGCGGTACTTGTTCAGGGTGACCTGGCGGCGGGTGGCGTCGGAGGGATCCAGCGGTCGCCCGCCCAGGATGTCGGCCGGATCGGCGATCTGGGCCGCCAGGTTGGCGGTCACCGCGCAGCCGAAGTTGGCGTGGGCGCGGTTGTCGCGGGTCGAGGTCAGGTTGTTCCAGGCCTCGCCGCAGTCCGGGATCACCGCCGCCAGCCCCATGTAGCCGACCAGCACCGGAGCGCCGGGCTCGGAGTCGTACTCGACGACCCGCACCCGCTCCTTCGGCACGCCGAAGATTTCCAGCGCGGCCTTGGCGTTCCAGGCGGAGCGCGCGCCAACGTCGCCGGAGCCCTTGGGCGCCTGCACGGTCAGCACCTCGCCGTTCTCCAGCTTGAAGCGGGTGGCGAGGTCGGCCAGGGCGGTGCGCTGGGCCGGCGAGAGGCCGTCGGCCCGGGGGGCCAGGGCGATCTCCTGGCGCGCCTCCTCGACCTTGAGCTGGTAGCGCTCGGTCGGGGTTTCGGGCGCGAGCCCGGCCTCGCGCCCTCCGGCGGTGGCGCAGGCGGCGGTCAGGCCCGCCAGCGTCAGGATCACGGCTGTGCGCATCATGGCTGAGCCCTTCCTCAATCGATCACGTAGCCGACCGGGCCCTGCCAGTCGGAGGCGGCCGCGGCGGTCTTGTCGCCGCGATAGGTCTTGTTCAGCTTGCCGAGCAGGATGGTCTCCATATCGCTGGCGATCTGGAGCCCGTCGGCGGGGGTCTGGAGCTCGCCCGCGCGGGTCGGCTTAACCAGGTAGGGGGTGACGATCACCACCAGCTCGGTCTCTCCGGCCAGGTAGTCGCGCGAACGGAACAGGGATCCCAGCACCGGCAGGGTGGTCACGCCCGGCAGGCTGTCGATGTTCTGCTTGGTCTTTTCCTGGAGCAGGCCGGCGATCATCAGCGAGCCGCCGCTGGGCAGCTCGACCACGGTTTCGGCGCGGCGGACGTTCAGCGCCGGAATGGTCAGCTCTTCGGTGAGCTTCAGCGAGCCGTCGGCGGTCAGCTCCGACACCTCGGTGGAGATCTTCAGCGATATCCGGCCTTCGGAAATCACCATGGGCGAGAAGCCCAGCCCCACGCCGAACGGCTTGAACTCGACGATGACGTTGCCGTTCTGGTCGAGGCCCACGGGGACCGGGAACTCGCCGCCGGCAAGGAACTTGGCGCTCTCGCCGGAGATGGCGGTCAGGTTGGGCTCGGCCAGGGTGCGGACCAGTCCGACCCGCTCGAACGCCTGAAGCACGCCCTGCGCCTGGTTCAGCCCGCCGCTGCCCGCGCGGCCGGTGACCACGCAGTTGGCCGGGTTGCTGCGGTCGATGGTGGTGGAGGGCGTGCTGCAGCTCTGGCTGGCGTTCGGCAGCACGGCCTGGGTGGTGGTGTTGTGCTGATAGCCGCCGGTCAGGCCGCCTTGCAGGCCGCCGTTGACGGCGAAGCTGGCGTTGTTGCCGAAGAAGTATTGCGGCGTGCCGAGCTGGCCCAGCACCGCCTGGGTGTTGAAGCCGAACTGCTTGAGCGTGTTGCGCTGGACCTCGACCACGCGGACCTTGAGCGTCACCTGGTCCTTGCCGGCCACGCTCAGCATGTTCAGCACCTGCTCGGGCTTGGCCACGAACTTCTCGGCGATGCGCTGGACGCGGTCGCTGTCGCCCAGCGTGGCGACCGAGCCGGTCAGGATCAGGCTGTCGCCCACCGGCTCGACCTGAACGTCCGCGTCGGGGACCACGCGCTTGATGGTGTCCTGCACCGCGCCCGTGGCGGCGTCGACGCGGATGTCGAGGCTGAGGATCTGGCGCCCCGCCCCGTCGAAGAACACCGCGTCGGTCTGGCCCGGCGCCACGCCCAGCACGTAGATGCGGCGCGGCGTGCGCAGCACCGCGTCGGCCACGGCCGGGTTGGAGACCAGCACGTCGCGTGCGTCCACCGGCAGCTCGACGATCGCCGACTTGCCGCGAGGCAGGGACAGGGAGCGGGAGGACGCGCCCGAGGCGCCCAGCTCCACCTTGACGGTGGACTGGGCCAGGGCTTCGGCGCCGGGCAGCGCGACGAGCAGCGCCGCCGTCAGGGCCGAGGCCGTCCGCATCAGTCTGTTCGGGGAGAACGCCATCACATCACCGTCACGTCGGAGGCTTCGCCGTTGCGGAAGATCCGCACGGTCCGCGCCGCCGGTGGGTTGGGCCCGGTCGGGGCCAGATTCGCACCTTGGGCCTGGGCCGCGGCGCGGGGCGTGCGCCCCGACGGTCCGCCGGCGTCGGCGTAGGAACGAAGCGTCAGGGACAGCTCGCCCTGGGCCATGGCCAGGGCCAGGGCCTCGGCGTCGAGCGGGCCCAGCTCCAGCGTCGCGGTCGCGCCCACCACCGTGGTCGCGTTCTTGTCGGGCTGGGTGACCTGGTCGATGGCCAGCACCTTGACGTTGCGCAGCACCGTCTCGCTGACGAAGGAAGTCTTGCCGCCGTCGGTCCCGGACTGGACCTCGCGGCTCAGCAGCACGTCGACCCGGTCGGCCGGCAGGATGAAGCCGCCGGCGGCGGTCTCCACCGTCACCGGCACCGCCATGGCGCGCATGCCGGGCGCCAGGACCACGGCCAGATAGCCGCTCTCGCCGGCGCGCACGACCTTGCGATCGACGATCGGCTCGCCGGCCAGGAAGGGCTCGCGCACCACCGCGCCCACGAACTGGGCCTTGGGGCCGCCGTCGCCGAGCATGGCGACCTTCTGCACGACCGCCTGGGCCGCGCCCTTGTCGTCCTTCTTCCCGGCCTGCTTGTCGGCCTTGGACTTCTTGTCCTTCTTCGCGTCGGACTTTTCGTCCTTCGCGTCCTTCTTCGACTTGTCCTTGTCGTCGCCCTCGGCCTCTTCCTCTTCGGGCGAGGTCAGGGGGTTGGCGATCTCGACCGAGCCGTCGGTGACGAAGGCCGCGTTGACGGAGTCCACAGGCCAGGGCTGCCATTCCATGTCGGCGGCGGTCAGGCGTTCGCCGACCTTCAGGTCGCGCTTGGCGACCAGCACCTTGGCCATCGGCTTGACCGGGACGCTGGCCAGCGCCGCGGCGTTGGCCTGGGAGGTGGGCGAGCCGCCCATGGCGCTGCGCACGACCACGGCCAGGCCGATCGCGGACACCGCGGCCACGCCCAGGATGACGATACGAACCGGCTTCATTGATCGGGTCTCCCCCTCGGGCCGAGCGCCCGGCTGCAGGCTTGTCGAAACCCGGACCGGCGGCGCTATCCCGCACGCTCCAGCTTCGCGGAGTGCGGGTTAACGCCGGCCTAAGCCGGGCAAGGGACGGACGGTCAGAACACGCCGGTGAAGCCGCGCACGAGCGGGCTTTCCGGATAGGCGGCGAGCGCGCCGGCGGCGATGGCCACGCCGTACGGGATGTCGCCCTTGGGCGTCAGCAGCCGCCCGACCCATCCGGGCGCGGCCGCCGCGTAGGGCGCGAGCTGGCCGCGCACCAGCACGAGCGTCAACGCGAACACTCCCCCGGCCGCGGCGGTCCACATCAGGAACTGCGGCGTGGCGGCGAAGCCCAGCCACAGGCAGGCCGCGGCCATCACCTTGGCGTCTCCCCCGCCGAACACCCGCGCGGCGAACAGGCCGGCGCCGATCATCAGCGCGACCAGGCCCGCGCCGACGTGGGCGGCCACCGCGATCGGCGCCAGGCCCACGGCGAAGGCGGTCGGGAAGAAGCCCACGATCAGGGCGGCGGAGATCCAGTTCGGGATGGTCATGGTCCCGACGTCGCGCAGCGCCGCCGCGATCAGCAGCGCCGGGAAGACGCTGATCAGCATCGCCGTCGTGGTTTCCATGAGAGGCCCCGCAAATCTTCGAGGCTCAAGTCTCGCGCCTTTGCGTAAACGCGGCGTTGCGAGAATAACGATTTCAAATCAGGATTTTAAATAGACGAAGGCCGCGGCGATCGCTCGCCGCGGCCCCGTATCTCTAAAGGTCGTTACGGTCGCTTACAGCGCGGCCGAGACGGCGTCGAACGTGGCGTCCAGGTCGGTGCCCAGGGCCTGCACGGCGGCGATGATGACGACCGCGATCAGAGCGGCGATCAGGCCGTACTCGATGGCCGTGGCGCCGGACTCGTCTTTCATGAAGCGGTTGATGAACTTCGACATGGAACCTTCTCCTGTTCTCGCAAGCAGACAGTCGTTACCTAGTGACGGGGGCCCGCCTGTGCTGCTCGCTCGACCCCCAAACGCACGAGTAACTTGCACCCCCCTGAGTTAATTCGAGGTGAATGCAAACATAGGTGCGAGAATTTTCTATGGTTACTTAGTTGTTATCGTAAATTCCAGTTAACCATACACTGCCAATCCCAAGTATTCACTGGGCCAAGAGCGCCGTTCAGGGTTTTTTGAGATTTGCGGCCCAGCCTTCGCTCGTGCGCGCCCGCGCAGATGATTCATAAGGAGCCGCCCGATGCGCCGCTTTCTGACCGCCCCGGTCCTGGCCTTCGCAGTCGCCGCCCTGGCCGCAGCCTCCCCCGCCGCCGCCGCCGGCCTCAGCGTGGCCATCGACCACACCGCCCGGCTGAAGCTGAACGGCGCGGCCGCCTCGGTGATCGTCGGCAATCCGGCGGTGGCCGACGTGACGGTGGTGGACGAGCGAACCCTGTTCGTGTCCGGCAAGGGCTACGGCGTGACCGAGATCGTCGTGCTCGACCGGCTGGGCCGCACCGTCTACCAGGGCGAGGTGGTGGTCACCGCGCCCAGCACCGGCCAGGTGTCGGTCTATCGCGGCGCGGCGGTCACCGAGATGGCCTGCGCCGGCGTCTGCGCCCCGGCCGTGCGCGGCGAGACCAAGAAGTAGGTTTCTACCCCTCGAAGGCGCGGGCGACGCGTTCGCCCAGCGCCGCCTCGGCCCGGTGCGGCTCGACGGGCACTCCGTCCAGCGCCGACACCGGGCGCACCCCGATCAGGCTGTTGGTCAGGAACAGGCCGCTCGCGCGCTCCAGGCTCTCGCGCTGGACCCGCACCAGCGCCGTCTCCAGCCCCATTTCGGCGGCTTCGGCCAGCACCGCCCGGCGCACGATCCCGTCCAGCACGCCGCACTCCAGCGCAGGCGTGACCAGCCGGTCGCCCTCGAACCAGAACAGGTTGGCGGCCGCCGCGCAGGCGACCTCGCCCCGCCCGTTCAGCATCAGCGCCTCGTCGGCGCCGGCCGCGCGCGCCTCGCGCCGGGCGGCGACCTGATCGACGTAGGCCAGGGTCTTGAGCCGGCTGCCGGGTGCGAACTCGTTGCGCCGCACCGAGGCCGTGACCAGGCGCGCGGGTCCGACCGGCGGCGGCGCCGGTTGGGCGGTGACGTACAGGCGCGGCTCGACGCGTTCCGGTCGATCGAGCCCCCGCCCTCCCCCGCCCGCGGTCCAGGTGAAGCGCACCGCCGAGCGTACGCCGCGCAGGCCGCCGTTCTCCAGCTCCAGGAAGGCGCAGCTCCTGACCCGCTCCAGGTCCGGGGTGGGCAGTCCCAGCGCCGCGCAGCCTCGCGCCAGCCGGGCGAAGTGGGCGTCGAACAGCACCAGCCGCGCGCCGGTCCACAACACCGTCTCGAACAGACCGTCGCCCAGCAGGAAACCACGGTCGTCCAGGGGTACGCTCATGCTCGGGGCTCCGTCAGGGCGCGCCTCAGGCCCGCGATCTTGGCCTCGGTCTCCAGGCGCTCGGACCGCGGGTCGCTGTCGGCGACGATACCGGCCCCGGCGCAGGCGCGAAAGCGCCAGCGGCCCCCGCGCTCGACAAGCGCGGCGCTGCGGATCAGCACGCTGGAATCCAGGGCGCCGTCGAATCCGCCCCAGAACAGCGACCCGCAGTAGGGGCCGCGCGGTGGCTCCAGTTCAGAGATCACGCGCATGGCCTGCACCTTGGGCGCCCCGGTGATCGAGCCCGGGGGAAAGGCGGCGGCCAGGGCGTCGACCGCGTCACGGCCGGGCGCGAGCGTCCCCTCGACGGTGGAGACCAGGTGGTGGACGGCGGGGTAGCTCTCCAGCCGGAACAGATCGGGCGCGCGCACCGAGCCCGGGACGCAGACCCGGGCCAGGTCGTTTCGCATCAGATCGACGATCATCAGGTTCTCGGCCCGGTCCTTGAGGCTGGCCGTCAGCTCGCCGGCCAGCAGCGCGTCTTCAACCGGATCGGCGCCGCGCGGCCGCGTGCCCTTGATCGGCCGGGTCTCCACGCGCCCGCCGCGCACGCTCAGGAACCGCTCCGGCGAGTTGGAGACCAGCACGCCCGCCGGCGTACGCAGCCAGGCCGCGAACGGAGCCGCCGCGCCGGTCGCCAGCCGCGCGAACAGGTCGAACGGATCGGCGCCCGGCCGCAAGGCGCCCACCCATGCGCGGGCTATGTTGGCCTGGAATATCTCGCCGGCGCCGATGCGGGCGACGACCTCGGCCACCGCCGCTTCGTAGGCTTCCCCGGGCGCCTCCGGCTCGAAGCTCTCTGCGGGCGTATCGGAAGCGGGCGTGAAGCGTGTCGTCTTGAGCCAGGCGGCGGCGCGGTCGGCCGCGAGACCGGCGAGGTGCGGGGCCTCGCCTCGTCCGACCGCCAGCACGGCCTTCTCCGCGTGATCGAACGCCAGCAGCGCCGGGTATCGGGCGAGCATCAGGTCCGGCCACTCCGGGTCGCGCTTCAGCGCCAAAGGTTCCGTGCGGGCGCCGAGCTCGTAGGCGGCGAGCCCGATCACCCCGCCCTGGAACGGCGGCGCGTCCGGATCGGCGGGCGCAGGCTCGCCCAGCAGGTCGCGGATGAAGGCGAACGGATCGCGGGCGTCGTCCGGCGCCAGCGTCTCGGTCCGGTCCGGCTCTGCGGCGAGGTAGGACCAGCGCCCGTGCGGCCCGCCGTCGGACAGCAGGCACGCGCTCCAGGGCAGCCCCGCTACTGCGGCGGCCGCCTGCGCGGGCTCGCGCCAGGGCAGGCGGCGCAGGACGAGCGCACGGGTCATCGGCCCGCCCCGGGGGTGAAACCGGGGTTTCTCACCCCATGGTGATTGGCGCGTGAGCAGGGATCGGAGTCATGCTCCGTCCTGGATGGAGGTCCAAGGTCCCTGGCGCCCGTCGCTCCCGCCGAAAGGCTGAAGCGGCGGGCGTTCTTCTTCAGGCGCATTCCGGGCAGAGCCGCGCCTCGATCTTCTCGCGCATGGCGGCGTCCACCCCCAGCGCCTGGTCCAGATAGGCGTCCAGCGACCCGTGTCGTGCGCGGATCTCGTCGAAGGCGGCGCGCAGATAGTCGGCCTCCACCCCCAGGAACGCCTGCACCGCCGCAGGTGAAGCCTTGCGGCCGAAGTGCTGCTCGATCGTGGCCGCCACTTCCGGCGCGCGGGCGGCCAAGTCGACCGCGGTGTTGGTCAGCAGATAGTCCTCCATCACGTCGTCGTCGGACACGCCGGCGACGTGGTGGGTCAGGGCGGCCAGCAAGCCGGTGCGGTCCTTGCCCGCCGCGCAGTGGATCAGCACCGCCCCGTCGGCGTCCGCCAGCGCGTGGAAGTAGCGCGAGAACAGCTCCAGGTGACGCGCTTCGAACGGCAGCCGACGATAGGTGGCCGTCATGAAGGTCCGCACGCTCTCGTCGGTCAGGTCGGTGGTGCGCAGGAAGGTGATGTGCGGCGGCTCGCCCTCGTCGGCGCGGATGGCGCTCTCGATCACCGCGCCCGAGAAGGCCGCGTGGCGGCGCGACGGCTGGTATTCGCGCTCGGCCGGGTGGCGCAGATCCACCACGACCGCGACGCCCAGGTCGTGAAAGCGCTGGAGGTCCGCGTCGGTGGCTTTGGCGTGGTGGCCCGAACGCAGCAGCCGCCGCCGCGCCAGCCGCCGTCCGGCCGCCGTGCCGTAATCCCCGTAGTCCCTGACGTTCTCGACGGCCTCGAAGGCCAGCACCCGCTCGCTCATGCCGGCTAGATAGCGGGCGCGGCGCGCGGCGGCGAGCCCGCTCGCCTAGGCCGCCACCATCTTTTCGACCTCGGCCACCAGATCGCGCAGGTGAACGGGCTTGGACAGCACCTTCGCCTGCGGGCTGGCCTGGGCCGCGGACAGGGCGACCGCGGCGAAGCCGGTGATGAACATGATGCGCAGGTCCGGCTGGCGCGCGGCCGCCTCGCGGGCGACCTCGATGCCGTCGGTCCCGGGCATGACGATGTCGGTCAGCAGCAGGTCCCAGGGCCCGTCGCCGAGCGCGCCCACCGCCTCGTCGCCGTCGGCGCAGACCCGCACCTCGTGTCCGGCGCGCTCGAGGGCGCGGGCGAGAAAGCCGCGGAGCGAATCGTCGTCTTCGGCGAGCAGGATGCGGGACATGCGGCGGGACCGGCTGAAATTCGCGCGAAGCTTAATGCGCCGAGTGTAAACCGGCTATGAAAACCGAAGTTCTCTCCCGCGCGTTGACCCTGCGTGCCGCCCCCTGTTTCATGCGCCCGATGAACGCCTTGCAGCCCCGAGCAACGGCTCCGCAAGCCGAGCCGCCCTTCGTGCTGCGCCGGCCCGCGGTCCCGACACCGCTGGTGTTCGCCTCGCCCCACTCCGGGCGGCGCTATCCCGACGACCTGCTGCAGGCCTCCGCGCTCGACGATCGGGCGATCCGCAAGTCCGAGGACGCGTTCGTCGACGAGCTGATCGACGGCGCGGTGGAGCACGGCGCGGCGGTGATCGCCTGCTCGGTGGCGCGCGCCTACGTCGACGTGAACCGCGAGCCGTGGGAGCTGGACCCGGCGATGTTCGAGGACGACCTGCCGCCCTTCGCCCGCGCCCAGACCGCGCGCGTGCAGGCGGGGCTGGGGTCGATCGCCAAGGTGGTCGCCGAGGGGCAGGAGATCTACGCCCGCAAGCTGACCTTCGCCGAGGCCGAGGCGCGGATCGGGGCGGTTCACGCGCCGTATCACAAGGCGCTGGCCGCGCTGGTGGCCGAGGCCAAGGCGCGGTTCGGGCTGGCGGTGCTGATCGACTGGCATTCCATGCCCTCCGCGGCAGGGCGGGCGGAGAGCCGGCGCGGGCGGATCAAGCCCGACGTGGTGCTGGGCGACCGCCACGGCGAGGCCTGCGGCCGGCCGCTGTCGGACCTGGTCCGGCGGGAGCTGGAGGCGGCGGGCTATGCGGTGGCGATGAACAGCCCCTACGCGGGAGGCTGGACCACCCAGACCTACGGCAGGCCCAAGGACGGGGTGCACGCCCTGCAGATCGAACTGGATCGCGGCCTGTACCTGGACGAGCGGCGGGTGGAGCCCGGCGCCGGTTTCGCCGGCCTGAAGGCGGACCTGGAACGGCTGTTCGCGCGGCTGGCCGCGGCGGATTGGGCGGCGCTGCACCGAACCTGAAAAGCAAAAAAAGAGCCGCGCCGATGCCGGCGCGGCCTTGAAGTCTTTAGGGAGGAAACGCCCAGGAAAGGGCTGTCGACGCCGAAGCGCCGAACACCCTCAATTTACGTTGCAGTGCGAAATCTCGCAAGGTCAGGTTTGCTGCACTGCGATCACGTATGGTTACAGCGACGCCGCACAACGTGAACAAGCGCTAGGCGAGATCCCGGGGTTCGGCATCTCGCGCTTGCGAAGGAGCCGTTTCCAGCAGGGCCCGCGCCGTCCTCAGCCCCATGGCCGCCCGCGACCGCGACTGCCGCCAGGCCAGCAGGGCGAAAGCGATGATCGCGCCGCCCGCCAGCCATGCGGGCCCGAACAGCCAGCCGGCTCCGGCCAGCGAGAAGTAGTAGGCCCGCGCGCCCCGGCTGAACGCCGACAGGGCGGGGTTCAGCACCTCGGCGGCCGCGTCGGCGTAGGCGCGGGCCTGCTCGGCCTCCATCCCCTCCGGAGCCGCGCCGATCAGGGCCAGACAATAGTTCATCTGCCGGATGGACCAGATGTAGTCGAGGAACCCCCGCGCCAGGCAGACCGCCACCAGGCCCAGCTTCATCTCCACCAGCCGCGCCGGGGCCTGGACGCCGAGGGCGGAGAAGCCGCCCAGCGCCGCCTCTCCGCCGAACATCACCCCGGCCACCGCCGCGATCAGGATCAGGTTGGCGGAGGCGAAGAACGAGCCGGAGTTGATCGCGTGGCCCATCAACTGGCTGTCGACCAGCCGCATCTCGCGGCCCGCCATCGCCCGCATCCACGCGCCGCGCACCGCCTGCATGTCGGTGGTGATCGCGCCCGACCGATGCGACAGCCGGTGCAGGATCGGCTCGTAGCCCAGCCAGCAGGCGGCGAAGACGGCCAGCGCGGCCCAGTCCCAGAGGCTCATGACCGCGGTTGTAAGCCAAGCCGGGCCGGAGGCGAAGCTTGCTCCGGCCGGGCGCGCCCCCTATAGCGCGCGGCCTCTCCCCTCCCCTCGCGCCCGGACCCGAGCACAGCCATGGACATCTCGAAGATCAGCGTCGGCCCCAACGCCCCCTGGGACGTGCACGTGGTGGTCGAAATCCCGCAGGGCGGCCTGCCGGTGAAGTACGAGATGGACAAGGACTCCGGCGCCCTGTTCGTCGACCGCTTCCTGCACACGGCGATGTTCTATCCGGGCAACTACGGCTTCATCCCCCACACCCTGGCCGACGACGGCGACCCCTGCGACATCATCGTGGTGGGCGTGACCCCGGTGGTGCCGGGCGCGGTGATCCGCTCGCGCCCGATCGGCGCGCTGATGATGGAGGACGAGAAGGGCCGCGACGAGAAGATCCTGGCGGTGCCGGTCGACCAGCTGCACCCGTTCTACGCTCACGTGGCCAGCTACCGGCAGCTGCCCGAGATCCTGATCGAGCAGATCACCCACTTCTTCACCCACTACAAGGACCTGGAGAAGGGCAAGGAGACCCGCGTGGTGCGCTGGGCCGAGGCCGACGAGGCCGCCCAGATCATCCGCGACGGCATGGCCGCCCATGCGGCGAAGCCGGACGCGTAACGGCGAGCCTCGGCCTCACCACCCCGGCGCGCGGTGGGCGACCCGGCCGTCCACCACGGTCATCAGCGCCTTGGCGGTCGGGATCTCGGCTTCCGGCGCGGTCATCAGATCGACGGAGAAGACGCTGAGGTCGGCGCGCTTGCCCACGGTGATCGAGCCCAGCTCGTCCTCACGGAACGAGGCGTAGGCCGGCCACAGGGTGAACATCTTCAGCGCCGTCGCCCGGTCCACCGCTTCCTGCGGTCGCCAGTCCGGCCCGCTGAAGCCCTTCAGGTCCCGGCGCGCCACCGCGGCGTAGAACTCGATCAGCGGGTCGCCGCGCTCCACCGGCGCGTCCGAGCCGCCGGGAACGATCGAGCCCGCCTCGATCAGGCTCTTCCAGGCGTAGGCCCCGGTCAGCCGCTCCGGCCCCAGGCGCGCGGGCGCGAAGTGCAGGTCGCCGATGGCGTGGCTGGGCTGCATCGAGGGGATCACGTCCAGCGCGGCGAAACGCGGAATGTCGGCGGGCGCCACCACCTGGGCGTGCTCGATCCGCCATCGCGGCCGCCCGACCGTGCGCTCGCTTTCCGGTACTGCCCGGAAGGCGTCGGCATACCAGTCCAGCACCAGACCGTTGCCCCGGTCCCCGATGGCGTGGGTTGTGACCTGGATGCCGCGCCGCAGCGCCTGCTCGTACAGCGGCAGGATCTCCTCGCGCCGCAACTGCACCAGGCCCGTCGTCCCGGGGGCGTCGTGGTAGGGCTCGAACAGCGCCGCCCCGCGCGAGCCCAGGGCGCCGTCCACGTAGTATTTGATCGCGCGGGTGATCACCCGCCCGTTCGCGGCCGTGCGGGGCCCCTCCTGGACCAGCCGCCGCCCGGCTTCGGGGGTGACCGAGTTGTAGACGCGCAGCCCCGGAAACTCGTCGTTCGAAGCCAGCGCCTCCAGCGCCAGCACGTCGGCCCAGTCCACGCTCATGTTGTGCATGCCCGTCCATCCGTAGGCGGAGTAGACGTCGTGTCCCTTGCGCAGGGCGCGCACGCGGTCGGCCTCGGTCGGCTCGGCGCGCAGGCGCCCCGTCAGGCCCATGGCGGCGTCGATCAGCATGCCGGTGGGCCGGCCTGTGGCGTCCTTCAGGATTTCTCCGCCTTCGGGAGCGCGCGTGGCGGCGTCGACGCCGGCCGCTTTCAGCGCCGCGGAGTTGGCGACCAGGGCGTGGCCGTCGGCGCGGACCAGCAGCACGGGGTTGTCCGGCGAGACGCGGTCCAGGTCGTCGCGGGTGGGAAAGCGCTTCTCGGGCCAGTGGGTCTCGATCCAGCCGCGGCCGGCGACCACCTCCCCGGGGGCGGCCTGCTGGACGCGGGCGCGCAGGCGCTCGGTCAGCTCCGCGATCGAGACCACGCCTTCCAGGTTCAGCGTCAGCTCGCGCTCGCCGACGCCGCGCAGGTGAGCGTGGGCGTCGGTGAAGCCGGGGTAGAGGGCGGCGCCCTTCAGATCGACGACGCGGGTCTGGGCGCCCACGCGGCGCTCGGCCCCGCCGCGGTCGCCGACGTAGACGATGCGGCCTTCGTCCACCGCCACGGCCTGGGCGGTCGAGCGCGCGTCGTCGGCGGTGTGGATCGGGCCGCCCCAGAACACCAAGTCCGCAGGCTCGGGCGTCCGGTGCGCGCAGGCGGCGAGCAGGGCGGCGGCGGTCAGGAGGGCGAGCGTGCGGCGCAAGGGACGGCTCCGGTTCTGTGCGGGACCGTGGCGATGCGCCGGGCGCGCTGGCCCGTCAAGAGCGGGGGGGCGGGGGCGGGAGGGACTTGCGGCCCTGGAAGCCGGCGCCTCCGCGTTTCACCTTTGCGGGCTTGTAGGAGAAGGTCAGCGCCAGGAACCGCTCGTCGCGCGAACGCCCGAGCACCGACACCTCGCGATCGACCAGGCCGATCGAGGTCTGGGACGAACCCTTGCGCCAGCCGACCCCGATCTGGGCGTCGCCGATGGCGGCGATCCGCTCGGTCGACCAGCTGCGCTTCATCTCCCCGCGCCGATCGCGCAGCAGGTTCATCCCGACCGCACGCTTGTTGTCGGCGGCGAACAAGAACCAGCGTCCCTTGCGCGCGTCGGACGCCGGCACGGGCTTGAGGCCGAGGCGGTCCAGGCGGCTTTCGCCCTCCGGCTTGCGTTCAGGATCGAAAGCCAGGGTCACGCGCGCTTCGGTGCTTCCGTTGCGTTCGCGCACCTGCAGATCCAGCTTCGGCTCGTAACGCCAGGCGACGGCCTCGACCTGCCGCAGGCGCGGAGCGGCCCAGTCGCCGACCTCCTGAGCCCACTCTCCGGCCAGGGTTCCGGCCGCGACGCCGGACGAGGCGGGCGCGACCGAAGCGGAGGCGGTGTGGACCGGAACGCTGGTGAAGTCGGGCGAGGTCTCGCCCGTGAGCGCCAGGGTCTGCGCGTCGGCGGGCAGGGGGTCGTCGGCCTGGGCCTGGGTCAGAACGGCGAATCCGGCCGCCGCGGCTGCGGCCGCCAGCACCGTTCCCCCGATCGTCGCAGCGAGGCCTTGCAAGCGCCGCATGCGTACTCCCTCTCTCCCGAAGAGAGTTAATCAAATTGTGACGCTTGGCGACAGCCTGAATCTTCCGTGACGGGAGTTCTGAGACGAGCGTGTTCGGCCAGGCGTCGCGGCGCATGAAAAAGCCGGGCCCGCGACGCGGACCCGGCTCTTTCAGTCTCGTGACGATCGCGCCCCTTAGGGCTTCGATCACCAGCGCCAGCGGACGCCCAAGCGGGTGGTGTAACCCTCGGCGACGTCGCCGAAGTTCGCCTCGCCCTTCAGGAAGCCCTCCAGACCGTAGAAGGTCTGGGCGGTGAAGCCGAACTCGGCCTTCCCGTACGACCCGCGCGCCTCGTCGACGATGGTGATGTCGTCCAGGAGCGTGGAGAAGGTCATGGCGTTCTCGCCGTCCATCTCCTCGATCCAGTGCGCGCCGACGTAAGGCGTGACGGTCACCGAGCCGGCCGAGAACGAGCCGCCCAGGCGAGCGCCGAGCTTCCCGATCAGGCTGGTGGTGTCGCCGTAGTCGGCGGCCGCGCCGTAGGCGGTGAAGTCGTAGCCGTCCAGGTCGGTGTCCACCCAGGCGATGCTGGCCGCCGGCTCGAGCCACAGGCCCTGGCCGCCGAAGCGGAAGCCGGTCTCGGCCTTCGCGCCCCAGCTCATGCCGTCCGTTTCGTCCAGCACCGGGATGCTGCCGAGGTTGGCTTCCACTTCGTAGAAGTCTCCCTTCAGCAGGCCGTTCAGGAAGAACGACCCGGAGGTCAGGCCGGCGTAGGCGCCCAGGTTGAACCCGTCGATGTCGAAGCTGTTGCCTCCGACGAAGCTGGTCTCCTGGTCGGCGAAGCCGGTGGTCAGACCCCACAGGAAGTTTCCGGTCAGGGTGTCGAAGCCCATCTGGAAGCCGCGGTGGGTGTTGTCGGTGGACAGCTCCTCCGTCGTGCTGAACAGGCCGAAGCTGTAGAACTGCTCGCTGTCGAAGCTCTCCGAGCCGGCGTAGGCCTGCATCCACATCTCCACGCCGCCTTCGCGGGTCGGCGAACCGCCCCACTGGGCGTCGCGGACTTCCATCATCCGGGCCGACCAGGCGTCGCCCGAGCGGTTCCAGAAGTCGCCGACGGCTTGGCCCGCCTTCATCAGCTGGAACACCTCTTCGGACGGCACGCCCAGGATCCGCCAATCGTCGTTGGCCGAGTCGAAGAACAGGTCGTACTCGACGAAACCTTCGTCGATCGGGCCGCCGAACAGGAAGAACTCGTTCCCCGTCTCGTCGGCCGGCGGAGCCGCCGCGTCGACCGCCAGGACGCCGGTGAGGTTCAGCACCGCCGGACCGGTCTTCAGGTCCTTGATGCGGATCTCGGTGACGCCCGAAGCCGTGCCGATGGTCAGCCAGTCCCCGCCCGGCGTAGCGCCGAGGTTGACGTCGAGGAACAGCTGGCTGCCGGCCTGGCCGTTGAAGTTGGTCCCGCTGAGCACGAAGTTGTCGCCGACGTGGGCGGTGGTGTTCTGCAGCGACACGTCGTTGGCGTTGTTGAACGTCTCCAGGCCCGTCCAGGTCACCGTGGTGGCCGTGGCCGCGGCCGGCGCGACCAGCACCTGGCCGGTCGTGCTGTTGTTGAAGACGTCGGCCCCGGCGCCGAAGACGCTGGTCCCGAGCGCGTTGAACGTGCCGGTGTTGTTCACCGTGTCGACGCCGGCGCTCAGGTTCACGAAGCCGGTGATGATGCCGGAGTTGTTGATCGTCGAGCCGGCGCCGTTGGTGTCGATCGCGAAGCCGCCGCCGCCGGTGATGCGGCCCGCGTTGTTGATCGTCGAGCCGCTGGCCGAGTCGGTCCAGATCCCGGTCGTGCCGCCGAAGATGTCGGTGCCCGAGCCGTTGACGTTGATCGTGGCCGATCCCGTGCCGTTGTTCAGCATCTCGATGCCGAAGCCCGCGGTGCCGGTCACGTCGTCGCTGACCGTGACGACGACCGTCCCGGTGCTGGCGGCGTTGCTGTTCGACACCACGATCCCGTCGTCCGCGGCCACGATCGTGCCCGCGGTGGTGACGGTCAGGTCGGTGTCGCCCGAGCCCGAGGAGGCGATGCGGATGCCGTCCGCGCCCGCGACCAGGTCCGCCGCCGCGGTCAGGGAGACGGTCACGTCGCCCGAACCGGAGTTCAGCAGTTCGATCGCGTCGAAGTCGGCGAAGATCGGTGCGGAGCCGGACAGAGCGATGTTCCCCGTGGCCGCCGCGTCGGTGATCTGGGCGAACACCCCGTCCTCGTCCACGCGGTTGCCGGCCGAACCGATGTCGCCCGCCAGGGTCAGGGTGATCCCGCCCGTCGTAGCGCCGGCGGCCGAAGCAAAGACGCCGAACTCGGTGTCGCCGCCGATGTCGCCGGACGCGGTGGTCGAGATGTCGATCGTGCCGGTGGTGACGGACGCGTAGATCCCGTCGCCGAAGCCGCCGTTGTTGTCGTCGCCCTCGATCGCCGCGGTGACGTCGATGTCGACCACCCCGCCCTCGGCGTAGGCCGAGACTGCGTGGCCGTCGGCGGTGACCGCCGCGTCCACGTCGATGGTGACGTCGCCCGCGCCGGACGCTTCGCCGATGATCCCGTTGCCGTCCGCGTTCACCACGCCGTTGACGTCGATGGTGACGTCGCCGGAACCGGCGCTGTAGGCGTGGACGCCGTCGCCGTAGGCCCAGATCGCGCCCGTGGTCGTGACCGTGACGGCGCCGGTCGCGGCCCCGTCGGTGATCCCGGCGTAGACGCCGTCCTGATCGATCCAGTTGCCCGCCGAGCCGATGTCGCCCGCCAGGTTGATGGTGATCCCGCCGGCGGTGGCGCCGGTGGCCAGGGCGTACACCCCGTTCTCCGTGTCGCCGACGATGTCGCCGGTCGCGGTGGTCGAGATGTCGAACGTGCAGGA
>Ga0196964_10000133_pt1 | contig 50311 bp, 87 predicted proteins | sample S1_10metaG_FD_148615 | JGI IMG/M metagenome (GOLD analysis project Ga0196964, IMG submission 148615) | Soil microbial communities from Anza Borrego desert, Southern California, United States - S1_10 | ecosystem: Environmental > Terrestrial > Soil > Desert | place: USA: California | collected...
TGCTGGCACGACCGAATATCCCGAGGGCATCACCGCATCTGACCATATTGCCCATGACATGAAGATGGGGCGGTTTCCTGAGCAGTCTTCGGTCGAAACGTTCTTGGCAGAACGCAAAAAGGAATTGGTCGAGAGGCTGAGAGAGTACGCAAAGGACTGGCGCATCCGCGCTAGTGATGCCTCGCCTGTTCTCGAAGCCATAGCCGCACTCGCATGACCCCAGCCATCACCAAGCGACAGAAGCGCATCGCAAAGAGGGGGAGGCCGCGATGACGTGGATTGCGGTGCGGACAAAGCCCGGCGCGCAGACACCCAAGCGCGAATATACGACTGAGGCGACTTCAAGCAGGAAGGGCTATCGGCTCGTGCCGTCGCTCGATCCGCATATGTCTGCTGTAGAGCGCGCGCTGAGTGACGCAGGCTTCACGGTCTACATGGCCGCAGAATACGATGTCGTTCGCAATCGCCACAAGAAGGGCCTGTACGAGCTGAGGCGCTTTGCCCTGCTCAAGGGCTACGTTTTCGTTGCTGATATTGAAGACCACCAGTGGCCAAAGCTGATGAAGGTTCCTGGCGTTCAAGGCGTGGTGGCGAACAACTGGAAGCCCGTCACCATGAAGCCGATGGACATGTTTCGGCTGCGCATGTTCGAGGCGAATAGCAAAGCACTCGCCCTCGCAAAAGCCGAGGCGATGAAACAGGGCGACGAAGAGCAAATGTTGCGCCGCGCCGCCGGCAAGAACGCCCGCCGTGCGCTCAAGGCAAAGCGAGCCGTCAAAATCAAACGCGGCAACAAGGCCCGCGACATTCAGCGCTTGCTCGATGCATCTGTGGAAACACTGACCGTTCCACACGAACAGTTGAAGGCAGCCAGTTGACGCGTCCATTGCCGATCGGTTATAAAACCAACCAGCGATTTGGGCGACGGGGCCTGCGGCCCGGCTCAGTGCCGTTCTCGCACAACGGCGTTTGGCGAAGCCTTGCCAACAAGTTTGCCCGCCACAGCCTCAACAGTCTGAGAGACGAAAATCGTCAAAGGAGCCGCTGGCTGGCGGGCAATCCTTATGCGTGAATACCTCATCCGCCCTCGCTCCTGTGACTTCGACGCCAAGGCAACTGACTATCTCGCCCGCGATGTCATCATCACCGACGAGACAATCGACATCGGGTTAACCGACCAGTTCGGCAACAAGATCATGGCGCGGAAGAAGAGCGAGCCGGTTGGGTTTGTTCATTTCGAAACAAAAACATAGCGACTGAAAACAAATGCCATTTGAACCGGGCAAAAGCGGCAATCCTGGCGGGCGCCCCAAAACCAAGCCCTTCAAGGAAGCGCTGATGATGGAAGCGCTGGCTGCTGAACGAGGCGAGGAGTGCGAGGCAAAGCCCGGCTCTCTGCGCTGGAATGCTCGCAAGCTGCTTGAGCAAGGGGAAGTCCCGGCCATTCGAGAAATCGCCGATCGCCTCGACGGGAAAGTCCCGCAGGGCGTCATTGGTGGGGACGAGGAAGACCCGGCCATCAACATGGTTCATCGGATTGAGCGGTTGATTGTCGATCCTGCAAATCCCAACGGCTAGGGTATTCCAGCCGCTTCTTGAGCCAGCCCGAGACAAGGGCGCATTCGGAGGCCGCGGCTCTGGCAAGTCGCATTTCTTCGCCGGTCTGTTGATTGAAGACAGCCTGGCTGAAAAGGGCCTGCTCTCGGTTTGCGTGCGTGAGGTTCAAAAGTCCCTCAAGGACTCAGCCAAGCGCCTGATCGAAGGCAAGCTGGCGGAACACAATCTAGGAGAGGCGGACGGCTTCAAGGTCTTCAAGGAGCTGATCCAGACGCCGGGGGATGGGGTTATCATCTTCCAAGGTATGCAGGACCATACCGCGGAGAGCATCAAATCGCTGGAAGGGTTTCGGCGGGCATGGGTAGAAGAAGCGCAAACACTCTCGACAACTTCTGTTGGACTGTTGCGACCGACTATCCGCGCACCCGGATCGGAGTTGTGGTGGAGTTGGAATCCCCGACGCAAGAGCGACCCGGTGGACAAGATGCTGAGGACGGCGGACAGGCCGACCGGCGCAGTGGTGGTCAGGGCGAACTGGTCGGACAATCCCTGGTTTCCCGAGGTTCTTGAGCAAGAGCGCAAGGACTGCCTTCGCCTCACGCCAGACCAGTACGACCACATATGGGAAGGCGGTTACGCCACGGTGCTGAGCGGAGCCTATTACGCGGCCTGTCTGGCTGAAGCAAAGCAGCAGGGCAGGATTGGCAAGGTAGCCCGCGACCCGCTCATGCCGATCAAGGCATTTTGGGACATCGGCGTAGCGGACGCAACGAGCATCTGGATTGTTCAGTTCGTAGGCCGAGCAATTCTGGTGCTCGACTACTACGAGGCGGTGCGGCAGCCGCTCGCCATGCATCTGCAGTGGCTGCGCGACAAGAAATACGACAAGGCCGAATGCGTATTGCCGCACGATGGGGCGCAGGCTGATGCATACACGGCCATCCGGTTCGAGGACCACATTCGAGCGGCGGGCTTCGCCGTGGCTACGGTCAAAAACCAAGGCAAAGGCGCGGCCCTCAAGCGAGTGGAAGCCGCCCGCCGTGTTTTCCCCTCCGTGTGGTTCAACGAAACCACTACCGAGGCAGGGCGCGATGCGTTGGGCTTCTACCATGAAAAAATCGATGAAGAGCGCAATGTCGGTCTCGGCCCGGAGCATGACTGGGCATCGCACGGCGCGGACGCCTTCGGCCTGATGTGCGTGGCTTACGAAGCGCCATTTGTTGAGGCCGACGAGGACGAATGGACGGACGACGCCCACCGCTCGGCAAGGACCGGATATTGATGGCTTATTCCGATCAGCCCCAGAGCGGTGCAGGCGGGCGCAAGAATGCGGCCGACAGGCTGCTCGCGCTCATCGACAAGGCGAACATCGCCGACGATCTGACCGACGAAGAACTCGGCAAGATCGGCAGTCGCGTTGTCGAGGAATACGCTATTGACAAGGCCTCCCGCTCCGACTGGGAAAAGCGCATTGCCGAGGCGACCAAGCTGGCGATGCTGGTTGCCGAGGAAAAGAATTACCCGTTCGAACGGGCCGCCAACATCAAATATCCGCTGCTCACCACGGCGGCGCTTCAGTTCAACGCCCGCGCCTATCCGGCGATCGTGCAGGGTAACCGGGTGGTCAAGTGCGTCACCTGGGGCAACGATCCGCAGGGCACCAAGCGCGCCCGTGCGGAGCGCGTTTCCGAGCATATGTCCTACCAGCTCCTGGCCCAGATGCCGGAATGGGAGGAAGACACCGACAAGATGCTGGTGATCCTGCCGATCGCAGGGGCCTGCTTCCGCAAGGTCTACTATGATCCGGCCCTGGGGCGGAACTGCACCCGTCTGATCACCGCCGACCGCTTCGTGGTGAACTATCGCGCCCGCTCGCTCGCGGACGTTCCCCGCACGACCGAAGAAATGACGCTCTACCCGTATGAGATCCAGGAGCGGATAAACGACGGGCGGTTCGTCAAGTTCGAATATGGAGAGGCCGTACCGGACGAAGCAAACAAGGAAGCCGAGCAGAACGACCCGACCGCGCCGCATCTGTTTCTCGAGCAGCATCGCCGGCTCGATCTCGACAATGACGGCTATCCGGAGCCCTACATCGTCACGGTCCACAAGCAGACGGAAAAGGTCTGCCGCATCGTGGCGAACTATTCGCGGGACACCGTGACGGTCCAGAATGGCAAGGTCCGGGCCATCCGCAAGCAGGATTTCTACGTCGCGTATCGGTTTCTGCCGTCTCCCGATGGCGGATTCTATGGCTGGGGTTTTGGCTGGCTGCTGGCCGACATCACGGAAGCGATCAACGCCACGCTCAACCAGATGCTCGACGCCGGCCACCTGGCCAATGTGCAGGGCGGGTTGGTCTCGGCCCAACTCGGAATCAAGGAAAAGTCGATCAGGCTGAAGATGGGCGAATGGCGTGTCGTGAACACGTCGGGGCCGATCAATCAGGCGATCATGCCGATCACCTATCCGGGTCCATCGGCGGTGCTGTTCAATCTGCTGGGGCTTCTGGTCGAGGCAGGGCGGGATGTAGCGGCGATCAAGGACGTGCTGACCGGCGAGGTCCGGCAGAACATGACTGCGGCGGCCACCCTTGCCTTGATCGAGCAGGGCCTGCAGGTCTTCACCTCGATTTACAAGCGGGTGCATCGGGCGCTGAAGTCGGAACTTGGCATCCTGGCGCGGTTGAACCGTGAGAATTTGAGCCCGGAGGAATACGCCGCGTTCTTCGATGCGGAGCAGATAGCGGGGCCGGATGGCCAGCCCATGCCGGTACCGACGCCAGAGCAGGACTATTCCGAAAAGGACATGGACATCCTGCCTGTTTCGGACCCGAACGTTGCCTCGCGCATGCAGCAGTTGGCGAAGGCACAGCTTGTGTTCGACATCTCGAAGGACAACCCCACCGTCAACCCGCTGGAGGCCACCAAGCGCATGTTCGAGGCGGCCGAAGTCGAGGACATCGAGACGCTGCTGATCCCACCTCCGCAGCCCGATCCTATGCAAGAGCAGCTTTTGCAGATCGCAGCCATGCTCGAACTCCAAGAGCGTGACGTGAAGATCGACAAGGCCCGCGCCGAGGTCGTGAAAACCGAGACCGGCGCCATGAAGGACGTAGCCGACATCGCGAACGCGGAAAAGGGTAACCAACTCAATCGGGTGAAGGTCATCCTCGACGCGATCAAGGCAGAACTCGCGGCCGAACAGGCCCAGAGCCAGATGGAGGCAGCAAATGGACAAGGACGAGTTCCAGGCATGGAAGGACAGCCCGGCAACGCGATGGGTGCTGGACCGGCTGGCCCGGCGCTCGGCGGACCTGGCGGATGCCTCGAAGGAACGCCTGTACCACTCAACGGGGGTGGAGGCATCGGATTGGGCGAGCCTGCAAGCGCGGGCGGCCTATGACAGGGGCGGGGCCACGGCCTTAGCCAACGTGGTTGATCTCAGCTTTGAGGAATTGAGCGAAGATGAGCAAGGCAGCTCTTAAGGATCGTTTTTCAGCGCCAAGCGAGACAGTCTGGTCGCCAGCCGACCCCCAAAAGCGGATCAACCAAGACCATGTAACGTACCGCGTTCCGCTGCGGCCGGCGAACCCTACCGGCATCCTCCCCACCGAATTCAAGGTGCTGATCGCGCCGAAGCCGGTCGAGGAAAGGGTCGGGTCGATCATCATCCCGGATGCCACCAAGGAATCCGAGAAATACGCGCAGATCGAGGGCCAGATCGTCGCCGTCTCGCATCTCGCGTTCACCTACGCCACCGCCGAGGAATGGGGTGATCACAAGCCCAAGCCTGGCGATCGCGTGCTCTACGCCAAGTATGCCGGCGTCAGAGTGAAGGGCAAGGACGGCAAGGAATACGTCCTCGTGAATGACAAGGACATTTGCGCAACCATAGAGGAATGAAATGACCGAGCAAGGACTGGCCGACCAAGCCGATAAGGAAGGCAAGCCCGCCGATCAGGGCGGCACGCAGCAGCAAGAGCAGGTCCGCGACTACGACGCCGAAGCCCGTGACATGGGTTGGGTTCCGGAATCGGATTTCAAAGGCCCGAAAGAGAAGTGGAAGCCCGCTCAGCAGTTCGTTGAGGACGGCGAGCGCATCCTGCCGATCGTCCGCAGCCAGAACAAGAAGCTGCAGGCCGAACTTGAGCAGCAGAAGGCCGACTTCGCCAAGCGCACCGATCGCCTGGAGAAGATGACAGCCAAGACCGTCGAACGCTTGCAGGCCCAGCACAAGGCCGAGCTTGAGCAAATCCAGACGGCAAAGCTGAAGGCCGTCGAGGACGGCGACACGGCTGAATACAAGAAGCTCGACAAGCAGGAAAAGGCGCTTGCCGAGGTGAAGTTCGATGAGCCGGGGGCCAAGCCGGCGGCGACCGCAGAGGCGACCGTCGAGGAATGGGCCAACAAAAACACCTGGTATCGCGACGACTTCGACAAGCACGACGAGGCGACGCGCTACAGCCAGTTCCTAGCCAAGAAAAACCCTTCGATCACACTGGCCGACAATCTGGCGCAGGTCGAAGCGCACATGAAGGAAAAATACCCGGAACTCGCCGGGAAGAAGCCCGCTGGAAATGGCCATGCAGCGGTCGACGGTGGCGGGGAGTTCCCCGGCGCCGGCAAGAAGGAAGGGCCGGGCGCAAAGCTTCCCGCGGAAGCCAGAGCGCAGGCCGAAAAGGATGTGAAGGCCGGTCTCTACAAGAACGTGGACGACTGGGCCAAAGTCTATTTTTCGTGAAAGGAAAGAACCATGGCAGACGCCAATCCGCGCCCGAACAGGGCCGACGAGGTAAGGCAGGAACGCCGTCGCAAGCCGGGCGCCACAGTGCTCGCCGGCACCAAGCTGACGGTCGATGAATCCAAGATGGACCGCAAGAACTTCACCTATCGCTGGGCCAAGGACCAAGGTGCTCGCGTGGCGCAACTCCACGCGGACGACTACGACCCGGCTCCCGGAGACGCCGTCATCGGCAATCAGGGCGCGGGAACGGTCGGAACCAAGGTCGGCGGCACGGATGAGACCGGCAAGCCTTACGGCATGGTCCTCATGCGCAAGCGCAAGGACTGGTACGACGCGGACCAGACGGACAAGCAGAAACCGCTCGATGAAGTCGAGAAGGACATCCTTCGCGGCAGGGCACACGAGCGCAATGAACCTGACCTTCGATCCGGCGCCTATACGCCCGGCGTCAACACGATCGAAGTGATCAACTCGCGCTGACCTCGCGCTCGCCGTGAGGGAAGCATTTCTCTCTACATAACCAGGAGTTCCCATCATGGCGAACGTTGATTCCCCGTTCGGGCTGAAGCCCGTGCGGCATCTCCTCGGCCTGCCTGTGAACATGGCAGTCGTTCCGTGCTACATTGCGTCGACCTACGCGACCGCATTGTTCATCGGCGACCCAGTGATCAAGGTGGCCGGCGGTTCCAACACCGCATTCGAAACCGCGCCCGGCGCCGGTGCTTTCAATATCGGCACCATGCCGAATATCGAGAAGGCGACGGCCGGCGACGCCAACCGCATTTCCGGCGTCATCGTCGGCTTTGCCGCTGATCCGGCCAACCTCGACCGCAACTACAATCCGGCCTCGACCGAGCGCATTGCGTTCGTCAACATGGACCCGTTCACGGTCTATGAAATCCAGGCGGACGGCGCGATCCCGGCGGCCTCGATCGGCCTCAACGCCGTGCTGATCTACACCCACTCGGGCAGCACGACCACGGGCCTGTCCGGCGTCGAGCTCGACACGACTTCGGACGTTCCGGCGGCCGACGCGTCGAACCAGCTGCTCATTCTTCGCGCTGTCAATCGCGACGACAACGACACCACGCTCACCCATGCCAAGGTCGAAGTGCTGATCAACCAGCACACCGAAAACCAGGGCACGGTCGGCACTCTGGGCATCTAAGGAGCAACGACGATGACCATTACTTCCGGTACTCATCCGAAGCTTCTCTGGCCCGGCCTGCAGGCCATCTGGGGCAACATGTACAAGGACCAGCCCGAAGAGCACACGAAGGTGTTCGACGTGTTCACTTCGGAGAAGTCCTACGAGGAAGACCAGGAGCTTTCGGGCTTCGGTCTTGCTCCGGTCAAGTCCGAGGGCGGCGCCATATCGTACGACACCACGGTGAACGGCTATGTGAAGCGGTACACCAACGTGACCTACGGGCTCGGCTTCATCCTCACCCGCGAGGCGGTCGAGGACAACCAGTACAAGACCCAGGCCGAGAAGCGTGTCCGTGCCCTTCGCCGCTCCATGCGGCATACGAAGGAAACGGTTGGCGCCAACGTCTTCAACCGCGCTTTCAACTCGTCCTACACGGGTGGCGACGCAAAGGAGCTGCTGGCAACCGACCATCCGACCTCGGACGGCACGCAGTCGAACGAGCTGACCGTGGCAGCCGACATGTCCGAGGCGGCGCTGGAGGACCTGTTCATCCAGATCATGAACGCCAAGGACACGCGCGGCCTGCGCATTGCCCTGCGTCCGCGCAAGCTGATCGTTCCGCCGAACCTCGCCTTTGATGCCGAGCGCATTCTGAAGTCGAGCCAGCAGAACGACACGGCCAACAACGCCATCAACGCCATCAAGTCCATGGGCTTGCTGCCGGAAGGCGTTCTGGTCTGGTCGTTCCTGACCGACACCGATGCGTGGTTCGTCAAGACCGATGTCAACGACGGGCTGAAGCTGATCAATCGCCGGCCGCTGTCCCTCGAAAAGGATGGCGACTTCGATACCGACAACTTCAAGCACAAGGCCACCGAGCGTTACGTTTTCGGCTGGTCCGACTGGCGCGGTCTGTACGGCTCGCCGGGCGCCTAGGCGTTCCACGTGAAGCACTGAGGGCGGGCTTCGGCCCGCCCTTCCATCATCAAACCCTTGAGACGTCCCAAACCCTGGGCCGCATCGCGGTTCAAGAGGAGATTCTTATGCCTGGTCCTTCCAACTACCCCAATGGGTTCCTGAATGGCATCACCATTCGCGGCCTGCCCGTCACCGTTTCCCATCCCGGAGAAGTCTTCTGGGTGAACAATAGCGGCGTCCTGCCCAAAGGCGGCATCGGCGGCTCTGACGGCAATCCCGGCACGTACCAGAAGCCGTTTTCGACCATCGATTACGCCATCGGCCGCTGCACCGCGAACCGTGGTGACATCATCATGGTCATGCCCGGCCATGCGGAGAATATTTCCGCGGCGGGCGGCCTGGCGCTCGATGTGGCTGGTGTGGCCATTGTCGGCCTCGGCTCGGGCACCAAAATGCCCACCCTGAGCTGGACGGCTGCTGCGGCTACCGCACTCGGTACGGTTGCGAATATCAGCCTCGTCAACATGAAGTTCGTGGCGAATTTCGCCGACGTGACGACGATGTTCAGCCTCGATGGCTCGTCCGATGGCTGGTCGTTCGAGAACTGCGTATTCACCGATACCTCGACCGTGCTCAATGCGATCGATTTCATCACCCTGGCCACCGGTGCGGACGACCTGTCCTTCATCAATTGCCGTGTGATCGGCAAGAGCGCCTCGAACGACTCGTTCATCACGGGCGTCGCGCATGATCGGCTGTACATGAGCGGCTGCCAGATACAGTTCGACGTGGCCCAGACCGCTGTGGTCGGCGTCATCGAAACGTCGGGCAACGCCACCAACGTCTGGATCAAGGACTCGCTCTTCCGTTCGAACGTGGATGGTGCGCTGTTCCTGGACTTCAACGGAGCGGCCAACTCGGGCGGCATCACCAACTGCTACTTCAGTTCGATCGATACCGCGGATGCGGTGACGGCCGGCTTCGACTTCAGCGGCGGCCATGTCTTCGAGTGCTACGTGGCTGGTGAGGCCGACAGCTACGGCATCGTCGGCGGCGGCACCGCGTACAACAACGCCTGATCCTGCAACCCCCTATTTCTCGGAGAATTTCAATGTACAGCAACGAATGGTTTTTGGAGCAGGCCCGCCTCGGCAACATGTTCCACGCATGTTCGGCCGGCGCGGTCACGCTCTCGACTGTCAACACGACCTGCACCGGTCTGGCGCTTTCCAACCCGTGGGGCTCCGGCAAGCTGCTGGTCGTCGCGCGCGTCGCCTTCGCCCCCTCGACTGCGCCGGCAGGCGTTTCCGTGGTTGGCATGGCGATCAGCACGGCGCCGAGCGAGACGGCAACCACCCACACCACGCCGATGGTCGTCCACAACTCGATCATGGCCGGCTCCAGTGGCAAGGTCGGGGTCGGCAAGGCAGACGCGGCGGCAACACTTGCCTCTACGCCGCTCTGGCTGCGCCCGATGGGATCGGTCGTCGCCGCTTCCTCGATCGATGTCGGCGGGGCGTATGTGGACGAAACCCGCGGCGAGATCATCATCCCGCCCGGCTGCGCCCTGTCGCTGTCCTACCTGACCACGGCAGCGGTCGGCATCGCTTCGATCACCTGGGTCGAGATTGACGAGTGATCCGATGGCCCAGATCACCATCACCAAGATACTGGACGGCCCCCGTAACGGGGCCTTCCATATCGCCATCGAGGGCGACGGCTCGGGCGAGTTGACGGACACAGTCCTGATCGACCCCGAAACCAGCTTCGACCCAACGCTTCCCGGCGTGCCGACGCTCACCATCGATCAGCTCTGGTACGATCTCAGCGGCTTCGATGCGAAGCTGGAGTTCGACTACCTCGTCAGCGACACGCTGATTTGGGCGATGTCTGGCGGGCAGTCGAACACCATGGACTTCTGCACCTTCGGCGGCCTGAAGGACCGGTCCGCCATGGACGGGCAGGGGAAGCTGAAGCTCTCCACGCGCGGGCTCGGTGCGGGGGATTGCGGCGTGATGGTCGTGAAGGTCCGGAAGGACTGACATGCCCTGGCGCGCGATCTGCGACCGGTGTGGTTTCAAGAAATGGAACTACGATCTCCGCAAGGAGTGGACCGGTCTTCGCGTGTGCCGCGTCGAGTGCTGGGAGCCGCGCCACCCGCAGGACTTCGTCAAGGGCAGGGCCGACAAGCAGACACCGCCGTGGGTAAGGCCGGAGCCGGCCGACATCGACGTGTCGGTGGGGTCTGACAACGAAGTTTCAGTGGACGATCTCTGATGGCCGTTTCCTCATCCACTGACTTCGCGCTCACCGCTTCCGAGATCGTGGAGGAGGCGCGGTCGCTTCTCGGCATCCATGCCGACGAAGAGCCATTGGAAGCGCACGAGCTGACCAGGGGCCTGCGGGCTTTCAACATGATGCTGAAGGAGTGGCAGGCGGAAGGGGTCTATATCTCGACCCTGACCGAAGGCACGCTGACGCTCACGCAGGCAGATGTGGACTACACGTTCCAGGCGGGTGGGAACTTCACCACCGTCCCCTTCGAGATCGTGGACATGCGGATCACCCGCAATTCCCGCGACATGCCGATGATCGAGATGAGCCGGCAAGAATACTATGCCCTGCCGAACAAGACCAGTCAGGGCTACCCGACGCAATGGTATTACGACCGCCAGCGGTCGACGGGAACGCTCTATGTCTGGCCGGCTCCGGATGCCACGGCGGGAACGCTGAAGTTCACCTACCGCCGCATCCTCATGGACATGGACAACAGCACCAACAATCTGGACCTGCCGCAGGAGTGGTATCAGGCCGTCACCTACGGCCTCGCCAAGAAGCTGATGCCACGCTACGGCGGCGCCGGCACGCCGGAAGGTCAGTTGGTGCTTGCCGAAGCGGAGCGCTCCTATGCGGTCGTCAAGGGCTTCGATGTCGGGACTGGGCGTAGCTCGCTCATGATCGGTCCCGATGAAGATTGAGATTCCATTCGCGGTGCAGGAGGGGAAATCCTCGGTTCCGCAGAACAGCCGTGAAGTGCTGGTGAACATGTTCGCCGAGGTGGAAACCTCTGGCCGCCGCAAGCTCACGAGGAAGCAGCGGGCCGGGTTGTCCCAGGTCAAAGCGCAGACGGGTGAAAAGCGCTGCATCGAGAAGTTCGGCAGCACCTGGTACGCGGTCATTTCCGACACGCTGTACAGCTTCGACGGAACTACGCTGACGAGCCTCGGGACGCTCACCAGTTCCACCGGCCGCTGCACGATGGTTTTCGATGACAACGGCAAGATCATGATTTCCGATGGCACGATCGGCTATCATTGGAACGGCTCGGCGCTGTCCACGATAACGCACTCCACCGCTATCGGTCATGTGACTTTCCAGGGGGGATTCGGTATCTTCCCTCAGCCTGGCTCGGGCACGTTCTGGATCACCGCGACAAACGACTTCGCCACGATCGATCCGCTCGACTCCGCGACAGCGGAGAGTGAAGCCGACGACATCGTGAGGGCCATTGTCGATCACAACGAGCTATGGCTGTTCGGCAAGACCACCACGGAAATCTGGCAACTGTCGGGTGCGGCGGATTTCCCGTTTTCTGCGCTCTCATCGGCCCAGATCGAACGGGGCAGCGGCGCGGCATTTTCGGTCGCGCGGGACGACAATACGACCTTTTGGATGGGCGATGATCTGGTCATCTATCGGGCCGATGGCTACCGGCCGTCGCGCGTTTCGACGCACAGCATTGAACGGGCAATCCTCACGGTCCCTGCGGCTGCCCGGTCCACGGCCGATGCGCTGATCTACTCACTCGGCGGGCACAAATTCTACACCCTGCGGTTTCCGGGCTACCTCACGCTCCAGTACAACATCGCAACGGGACTCTGGAATCGCTGCAAGACCTACAATTACGACGATTGGCGCATTATCGGCTCGGCGAACAAGGCGAGCGATTACGTCATGACCGACGCCGGCATTTGCGAACTGGTCGACGGGCTTAACACCGATGAGTCCGGCATCATGCAACGGCAGGCGATCTCAGCCCCGATCTGGGCCGATGGCAAGCGGATTGGCATTCGGTCGTTCTTCCTCGATATGGAGGTCGGCCGGGCCGCGATCGGGGTCGAGGACCCGCAGATCGCGTTGCGCGTGGCTAGGGACGGCGAGACGTTCGGCAACGAGCACTGGCGCTCGATGGGCAGCACGGGCGAATACACCCGCCGGGTGACATGGCGCAACCTCGGCATGGGCCGGAAGCCGGCATTCGAAGTGTCCGTTACCGATGACGTGACCGTGGCGATCGTGGGTGCCGACGCCGACCTGTTTGCGGGCGTCTGATGACATTCAACCCGCGTATTCGCATCGTTGACGACAGGGGGTATCTGACCCGCGAAGCGGCGCAGATGTTCGGCTTCACTGACATCAATATCGGATTTCAACCAGCGGATGCGACACTTACGGCGCTGGCCGATCTTGGGGCAACCGCGGGCCTGCTTGTGCAGACGGCCTCGGATACCTTCACGAAGCGATCCATCGCGGGGTCGTCGGACTTCACGGTCACCAATGGCAGCGGGGTTTCGGGCAATCCGACGATCTCACTATCGTTCACTGTCGAGGCATACGCAAAGACGCTGCTGGACGACGCGGACGGTGCGGCAGCCAGGACAACGCTTGAGGCAGTCTCCTACGCGGCGCAGACGCTTACGGCAGCGCAGCAAAGCCAGGCCAGGTCAAACGTGTCGGCTGCGCTCAAGGGGCACGTTCACGGGCTGACGCTTTCCAACAACGCGACCGACGCCACCAACGACATCGACATAGCCGCAGGCGAGGCAGCGAGCACGGAAACCAACCCGGTTCTGATGGTGCTCGCATCGACGTTGACAAAGCGCCTCGATGCGGCATGGACGGTCGGATCGGGAAACGGTGGGCTCGATACAGGCGCGATCGCCAACACGACCTATCATATATGGCTCATCCGGCGGTCTGACACGGGCGTTGTCGACGCGCTGTTCTCGACATCGGCATCCGCTCCGACGATGCCGACAGGCTACGACCAGAAGCGCCGCATCGGATCGATCATTCGCGCCGCGGGCGCCATCCGAACCTTCGTCCAGAGCGGCGACCGGTTCATGCTCAATTCGCCGGTTCTCGATGTCAATTCGACCAATCCCGGCACCTCGGCAGTAACGCAGACGCTCACCGTTCCGGGTGGGATCAACGTCATTGCCAGGATGAACGTTGAGTGCGTTTCGATCGCAGCTGACGCAGTCCATGTCGGTGTGTACCTTAGCGATCTCGCGCTGACTGATGTTGCGCCCTCGTTATCGGCGGCGCCGCTTATACAGGTTCTGGCGGTGTTGCTCGCCAGTAACAACATCGTCGCTGCGCCAGTCGAAGTGCGCACCAACACATCTTCACAGATCAGAACCAGGCTTTCGTCATCGGCGGCCGGCTCAATTCTTCGCATCGCCACGCTGGGGTGGGACGATACCCGCGGGCGGCTTGCATGATCAGGAGCGCCACCTACAGCGATGTCCCGGCGATGGTTGCATGGGGGCGGCAGTTTCATGCAATGGCGCCACACAACCCGATGGGCGAGTACGATCCCGAGCCCGTTGCGCGGATGCTCCGGTTCATGATCGACAGTCCGCAGGCTATAGTCCTGACCAACGGCTACGGGGCGATCGGCGGCACATTCGCGCCCGTCTACTTCAACCCGGCGAAGTGGATGCTGGACGAAAACTTCTGGTGGGCGTCGAAGGACGGCATGAGCCTGCTCGACGCCGCCATTGAGGAAGGCAGGACATGGGGGGCGTCGTTTCTGATGCTCTCGACCCTTGAGAACAGCAAATCACATGCAATTCACCGCATGCTCGCGCGGAAGGGCTTTTCCCTGCTTGAGCGGCGTTACCTGAAGGAACTCTGATGGCAATCGGCACGACAGCAGCCATTATCGGCGCCGCCGCCATTGGTGCGGCTGGCTCCGTTGCGTCCGGCGTCCTCGGCGCGAGCGCGGCGAAGAAGGCGGCGAACGTACAGGCAGAGTCCGCCGACCGGGCATCCGAAGCGATGGTGCAGGCCGCGGAAATCTCCGCGGGCGTCCAGCGCGAAGGGCTCCAGTTCCAGAAGGACACCTATGCGCAGGCGCGCGCGGACGCTGCGCCATGGCTTGCTGCCGGGCGCGAGGCACTGAACAGCTATCGCGTCGAGCTCGGCGCCGCGCCCGGCACTTCCAAATTCAAGAAGACCCCCGGCTATGACTTCATGGTCAAGGAAGGCGAGCGGGGCGTCATCAACAACCTCGCCGCTTTGGGGATGAAGAATTCCGGGGCCGCCCTCAAGGCTCTGACGCGGTTCCGGGAGGGGATCGCAAACCAGACCTACGACAACTACCTCAACCGGCTGCAAAGCACCGCCGGCATGGGGCAGACCCAGGTGAACACGCTCAACAGCCTCGGCAACAGTGTGGCCGGTTCTGTGCAGGCCGGACTGCAGGGCATCGGCAACACCTATCAGGATGCCGGCCAGGCGCGGGCAAGCGGGTATCTCAATTCGGGCCAGGCGCGGGCCTCTGGCATCATGGGCGCAGCCAACGCATGGCAGAACGCTCTATCGAGCGGGGTGGGGAACATCTCGAACGCGCTCGGCATGCTGGCATTCCGACCGCAAGGGCTCTTCTGATGGTAGATAACACGCTTGCCCTTCGCGGGGCCAATCCTCCGGTCAATTCGCTTGGCAACTTCCAGCAGGGCATGGAGGCTGCGGCCTCGACCGAGGCAAACCGCTTCAAGATGGCGGCGGCAACCATGGAGATGATCGGCTCAGGCGCGATGTATGCCATGAACGGCGACATCAACGGCGAGGTCGACCCGGCGAAGTATGCCGAGGTGATCGAATCCTTCGAAAAGATGGGGATCGATGTCGCGCAGTTCCGCGACAACCCCAACTTCGCGAAGGTCGCGGCGCAGGCGTCGATCTCGGCCTTGGAGCGGTTGAAACTGGCGCGCAGCGACCGCGATTATGACCTAGCGCTCCAGAACTACGAACTGGAACTGATGAAGGCGCTCCAGCCGAAGGCGCCGGACATTGGGACAATATACGATCCCGACACTGGGCATGATCAGAAGGTCATCTGGGACTCTGAGAAGGGCGAATATGTGCCGATCGGCGGCAAGAAGGCGCCGTCCGGGACCAAGTTCTCGCTTACGCAACCGGACGGGACAACGATTGAGTTCGGCGAGGGCAATCTGCCGCTCGGCAAGACGGCAACAAATCAGGTTGACGAGAGGGCGCTGAATGCAGCCGAACTCGGCGCCCGCCTTGGCCAGATCGCCAGCGACTTCAAACCCGAATACCAGACGCTCGGGACCAAGTTCAGCAACTTGGTTCGCTCTGGCAAGGCGAGCCTGGACCCGAGCTTGCTGGACCCGGCGGAAAAGCAGGAACTGACCAACTTCGCCGAATACCGCTCTGGCGCAATCGAGAACCTGAACACGATCCTGAAGGAAATGTCTGGCGCTGCGGTCACGCCGCAGGAGTTTGAGCGCATCAAGGCAGTGATGCCGAACGCCGGGACGGGTTTGTTTGATGGCGACGATCCGGTGACGTTCCAAGCGAAGCTAGAGCGCGCCATGACGGACACCGACAAGGCGCTGGCCCGGTATCAGTATTACAAGGCGGTCGGCATCCCCGGCTCCATCGACGCCATCCCGCTCACCGATGTGCAGAAGGTGGACGGTGAGTGGTACATCTACGACCGCAAGGCAGATAAGGTTTACAAGATCGGCGAGAAGCCGGCGGAGGCGAAGTGATGCTTCAGCCGAACGCCGCATCGCTGAAGACGCCAGTCTGGCTGCGCTACGCCAACCAGGGCGCCACTCGGCGCCTGCCGATCAATGACAAGCTGCTCAATGCCCTGAGCTTCCTGCCGGAACTCGGGGTGACCATGGAGGTCTTTTCGGGCGGCCAGCCGGGGAAGGGCAGCGGCCTGGCGCGCATCGGCTCGACCCGGCATGATCATGGCGATGCTGCCGACGTGTTCTTCTACAAGGACGGCCGCCGGCTCGATTGGTCGAAGCCTTCCGACATCCCGGTCTTTCAGGAGATCGTCAGGCGTAGCCGCGCGGCGGGCGTGAGCGGCTTCGGTGCGGGGCCGGGCTACATGCAGCCAGGCTCTATGCATCTCGGCTTCGGCAAGCCCGCTGTGTGGGGTGCTGGCGGCAAGGGAGAGAACGCGCCGCAGTGGCTGCGTGAAGCCTACGGCTCGGCAAAGGCAGGGGCAGCACCCAGCGGATCGCCCACAGAGAAGCTGACCGCTCAGCCGGCCGTGGCTACCTCGGATGATCGCGCGCGCGTCATGCTTGCAGGCGGCGTGCAGGAAGTCACCGACACGAACATCCTGAAAGCCTTCGGCAAAGACATCGGCGTCACGCCGACGAACATGCCGACTGCCGCGGATGTCGTGGTCGATCCGATCAGGCCTGCAGGTCGTGGCGTTTTGGAAGTCACCGACCCTGCCATCCGCAAGGCGTTTGAGCAGGATGAGCCGATCGACCCGGCATCGATCCAGTCGGACCCCGATCGCACGGTCGGGCTCGGGGGTATGTTCAAGTACGGCTTCACCTCTGACATTGACGAGGAAATCCGCAACGCGGCGCAGTCGATCTATCCGAACGAACCGTTGGAGGAAGCGGCCAAGCGCTTTTCTCTCGTGGACGGCGAACTTGTGCACCGTGCCGATGACGGGAAAATCTACCGGGCTTATGAGGCCGGCCTGTCCGGGGCGCTGGGCTGGGGCGCTGGAATGGTCGGGCAGGCGCTGCCGATCACCGCAGGCGTCACCACGGGCATTCTGACTGCGCCTATGTCCATGACGGGCGTTGGTCTGCCGGTGTCCATGGCGCTCACCGGTGCGGCTGGCGCGGCTGGCGAGTACGGCCGACAGGCCTTGGGCGACCTGATGCTTGGCGATGCCAGCACCAATAGTCTTGATGTCGGCAAGATCGTCACCGAGGGTGCCACCAATACGCTCGGGCAGGGGATCGGCGCCGGCATCGGACATCTGGCCACGCGCAACGCAGTGCGTGACGTAGCCAAGGCAGACCGGCCGCAGACCCTTCGCACCTACGAGGAAGCGAAGAAGAAGGGCATCGACGTTACGCCGGGCGAAGCCACGGGGCTTCCCAGCCTTAAGGGTGAACAGACCCGTCTTGCGAACGATTTCCGCACTGCTGATCAGATGCAGGACTTCTACTCGCGCCGCAACGTGCAGGTCATGCGAGCTTGGGACGACTTCCTTGGCGGCATATCGAAGGCGGCCGATGGTGAAGACGTGGCCATGTCGCTGCGCACGGCCGCAAAGGGCGTGATCGATGATGCGGTCGCGGCTCGCGCAAAAGCAGCTGGGCCGCTCTATGACAAGGCCTTCAAGACCACCATCCCGTTCACCGACAAGCTGAAGGAACTCAGTGAGCGCCCGGTCATCAAGAAGGCGATGGCCAAGGCGTTCGAACTGATGGACAACGCCGGCAAAGACCCGACCCAACTTTTCAGCATGGCCGAGAATGGCAAGGTCACACTCAAACGGGTGCCGAACGTTGAAGAATGGAACTTCATCAAGTTCGGGCTGGATGACCTGATCGATGGGGCAAAGAACGCCGATACTGGCAAGCTGACATCGGAAGGCCGCATCTACGCGACGATCAAGCGCGAGATGCTCGATGAGATCGACGGCCTCGTGCCGGAATACGGCCAGGCCCGGCGTCTCTACGAGAGCGGCAGCGAAACCGTCAGTGGCGTGTTGGAGTCCGCGATCAAGCGCATGGCGGACGTGAAGGACCCGGACATCCTTCGGGAGACGCGCATCCTGTTCGACCCGACGATGCGTTCGCCGCAGATGGTGCGCCGGCTGGGCAAGTCGATCGCGGAAAAGGACCCGCAGGCATGGCAGGCCGCCAAGCGGCTCTATCTCAATGACGAAGCCCTCCGCGCGCTCAAGGCGTCGGAAGGCGGCGATGTTCGAAACCCGGCCGGCAAGTTGTGGAAGACCTTCGACAACCCGAAGGTGATCGCAAACATCGAAGCGGCGTTGAGCCCGGAGGAACTGGAGTCGTTCAAGTCGCTGCTGAAGGTCTACCGTGTTGCGGGCTCTGCGCAGAATACGCAATCGGCAACGGCCTATATTCAAGAAGCGCAGAGGGCCGCCGCAAAGGCCGCCGAGCCGCTGGATGCGAAGATCGTTGGTGGGATCAATCCGGCTGAAGCGCTTCGTGCCTACAAGGCATGGCGAACGGAAACCAACCTGACCAAGCACGCCGAAGCCATGACCGAATTGATCACCTCCGGCGATCCGGGCGTCATCGCCAAGATGAAGGAGCTGCGCCAGCTTTCGCCGAACTCAAAGCGGGGACGCATCCTGATTGGTCAAATGTTTGCCGAGACGACGGCGTTTGGCGTCGGCTCGCTTCTCGCGCCACAGAACTACGATCCCAATAAGCAGCCCAACTAGGGCGCACCACGCCACCGTCATCACGAAGACGAACACCCACGCGCCTTTGGCGTGAGGAACGCCTGTACCAGTGAGGGCGCGGATCGCGCCCGTAGCAACACCGAACAGCAAGCCTGAAAGCGCGTAGTTCCTCAGAGCTGCGCGGCGTTCGGTTTTTGTCATCAGTGCCCTTCTTTCCGCGAGGTTTCGCATGGCAATGCTTTTCACTGCGCCGCTGCCGCAGGTCAATTCCAGCGGCGTACCATACTCCGGCGCGAAGCTCTACTTCTACCAGACCGGCACGACGACCGGGATCACGACCTATCAGGACAGCGCGGCCGGCACCCCGCATGCGCAGCCCGTCGTGGCGGATTCGGCCGGCGAGTTCGCGGCGATCTACGTCAACACAGCCACTTTCAAGGTTGTCCTGAAGGATTCGGCCGACGTAACGATCAAGACGATCGATCCGGTGAACATCACCGCGGATGAGATGATAGACATCGCGGGGGATATCAAGGACGACGAGCTTTTTATTGTCGACCCAGCGGACACGACGAAGAAGATACGTTTCGACTCCGGCAATGTCACCGCCGGTCAGACGCGCGTGCTGACGGCGCCGAACTTCAATGGCACGCTCGCGACGCTTGCCGGCACGGAGACATTCACCAACAAGACACTGACCACGCCGACGCTCACCTCGCCTGTTTTGGATGGTGGCGTTTCCGGCGGGGCGTTGGGGACCCAGGCCGAGATGGAAACAGGCACGGCGACCAATCGCTTGGTTGTGGTAGGACGGGTCCAACATCATCCGGGCGTTGCAAAAGTCTGGGGCGTGTTTGACGGCACCGCTGGAACGCCAGCATTTGCGGCAAACTATAATTGCGCTGGACTCGTGGATAACGGAGCCGGCTCATACACGATCAGCATTGCGACCGATTTTTCCAGCGCGAATTACTCGGGCAGTGTGAATGCCGCAACTACCAATGATACGGCGCAAATCGACGCCGCTATCGTTGATCTTACATCTGGTTCTTGTCGAATCGACATCGAAACCCCTGCCCCTGCACAGGCCGATGCCGCGCTGGTCATGTTCCAACTATTTGGAGATCAATGATGCTTTGCCTAATCAAGCGAGCGGATGGCGGAGTCAGCATCGCTTTCTTTACCGATCCGCAGCCCGCCGAGCCGATCGAGGGCGAGGAGACTCCGCCTGTCATCACGCCAAAGGAAGTCATGCAAAGGAACTTCGACCGCTGGAGCGCCTCGGCCAAGCCGGAATGGCTTCCCGCCACAATTGAGGCATTCAACGGCGCGTTGCCTCCTGACAAAGCCTTCCGGAACGCATGGGAAGCGAACGGCTCGGAGGTGGCGGTCAACATGGCAAAGGCTCGGGGAATTCATAGGGACCGGCTGCGTGTTGCCCGCGCGCCCCTCCTGGCCGTTCTGGACGTTGAATACACCCGCGCCGATGAAGCGGGAGACGCTAACGCGAAAAAGGCTATCGCAGCCCGCAAGCAGGCGCTTCGCGACGTAACCGCCGATCCCGCAATCGAGGCAGCGACCACTCCGGCGGAACTGGCCGCCGTCTGGCCGAGTGCGCTAGTCAAGTAAGCCCGCAAGCCCGGCGCGCTTTAGGCACTCATCCCGGCGCGCGCGAGCGTCTTTTTCAGACAGCAATAGCGCGTGCCAGCGGAACGCCTCTTTCAGCGCTGCGAGGCGTTCCGGCGTCATAACGGTTTCATTCATAGCCATGCCCTGTCAGCCAGTCGCGGAGGATGCGGCGGATGGCTTCTGGAATTGAGGTTTCGCCCATATCGGACGCGGCCCTGTCGAGGGAAGCAAGAAGGTCAGGCTGGATTCGAACCATGATCGGAGCGCCCTTGCCGGTAGCCGGCCTGCCGCGAGATTTTTTGGTATCACGTATTGCATCACCCATGAATAAGTGATACCACAAACAAGTCGGGCCGCCAAGGTGTTTGCACCACCAAGGCAGCCCTAACCACAACGCCGAACGCAGGAGGTTCAGGCCATGGCTGCTGCCGCCAATATCACACGTCGTCAACTTCTGAAATCCGCACCGCCGGCACTCGCCGTCGCAGCCCTTCCCATCGCGGCAGAGGCAGCGCCCCTATCCGATCAAGAGCAGATCGAGGCACATGTCGCGGGCATCCGTAGCCTCCTAACTAAGATGTACCCGGACGCCGACACAATCGGCGGCGGGTTCCAGACAATGATCTGTCCGCAAACTGGCCGCGATGTTGGTGGCGTGGTCCTCATCAACGCCTACCGGCAGTACATCGAGTATTCTGGCCCCGGCGCCTACGAGTGTTCCTACACGAAGGGCGCCAAGCATCGCCGCCCGATTTACTGGGTTGAGCACACGCCATCCGGCTACCGCGCGAAGCTCTGGTGGAACCACGCCGGCAAGACGCAAGGCGGATGGCGCCGGTCCTTCGGCGACGGACTGAAGTTCGTACGCAAGATCACCTGACATCGAATTCCCCGCTGCCATGGGGATGAGCGCGATCACCAGAGTCTCCAAGGCTCCGGTGTTCGCTTTTGCGAACCCCTGACGCGTTCCGGGCTTGGCAGGCCGGACGCCTTGGAGAACTAGACATGGCAAAGCAGACAGTCGGCATCGAACTGCCGGCGCTCAGCCTCGGGCTGATGGAAGTGACGTTGATCGGGGATAGCCCGCTCATCGTCCACGCATGGAGCCACAAGTCCAAGCAGGAAATGCTTGGCAAGCAGATGAAGAAGGCCAAGGGCGCGAAGGAGGCGAAAGACCCAAGGGCCGATTTCGAGGCGAGCATGTACCGGCTCGCAGATGGCGGTTACGGCTTCCCCTCTGTCGCGTTCAAGGCGGCAGCCGTAACTGCGGCAACATCGGTAGCCGGCATCACCAAGGTCGCCGCTCGGCAGGCGTTTCACATCCTCGGCGACGACGCCGACATCAAGGGAGCCTTTGACGGCTCAGTGTCGCGCGTCAACCTCGCCAAGATCGAGGGCACGCCGCAGATGCGGGAAGACATGGTGCGCGTTGGCATGGGCACGGCAGACATTCGCTACCGGGCTGAATTCCCCAACTGGCGAGCGTCGGTGCTGGTGCGCTTCAACGCCAACGTCCTTTCCGAGGCGCAAATCCTCAACCTGCTCAACACGGCAGGCTTTGCGGTTGGCGTCGGCGAGTGGCGGCCTGAGAAGGACGGCATGAACGGCATGTTCCATGTCGCCACGGATCAGGAGCGCGGCCAATGAGAATCGCGGGCTTTGAATTCAGCGAAGGCGCACGGTTCCAGGCAGGGGCCGCAACCGACCCGGAAGCGGCCAAGCGCGTCGGCGAACATCTGGAATTGCTCCGCAAACAGTGCAAGGGGGAACTAACTCCCGAGGACGTGCTGGCGGACGCGAAACATGACAACTCGCCGCTGCATGACTACTTCGAGTGGACCGATACGGACGCGGCCCACCAGTTCCGGCTACAGCAGGCGCGCGGGCTGATCCGCGCAGTGGTGGCGGTCTACGTCAGCCCTGACAAGCCGGCGGTTCGGCAGAAAGCCTACATCCACATTCCGGAAGGCTCGACGCCGCACTACCGGGAAATGACGCACGCGATGAGCCAAAAGAAGACGCGCGAGCTTGTGTTGCAGCGCGCGTGGCGTGAGTTCCAGCAGTGGCGGAAACGCTACGCTGACCTAAAGGAATTCGCCGCTTTGTTCGAAGCGGCGGATGAGGTGGTCAAGAAGCTTCCAAAGGCCGCGAAACACTAGGCGGCAGGGTTACGGCGCGAGTTCCCAACAACCGCGCGCCCTTCGGGGCTTCATGGCAGGCGTGGCAAGGTGGGGCTCGGCACGACTCGGCGTGCCAAGGCTAGTCACGGCAGGCATGGCCCGGTTCGTCTGGGCGTGGCAAGGCCAGGCATGGCACGGCCGGCACGGCCCGGCCAGTTCTGGTCAGGCTCGGCGCGACGGGGCAAGTCGGGGCCGGCAAGCAGCAAGGGCGGTTCTTCGGAGCCGCCCTTTTCCATTCCCACAAAGGACGTTCCCTATGAACCTTGATCTAGGCGACACGCGCGCAATCATCGCCGAATGCCAGAAGCAGGGCCTGCTCCGCAATCAGGCGGCCTACGTGCTAGCTACTGCGTGGCACGAGACTGCCCACACCATGAAGCCGGTGAGGGAGTACGGCGGCGAAAAGTACCTCAAGTCCAAAGCCTACTATCCCTATGTCGGCATGGGCTACGTGCAGCTCACATGGAAGGAAAACTACCAGCGGGCATCGGAGGTTTTCGGCGTGGATTTCATCAAGAATCCGAAGCTCCTGCTCGACCCGAGATACGCCACGCCAATCCTCGTCACCGGCATGAAAGAGGGCTGGTTCACTAGGCGTAAGCTATCCGATTACATCACGCTCACCGTGTCCAATTTCAAGGGCGCTCGCCGGATCGTCAACGGGCAGGACAAGGCCCAGCACATCGCCGATCTCGCAACTGCCTACGACGCTGATCTGCTCGCGCTAGGCTACGGCATCGAGCCCGGAAAGCCCCCCATCCCCCGCCCGGATGACGAGCCAGACCCGATTGCGAGACAGCCGGACGATCCGGGTGTTGCACCGGGCGAGAAACCGGCCCCCAAGGGCAACCTCCCCAAAATCATCATAGGTGCAATCGCTGCCATCGTGGCCGCGTTCATCGCCTATTTCTCGAAAGGCTGAGACCAATGTTCAAGGGCAATCGCACCCGCCTGTTCGGCACCATCATTGCTGCGCTCGGCGTTATCGAGACGCAGGCCAATGTCATTCCCGAGGATTGGCGCGGCTGGGTGCTGATGGGCACGGGTGTCGTGATCATCGTGCTCCGGCAGCTTACCACGACCGCGCCCGGCGCCAAAGAGTAAACCGCGGTGAAGTGGCTCCTCCAGCTTCTAGGCATCGACCCGGTCGGGAAAATCATCGACGGGCTGAACCGTGCTCACGAAGCGAGGCTGACCGCCGCGAACGATAAGGAGCGCATTGCCGCCGATCAGCGCATCGAGGCGATGGACAAACTCCTCTCCCTGCATTCGGAACAGGCGTCGGTCATCAAGACCGGCATGCAGTACCGGGCCTTCTGGGTGGTCTGGCTGACCGCTGCACTGCCCTGCGCCGCCTGGCTCGGCTGGGGCATGCTGGACTCGCTGTTCAACGGGCAGCTTCCCGATGTCGCGGTGCTGCCACCGCAGTTGAAGCAGAGCTACGACCTCGTTCTCAGCAACATCTTCTACACCGGAGTGGCCGGCGGCGGCATGGAGCTACTCGCCAAGGTCATGGGTAGTCGGAAATGACTTCTTTGCGCTTTTTGCAAACAACTATGCGGGCGAAAGCCATGAACCGCGCTCGCATCGTCTTGGTCATCCTCATCGCCAGCGCTGTCTTCTGCGGCCTGATGGCGGCTGCAACGGCTCAGCAGCAGTTCCCGCCCGGCTGCGGCCCGCTGCAACCCCTCCTCGAAGTTCTCAAACAGCGGTACGGCCAGTTCAGGATGCTCGAACTAAACTTGACGGACGGCAAGCTCGTCATCGCCGTATCGCCGAAAGAGGGCACTTGGACGGTCCTGAAGGTCGAGGGGCAAGACGCGGCATGCATCTTCGCAGCCGGCCGTACAAGCCTCGTGGATCGTGGCCTATGAACCAGCAGCGGGTTTCAGCAATGACGGCTGACGAGATCGCCGCTGTGGTTCGGCAGGCGGTTCGAGAAGAACTGTCCGCGGCCGGGCTCCGCGTTGACGGCCCCGAGTATCAGGACGAGGCCCGAGAAGACTTCCGCTTCGTTCGCCGGCTCCGGAAATCATTCGACGGGGCGACATCGAAGGTAGGCGCAACCGTCATCATGATCGTCATTTCCGGCGTGCTCTGGCTGCTTTGGCAGGGCGCTCAGGGCCTCTGGAGCAAGTAGCGCATGGGAACCCGCCCACTGGCAGACGACACGAAGCAGGCCGCGCTCGATGCGCTACAGAAACACGGTTCGGCATCAGCCGCATACAAGGCGCTGGGCCTTCCCAAGACTACTTTCGAGCATCATCTGAGAGAGGCCCGCAAGGCCGGCATGGCCCCTACAGTCGAGTTCCCCGGGTTCGTCACCGAAGGCGACGAAGAGGAACCGATAGACGAGCTGCTCGACCGCATCCGCAAAGCCTCAGACCGCAAAATCAAAGCCGCGGAAGCCCGCCGCTGGTTCCCGATCAAGATTCACGAGGAGAAGCCTTACGGCCTGCTCTGGTTCGGCGACCCTCATCTCGGAAACGGCAATCAGCGCCTCCTCGACCGGCATCTGACAGTGGCACGACAAGACGGCATTTACGGGGCAAACATCGGCGACACCACGGACAATTTTCCGTGGACCGGCAAGCTCGCAAGGCTGTGGGCAGAGACGGAACTATCGTCCAAATCCGAACGGCGCCTAGCTTCTTGGTTCATGTTCGAAGCCGGCGTGAAATGGCTCGTCTGGCTGCTCGGCAATCACGACGCCTGGAACGGCGGAACCGAGTTCTACAAGATGCTCGGGGCTCACCATGTCCCGGTGATCGACTGGCGGGCGCAGTTTACCATCGTTCACCCGAACGGCTCAAAGGTGGCTGTTGACGCCGCGCACGGGCGCAAGGGCACGTCCATCTACAATCCCACCCACGGCACGCTGCGGGACGCGAAATTCGGCGAGCACGCAGATTTGTTCGTGTCCGGGCATATCCACACGTTCGGGCTCTTTCGCATCGAGTTCCCGGAGAAGAAAACGCTTACCTGGCTCGCTCAAATCGCCGGCTACAAGTCGATTGACGACTTCGCTTGGACGAAGGGCTTTCATCCTGCGGAACATGGTGCGGCGATGCTCGCAATCATCGATCCGGAGACGGCCAAGGTCCAGTGCTGGGAAGACCCGGAAGAGGGCGCCGAATATCTCTCCTGGCTTCGGGGGCGTGCGGCATGAAGTGGCTCTACTTCGGCTGGTTCTGCCTCTCGACGTGGCTTGCCCAGAGGATGGCGGCGAGCTTGGTGGTGAACCTCATTAGTTCCTTTCGCGGGGCGGTCCATGCCGCCTGATCCTGACTTCGCCGTCGAAACATTCGGACCACTGGAGACCTACATGCCCGACATCAAGGCAGAGATTGCCGACGAGGCAAAGGCGATTGTCGCCGGAGCTCGACGCAGCGCATATGGCACCCCTGAGAACAACTTCGAGCGGATCGCGCGGTTCTGGGAGGTCTACTTCATCAACACCGGGCGTCCGGTGCGCATCAAGGCCGCCGACATCTCGCCGCTGATGCGGCTGATGAAGGAAGCCCGCCTGTGCGAGACGCCTGACCATCGCGACAGCTTCGTTGACCTGATCGGCTACACGTTGACGGGCGCCGAAGTGAACGGCCTTCGCCCGAAGGACGCTGCCCAATGAAGGTCTACGTCGCCGGCCCAATGCGCGGCATCCCCGAGTTCAATTTCCCGGCCTTCAACGCCGCGACGGCAAAGCTGCGCGCTGAGGGGCATATCGTATTCAATCCGGCCGAGCGCGACAACGAACGCCACGGAAAAGACATCTCGAAAGGCAATGCTGACGGGTGCGAAGATCGCGCGGCCAAGGAGCATGGTTTCTCGCTACGCGAAGCGCTGGCGGATGATACCGCTTGGATATGCCGAGAGGCCGATGCCATCGCGCTATTGCCGGGCTGGGAGAACAGCAAAGGCGCTCGCGCCGAACTGGCTCTTTCCGAGGCTCTCGGCCACACGGTCATTCACCTCTAAGCCAGCGGCTCCATCAGGTTCCCCGTAGCCTTTGCCGCTGCTCTAAACGCCTTCCTTGCTTCCTCAAAGCCTCAATCACCGCTTCCTTCACATTGGCCTCCTCGCCCCACTTGCCTTTTTCGATGCGGTGAAGGATTGCGTCTGCGTCAGCTTCCTCCGGTATCCACTGGCCGTCGAGGCCGTAATGGGAGTGGTGCGCGGCGTGGACCTCAAAGAGCCGGCCGCCCCGTCTGAAAAGAACGTAGGCCGACCCATCGTAACCCTCATTGATCGAGGACGCGACAAGCACCTCGGCCCCATCTATCTCTGATTTGTCGATTGCAAATTCGCGAAGCATCGCCGCCTCGCCCGTCTCCCCGTCCCAGTTCATTGAGGCCCAATCGTTCAAGTACCTAGCCATTTGACGCCTCAATAACCGCTTCCTCGTGTCCTTCCTTGCCGTGTTTCGTACTCAGTGTGCTCCCGAGCCGCCGCTGGCTTGCTGGCGGCATAAATAGCCGCTTCTAGGTCGCCTGCTTCCGGCCAGATGATTGCGTGGGCCCTGCCAGTCAGAACCCACCATGCAGCCCGCACGCTCTCAAAGAGATTGCTTGGATAAGGGACGCCTACGGCCTTGACCCATCGCCCATCCGGCAAGCCAGCCAGCGCGTCGGCGCTGTAGATGTGGTCAATACGGTGAACACCCCACGGACAAATCTCGCTCACCCCTCCCCCTCCGCTTCTGTCGGGACCGGCCGCTCCATCTTCGGTGAAAACAATGTCACCAGATTGCCTATCGAGAAATTGCTTCGTCCTCATCGCTTCCGCAGTACGCTCAGCAAGGAACGTGGCGATGTCCGATTGCTTCGGGAAGCGGCCCATCCGCATGTCGTGGGCAATGTGGTCGCTGCCGGTAATTCCTGCAGGGTATTTGATGTCGTCTGTCATCGCTTAAACCTCAACGGCCTTCCTCGACTTTTTCGCATCCCAGCCGTTCATGATGCGAAGAGCCTCGACAGCGTTTGATACGTTTCGGGTGATGCCTACTCGCTCACCACGAACGGGAACAGGAGGGTTCCACCAGCCGAGAGATTCGGTCATGGGGCCTTAGCCTAGAACTGGCCGAATGGGAAATTCCTCCTCGAATGTGACCACGCGGGGCTTGTGGGTGTCTTTCTCCGCGAATATGCCTAGCCGTTGACGCGCCGTCTCGACGTAGGATGGGTTCAACTCGATCAAGGTGGCGTTTCGGCCCATTCGCATTGCCGCAAGCCCTGTCGTGCCCGCCCCGCCGAACGGATCAAGCACCATGCCGCCTTCGGGGCAGCCTGCCAGAATGCACGGCTCCACCAATTCAACGGGGAAAGGCGCGCAATGAGCGCCGGGAAACGGCGTGCCGGCTATTGACCACACGGAGCGCCGGTTGCGGAGCCCGTCTTCCCGGATGAGTCCCAGAGAGCCCCCCTTATGGTTTCCGACGCCGCTCGCCTTGCTGCCGGGGTTCGGCTTGCGCCCGCCATGGCTGTTTTGGCTGACAGGCTCCCGCACCGCATCTGCATCGTAGAAATAGCTGTCCGACCGCGTGAACAAAAAGAGGTATTCGTGCGCGATCGAGGGGCGGTTCTTTGCCCCATCTGGCATGGGTCGCAGCTTGTGCCAGATGATGTCCTGTCGCAAAATCCAGCCATCGGCAATGAGAGCTAGCGCAACGCGCCACGGAATGCCGGCTAGGCTAAGCCCCTCCCGGCTATCACCGAGGTTCAGCCAGAGCGTGCCGTCCTTCCGCAGCACCCGCGAACATTCGGCCATCACCCCGACGATATTTGCGACGTACTCTCCCGACGAAGGCTCGCGCCCGATCTGCGCATCTGCCTCATAGTCCCGCTGACGCCAATAGGGCGGCGACGTGACGATGCAATGCACGGACTCGTCCGGCAATGTCCTAAGAACAGCGCGACAATCGCCTGCTACAATTCGCGCGCCGCCCGCATCCCTAAGCATCTCTCAAAACCTTGCAAATCAAGGAGTTCAGTGTAACATAGGCCAGTGTTCAGCACCACAGTTTTTGCGTTCCAATGCCCCTCAAGTCCACCGTCCTATCGACCCTTCAAGACATCAAGGTCTCGCGTCATCATTTTTTCGGCCACTGTGGCCGCCCCGGCTGCTCGCACGCCAAAATCCTCGACATAGACGGTCTCATTCACAGGCTCGGCCCAGACTACGAGTTCGTAGGGAACGACAAGCTCCAGAAGTCCCTGGTCTGCGATGTGTGCGGGCACAAGGGCGGGACTATTACCCTTCATGGGCCTGATCGAGGGAAGGCGCCGGGGAGGGGTTAGGCGGCCGTGAAGACTTCGTTTGAGCAGACGGGGCAATTGATGACGGCGCTGTCGCCGTCTCGCTGATCGAAGACCAGACGGGCATCGCTGCGCCGATATCGCAGCCGCGACTTGCAGCGGCTGCAGGTATTTTCGTACACCCTGTCTCCCGGCTCGCGCCGTTCGAGAATTTCGATGGCCATGGCTCTCAAACCCTTGATCTGTATGGATTCCAGCCTACTCTTTTCATTTGCGGTAGGCTACTGGTTTTGGTATGGAATACGCGAGAGAGAAAGGACCACCGCCATGCGCTATATCCCGATCGATTAAGTCATTTCCTGATGACTTGGATCACCGACGATACAGGCACCCGCTGGGTTGAATATCCAGCACGAAAGCAGCGCAACGCACCTCGCGCCCTGCGCTTTGCAGACCTGAAAGTTGGCGATCAGCTCGTTCAAAAGCCCAACGGCGGATGGTATCGAGCCATCCCGATCTACTACCAAGTCACCGACTTGTGGTTCGACCCGGTGGCCGGCCAGACCGACCCGATTAAGGGGCAGATGGTTGGCTATGACCAGATCGGGACAAACGGCGAGCTGCGCGGCGCAAAGAGAGCCACGACAATCCGCGGCTTGGCTTCTCAGCAGTTTGAGTATGCCGACATTGACTACATCGCTCAGTGCAAAGTGGTGAAGGAGGCGAAGGCGGACGGAAAGGTTGTCGGCATCGGCATGGGCCGAATTATCAGAAAGCGGCCCAAGGTGGCGGGCAGCACGTTCTAGGCCCTCGCTCACCCCACCCACCTAACCACCCCCACTCCAAGGGCTCAAACATCGAACCAGAACGCCAGCGCCACGCAGACGACGAGCCAGACCAGCAGAGCAGGCCCCATTATCCTTTCGAGGCGGCGAAAGCGGCGGTTCATTCCTCTCCCCTGTCCTTGTCGGCGAGCAGGTTGACATAGTGCGGGTCGCGAATGTGGTCAGCGATCGCCAACTGTGCATCGCTGTGTCCTGTCTCCCACCATTGCGCCTCCTGCTCCGACCAGAGCGCGTTCGGGCCAAGGCTGCATTCCTCTGCGATCTGTGCGCACCTCGCTCGCTCCCTCACCGTAGCCGCCTCTCGCTCTGCCAGGAGAGCGGCAGACACGTCATCATAAAGCCGCTGGCACGAGATATCGAAGCTTAGGTAGCGATCGGCAATTCGTGTTGCAGCTTGCTTGATGTCGTCCGGTATCGCGCTCACCTATTGGTTCTCCTTAAGGATGCGGGCATGAGAGAACGCCGTAGGCCACAAGCAAGAACGCGATCCCGAGCCCTATGGCGATGCCGTAACCGAGGATAAAAAGGCGGTCGATAGTCTCTTTCCGTTCGACACGGCGCTGTTCACGCTCCTCGTCGGCGCGTCTCTCAATCTCGCGGGCCGCCGTCATGTCTTCCGGTATCTCGCTCATGGCATGGGCTCCGCGAGAAGTTCCGGCCGCACTTCGCCCGCATTGCAGTTCGATACCCAAATCGGCCCGATATTGGTGAGGCTCCGGAAGTAGGGCGTGTGGCCAAGAGTGCAGCCGGGCGCATCCATCAAGCCAGCCGGAAAGCGCGCGTGCAAGCAGAACGTGCAGACATCGTTGCTCAGGTTCGGGTCAACTGATAGCGCAATCGCGCGTCCGTCCACCATTCCCTGTTCCATTGTCATTCGGGGGTCTCCTGTTTCAGGCGGCGGGCGTAAAGAGCGACCCCAGCGGCAAGGCTCATCCAAAGCTTCCCGAGAATCTGTCCTTCAATGAAGGTGAGCGAGCCAAAGGCCAGCCACAGGAACACGGCGGAATCGACCACGCTACCGACGACCCCGCTTGCCATGACAGCCGCCATCAGGTTTTTTCGCCGCAGTGGCGCGTAAACAAGCAGGTCAGCAAGCTCCGCCAAAACGAAGGCCGAGACGGACGCCAGCACCAGCATAGGCGGGGCAAAGAACCAGGAGGCAAGCGCGCCGATCGCAATGGCGAGCAAAGCCAGTTTGGCGCCGCCAATCTCATGCACAGCATCCCGAAGAACCAGCGCCAAGCCGATCACCAAGACGCCGCTCGGCGCCATCAGGCCAAAGCCGACAGGAACGAGGCAAGGGCCGTTGGGAATGCATTCGGTTCCGGCATTGCCGATGAGCCAGTTGGCGAGCGGCACCGTTGCGGCGAATGCAATGACGAGAAGCGCTCTAAGCGACATTGGCGAACATATCCTCTTGTTGAGGCTGGAGATTCCAGCGGATGGGGGACTGCACGGCATCGATCCGCCGAGCCATTCTTTCGGGGCAGGTCGGGGTGTCCTTGAAGTTCCTGGCCACGTTCACGCTGTCTGCGGAAGCGAAAGGCCAGCGGTCGCCGCAGAGGGCTAGACCGCGAAGCATATGAACCCAAGGAAGCGGCCCGCGACGGGTCAGCGCGTTGAACGCCTCGTCGGCGCGACGGGCCCACAATTCAGAACCGACTTGCCAGTAGCGTCCGGAGCTCCCGAAACAGACGCGGGGCCATGCGTCGGCAAGTTCCAGGAGATAATCAATCGAGAGCCCCATGTGCCAGACGGGAGCGCCCAGGAACGCATCGAACGGCCAAAGCGCAACCAGTTGCCGTTGGGCTTCTTCAGGACCGTCGATAACATCGGGGATGATGGCCCAGTGCGGATGCCCTAGCCTGGGTTCCAGCCAGCCATAATATCGGTCCCAGTCCACTGCTTGCCCGCGCGTGAAGGCCGAAAACGCTCCAGAGTCCCACAAGACGCTTTGAGCGTTTTGCAGACACCAGTCGGCATCCCCCGGCGCAGCAAAGGACACACAGAAGTTCTTCCCCGCCATCTTTAGGAGTTCCGAGCGGGGCGTAAGCGGCGTTCCGTGGTAGTGGATCGTCAAACCCCCTCCTCCCGCTCCATAGGGGAGGGGAGGGAAGCCGACACATGGACCACCTCAACCCCGGCGGCTTCGAGGTGCGCTTTCAGGCGCCCATAGACGGCCGACTTCCTCTCGTGCACGCCGCGGTCGAGACACGCCGTGATCAGCGCGTCGGTGATTTCGAGGCCGTTGCCCGAAGCGAAGAGCCCATTGCGTGGCGCTCTTTCGAGGCCATGGATATCGGCGAGCTTGTCCTGATAGCAGCGCCCGCCTTCAATCCACCAGCAGCCTTTGCAGGGTAAGTTGCTCATGGCCGTGGCACTTTCCGTGGGACTTTTGCGCCACCTTTTGCCGTGGAAGGTTCGGGGCACGCGCGAAATTGTCTTTGGGTTTTGAGCCAAAGGTTCGGGGCGGTGCGGTGTAGCATCCCCTTGATTGCCTTGAATTCTGGCAGAACTGCCGGGGGCACCATCATTTTTTGAACGCCTTTCGTGGCAAGGGTTCCGGGGGCAGGTTCGGGGCGTCCGGGACAGGGGTTCGGGGCAGGGCGTTCCTTACCTGATCCGCGACCCGCGCTGAAGATTGTATCCCGAGCCGGCGCCGATCCGCTCCCTTTGTGTATATCTCAGCCTGCTCGACTTTCAGCCAGCCGAAGTGCGCCATCAGCTCGTGCGTGGTGCTGCCGCCGTCTGCTGCCAGGGTCGCGGCGAGCTTCCGGATTCCGTGCGCGGACTTCTGAATGCCGGCATCCCGGCATCGGTCGCTGAACCAGTTGCCAAAGCTCTCCTTCGACGCGAACGGCTTGCCGTCCGGCTTGACGATGAAGTGCAGGTCGCCGGTCGGCGTGGCTGCGATCGTCTCAAGCAAAGACGGCGGGAACTGGACTGTGATCTGCACACCGGTCTTACTCGTCTTCATGGAGAAGATGTCGCCGCGCAAATGCTGCCGGCCGGCCTTGTGGACATCGCCGCGGCGCAGCCCAGAGCACATGAAAAGCTCGAACGCGAGCCGAGCTACGGTGCCCACCGGCCAGCGCCGGCAGAAGGCGACAACATCGTCCAGATTCCACGGCGGGAAGCCATCGCTTTTGTACTGGACGCGCTGCACGCCGTCGCAGGGGTTCGACTTCACATGGTCGGATGGCACAGCCCAGTCGAATAGCCCGCGCATGGCCTTGAGGAAGTTGTTAGCCTGGGCAGGGGTCGTTGCGCGGTCGCTCACGCCCTGTTCCATGTGCCGGCGCGTGATGTCCGCATATCGCGGGTTGTCGGCGCGCTCGATTGCTTCCTTGAAGATGAGCCCGCGCTGCTTGCGTGTGGCGGCCGAGAGCTGCGACCATCGGGACGTTTCCATGTATCGATCCACAAGCCAGCGCAGGCGGTCTGACGGCGATGCAGCTCTCGGGGCCGCAATGTTGCCGGCGCCGGCCAGCGCGCGCTCGTAGGCGGCGGAAAACGCCTTGGAGGGGTATTTATCGGGGAGGCGCGTTCGCGGCCCCTTGCCCCGCCGGAAATAGAACATCACCTTGCCGTGGCGCGAGCGCTCCACGAGGACATAAAGCGGCAGCTTCTTGGGCATGTCGCCAGTCACAGACGGAAGTCCTTCTTGCGGTCAATGCCGGGTTTGCCCTGTTCATCGTTGTCGGGGATAACGGTAACAGTTGCCTCGCCTATCTTGACTTCGACGCGCACGCCTTCCTTGCGGGCCGCGCGCATGATCGCACGGACCTGGTTCTCAGGCAGTGCGAGCGCCCTGGTCACTTCTTCTCCTGGTGCTGGGTGGGGCGGGCTCGGGAGAAAACGGCAAAGCGCTTCCTCCGCTCCACATCCCAGCGGTGCTCAAGACGTTCCTCGGGCGACATCAGCATAAGGTCGATGCCCAGCCGGATCAGGATAGCGCCTGCCGTGCCAAAACAGGCCGCTAACAGGAACAGAACCAAGCTACCCATCGCTTACCTCACTGGGTGTGTGGTCCTGAAGGGAGCGGATGGCGGTGGCGAGACCGCTTGCGGTGATGGCCTTGTGCCCCTGTGCCACCATTCAATCCGTCTCCTCGTTCATTCCAGCCGCCCCGAGGGCGCCGTGCTTTCCCCAGAGAGCGATAGGCTTGCCGCTCATGATGTGGCGGCGAGGCAATATCTTCGAGGAGGGCTTTGCCTTGGGTGAGGTCTCGGGGAACTGCATCAGCCCAAGCTCGACCCAGATTTTCTGAGTGCGACGGACGCCGCGGAGCCAATAGAAGTCGCGGTCCGTCACGCGGTACTGGTCGAGCGCCGTATGGCATTCGAAACAACCGAAAGCGGCGAAGTGATCATCACCCTTGTTGCCCATGCCCTTGATCTCGGATGGCGCGTGGCAAAGCACGGTCGTCTCCGGGTTCCTGCAGCACACCTGGGGAATCTGGAACGTGCAGGGCTGGCCCTTGGCGCTGGCGCGGAGCTTTGAGGATACGAGGCTCACGCGGCCTCCTGCTTCGGCTCGGTCCACTCGACGCCGTGCTGAGCGCCGGTCATATGTGGCTCCAGCGTTTACCGCTGCGGATTTTGGAAATGCCATGCTTGCTCAAGCCGTATCTCTCCATGAGCGGCTTGAGGTTCGGCGGGGCGGCCCGGATCGCTTTCACGTCCTCAGCCGTCAGCGTGGTTTTACCGTTGCGCTCTCCCCGGATTTCGGTCCCATGCCGGAGCTTGTCAGCCATGTTCTCCGCATGCGTTGCCCATCGCAAATGGCGCGGGTTTACGCAGGCGGGCTTGCCGCAGTTGTGGGCGGCGTAGACGCGGGGCGGCACCGGCTCGCCATGCGCCAGAATGCACATCCATCGAGACGCCGGCTTTTGAACTGTGTCGATTACGGCGAGGCCGTAACCCTTGTCACTGGTCCCATATGGCCACAGGATGCACTCGTCAGTGTCAGCGCTCAGGTTCGCACGCAGAAACGCCTCGCTGGCGCCTTTGTCGGCAATCTTCTTGGCCATTAGGCGGCCTCCTGCTTCGGCTCATATCCATACGTCTCGGAAAGCCATTTCTCGGCCGCTCGGCAGAAGGTGATGAACTCGGCCTCGTCCATCTTGTCGAAGGCGATGGAGCCAGGAATCGCCACGGTGAGCCCGCTCGGAAGGCGAACAAGATCCACCACCTTCAGTTCGAGCTTCAGGACTTCATGCAGGCGCTCGGGCGTGATGGCCGCCTCGGTCGCGTCCACGACTTCCTGAAGCATGGCCCAGTAGGCGCGGTTGCGGTCGCTGTTGCGCCACTGGCGGATTTCCACCTTAACGCGCTCGCCTTGGGCAATGCCTTCTAGGGCGCGCTCGTCCATCGCCATCTCGGGCACCAGAGCCATGCCGCGGCGCACGAAGGCATAGGTGGGCTTCTCGGGCTTCTTCGCCATCGCTACCCGCCCATGTAATTGTCGGCCAAGGCATTCTCGCCGGGACGGATGGGCTCGCCGAACTGGTCATTGTCCGGCGTGGTGCGAGGGTTCAGGATGGCGTCCTTGCGCTTCTCGATTTCCTCTTTCGCGACCACCTTCCAGCCTTCCGGCCACTTGTCCTCTTCCACCTTCGCTGACCATGCCATGGCGAATTTCTTGAGGCTGGGAATCGTGGTGCATTCCGCCAGCTCGCGCTCGAAAGGTTCCCATGCCTTTTCCTGCTTCATGGCGTAGGCAGTGCGGTTGCCGTTCGGGCTGAAACCTACCTGCCGCTTTTGCTTCTCGGGGGGTGCTGGCTGTTCCTCGGCAAACTCCTGCCGCATCTCGTTGACATATTTGCTGTCATCGAAGCGTCCCATGTGGACATCAGCGCCGACGCCGATGAATTTCAGCGCATTCGTAATCGCGTCGGTGTATGCTTTCTTGAAGGCTTCGTCGTCGCTCTTGGGTCCGCTCGAAAACTTGGCGATGACCTTATCGCCGCCGACGCCCCAGACGATTTGTTCCTTCTTCTCGTACCAGATGGAGGCCGTGCAATAGACGAGCGTTTCGCCCTCGGCTCCGGGCAACACTTGGAACTCCGGAGCGCCGATGCCCCAGCCGGTTCCGCACGGCCCGAACTCCTCGGTCATGCGCTTGAAGGACCACACAGGCTTGATAGCGGTTCCGCGGAAGCCGCCGCCGCGCGTGAAGCCCTTCGTAGCCGCCGGATCAGTGCGACCGAGAATGTCCCAGAGTTTGGTGTTTTCGCTGGCCATCACGCGGCCTCCTTGTTCCTGATCCCCTCGGCTTCATTCCAAAGCCAAAGGGCAACGAGCTTCCGGGCTTCCTCGAAGCCATGCAGGCGAACGAGGTCGGATATTCCGGTTCGGACTTGATGCTCTGTCAGTCCCGGCTCGGCATCGGCGGGAAGGAATAGCGACGGCATCGGGTTCGGTTCGGGCGTCATGTCGTGACCTCCCCTTTGCGCTGGGCAATATGAAAAGGCGTGAAGACAAACGGGCCGCAGTATGCGAAGATTCCGTCGCCTTCCTCGTCATGCTGGCAGTGCCACGAGCCCTTGTAGCCACCCTCGAAATCTTCGAGTTCACTCGGGTCGGCGGGCTGCCAATAGGCCCAGCCCTCGTAGTCTTCGAATTCGTAGAGGGTGTGCCCGTCGCAGCTTTCGCTGTCGCCCGGGTGCATGACGCGATACCATCCTTCGACAGAAGGAATGGCGGGCTTTTGCTTGACCCAGACAGGTCGCATCGGGTCATGCAGTGCTGCTGCCAGGGGGATCATGGAAGTACCTTCAGCAGCTCTTCGATTTCCTTCAGTTGCGATTCCGCGAAGCCGCCGACGATGCCGTGCGGAAGTTCAGGGAAGCGCCTGCCTGCTTTGAAAGCGTCGTAGATCTCAGCGATTACTTGCGGCGAGGCGTCGGGGTAGCCGTACTCGATAAGCGACTTCGAGATGCCCTCGCACAGGCTTTGCTTGGTGTGTTTCATCTCAGTCTCCCATCCACATCGGCATCAGGCAAAACGCGCAGACAAGGGCGCAGCAAAGGCGAGGATGCTCACCGAGCCAGTTCGTTGCGGAATCCAGAAGCGAGCACATGGTCAGGCCTCCGACTTGGAACTGAAGGTTTTGGCGAAGCCGTCGCCCGAGCGGGAGAACCCGTGGTCGGCCATGATTTGAACAACGCGCCCGAAAGCTTCGCGACCTGCTGCGTATGCATCCGAGGCGATAAGTGGCGCTGGGATGCCTTCCTGTGCGTCAAAGAAACCCTCCGAATAGTCCGGATGGCTCTTGAGGTCTTTGCGTTCGTCAGCCATCGGTCTATCTCCCCTCATCTGCTTGGGCGGATGCTCGGGAGAGGGGAGCCGGGAGAAGGCTTTCGAGGAAGGCGACTTCAGCGCGGGCGGCGATACGAGCTTGCCGAGCCCTTCCTGTGCCGGCAGCCCAGTGATACTTGGCGTCACGGGCCGGCTGGTAAGGAGTGCGAATGCACCACGCGACGCCCGTTTGCTCTCTCACCGGGCACCCCTCGCAGCGCCGTCGAATGAACACCGCGCACAGTGGGCAGGTATCGGAGCCCGTGGTGTATTCGGTTGGGGTCTTCGCCACCGCATTCCGCTTCCACTTCTCGATGGAAGCTTGGAGTGCTTCGAGGGTCTTGGCGTCCATTCAGAGCGCTCCCATCTGACGGCGGCGGCGAGCGCATTCCTGTTCGCCCTGATGGGGCAGACCCATGGCTTTCCGCTGCGCCGTGGTGTAGTTTGGCTGGTACTCGGGGAGCGGAGACGGGCCGCGGTTTTGAAGCTCTTCGCGCTCCACGGTCTGGTTCGTCTGCGCCTGCTCCATCTCGCGGAGCACCGTTCCGAGCCCACCGAGGGCAGCAATGACCATCGCGGCCCGATAGCGATAATCAGTGCCCATCAAACCGCCTCCTTCCTCAGTCGAAGTGCGTAATCCGCATTGGAAGCCGCACGCTCACGAGCGGGGTTGAGGTCTTCGGGATTACGCTCTTCAACCAGACCGGTTGCGTCGCACTCGGCGCAGCCTACCGGCGCAGCCTTCGGATACTTTTTCGAGCGCCAGACACCCGTTCCATTGCAGTCCGGGCAGGGCACCATCCTTTTGCCGGTCACAGCAGAGACGATGCCGGCGAGGGTGTGCTTGTGTGCGGTCATGTCAGTGGCTCCCTATGAACTGCAACTGATGGGCGCGCATGTCGCCGACACAGCCGCTGATGTCCCAACAGACCGCGACGATCTCGTTGCCCTGTTCGTCAAACCAGGCTTCATCAACGGTGCCGGCGTCCTTCGACTTGCCCCACACCTTGACGCGGTCGCCGCTCTTGAATTTGTGTTCGCGGGCGGGCATCAGCGCGTTCCTTCGGTGCGGGCTTGTGCTTGGGAAATGACAGCGCGATAATTGGCAACGCACTCGACAAGCGTGCCCGGCTGATCGCCGTAGGTTTCGATGCAAAAGTCGAGAAGATCGCAGGCCGCCGTCAGGGCTTCGATGAGAGCGGGAGCGGCAACCATGAGGTTGGCATTTGCTGGCCCGTAGTAAGCGCCCTGATGTTCGACGCGAACGATCGCCAGCATTCCCTCGGGATGGCCGTAGATGAGGCGGCTGCGGAGCCCATCCCGGAAGCACTCTTCCGACAGGTTCCAAGGCCCCGGCGTATGCTCCGTCTCGACTTCGGTCACGGTTCTCTCCCGGTTCTGTCCGCCGTATGGGCGGGGGATGCGCTGGGCTAGTCCTTCACCATCGCGAGGCCGTAGGAGAGCGGCGTGGTCCGCTTCGATTGACCCTCCGCTACAGCGCGCTCGCGCAACTCATCGCGGGCAAAGCCGACAACCTGTTCGGCCTTGGCTTCCTTCAACACGCCTTCGATGAGAGCCGTGATGTCGATTCCGGCGAGGCGGGCGGCTCCCGGATGGTGGATTTCCTCCAGAGCCAGTCCGAGGGCGGCTATCATCCGATTCCGAACTTCCTGCTTGCTGCGTTCCATCTTTCACCTCCATTGGCCGCCGAGTATGGGCGGGGGATATTCGCTTTCAGGCGGCGAGGACGTGCGCGGCGGCGCGGTGCCAACTCACGGGGTTGGCCTCAGTCACCAGTCGGCTCTGACACGAGGGGCACAGGTGGAAGGAACGTGTGACGTTGAACTGGTCACTGACGGGGAAGCCGTGAAACCCGCCTAGCGTTACGTCGATCAGCTTCCAGTCGTGCGGCGCTTCCTTGGATGTGTCCAAAGACTTGTCGCACCCGTCGCAGGTCCAGATTACTTTCTCGGCCATGTCCGTTCGCCTCCGTTGTTCCGCCGTATGGGAACCATGGGAGGAATATGAACTAATTCATATGAAGGCGCAAGAGGCAATATGAAAAAAATCACTTCGGTTGACGAGCATTAACCCCGCATCGCCGAAACCGTGTGAATTAACTGTGGATTGCCTTCAGGGGAAGTGGCGGTAAGTGCCGATAACAAGGCCCCGGATCGTGACCTCGGTGTCCTCGTCCGAATGGGCGAGATGGACCGGCTCCTGGTGGCGGGGGTCGGTCGAGTCGGGCCAGAGCTCGACCTTCCCCTTGTTGATTCGCACCTGCTTTATGGTGACCTCCTGAAGGCCGCCCCGGCTGCGCTCGACGTGAACGTATTGGCCATCGCGAAGCTCGGCTCCAAGACCGAACCACTCGACGCAGACGGCATACTCGCCATCGCGTATCTGCTTGTTAATGGAGTTCCCTTCGATGTAGAGGGCATATTGTCTATGCCCAGCATACTTGGGATTGACGATGACCGGAATTTCCTCGTGGACAAAGAACTCGTCCGCTAAAATTGACACGTCTTTCCAGAGCCCCGCCGCCGCCGTTCCCTTTACTGGAACTGTCCTCGCATCCGTGGTGACTGTCAATGGCGATGGCAGATCAGGCGTAGTTCGCATAACAGCCTCGGCAATTTTTTGGACCGTGGTGTTTGAAAGATTTGGCTTATATTTTGGATTGTTCATGAACCTTGTCAGGGTTGCGGAATCGATTCCGGCCCTTCGCGCCAACTCGGTGTAAGTTATTCCAAGGTCATCACAAATTCCTTGGACCCACGCCTGGATGCGGGCCTTGTAAGGGTTAACGGTTTCCATCCCGGCATTATGAAAATTCGAGCCGCGCGGTGACATATGAATTGCACCACATGGGCAGCTTGACGGAAGTGAAATAATTCATATACTGCCCCGCATGTTTGATATCCCTTCACATTGCAAAGCGCGCGAAAGGCAGCTGGTAGAGGCCGGCCTTCACATCGAGGAAATTCTCCAGCGCGCTCGCGTGGACCGTTCTTCGTGGACGGGATGGAAGTGCCGCGGCATCAGCCCCCGCATCTCGACGTTGCGGCGGGTAGAGGACGAGATCGAGCGTGCGCTTGCGGAGCGCGCTGCATGAGCATCGCCCGCCAGATTGTGCCGAACGGCATTGCTGCGCGTGCCATCGCGGTCAACGCCGGCAGCACTCTTGTCCGCTACGAGGCCGCCTGCCGCGCCATCTCGGAGGCGGTGGCCGTTGACGAGGTGAAGGACATTCACGACGCGGCCAAGGCCATGGCCGCTGCTGCTCGCATCGCGAAGAACAAGCAGGCCGAAGCCGACATGATGGAAATCCGCTTCCGGGCGGAACGCCGTCTCGGCGAATTGATGGCGGCGCAGCGCGATACAGTAGGGCTGGCTCCGGCCGGCCGCCCAAAAATCGGGTTGGACGATAACCCAATTTCCAAGCCGGTTACGCTCGCCGAAGCGGGCATCGATAAGAACCTCGCCGACCGCGCACGCAAGTATGCCGCTGTTCCCGAGAAAGACTTCGAAGCGCGCCTCGCCGACTATCGGCAGCGGGTGACGGACGAAGGCGAACGTGCCAGCGCCGATCTGCTGGCAGCCGGCGACAAGCATGTGCGCGGCACGTTCGGCACAGGCGAAAACGAGTGGTACACCCCGTCCGAATTTGCAGAGCTCGCGCGCCAAGTTCTCGGCGCGATCGACTTGGACCCCGCGTCGAGCGAGCAAGCCAACGCCACGGTTTGCGCGGGGACCTTCTTCACTGAGGCTGACAACGGCCTTGCCCAACCGTGGCATGGCCGCATCTGGCTTAACCCGCCATACGCGCAGCCGGCCATAGCGCAATTCGCCGAGAAGATGTGCGTCGAGCGCGAGGCTGGCAACGTGCTGGCGGCTATCGTTCTCACGCATAACTACACCGATACCGCGTGGTTTCAGGCTCTCGCACGATCGGCCGATGCCATCTGCTTCACGCGGGGGCGTGTGCGGTTCGTTTCTCCATCCGGCGAACTCGCTGCACCAACGCAGGGGCAGGCCTTTTTTTACTTTGGCCATGACGTGGAGCGCTTTGCGGAAGTGTTCGATGATGTCGGCTTTGTTGTCGAGGTTCGGCCGTGACCGTTCCCGGCTACAATCCGCTCCGTTGGAACTGCGACAACCGCGGCTGCTACAACGTCAAGCACCGGCCGAAGATTGAATATTTCGCCGGTGCGCTTCCTGGGAAAATCGCCCTCACCGATATAGACGCCACCACCGAGGTAAATGGGCATTTCCTGTTTCTCGAATGGAAGTCAGGTGAGCCTCGCGACTTGCCGACTGGCCAACGCATCTACGCTCAGCGCCTCACGGAAATCTCAGAAAAAATCACATACGTCGTTGTCTGCGGCGATGCCGAGACGATGGCAGTGAAGGCGGTTCTCCCTGTCGCCAAGGGTAACTTTTACGGCTGGCAATCGTGTGACCTCGAAGGGCTCTTCGAGAGGATTCGATCTTGGTCGACCAAGGCCAAGATGCGCGTTGTCGCCTCCAACGATCGAGGGGCGCCATGACGGTTTCATTTGCGGCGGCCTGCGAGGACTCCGGCGCGGCACAGCGGACTAGGGAAAGCCGCTCCGGTGCTTGCCCTGCCTTTGCAGGGGAACAGGACCACCACATTCGTCTGAATTTGTTCTGGCCTCAGAGCGCCAGAAGCTCGTTTCCGCTGCGCACCGACGCCTGCAAGCACGCGCGCAGCTATGTCGCCGATCGTTTCAAATACCTCCTCGGGGTGGGTGCTCTTCATGAGCGAAACCGTAGCGAGGAGTTTGTCGGAAATGTCCGAGAAGAAGTCGGAGAAATCCAAGATGTGGTCCACGAGCGTTGAGTTTGCGCAGTACGCGCTGCGGGAACGGGTTGCCCCGTCCAGCATTGGTCCGAAGAAGACCCGGCTCCGCCACGCCATTGGGGTGCTTCTGGCGCATGACCGTCGCCAGAAAGTGAAGGGGGAGCGCAGAGAGCTCCAGTGGTCTGAGAACCGAGTGCGCGACTGCTGGTACGCAGACCCGCGTATTTCGCCGAATGCGGATCAAATCCGCGACCTCGAGGAAATCACAGGACTGCGCTATGGCCGCGAAGAACTCGCCTCAGTCGAAACACTCATCGCCCGCGCCGACACTCTCTTGGAGGGCGCGGATGCGGATTTCTATCGCCCGTTTGTTGCTGCGTTCCGCGCGTTCGCTCGCGCTCTGGATCGCTCCGGAACTGAGGGGTGAGGAATGACGGCTGACGACTGGATGCTTCCGGCCGCCATCCTCGGCCTGTTCGTGATCGCCTTCCTCTTTGGTGGAGTTTTGATGTGATGGAGAACGCAGTGAACGAGCACGAAGTCAATCTGAACAAGGCCGAAGTCATCAAGGATGAAAGCCACTTCGGCTTCACCATCCACCACAACATCAGCAAGGGCACTCAGGTTCGCGTGCCGTGGGGCTCGCTCGACTGGTTCATTTTGCTCGGTGTGACGCTGTTTTTCCTGACGTTCTTGGCAGCGTTCGGGTCGATGATTGTGTCGGTGCTTTGGAGGCTGTGAAACCCGAGTAGCGGCCGGAGCTTCATCCGGCATTCAAGGGACAATTCCCGCAAAGAGCCAAAAAGGCCAGCGGGAAACGGTGGTGAGATGGAAGACGATCGTCTCGACAATACTGCACGCGTGGACCGCTGGCTGTTGAAGGCCCTGGCGGCCATTGCCGTCATTGTGGTTGCAGGGGTTGCCTGGTCCGAAGCGCGGGGACACACCGCGATCTCCGGCATGGTCTTCGATCGCTGGTGTTGCAGCGGCAACGCCGTCAACGGTGACTGCCAACCCATTCCGCTGAGTTCCATCAAGGAAATTGAGGGCGGCTATCAGGTGACGCTCTCGCCCGGCGATCACCCGATGGTGACACGGGTGCACGTCTACCAGATGGAGGAATCCAAGGTCCGCTGGACAACGGACGGCGAGGCCTATGCCTGCCTGTATCCGAACGAAGACAGCCTCCGCTGCCTCTATCTGCCGCCGCCTGGGAGCTAGTCAAATGCGCACTGCTGACATCAAGCCCGGCGCGCGCGTCGGCATTCTCACTGTCATTGCCAAGACCAGCAAGACGCTTTCGAGCGGTCGGAAGATGCCCGCGTGGTCGCTCAAATGCGACTGCGGAAAGATCGTCGTCGCGATGGTCGAGAACATCCGCAAGGATCATCACCGCTCATGCGGGTGCCAGAAGGGCAAGCTGTGCGGCGACCACTACCCGCGCGACACGCTCAAGCCTCTGTATCGCGTCTACCGGCAAATGCTGGACCGCTGCTACCTCGACACGGCGCCCAACTATCGCTGGTACGGCGGCAAGGGCGTGACTGTGTGCGATCGCTGGCGCCGCGGGACAAACACGCTCACCGGCTTTCAGTGCTTCGAAGCGGACATGGGCGAGCGGCCGGAAGGCTTGACGCTCGATCGCCGTGATCCGTTCGGCAACTACGAGCCGGACAACTGCCGATGGGCAACATGGGCTGAACAGGGCCTCAACCGGCGCTCACACCATGAAGCGAGGGCGGCTTGAGTGCCTACTACAACGAAATCGATCCGTTCGCCGCAGCTTGGCTGCGCGAGCTTATTCGCGCGGGGCTGATCGCTGATGGAACGGTTGACGAGCGCGACATCCGAGACGTGGCACCAGACGACCTTGCTGGATTTGTTCAGTGCCACTTCTTCGCGGGCATCGGCGTCTGGTCCTACGCTCTCAAGCGAGCAGGCTGGCCCGACGAGCGTCCTGTCTGGACCGGCTCATGCCCGTGTCAACCTTTCAGCGCGGCAGGCAAAAGAGGCGGGACTTCTGACGAGCGGCACCTATGGCCGTCGTGGTTCCATCTCATCGCGCAGCAGCGCCCTGCAATCGTCTTTGGCGAGCAGGTTGCGAGCAAGGACGGCCTCGGCTGGCTCGACCTTGTACACGCTGACCTGGAAGGAGCGGACTACTCCATCGGGGTTGCGGATTTGTGCGCTGCGGGCGTCGGCTCGCCGCACACCAGACAACGGCTCTGGTTCGTCGCGGAGCGGCTGGCTGACGCCGAGCGCGAACGAGGACGCTGCTGGCAACCCCGGAGCCAAGATGCAGCCGATGCTTGGCTCGCAGGCGAAGCTTTCCGGTTGGCCGACACCGATGGCCGGGACCCCAGCGCAGAACGGCAACAACGAGGCTGGCAACAACGACAGCAGCCGGAAGACGGTGGCGCTGGCGGGCTGGGGCACTCCGACAGCAGCGGAGCCTGGAGGCACGCCGGAGCGGGCGCTGGAACGGAAGCGCGAAGCGGTAGCGGCGGGCAAGTCAATGGGCATCTCCGTGACGGCCCTGACATGGCAGGCCGACATGGCAACGCCGGCCCGGTTAACAGCATCTGGCGAGATGCTGACTGGCTCTTCTGCCGGGATGGAAAGTGGCGGCCAGTTGAGCCCGGCACATTCCCGCTGGCTCATGGGGCTCCCGCAAGAGTGGGACGCCTGCGCGGCTACGGCAATGCAATCGTTGCCGAAGCGGCCGCGACGTTCATCCAAAGCTATCTCGAAGTGAGGGAGGCCGCCTAGATGGAACCCCTTGGCTATGCCCCGCGCGCCAAGCTCCTCGACTGGTTCAAGGAAGGCTGGAGACTGATCAAGGACTACGACTATCAGCCGGGAGACTGGGCCATCCTGGTCTACATGCCGACCTATCCAAAGCCTGTTCCAGTGGAATTGATGCTGGAATGGGTGAGGCGGTTTGAGCCGCCTGCGAAGATAGCTTCGCTCCCGAATGTCGTAGCCGCCGGCAGGCATTCCGCGGCTCGCACAAACGCAATCCTGAAAGCGCGCAAGCTCGCCGCTCTGGCGAGGTACGAGGCCGCATGATCCGCAAGGAAGTCACCATCGGCGAGTGCAGGTTGATCCTCGGGGACTGCCTCGAAGTGCTGCCGCTGCTCGGCCGCGTTGACGCATGCGTCACAGACCCGCCGTATGGCGTGAACCTTGGCGATCGTACCGGCTCCTCTCGCTACCAGAATGAGCCGTATCGCTCGTTTGACGATACGCAGGCCTACGTTGCCGCTGTCTGCGTGCCAGCCATCCGTGAAAGTCTACTGCACTCCGAACGTCTTGTCATGACGCCGGGCAACAAATGCATGTGGATGTACCCGGAGCCAGCGGATGTCGGAGTGTGGTATAACCCAGCCTCGACCAATCGCGGAAAGTGGGGCTTTTCTTACGCCAACGCTTTCATTTTCTATTACGGTCGCGACCCGCACAATGTTGGGCGCGGGATGCGCCCCAACTCGCTCGCCGGCGCGTGCGATCCGGTCGACGGCATAGACCACCCGTGTCCCAAGCCGCTGCTATTCGCAACGTGGCTTGTCGAGCGCGCCAGCCGCGGCGCCGAAACCATCCTCGACCCCTTCATGGGTAGCGGAACGACTGGCGTGGCCTGTGTCAAACTCGGCCGGAAGTTCATCGGCATTGAGATAGACGAGGGGTACTTCGACATCGCCTGCGAACGCATTTCCAAAGCCTATGCGCAGCCTGACATGTTCGTCCCTCGCTCTCCTGAGCCAAAGCAGGAAGCTCTATTCGGCGAGGCAAGCGCATGAGCCGGTTCGAGCTGCCAAGGCCGCCGTCAGTCTGGGACATGTACGTGGGCTGGGGAAAAAGCCGCCGCTTGTCTGCCGAGTACGAAGCCTGGCGCATGGGCGCGGGGCTGATGCTCAACAGCCAGAAGCGGAAACAGGGCAAGGTAAGCGGCCCGTTCCGCGCCAGCATCGCTTTCCGACGGCCGTCGAAACGCAGTGACATCGACAACCGTATCAAGCCGGTTCTCGACCTGCTGCAGTTTGTCGGCATCATCCAGAACGACAACCTTTGCGAAAGCGTGTCTGCCGTCTGGGGCAACGACCTGCCGGTGGAATGCGTCGTCATCCTCCAGGAATCTGTTGAGGCTTTGGCAGCATGAGCGGACCCCTGTGGATACCCTGTGCCCAAACTGTGGATGTTGGGGACAGTTCGCGGATTTCGCGCCGGCCCCGCTCCGCGCGCGGTACCGTGTTGGCAAATGTCAACGAGACCACAACATGAACACTGCCCTGCAAGATTTCAAGGTGGACGAAGCCGCGGCCTATGCCGCCTTCGAACGCTACGCTGAGGCGAAGCGGAAGGTGGAACAGACACTCGACATAGCGGACGCGCGCGAGGCGGGTCGCCTATGGCGTGAGTTCCTGAATGTCTTCCTGGAGCCCGAGCGGCGGCTGACGCCAGACTTCAACGTCATCCCCTTTCGTCGGAGGAGTTGATGGCGCGCATCCGCACAATCAAGCCCGAGTTCTGGACGAGCGAACAAGTCATGGAATGTTCGCCGAACGCTCGCCTACTATTCATCGGCCTATGGAACTTCTGCGATGACCATGGCCGGCATCCATTTGCGCCGAAGCAGATCAAGGCGCTCATCTTCCCGTCAGACAACTTCTCTGCTGAAGAAGTGGCGGGAATGTTCGCCGAATTGTCGGCGAATGGTCTGCTAGTTCCCTATAGCGTTGAAGGTAAAGAGTATTTCCAGATAACCGGGTGGCATCACCAGAAGATCGACAAGCCGCAGAAGGCGAAATATCCCGAACCGCTCCCCGAACGTTCGCCGAATGGTCGCGACGGAACTCATAGCACAGAGGGGAATACAGAAAGGGAAAAGGATAGTTCCGAACCTAACGGTTCGGGCGCTGCAGCGCCGACAGGGGTTGTTGCCTTCGACGCTCGAAAGCAATTGTTCGATGAAGGTCTGCCGCTGCTGGCAAGGGCAACGGGAAGGTCAGTCGATAAGCTGCGAAGCGTCGTCGGAAAGTGGCTGAAGGCAGTCGATGACGACGCCGAGCGGTTGACGCGTGTCATCGCCGAGACGGTGCGGGACAGGCGGGCTGATCCTATCTCCTGGATCGAGCGAAGTCTGAAGCCGGCCGACCCCGACGCGGCAATCTATCGGAACGTGCTCTGATGGCCGATATCCTGACCGTCAAGCGCATGCTGGCAGACCGCGCGCAATCCGTTGCTGAGATGCTGCTTCCGAACGGCCGGAAAGAGGGCCAGGAGTGGCGGGCCGGCTCGGTGGGCGGTGAGAAGGGCCAGTCACTCGGCGTGCATCTGCACGGCAACAAAGCGGGCATCTGGCAGGACTTCGCCACCGGGGAATCCGGCGACCTCCTCGACCTCTGGGTGGCAGCGCGTGGCGGGACGCTCGCACAGGCGCTCGATGCTGCTCGGGACTGGCTTGGCGTCTCTCGGCCGGAAGCCTATCGCGAGCCGAAGAAGACCTATCAGCGCCCACCAAAGCCAGCCTGCCGCGCACCTGAAGGGCGGGTGCTCGATTACCTGCGAGACGCGCGCAACATCCCGCAGAAAATCATCGACGCCTACAAGATCGCAGAGAGCGGCGACGACATCATTTTCCCGTTCCTGCTGCCGGATGGAACGTTGGCACTCGCCAAGGCGCGGAAGGCGGAAGATGGCGCACGGCCGAAACCAACGGCGGCGGACTGCGAGCCTGTTCTGTTCGGCTGGCAGGCAATCCCCGCGACAGCCCGCGAAGTCGTCATTGCCGAGGGCGAAATCGATGCGCTGTCATGGGCGGCTTATGGGCACCCGGCCTTGTCGGTTCCATTTGGCGGCGGGAAGGGCGGCAAGCAGAACTGGATCGAATCCGAGTTCGAGCGGCTGGAGCGGTTCGAAAAGATTTTCATCTCGACCGACATGGACAAGCCTGGTGACGAGGCCGCGGCCGAGATTGCCGGAAGGCTCGGTCGCCACCGCTGCTACCGTGTGAGCCTGCCGCACAAGGATGCGAACGAGTGCCTGGTCAACGGCATTCCTGCCGAGGCCATGAAGGCAGCGTTGGCCGACGCCAAGGCGCTCGATCCGGACGGGTTACGCCGGCCCTACGACTACGAGGGCAAGGTCATCCATCTGTTCTGGCCAGCGCATGGTGAACCGGAAGGCTATCGCCTGCCGTATGGCAAGCTGGCTGACAAACTGTTCTTTCGGCCGTCCGAGCTGACGCTGTGGAGCGGCGCTGCCGGCTCGGGGAAGAGCCAGATCATTTCCGATTGCGTCCCGGCATGGATCAAGCAGGGCAGTCGCATTTGCCTCGCGTCACTCGAAATGAAGGGCGAGCAGACACTGCGGCGGATGGTGAAACAGACGAGCGGCGTTGATCGGCCGACGCCCCAGCACATCCCGCGCGTGCTCGGCTATCTCGATACCGGTCTGCTGCTCTACGAGCGTGTGGGCAAAGCCGGCGTAGGGCCGCTCCTCGAAGTGTTCGACTATGCCCGCGCCAAATACGGCTGCGACCAGTTCGTCATCGACAGCCTTATGCGGCTTGGCATCGCGCAAGACGATTACAACGGCCAGGAGAAGGCCGTTTTCCAGATGGTGGACTGGACGATCGCCAACGCGGTCCACTTGCACCTGGTGGCGCACTCCCGCAAGGGCGAGAAGGGGCAGGGCGCCCCCGAGACGGAAGACATCAAGGGCGCGATGGAGATTGGCGCCAACGCCTTCAACATCCTCACCGTGTGGCGCAACCGCCGGCACGAGGAAGAGCTTCAGGCGGCCAAGACCGAGGTTGACCGAGCCGACCTTAACGAAAAGCCGGGCGTCATCCTGAACGTAGCCAAGCAGCGGAACGGGGACTTTGAAGGGAAGGTTGGGCTTTGGTTCGACCAAGCCACCTATCGCTATCACTCGTCCTACGACCGCAGCCTTTGGGACCGTGTGTTCATCAGTCGGGAAAGGGAAGCAGCGTGAGTAAAGAGCGCCAGAGACAAGTTCAGCGCGAGCGGAACATCATCAACAAGGAAGCGTCAGCGGCCAAGCACGCGGCGGGGCTGCGGTACCTGTCCACCGGACGCGGCGCGGAAGAATCTGCGCTGAAGCTGCGGGATCTGATTCCGCCCGATACGCGCGACATGACGGCAAGGCTGTTCGGCGATCCACTTCCCGGCCGCTCGGCCCTCGACGCCTACGTGGACAAGCGCAAGGACATCAACAGAACGGTGCGAGCTGCAAGGTAAACCCATGAGCGAGACGATTTTCGCACTCACGCTCGAATACGTCAACCACTACGGCTCGACGGTGAAGCACTACCTGCCGACCTTCTCCAGCATGCAGGAATGCGAGTGGTGGCGGGACTGGTTTCTTCGAATGCTGGAGCACAACCACGCACGAGTGCTTTCAGCCGTTTGCGAGCAGATTTGAGCTGCAAGGTAAACCAAGGAGACGGATGGGATGTGCACTGTTTCGATGATTGGCGACCACTTCGGCGAGAAGTTCCGACGCCCTGAATATTTCTGGCTCACCAACGTCACGCATCCCAGCCAGCAAGAGTTCGACGCACTCAAGCGCGAAGTCGAGGAGATGAAGGCGCTCCTCAAGCGGGCGAAGCTCTACGACGAAGCCAACGGCGAGCCTGATTGCGAGATGGACGAAAAGGTCGCGCTGCTCAAGCGCATTGCTGAAGTCGTCGGCGTCGATCTTACCGAAGTCTTCGGAGCGGGCAAGTAAAATGATGCCATTCGCAGAGCCAAAATTGCCAGAGATTGTGCCGTCGCGATGGAGGGAAGCTTACTACATCGAAAAGCGCGAGGCCATCATTATGGCTGCATTACGCGGCGGCCATACTTTTGAGGCGGCCTCGCGGTTCGCTCGCGAGCACATCTCAGACGAAACCTTGGAACAGGCCAAAACGCGCGACAGCGCGGACATAAGCGCGTGGGAGGATCGCCGGGCCAAAGCGCAATCGTCGGATCAGATCGAGCTTCGCAAGATCGAGATTTGGGAGGCGCTCATTGGCATTGGCGTTGTCGCGCTCATTGTTGCCGCAGCCTTCTTCGCAATGGGCTGAAAACCAAAGGAGACGGACGGGATGAGCGAGCGAGAGCCACACAATCCATTTGATGAGCGCGACTGGCCCATGCCCAAGGAACAGCGAGACTGGATCATCGGCGAGGCTGCCAAGAACGCCACCGAGGCAATGCGGGTGTCATTGGAGAAGATCAACCGCCGCGCCAGCCCATCGGCAGAGCGGACGTTTGACCAAGCCATCCGCGACCTCGAATGGATCACGGCTGAGGCTCGGGCGGCGCTTGCTGGCACGACCGAATATCCCGAGGGCATCACCGCATCTGACCATATTGCCCATGACATGAAGATGGGGCGGTTTCCTGAGCAGTCTTCGGTCGAAACGTTCTTGGCAG
>Ga0196964_10000134_pt1 | contig 50119 bp, 103 predicted proteins | sample S1_10metaG_FD_148615 | JGI IMG/M metagenome (GOLD analysis project Ga0196964, IMG submission 148615) | Soil microbial communities from Anza Borrego desert, Southern California, United States - S1_10 | ecosystem: Environmental > Terrestrial > Soil > Desert | place: USA: California | collected...
CACTGTAGGAAATCGCGTCAATTTGCACTCGATGGACAGACTCTCAACCAGATCGCCTAAAGCGACAAACATGCGCGTTTCCCCTCACGTCCTACAAAAAAACGTGACCGATGTCGCGATCGGCGGGAGAGAAGAGATTTGCCGGCGCACATCGTATGCGCAAATTGCTCGTTGTGGTGTCGACAAATCAACGGCTTCGTTGATTCTGTTTTTCGGATTCGGGGTTTGTCTGACTCGCATCGGTAGGGGTGCTCAGGGTCTGTCTTACGTGCTGACTATTACGCGCGACCCCGGTTGTGCGTTCCTGTTCGATTCGTACAAGGACGTACAAGCGTGAATCAGAAGGAGCTTTTCCACGACACGATCTATGACGCGCTCGGCGCTGATGTCGCCGCAGCGGGCGGATTCAAGACTGTCGCGGCGAAGCTGTGGCCGGCAGAGAGCCCGGTCACCGGCTCTGCGAAGCTGCGAAACGCGCTCAATCCCGATCAGCCGCACAAGCTCTGCCCGAACGAAGTACTCCAGATCAAGCGCCTCGCCCAAGAGGCCGGCTCATCCGCGACCGTGCTCTACGAAGCACAGCAGCTCGGCTATGTCGTGACCTGGGTCGAGCCGGAAGACGAGCTCGAACGCATCGAGCGTGAGAACAATGAGCTGCTGAAAGCGCTCAGCAAGCGAATGGAGCGCGCGGAGCTGCTGCGCACGAAGGTGAGGCGATGAAGCTGAGAGTAGTGGAGCGACCCTGGGACATCGATCGTCGCCGGTACGCGGTAGAGCAGTTGCGTTGGACTACTACCGAAGGAGAAGAGTTCTGGGGCGTCGAGAAATTCTTCGATAACGTCCTCGACGCCCAGCTCTTTCTGGCGAGTTACTCGAAAGGACCCCGCGTCGTCACGGTCCGCGAGGTCCCGGGCTCATGAGCCTGCTAAGCATCCCCTGGAACAACACAAATTCCTGGCGTAGCGCCTCTAGGGTATCGGCGATTTGTCCCAGGTTGTGTGCTGCCAGTGCTTGCGGGTCAGAAATCGCGTCGCGCTGGGCCTTCCGGTATTCGGAGATTCTCTGCGGATCCACAGGCATAGGTCTTCTCCACTTTGTTGGTTGGCAAGTGATTGTATCGCAGGAGACTGCTCAATGAGCGACGGACATAGCCTCACGGCGAGCGACAACGAATTCCCGCTCACCCAGGACGAGATTAGAACCCGCATGAAGCGCGAGAAACACTTGTCAGAGCATGCCGAAACTCCGCACGAGCGCTTTGCGGCCTGGTGGATGTCCGTACAACTCGAGTCGATGCGTCCAATCTGGGGTAACGAATGAGTAGTCAAACACAAAAGGCGCAGGTGCTGAATCACATGCGCACGCAGGGTTCGATCACGACCTTCATCGCATTCGATCGCTACTCGATCTGCAGGCTTAGCGAGCGCATTCGGGAGCTTGAGCGAGATGGTTATGTGATCAACCACACGCGCATCGATCGCGGTGGAAAGCGCTACACCGCGTACAGCCTGGTCGAAGGGAAGCGAGTCGAAGCGGCGTGAGTGGGTGGATCAAATTCGAGAAATCGCTCGAGTCCGACCCGCGGGTGCTTCGGATGGCAAAGGCGCTCGCCAAGCGGTGGTCGATGTTCGATAGCGGAATTGATCTCGATCTCTGTAACGCAACACCGTTACCGGCTGTAACGCTAGTGTGTGGCGCTCTTTCTCGGCTCTGGATTTATGCCGATTCGCATGCTCGTGAGGACGACACCTTGGATCTTGGCGCGAGCGAGCTCGACGAGATTCTCGGGATACCAGGATTCTGTTCTTTGATGCCTAAAGATTGGCTGGTCGAGGTCAATGAGAGCACCGTAGAGCTGCCGGGTTTTCAACAACATAACGGTGTTGAGGCAAAGAAGAGGGCGCTCACCCAAAAGAGAGTTGAGCGCCACAGAGAAAAGAAGAAACTCGATAGCGTTGCACCGTGTAACGCACCAGCGTTACCAGACCAAGACCAGACCAAGACCAGACCAGACCAAGACAGCGTCGCTTGCGTGCCGAGCGGGAATGTGACGCCTGCGGGAGAGATGGCGATCGCTCTGCGAGACCTCGGGGTCTCCGTTCGGAGCACAGACCCGGTTCTCCACGGGTGGCTCAACGATGGGTTCTCCGTTCAGCAAGCAACCGACGCGGTCGGCATCGCGCGCATCCGCAAACCTCACCCCGAGGCTATCCCGGCCAACTACCTTGACAAGATCCTGCGAGCTCGGCCACCGCCAGCGCCCCGCAAACAACAGACGGCATGGGACCGGGTGATGGAGGCGAACGGTGATTAGCTGGCAGGCAAAGCAGGTTTGGAAGCGCTTCTGCGCGTGGTACGGCGCTGATGTCATCGAGCGCAAGTACGGCGTCCAGGTGCCTGATGACTGGTGCGAGGTCATCGACAGCATCGACCGCGGCAAGCTTGAGGGCGTGCTAGCCGACGTGCGCTCGAAGCACCCAACCTGGCCTCCTGGCCTGCCGGAATTCGAGCAGGTCGTGAAGGCCGCCAACAAACCAGTTTGCGTCGAAGGGCCGACGATGCAGGAGCGACTGCGAGACTTCGTGCTGCGAACGAAGCCGCTTACGCAGGCTCAGATCCGTGCGCCGTGGAAGGACATCGGCACTGGTAACGCACGAACCGGGGAGGGTTTCGCGGTGGTTGGCGTCGTAGTTCCTCCAGACGGTGAATTCCCGGGCTACCGAGTGATGGTCGTCGATATGCAGGCGGATGCAGCGTGATTCGCGTCTGCCAGCAGTGCAAGCGCAGTTTCCGGTCATGGCGTTCGTTGCAGAAGTTCTGTTCTCACGCGTGCCACAACGAAAGCATGCGCGCGGCACGTTCTGTCGACCTAAAGACACTTCAGGCACTAGCCGTGTCGGGAGTTCCAAAATCGCGCATGGCTCGCGAGCTCGGAGTAGGGCGCTTCGTCGTAAGGCGTCTTGTGTCTCGCTATGGGCTGGAGCGCGTTTGGCGAGCGAGCAGATATGCGAAGGCGCGGGCGGCATGACTTTCACCCGCCTGAAGGACAACAAGTACTGCGAGCGCTCGGAATGCGGCCAGTACACGGTCTGCGCGATCGGCGGTGCTGACGGGTTCAGGTTCGAGGGATGGTTCGGTAAGCAGCAGCTCGAGCCGGTGAATCTAGCGACAGCCGAGGAGGCGCGAGAGGTGTGCAGGCAGCACAAAGCAATGCAGGTAAAGGCGGCATGACGACGATCGTCTGCATTTGCTGCGCCTGCGGGAAGCAATTCGGCGGTTGGCGACGTAAGGATGTTTCACAAAAGTATTGCTCGATGGATTGCTGGAACCAGAAGCGACGCGTTGCGAAGAGAGATCAGTTGCTTTCGCTACTTCAGGGCGGCTTGAACTGTGACCAGATTGCGGAGCGGCTTGGGGTCGCTGCCTCGACCGTTCGAGGCGCAATCAGACGCTTTGGCATCAAGCGCAAGGTGGTCTACGAGTGAAGTATCGAGGCTTCGACGCTCGACGTGACGACAACGAGCTCGCGATCGTTCGCGACCTTGAGCGAGTTGGAGCAAAGGTCCATCGCCTTGCTCAACCCTGTGACCTTCTCGTGCGATTTGGCTATCGCCTTTACCTGCTGGAAGTTCGCAATCCAGCGAACAAGTACCGCAAGCGGAAGGCGTCGCAGGTTGAATTCCTCAAAGCGTGGGACGTGCCAGAAGTGACCACGAGCGATGAGGCGTTACGCGTGATAGGTGCGATGTGACAAACGATCTCGACGTCGATCGCCGCCCGCTTTGGAAGCTCAGCGCCGTGGTGGTCATGAGTTGGGTCGTAGTGGCTACGTTTATTTGGGCGATGAACTGATGGCTGCAACAATGACTGAAATCGTTAGCAAGCGCCGCAATGGCGTGCCGGATGAAGTTCACGCCTTACTGACCATGTGGGGCAACTACAGGCGACGCACGAGGGTAGGGCCGCAAGGGTTCCCCAAGGAGTCGCCGTTCGTCAAAGCCGCCCTATACGGCAAGCTGGGCATTCCCCAAGAGTCGAACGTGAGGGTCGACGACGACGGCATGCCGGCGCTCGTCGAGTGGATCGATCGGATCGTAGTCGCCATGCCCGAGGAGCTGCGGCAGATCATAGACACGCGCTACAAGCCGCCACTGAACGAATACGGCAACGAGCCGCCGTTCGAGATGATGGCGAAGAGCCTGTACATGAGCCCGAGCACGTTTCGGACGCGACTCGAGAGTGCGCAGTGGTATGTCTATGCACGGATGTACCCGTGAGAAACGCACGGCATGTCATGAGCGCCTACCGTCACTACATCCTTGCGACGAAGCGCAACTGGAACCTAGACCGTACGAGCCACGGGAAGAGTCCGGCGCGACGCATCGCCAGGGCGCTCGTCCATTATCACGGCTATATGGATTCGTACCTAAAGGCGAAGCGTGCGGTCGTGGCGGGAAACGAGATGGTCGATGCGTGAAGTTAACTTGATGTTAACGGGCTCTCCATAGATCGTGGGCAGTATGGAGATAGCGCCTGATGCGCTACTCCGCCCATTGCCCAGCCCCGGCCGCCCTTTATGGCAAGCATTTACGCATATGCCGTGTTGCGCTGGGCTCTTTCAATGACGCCCCGAGCAGTACCCGTAGTGAGCTAGCAGTAGCTACGGCGAGCCTCGGGGCTGTTTCTTTCTTCGGCAACTGATCGCGCGCGGATGTGAATTCCGGCTCCTCTGGCGCGGATCAGGCGTGCGGATTGCCCTTTCACAACTGGATCTGCCGCACGCAGCCGATCTAACTCGAGGAGTGTTCATGAAGCGTTTCGTAGCCCTGTTCCTGCTGCTCGCCGCACCAGCGGCTTTTGCTGGTACGGTCACGGTGACGTGGGTCGCGCCGACAAGCTGTGCAGACGGCTCCCCGATCGCCGAGGGCTGTCCGCTCACCGGTTATGAGGTGTGGCAGGGCACGTCCATCAACGGGACTGCGTACACGCTGCGCGAGACTGTTGCAGGGACCGTTACGTCAGTGACGTACACGAACGTCCCTCCGGGCACGCGGTGCTTCTACCTCAAAGCCGTTGCTGGGACGCTGAAGTCAGCCGAGAGTGTGCGGGGCTGCGCGAATGTGCCGTATGTCGCGCCGGGATCGCCTACGGGCGTTACGGTCGTGACCGTGGCGTTGCCCGCGCCGTTGCCCACGCCGTAATGTGGCGATCTTCATTGCCCGCCAGAGCTCTGCTGGAGGAGGCGGGGGCGGATCTCTCACGGATGGTGGAACAACGACGATAAACGGAAGCGGGTTCGGCACGAACGTTTCCGTCGCGAATCAGGAATGGCTGGGTGGCGTCAATGGCGTCATCGAGGGTATCGCGAACAACACGACTTGGATATCTGTTGCGCGTACCAACTGGACCTTCCCGGGCGGCCACGTTCAGCGCATCACGACGTTAGCGTCTCTGAACGGCACCAAATCGCTGGGCAATCTGAACTTCAGTGACGCCAGTAATTATCAATTCGGTACAAAATTCGACACTGGCGGTTACCGTGTCTGCACGGTGCGTGTCCCGGTATACGTCTACAACTCGGCCAACAGCACGACCGGGCAGGTCAAGTTTCTCCGCTTTGTTGGCGGCCCGATCGCAGATGATCAGGGCATCGACGACGATGACGTTCCCAACTGCTACGTTAGCAGGTTCTGGAACGGTATCGAGTCGAACTTCGCGGTCAACGAAGGGACGCCAGACCTGATCGGCTACATCGATCCGAAGGTATCGGGCGATATCGGTTTCCGCGGTGAGTGGATGGAGAAGCAGACCACTCGCGCTGGCGATTGGTACATTTTTGAATTTCAGTTCACTGCCCCATCTGCTGCCGGCGTAGCAGATGGGGCGCTGCGCTGGCGCACCTACAACGCGACAACCGGGGCGGTTAAGTCTGCGGGCGAGGTCACGAGCCGCGCCTGGTGGCAAAGCACTTCCAATGCTTTCCGTTACTTGACCCTTCAGGGTTACATGGGCAACACGCTTGCCGATGGCTCTGAGGTCTATTTCGACCGCGATATCTACATCACGTGGAACACGAGCGGGACGACGCCACCGAAATACATCCTTTTGGGTGACGCATCCACATTCGCTGCTTGCACCAAGCTGACGACGTGCCGGTGGACAGGCAGTTGGAGTGACACGCAGATTACTGGTGTGGAAGTGAACAAGGGATATCACTCGAACCTGACCGGCAAGTATTGGTACGTGATGAGCGCTCCTGGGAGCCCCATCAACTCCAACGGGATTGCGGCCTAGTGGCTAACGAGATTGGCTACTGGAACGGCGGGGCAGGGGCATCGACCCTGGCGTGCTTTCCAGATGAATACCTGTCCCCGGTCACGGCCGCCAATGCGTACACGGCGAGTTCCGGCGACTCGATCACAGCAGTCCGTTTAAGCCAGTCCTCGAGTGGTGCGCGCACGATCGGCGTCGCGCTTTACGAGTACGACGCTGGTACTGATCGGCCCACAGGCCCAGCGTTGCAGACGACGACGATCGCAACGACAGGCACGGGCACTTTCTCGACCTCAGTCAGTTGGGCGCTGACGGCTGGGCTCGACTATGTGCTCGCCCTGGGCGATCCTGACGTGGCCGTCAATATCACGGCCGATACGTTGAGCAATGGCACTAGTCGTGATGACAGTGGCGACGCCACGTTCCCCACTTGGGGACACACCAGTTACAGCAACGTGCAGATCGAACTTGCTGGTGATGTTACGAACAGCGGCGGCGGTGCAACGCCGAAGGGTCTAATGCTTCTTGGAGTGGGTTAAGTGGCTGACGGCACACGCCTGAATTCAAACTCGTCGAGTGGCGACCTCATTGCCACGGACGAGCTGAGTTCCGGTGGCTTTTCCGGACAGAAGGCGCAGGTCGTCAAGCTCCTGATCGGGGCTGACGCTGCGGGTGAGTTGGTGTCCAACTCGACGCCGCTGCCTGTGTCTGATGCCGGCTCGACGCTCTCGGTCGATGACGGCAGCAGCTCGCTCACTATCGACAATGCCACGCTGGCTGTCACCGGTGGTGGTGCGGAATCAACCGCACTACGCGTCACGCTCGCGAGTGATTCGACCGGTCTCGTCTCAGTCGATGACAACGGTTCGACACTGTCCGTCGATGACGGCGGTGGATCACTCACTATTGATGGGACCGTAGCGGTCTCCTCGCTGCCAGCCTCCACGAATACGATTGAGGTCGTAGGCGATGCGACCCACGATGCGGCGGTCGCAGGCAATCCCGTACTCACGGGTGGTTATGCTTCTGCTGCTGCGCCATCCGATGTCAGCGGTGACGGTGATGTCGTCAGAGCCTGGCATCTCAGGAACGGCGCGCAGGCGACTGTTATCACTGCGGCTGGTGCTTTGGTCGGCGGGGATGCCACGAACGGCCTAGACGTCGATGTGACCCGGATCATCCCGGGCACCTCAGCGACGCACCTCGGCAAGGCGGTTGATTCTGCCGCGGGGTCGTCTGACACGGGCGTAGCGATGCTCGCCGTTCGCGATGACACGCTCGCTACGCTCACACCGGTCGATGGTGATTACGTGCCGCTGCGGACATCCTCAACGGGTGCGCTGCATATCTCCGTAACGGAGGGTGGTATCGCTGGTAGAGCCGAGGACAGCGCGCACAGTACAGGTCATGACGGAATCGTGGTTCTGGCAGTTCGGCGGGACACTGCGTCGTCTGGTGTGGACACCGACGGCGACTATGCGACGCTGAGTACGGATTCGACCGGGAACCTGCGGACGGCAGCTGTCGGAGCTGCGGCTCAGGATGCCGCGATATCTGGCAATCCGCTGCCGATCGGAGCTCGGGCATCGACCGCAACCCCGACAGCGATGTCAGCGGATGGCGATGTTGTGTATCCGTGGGCCACGCGCTCAGGCGCGCTGGTCACAGCCGGTACGACGGTTGATGATGCGGCCTTTACGGCTGCCACGGATCGAGTCCACCCGGTTGGTTTTTTCGCGGATGAAACCTCCACGGATAGCGTGGACGAGGGCGACATCGGCGCTGCGCGAATGTCGCTGGATCGCAAGCAGTATGTCATTGCGCACAGCGAGACCAGCACGATCTACCAGAATGGCACGGCGAGAACGCCTTCCTTCGCGGTGATCGATGCGGCGTCGTCAGGGGACAATACGCTGCTAGCCGCCCAGGGAGCGGGTAACAAGATTCGCGTGCATCAGCTCTTCCTCGTATCAGCGGGGACGGTGACTGTGAGGTTCGAGTCTGGTGCCGGTGGCACAGCCCTAACAGGGCAGATGAACCTGGTTGCGAATACCGGCTTCGTTCTTCCGTACAGCCAGATCGGGTGGTTTGAGACCGCAGCGAATACGCTCCTGAATCTCGAGCTTTCGGGTGCCGTGTCCGTGGATGGGAACTTCGCCTATACCGTCGTGACGTAAGATGCTGCTCGTCCTCCAGCTCAATAACCTGCTGGGGTTGGAGTCAGGCGCCCCGACGTTCTCCGGGACGATCCCAGACTACTCGGTGCGCTGGGAGAGCGGCGAGTACACGATCTACGCCGCGAACTACTTCACGGGCGCTACGAGCTACAGCATCAGCCCTGCGGTAGAGCCCGGCTGGTCGTTCAACACCACGACCGGCGAGCTGACATTCGACTCGGATGATATCGACGCCTTCGGGCCATTCATCATCACGGGGACGAACGTCAACGGCAGCACGGCTAGCAATGCGTTCGACATCGCCGTTACGTTCGGAACGTTCGGTGACTACTCAGGGGCGAACAGCAACGCCACGACTGACGTCCCATCGAACTACGAGATCTGCGACCGCACAGGCTTCAGGGTGCTGCCTGGTCAGCTCGTGAGGGAATGGAACGGCGCGATGGTGCGTAGAGAGTCCTGGGAAGCCAGACACCCTCAGGACTTCGTGCGAGGCCGCGCAGAGAGACAGCGTGGCAGCCCCAGACCAGAGCCTGCGGATACATTCATCGCGGACAACGATCAGGTGACGGTGAGCGACCTATGACAACCATAGCCTGGGATGGAAAGTCACTCGCCGCAGATACCCGTTGCACGACAGGCGGAATGCCCTGGCAGACCACGAAGGCAGTCAGACTCAAGGATGGACGCCTATTCGCTGCTAGTGGTGCAGGAGAGGACTGCGAAGCCGTAAGGACATGGCTAGAAGGCGGAGAGAAGCCAACTCCCAAAGACTTCGTAGCCATCCTGATAGAGAACGGCGAATGCATCCGCATGGAAGACAAGCTCGTGAAGATGCGCGTAGAGAGCCCATTCCACGCAGTAGGCTCAGGCCGCGATTACGCCATTGCAGCGATGCACTACGGGAAGACAGCCCGAGAGGCGATAGAGCTTGCTGCCTTGTATGACATCTACACAGGGACGCCCGTGACTGTGCTTACGTGTGAACCATCTAACGTCGCATACTTGACCGAGCTTCAGCGCTTGAGCAAGTACGGTGTCGTGGTGAGCAGTGATGGGACGAGAGCAGTCGGACAGGAATAGAGTGGGTAGCTCCGCAGTGCAGGACTCAAATTGTACCGCTTCGCACATTAATCCTGCTGATTGTTGCGATCGATTCGCATCTGCTGGTGCAAAATCCCGGTATACAGCACAAATTCACGACATTGTTGCAAGCTGTTGATCCGTCAACAGATACGCTCGCGACTTTACATATAAGAGTGGTTATGCGAACCGTGATTTTGGCGTGAATTTCGGTGCAATTAGCCCTTCACATGGGTCCCTTCTGGAGGGGCCGGTTGGGGCAAATCGCGCAAACGAAAAATCGACATCACCCCCCGTTCAAAACCGCTGCTGATTTTCATCGAGTCCTATGAAGGAACGCCGCACATACTCCGAATCTGAGCGGGTCACGGCTGTGCGTGCCTACATTGTGCACGGGACGTTCGATGCTGCGGAAGTGGCGACTGGTGTGGACCGCGACACGATCGCATCTTGGAAGTATCGGGATCCGACTTGGTGGGAGGAGACCTATAACCGGGTGTCGCTGGAGCTGTTGCGGTCATGCTCTAACGACGACAAGGATGCGCTGCGGCGGATTCGCTCCAAGGTGGTCGCGCAGTTGGAGGATCGAATCGACAAGGGCGACCAGAAGCTCAACGTGAAGACTGGGGAGCTGGTTCGCGTTGAGGTCACTGCCAAGGAGTTGTCCGCGATCCTGACTGCGGTCAGTGGTGCGCTGGAGGAGGAGAAGGATCAGCCGGACGAGGAGAAGCTGCGGCAGGAGCGAGCTGCGAAGTTTCGGCAGATCGCTGAAGCGGACCGCGCCAAGTCCAACTGATGACGCTGCCGTTTTTGGCCCCTTCCGACTGGGAGGGGTCCGATGCTGTTTGGGGGTTTTCCAAGCAGTATCTGGTGTCGCGTTACGACGATCCTAAGCCGATTCCAGCGATCCACCGCGAGTGGTGGGCGCTGTGCATGTCTGCCTATCCGCAGGTCGCCATAGCGGCCCCGCGAGGCCATGCGAAGTCGAGCGCGATCACCCTGGCGTTCGTGCTGTACGTGCTTCTGGAGCGCCTGGAGTCGCATCTGTTGGTGCTGGGCTCCAATGAGAGCCTCGCATCCTCGTTCGTGGCTGAGATCAAAGGCGAGCTCACGGAGAACGAGGAGCTGCGGGGGGATTACGGCGTTGAGCGTTTTCTGAAGGAGACGGAGCACGAGATCATCGTTGAGCTTCGTGGCGGTCATCGCTTCCGGGTGATCGCGAAAGGCGCGGGCCAGCGAATGCGCGGCCTGAAGTGGGATCGAAAGCGGCCTGGAATGGTCGTTTTCGACGACATGGAAGACGAGGAGATGGTGCTCAATGAGGGCCGCAGGGAGAAATTCCGCCGCTGGTTCTACGGCACGGTCCGCCCGATTCTGAGGGGCGGCGGGAAGATTCGCGGCGTCGGGACGATCATCGGCTTTGATTCGCTCCTCGAGCGGATGATGCCGAACGAGAAGGACCCGAGCACCGTGAAAGAGCCGCTTCGGGTCTACGCGAGAGAGCCGAAGGGCTGGGCGTCGATCAAGTATCGCGCTCACAGCCACGATTTCAGCCAGATCCTGTGGCCGGAGCAGAGATCGGCGGAGGAGCTCAAGAAGATCCGCGCCGAGTATGCCGCGATGGGCATGCTCGACATCTACGGTCAGGAGTACCTGAACGATCCCGTCGATCAGGGAACCGCGTACTTTCGGCAGCAGGACTTTCTGCCGATGCGTCCCCAGGACCGGGAGACCAGGAAGACCTACTACGTCGGTATCGACCTTGCCATCGGCGAGAACAAACGCTCCGCGTATAGCGTAATGGTCGTCGGCGGCATGGATGCCGAGGGCACGCTGCACATTGTGGACGTGCGTCGCAGCCGCATAGACGGCCTTCAGATCATGGATGAGATGTTCTCGATCCAGGAGCGATGGTCGCCTGAGATGTTCCGCACCGAGTCGGAGAACATCGAGAAGGCGATCGGTTCGTTCATCCACCGCGAGATGGATGAGCGCCAGCAGTATCTGAACATCGACCCCCGACCGCCTACCAAGGACAAGGACAAGCGCGCGCAGTCCATCCGGGCTCGCATGAGAGCCGGCAAGGTGCGCTTCGACAAGGAGGCTGAGTGGTACGCGGATTTCGAGGAAGAACTGCTCAAGTACCCGAAGGCGCCATTCAAGGACCAGGTCGACGCAATCGCCTGGTTGGGCCTGATGTTGGAAGAGATGATCGAGCCACAGACCGAAGAAGAGATCGAGGAAGAGGAATACCAGATGGCGTACGAACAGCACACATCGCTCGGGCGGTGTGGGACCACGGGGTACTAGCCATGCCGACCACTACGCCGGGCAATCCCGCCCGCAGCAAGTGGAAAGGCCATGAAGCGATTTCAGATGGATCGCCACGTGATGGTGACGCGGTGGCGGAAGGAATGGGAGGCGCACGGACGTGACTTCGGAGCGTGCCATTGTGGGCGAGGCATGGGAACGATGAGGAAGCACCGCCCCTACGAGTCGCATCCGTCGAGCTCCTGCCGTGTGTGCGCCTGGGAGCGCACCGAGGGTCGCAAGCAGCGTCGACGCGAACGGTACGCAGCGCGCCACGTAATTTCTGAGTCTTTGGACGACTGATGGAATTCTTTCTTCCCCTCCGCGAAATCGAGCGCTCGAAGAATGTCGACGCTCTTTTGACGGAGGAACAGTCCGACTATATCGGCTCTGAGGTCGTTCGCGCGTTCAACGAGGACAAGACCAGCCGTAAGGAGTGGGAGACCCGCATGGATGCGGCGATCAAGCTCGCTCTACAAATGGTCGAGCAGAAATCGTTCCCTTGGCCGAACGCCTCCAACGTCAAATTCCCGCTGATCACGATTGCTGCGCTTCAGTTTGCGGCGAGAGCCTATCCAGCGCTGATCAAAGGCCCGGATCTGGTTCGCTACAGGGTTATCGGCGAGGACAAGAACGGGCAGAAAGCGGCCAGGGCAGGGAGAATCGGCCGTCACATGTCATACCAACTGCTCGATCAAGACGAGCAATGGGAGGAAGACACGGATCGGAAGTTCATCGTCCTTCCGATCATCGGCTGCGCGTTCAAGAAGACCTACTGGGATCCGCTCAAGCAGAAGAATTGCAGCCACCTGGTGCTGCCGCAAAACCTCGTCGTGCACTACTACACGCGCTCGATCGAGGACTGCGAGCGCAAGACGGAGGTTTTCGAGCTCTACGAGCGCGAAATCAGGGAGAAGCAGCTCGGGGGGCTGTACTCACAGCGCGAGCTGACGAGTGCTGCGCCTTCGACCTCGAAGCTCGCGGACCAGCGGCAGGGCGTATCCGCACCTCCTGTGAGCAGGCATACCCCCAGAGAGCTGCTGGAGCAGCACTGTTACTGGGATCTCGACGGCGACGGCTACCCAGAGCCGTATGTCGTGACAGTCGACCGAGCAACGCGGAAGGTTTTCCGCATCGTGCATCGCTTCGGCCATGTCGTTACCGAGCAATCGCTTGAAATTGAGCGCCTGACGAACGAGATCAAGTCGCTCAACTTACAGATGTCTGCATTGGTCGAGTCGCTTCCGCCGCCAAATGGGCAGGAAGACGACGCGCAAGTCGAACTCGCGCGGCAGATTGAGGTCCAGGCAAGTGCCGTTAAGGCCAGAATCGAGGCTTTGGGCTCGCAGATTAAGCAACTGAAGGCGTCCGATCAGCAAGAACCTCGTGTTTTGCGCATTTCGCCGCTCGAGTGCTACACGAAGTACGGCTTCATCCCCTCTCCGGATGGCGGATTCTACGATCTGGGCCTCGGAGCGCTGCTCGGTCCGCTGAATGACTCCGTCAACACGCTGATCAACCAGCTGATCGACTCCGGAACGCTGCAAAACGGCTCCCAGGGCTTCATTGGCAAGGGCGCGCGCATTCAGGGTGGTGAATTGCGCTTCAAACCGTTCGAGTGGAAGCGCGTGAACGTGGCTGGGCAGGCGCTCAAGGACTCAATCGTCCCGCTGCCGATCAATCAGCCCTCGCAAGTGCTGTTTTCGCTCCTGTCTCTGCTGATCCAGTACGCGGAGAAGGTGTCTAGCGTCAATGACGCCATGATGGGGAACAACCCCGGACAGAACACGCCTGCGTACAATTTCCAGGCGATGCTCGAGCAGGGCTTGCAGGTGTTCAACGGCATCTTCAAGCGCCTGTATCGATCCTTCCGCAAGGAGCTGCGCAAGCTCTTTGTGATGAATCGGATATATCTCAATCCGATCGAGTATTTCGAGACGCTGGACGGCCGCTGGAAGGCGCTCCAGGACGACTATGCCGGTGATGAGAGTGATGTCATCCCCGCGGCGGATCCGAATGCGTTCTCCAGTCAGGAAAACCTGATGAAGGCGCAGTTTCTTGCGCAACGCGCGGCATCGGTTCCGGGTTACAACATGCCGAAGGTCGAGCTTCGCATCCTCGAAGCGATGGATATCCCGGACGTGCAGGACGTGTATCCAGTCGATGAGCAAGGCAACAACACGATTCCGCCGCCGCCGAATCCGGAGCTACAGATGCAGGCCGCCGAGGAGGAGAGGCGCGCCGCAGAGTCGAAGATCCGTAGCGAGAACGACACGCGGCGCACGATCGCCGATATCTCGCGCATGGAGGCTCAGACGCTGATTGAATTCGAGAAGGTCAAGCAATCGGCGGACAAGTTGCTGATCGATGAGTTCAAGGCGATTACAGATAGGTTAAAGGCGCAACGAGAGGCAGCAGAAAAACGTGTCAAAGCTTCAGAAAGAGCAGCTTGAGGAATGGTTCGAGAGCCCCGTTACTCGCTATCTCCTGTCCCTTCTGCATTCGCGTCTGGATCACACCTTTGCGCTGCGCGCGCAGGTGTTCTTCCCTGGCGAGCCGCATAAGACACAGGAAGGCAAGGCCACTCTTCTCGGTATGGAGGGTGAGCTTGGGGATCTGATCGAAGCGTTCAGCGAGAAAGATTTGAGTCTATTGGAAGTAGAGGAGGCGAGTGATGAACAAATCGGGCATTCACCCGAGCGGCGACCGGGTTCTCATTAAACCGGACGAGATCGAGAAGAAGACAGACGGCGGGATCATCATCCCCGACACGGTCGGCGAGCTGCACGCAATGGCGCAGTCGATCGGTACGTTCGTGGAAGCAGGCCCCGACGCCTATATCGATCACGTCGAGAAGGACGCGCAGGGCAACGTCACGAAAGTTGTGGGCTATCGCGGTCCGTTCGCGAAGCCAGGCGATCGTGTGGCGTTTGCGAAGTACGGCGGCCTTCAGGTCATCGGCAAGGACGGCGAGACCTATCGACTGATGAACGATGTCGATGTCACCGCCGTCGTGGAAGAGGGCGTGAACTTCACCGAGTTGAAGGCCCGCACGCCGGTTTTTGAGTCGAGGAAGCGCGCATGAGTGACGAAAGAGACTACGAGGCCGAGGCCCGTGCCGACGGCTGGGTCAGCCAGGAAGAGTGGAAGGGCGACGCGAACAAGTGGATTCCCGCGGAGGAGTTCGTTAAGCGCGGAGAGACCATTCTGCCGATCGTGCAGGCGAAGCTGCGCAAGAAGCTCGAAGAGGTGGACGATCTCAAGCGCCGCTTCGATGAGCGCGAGAACGTCTTCAAGGACTTTCAGACCTTCCAAGAGCAGGCACTAGCGAAGGCCAAGAAGGAGCGCGAAGAGGCGATCGCCGCGCTCGAGGCGGAGCGCAAGAAAGCCATTACCGAAGGTGATGGCGAGGCGTTCGACAAGGCCGACAAGAAGCTCCAGGACCTGCGCGCGCAACCTCCTCAGCCGAAGGAGTCAACCGAGGTGACCGCATGGAAGGCGGAGAACAAATGGTATGAGACAGACGCAGAGCTCACCGCCATCGCGGACGGGCTTGCGGATGTCGTGAAGCGAGAGAATCCCGGGCTGAAGGGGAAAGCGTTTCTGGACAAGCTCACGGAGCGAGTTCGGAGCGTTGTCCCACACAAGTTCGAGAATCCGCGGCGGTCGGACGTCATCACTACCGGCGGCGGGAACAAGAAAGGGTCAGGAAAGAGCAAGGGTTACGACGATCTCCCCGCGGATGCTAAGGCGGCTTGCGATCGGTTCGTCAAGTCGATCCCGGGTTTCTCGCGGGAAGCCTACCTGTCGACCTACGACTGGAGTGAGTGAAATGTCCAAGACACACAGAGAAAGGGTTCCGTTCTCAGCACAAAGGAAGCGACTACAGATCGATGAGAAGTTCGATGGCTTCGTGACGCGCTGGTTCAACGAGCAAGACGATCGGATTGAGCGCGCTCTCGCTGCCGGCTACGAATTTGTCGATCGAGACAGCGTGAAGCAGGTTGGGGACAAAGACATCTCCAACGGGAATACCGACATGAACTCGAAGGTGAGTCGTGTCGTCGGACGCACGGCGAACAATCAGCCGATTCGCGCTTTCCTCATGAAGATTCGCAAGGACTGGTACGAAGCCGACCAAGCGAAGAAAGAGGAGACGAATCGTCTCGTCGATGACGCCATTCGTGCAGGTAAAGTCGGCGGAGCGGACATCAAGAATCAATATGGCGAAGTCAAACTTCAAGCCTGATTCTGTCGTAGCCGTTTCGCCTCCATGCCCGCTCCTGTAGCGGGTTTTTCATTTCTGGAGACTGTGAAATGGCTAATGCAGATACTCCGTTCGGGCTGCGGCCCGTGCGGTACATCAGCGGTGCGCCTTACAACGGCGCGGCGAACGTGTATTCGACCGCGACGGGTGATGCGACCGCGATCTACATCGGTGACCCGGTGAAGCTTTCTGGCACGTCGCAGACGATCAATGGTGTCATCTATCGCGACGTTGACCAGGCTGCGACCGGTGATGTCGTAGTGGGCGTGGTGGTCGGTGTGCTGCCGGAGACGGCGGACTCGCTGATCTATCGCGCAGCTTCGACGCAGCGCCGCCTCCTGGTTGCAGACGATCCGGCTCTCGTATTCGAGATCCAGGAGGTGTCTGGCGGCACTGCTCTGGCGGCGAACGACATCGGCCTCAATGCGAACTTCGTTGTCGGTACGGGTTCGACCACGACCGGCATGTCCGGTGTCGAGCTGAACAACGGCACCGAGGCGACGACGGCGACGCTTGACTTGCAGATCGTTGACTTCGCGAACCGCGTGGACAACGAGATCGGCGAGCACGCGAAGTACCTCGTGCGCATCAATCGTCACCAGTACCGCGACCAGGTTGCGGGCATCTAAGGAGCAGCAATCATGAGCGGTGTTATCTCAACTTCCAATCATCCGAAGGCCCTCTGGCCCGGAGTCGCAGCCTGGTTCGGCGCGAAGTACGCAGAGCATCCCGTCGAGTACACGCAGATCTTCGACGTCAAGACTTCTACGAAGGCTTACGAGGAGATGGTGCAGACCTACGGGTTCGGTCTTGCTCCGGTCAAGTCGCAGGGCGGCGGCTACTCCTACGACAGCCACTCGCAGGGCTTCACGGCGCGCTTCTCGCACGTCGCGTACGGCCTCGGGTATATCGTGACGCGCGAGGAGTTGGCGGACAATCAGTACGTCGAAGTGTCGATGACGCGGGCGGAGAGTCTTGCGTTCTCGATGGCGCAGACGCGCGAGAACGTCGGCGCGAATGTGCTGAATCGCGGCTTCAACAGCTCCTACACTGGCGGTGACAGCAAGGAACTCTTCGCGACGGATCACCCTCTCGCACTGGGCGGGACGTGGTCGAACGAGCTCAATCCTTCGGCGGACTTCTCTGAAGCCGCGCTCGAGGATCTGGCGATTCAGATCATGAACGCGACGAATCCGCGCGGTCTTCGGATCTCGCTGCTGCCGAAGCGGCTGATCATGCCGACCTCGCTCGTGTTCGAGGCGGAGCGAGTCCTGAAGTCTCAGCTCCAGAACGACTCCGCCAACAACGCGATCAACGCGCTCAAGGCCAAGGGCATCATCCCAGAGGTCGCGGTCAATCACTATCTCACCGATACGGATGCGTTCTACATCAAGACGAACGCGCCGCAGGGTCTGACGTGGTTCGATCGTGAGGCGGTCGAGTTCCGGCAGGACGTCGATGGCGACACCGACAATGCCAAGAGCAAGGCGTACATGCGCTTTGTCGCTGGCTGGGGTGATCCGCGCGGTGCCTTCGCCTCTCAAGGGGCGTAACCGAGAGGGGCCTTCGGGCCCCTCCTTTTCCGAACTGTGAGTTTTCTTATGTGACCCGATCGGGTTCACAGGAGGATCAATGTCTATCTCGAGTTTCCCCCGCGGATTCGCCGGGGGTGTGTCGATTCGCAATCTCGCTCTGTATGAGACGTTCGGCGGCAACGTCTTCTGGGTAAATTCGGCGCGCGGCTCGGACAGCAACAAGGGCACGCGCGACAGACCTTTCGCGACGCTCGACTACGCGATTGGCCGCTGTACGGCCAACAACGGCGACGTGATTTTCGTTGCCCCGAATCATGCAGAGACGATCACGGGTGCCGGCGGCATCACTGCCGATGTCGCAGGCATCACCATCATCGGTCTGGGTACGTACAACCAGCGTCCGCGATTCCTGATGGACGGCGCGGCAACGGTGACGTTTGTCGTGTCGGCCGACGATGTGACCGTACAGAACTGCGTGTTCGCGTCCGGCCATGCCGACGTGGTCCGCTGTTTCAACATCACGGCGAAGGGCTGCACGCTCATCGATGTCGAGTTCGCCGATCACACGACGGACGAGAATTGGCTCACGCCGGTCGATGCATCAAGCACCACGGACAACAATGCGGACGGGCTCAAAGTCATCGGCTGTCGCTGGGTGTCGCCGGATGCCGGCTGCTTGAACATGATCGAGCTCAATGCCGACGTGGCCGATCTGGTTGCGGTTGACAACTTCGTGTGCGTGGAGGGCGGCACAAACTCCGCCTTCCTGAAGTGTGCGACGGGCAAGGATGTGACCACGTGCTTCATTGCCTGGAACTTCATCGTCAACGGCATGACCGCGAACGATCTGTTCATCGATAACGACACGACAGCCAACACGGGCATAGTGGCGCACAACCGTGCCGGTCATCACGACGTGACGGGCGCGCACTCGCTGATCGACTGCGACGGTGTGCGGCTGTTCGACAACCTCTCGAATTCCACGGATACGACCTCCGGCTTCGTCCTGCCGGCGATCGACGTGGATCTGTGATGCTTGCGGAGCACGAAGTCTATCGCCGTATCAAGGCGGTGGATATTGGCCCCGTGCTCCGCGTCATCGACAAGCTCGAGTTTGCGGACTCTGGTGGAGTATGCGCGTGGGTCACGAAGCAAGGCTCCGCCGCTCCACCGGAGCTCGTTACGCTCATTCGATCTCTGCAACTCGGTGGCACGGTCAAGCGGTGCTTTTGCCGCAAGCTGATGCCTCGTCAGTGCATACCACCACACGTCGATGAATGGATGCCGCAGGAACTCAACTGGCGGCGGTTCCAAGTGCCTCTCGTGAGTCACCCGGACATCGTTATGCGATGGCCCGATGACGGCGTGGAGGTCCATCTTGAGCCTGGATATCTGTACGAGGTGCGCTTCGATCGCATGCACGAGGTCGTGCACAAGGCGGACTGCGAGCGCATCCATCTACAGATCGATCAAGTCGACGCAACGATTTAGGAGCCGTTCGTGGCAGACGCTGTTGATTCACTCGTCGTATTCGCGGGTCGCCGTCGCCGCGTCGTACGACTGACAAATCTCTCTGACGGCACCGGCGAGACTGCCGTCGTCAAGGTCGACAAGTCGACGCTCACTGGCCCGGACGGCACGGAACCCTCCAAGCTCGTCGTCGAGAAGATCCAATACTCGTGCGTCGGCATGTCCGTGCGACTGCTTTGGGACCACGACACGGACGATGAGATCGTGACCCTTGCGGGAGAGGGTACGTTCGACTGGACCGACTGCGGTGGATTGGTCGATCCGGCTTCTGCCGGCGGACCCGGGGACATCCTCCTCACGACCAACGGCCATACCGCTGGCGATAGCTACGACATCACCCTGCATATGCGGCTGAAAGACTAATGGCCGTTTCCGGCTCGAAGAACTTCACGATCACACGGACGGACATCATCGGCGCTGCCTTGCGAAAGGTGGGGGCGTTTGATTCTGGTGACGCGATCGATGCGAGCGATTCTGAGGACGCGGCGCTTGCCTTGAATCTGATGATCAAGGAATGGTCAGCCAGAGGGATCGACGTTCCCTGGAGAGAGACGGTCACACTGTTCCTGCAACCCGATACGCAGTCTTACACCATCGGGCCGAGCGGAGATCACGCCACGTCGTCATATCGGGAAACGACGTTGTCGGCGGCAGCGGCATCGGGTGCGACCACTCTGACTCTCACATCGACCAGCGGCCTTACGGCAGCCGATTACATCGGCATCAAGCTTGATAGCGGCTCGATCCACTGGACGACGATCGTGAATGCTTCGACAACCAGCATCACCTCGGGGCTGGCCTCGGCGGCATCGTCTGGGAATGCTGTGTACTCGTACACCACGAAAGCGAACCGGCCGCAGAAAGTTGTTTTCGCTCATCGGCGTGACTCTGATAGCCACGACACGGAGGTTACCATCATCGGAGAGGTCGCATATCGATCCCTCTCTACGAAGGGTGCCGATGGTCCTGTGAACCAGTGCTACTACCAGCCGACCTTGACCAACGGCACGCTGTTCGTGTGGCCGGCCAATGCGAATGGAGTCGACAAGCTCATCCTCATCTGCCAGCCGCTGGTCGATGATTTCGACGCGGCGTCCAACAATCCGCAATTTCCCATCGAGTGGGGCAACGCGATTGTTTGGAACCTCGCCGTTGAACTCGCGCCGGAATATGGGTTGTCGGTGCGAGAGCGCATTGCGCTGAAAGCAGAGGCCAGGGAGAAGCTCGAAACAGTTCTCGACTACGACGTTGAGAATGCCTCGGTGGTGTTCGGCCGCGAGCAATGAAGATTCCGTTCATCGGCGGGGCGTATGCGGGTCGATCCTCCAACGTCAACGCCGAGCGCTGCCTCAACTTCTACCTTGAGATGGGACCGCAGCCCGTTCTCGTCGGAACTCCTGGGCTCACTCTTCAGCTGACACTCGATCAGGGTCCGATACGCGGGATGATCGCGTTCGATGATTTGATCATCGTCGTCGCTGGCGCGACCGTCTACAAGATAGATTCGCTGCATAACGAGACCAGCCTTGGGACGATCAGCACGACGAGCGGCCGCGTCTCAATGGCGAATAACGGCTCGCACGTTCTGATTGTGGACGGCTCTACGAAGGGCTTCTACACGAACGGGCAGGCGCTTACACAAATCTCTGATGGAGATTTCATTGGCGGTGTGACCGCAGCGTACCAGGATGGCTACCTGATGGTCACGGAGCCGAATTCTGGTCGTTTCCGGATTTCGGATCTCAATTCGGCGAGCAACTGGATCTCGACCGACTTTGCGACAGCAGAGGGTGCTCCCGACAAACTCAGGGCCGTCATCTCCAGCGCACGAGAGGTGTGGCTGTTAGGTGAGAAGACCACAGAGGTCTGGTGGAACTCTGGAAACAGCGATTTCCCATTCGAGAGGATCCAGGCGGGGTTCATCAACCGCGGCATCATTTCGAGTTACGCGGTATCGATTCTCGACAACTCTCTTGCATGGATTTCAGCCGATGACCGTGGCCATCCAATGGCCGTCCAGGTCGTTGATGGCTATCAGCCGCAAGTCATTTCACCGGCGAACATCAACTGGCAGTGGGCACAGTACGAGACGGTCTCGGATGCCTTTACGTATACATACCAGATCGAGGGCCACGAGTTCTGGGTCGTCACATTTCCCACCGCAAACAGGACGTGGGTCTATGACGCGACCACGAAGCAATGGCATCAGTGGTCGTCGAATCTCTCGAACGAACCACTGAGCCGACACCGATCGAACTGTCACGTCTACTGCTTCGGCCGACATTACATTGGCGATTACGCAAGCGGGAAGATCTACTCGCTCGAGTCTGAGGTCTACACCGAGGATGGCTCTGCGATCATTCGCGACCGCATCAGTCAGCATGCCAGCGCGGATGAAGAGCGCATCAGCGTCTCGCAAGTGCAGGTGTGTTTCGAGGAAGGTGTCGGACTGATCTCGGGCCAAGGCTCGAATCCCCAAGCAATGCTTCGCTGGTCGAAGGACGCAGGACACACCTGGAGCAACGAGCAGTGGCGAACGGTAGGCGCGATCGGCGAATACGGGACGCGTGCTGTGTGGCGCAAGCTTGGAGTCGCCCGAAACTGGACCTTCTGGCTTCGCGTGTCTGATCCCGTGAAGTGGATCGTGACCGATGCAGTGGCGAAACTGCGCGAGAAGGATCGGGAGGCGGCCTAATGGCGATTCGCAGGGCCTTCCGAAGCATGCCGAAGAATCCGGCGGAGCTGGACCGGCTATTTCGCGATGTCGACGTCGATGTCGGGGACATTTCCCTGGATCAGATCCAGGACATCACGTCGGACCGGTTGATAGGCAGAGACACAGCTTCCGCCGGAAGCCCGGAACTGTTGACCGTCTCTGGCGGTCTTGAGTTCACCGGCTCGGGTGGCATTCAGCGCTCGGCGCTGACGGGTGACGTAACCGCTTCCGCTGGATCCAATGCAACCACCATCCCGGCGAACACCGTCACGTACGCCAAGATTCAGGACGTCTCAGCGACCGACAGGATTCTCGGCCGCTCCTCCTCTGGAGCCGGTGATATCGAGGAGATCGTCTGCACCGGAGCAGGCAGGGCGCTGATCGATGATGCGAGTGCAAGCGATCAGCGCACGACGCTTGGCCTGGGCACGGCGGCGACACAGAACACTGGCACGAGCGGAGCAACGGTGCCGCTGCTGAATGGGACGAACGTTCACGCCTCCGGTCAGTTCACCGCGTTCGGGGTTGGAACGACTGCGACACAGCAGGCTGCGAATCCCGACACCTCAGGCGCGACACTCGGCCAGCTAGAAACCGAGGTGAATCAGATCAAGGCGGTTCTTCGGGCCTTTGGGTTGATCGCGACATGATCCCGCACAGCATCGTCATAGACGACTTCTTGCCTGATTTCCCCGGCTGGAGGGCATGGGCCGATGAGTTGCGATATGCGCCTGTAAAGAACCCCGTAGATGGCGTTGAGTACCCGGGTATCTATACGACTGTGCCGACCTTCGGCATGCGGCAGCGCTTGTCCATGATCATGGATGCAGAGATTCGTCTCAATGCGCTTTTTCTGAGGCTTTCGCTGGAGGGCCGGCAGGCTCCGCACTACGCGCACACGGACAAGATCATGGGCCAGTTCTCGTGCATGGTGTACCTGAATCGACCGGAACACTGCCAGGGCGGGACTGCACTGGTCCGGCATCGCACCGGCATGGATTCACACCCGAGAGACGAGCATGAAGTGAGCGTTTGGCAGCGAGACACCAACCGTCCCGAAATGTGGGACGTGTACTCGCGGTGTGAGATGAGAGCGAATCGTGCGTTCATCTTCCGCGCGGACCTGATGCATGCAGCGCTTCCCTTGGGTGGGTTTGGCCATGACGCGAAAGATGGACGCCTCGTCATGACGGCATTCTTCGACCTATGCAGATAGTTCGACCGGCAACGGAAGCCGACATTCCAGAGATGATTCGCATGGGGCGACTCTTCTGGAGTCAGACGCCATACCGAGACGTTCCCTACTGCCCCGATTCCGTCGCCTTTACGGCACGGCAAATGATGGGGCTCGGGATGTTGTTGTTCGCGGAAGTCGACGGCAAACCCGCTGGATCCGTCGGCGCGATGGCATGCCCGCTCTATGCCAACCGAGATGTCCTAGTCGCGAGCGAGCTCTGGTTCTGGGTGGAGCCCGAGTTCCGCAATTGTGGGATCGGCAAGGTCATGTTCACCGAGATCGAGCGCGTCGCGAAGAGTGCCGGAGTCGGCTGGTTTTCGATGATGGCGTTTGAAGATATCGAGATAGACAAGGCAGCTGCAATCTATAGGAAGGCTGGATACTCACCAACCGAGCGGACTTTTGGCAAGGCTCTATAGATGGCTGCGACCACGGCTCTAGTTGCAACGGCGATCGGCACGACAGCGTACTCCGCGCGGCAATCTCGAAACGCGACGCGCGCGCAGACTCGTGCATCAGGCCAAGCCGTAGACGCCATGGCAGAAGCCGAGGCGCGTGCGCTTGAGATGCAGCGGCCTAGCTATGAGGCCGGCTACGCCGCGACGGCCGCGATGATGGATATGACGGGCCTTGATCGCTCTGGGATGGGCTCTGCGGCTCGACGTGCAGATGCAGAGGAGCGCGGCTTACTCGTTGGAGACACACTGCTGCCGGAAGGCACGACCACAAAATCGGTGGGTGATGGTTGGTACGAAGTCTGGTACGACGAAAAACGCATCGGCACGCTGCGTCCTGGCGGCCCGAACGGAATCTTTGAGAACGATACCGGTTTTGACGTTGAGGGGGCATTTGCCGCCCAGTCGAATGCGAATTCCACCGTACCGGGAGACCTGTCGTCGTATCCGAAATACGACTGGAAGCAGGACCCTGGCTATCAGTTCCGGCTCGACGAAGGAATGCGAGCGCTCGAGAGAGGCGCTGCTGCTCGCGGGATTCTTCAGTCCGGTGGCACGATTCGCAGTGCAACTCGGTACGCGCAGGACTATGCCTCAAACGAGTACCAGCGCGTGTTCGATCGAATCGCAACGATCGCCGGGCGCGGCCAGAACGCCGCGAACGCTGGCTCTGACGTGATCGTGAACACCGGCTCGAACATCGGGCGTGCGCTGGTGAACGCAGGCGAGGCTCGTGCATCGGGTTACGTTGCGCAGGGCAATGCATGGGCCAACCTCGGCGGACAGATGGCACTCGCTTACGGGTCCGGGATGTTCGGCAAGACAGGCGGCAGTAATCTCATGGGCTGGAATTACCAGCCGAACGGGGCAATAGGGTACGCGTGATGGCCTACGACGTTGCTGGGAACCAGATCCTCGCTCAGCCGGTTTCGGCCTTTCTACAGGGCCGCGCTATTCGGCAGGCTGAGGAGCAGAACGAACGCAAGACTCGCGCTCTCGTGGCGGCCGAAGCTCGCGAAGATGAAGCTTTCGAGATGCAGAAGCAGGACCGACAAGCCAAATATGATCAGATCAATGGACAGAAGGCGCTCGCCGGCGCTGAGCAAGTGCTCGCCGTCCCGAAGGGGCAGCGCAAGGCGTTTGTCGAGAAGAACTTTGCTGAGGTCATCTCGGGCCTTGAGAAGCAAGGCTACGGCACGTGGGATGAGATCGACGAGGATGAGCTCGAAGAGCTGGCCACCGGTATCAGGGCCCGCGCGATGCGGGACCTGGGAATGTCGCCGGCCAGGCCAGAGGAGTACACCCTCGGCAAGGGTGAAAAGCGCCTGCGCGGCGACAAGGTGATTGCCGAGAACATTACGCCCGAAGATGATGAATGGACTAAGCCAGAGCCTGCGATGATCGGCGGTAAACAGGTGATGGCTCAGTACAACAATGCGAAAGGAACGTTTCGCGTCGTTGAGGGCGTATCTCCAATTTCTGGCAAGGACGGTGATGGAGATAAGAGCTTCAACCGCGCCAACATTCTGCGAGACGAGTACAACGCGCAGGCGAAGGACTTCGTGTCTGTGGAGGCATCCTACAGCACGATCAAGGCGCTCGGAGAGAAGCCGTCGGCAGCCGGTGATATCGGGCTGCTAACTTCCTATATGCGCATGGTTGACCCTGGCTCAACGGTCCGCGAGGGCGAATTTGCAACAGCCGAGAATGCTGGAGGCGTGCCAGACAGAGTGCGCTCCAGGTACAACAACCTCTTGCGCGGTGAACGCCTGTCCGATGATCAGCGCAAGGACTTCATTAGCCAAGCGGAGAACATGTATCAGGCTCGCAGAAATGAGCACGCCAAACTGCGAACGAGGTACAAGGATCTTGCGACTCGCTCAAACGTGGATCCTCTGGATGTGATCGGGGGCGAGGAAGAGCCGGAAGCGCAACTCAAACCCGTTGAACCAGCGCGTCCGGCCACGCCAGAAGAGGCGATGAAGCTCCCGCCCGGTACGTTATTCTTCACGCCCGACGGGCGGCTCAAGGTGCGCTGATGCCGGATGCGTGGGATCAGTTCAAGGACGCCGAAACGGTCGGAGATGATCCATGGCAGCAGTTTCAGGATGCCGACTCACCGAAGCAGCGTGGCACAGGCGAGGAGCTGGGGAGGCAGGTTGGTCTTTCTGCGCGGTACGCTGTTGAAGGTATTCTCTCGTTGCCCGGCGTGCTCGCGAACGTCCCTGGTTATCTCGCGAACAAAGCACTGGAGTCAGTGGGGAGTGACTACCGATTCCCAGATCAAAACGCGCTCATCTCAGACACGCTGTCGAAGGCTGGATTACCTGAGCCAGAGAGTCGCACCGAGAGGCTCGTAGGTGATGCCTCGCGTGCGGTTGCCGGGGCTGGCAGCGTGCTGGCTGGAGCTCGTGTCGCTTCTCCAGCAATCCGGACTGTACTTCAAACGAGACCTGACTTGCAGGCTGCCGCGGCGGTTACGAGTGGTGCCGCGGCAGGAACCGTGAGGGAGGAGGGCGGCGGCCAAGGAATGCAACTTGCCGCCGGCATAATCGGCGGTGTCGTTGGTGGCGGAGCTCCTTCGGTGGCTGCCGGCACAGCGCGCGGGCTCGGACGTGCGGCTACCACCATAACTGATTCAGGCCGCAGGGCTCTTGCTGGTCGAGCACTGAACATGGCGGCATCCAATTCGGAGCGCGCACTTCAGAATCTCGAAGGTGCAACAGAGATTGTTCCTGGATCGGTCCCAACAACTGGTCAAGCAGCGCAAGATGCAGGGCTCGCGTTCTTCGAGAATCGCATGCGAGCCCTCGGGGATTCAAGGTTCGGCAATCGCCTGTCGTCGCAGAACGCAGCTCGTCAAACTTTGCTCGACACGGTCGCAGACGGGGGCCTGCCGCCTCGCGTGCAGGAGCTCATCGCTACGCGCGAGAAGTTCACTGCCGGGCAGCGCGCTCGAGCCTTTAAGCAAGCGGAAGGGAAGGCCGTCAACACTCAGCGGGTGCTCGACGACATTGACTCTCTGCTCGCAGTTCCCGACAACGCCGGAGAATCTGTGCAACGCGCACTCAAGGCGGTCAGAGCGCAGGTCGAAGGCAAAACGGACGCGCGCGCTCTCTACGCTGTTCGCAAAGAGATCAACCGTATTCTCGAAGGCCGCTACGTCAATGCTGACGAGTCGGTCCTTCAATATGCTGGCGGGCAGCTTGCGTCCGTTAAGCAGTCCATCGACAACGCGATTGCAGAGATCGCCCCGAGCTGGAAGACGTACTTGCAGCGCTACGCCAAGCTCTCTGAGCCGATTAATCGAGCACAGAAGATCGGCGAGATCCGGCAGAACACTTCGCTTGCTGCTCCGGATGTCGAGACGGGACGCGATTTCATCTCTCAGCCGAAGTGGCGAAACGTGGTTGCGCGCAATCGCGAAGAGCTCGCAGAGACGCTGACGCCGGAGCAGATGAAAAAGCTGGACCTGGTGACGGCGGACTTGGACCGAGGCGCTGCTGCGACCAATTCCTCCAGTATCAAGTTGCCTGGCTCAGATACCGCGGCGAACCTCGTGACGTCTGGGCAGATTTCAGTTGCAAACATCATCGGTCGCACGCTGGGCATCGATGCAAGCAACCTACCACCTGCTATTCGCACGGCTACGCGTCCGCTTGCTTGGGTCTACAAGCTCAACGACGAGGCTGTTCGAGAACTGATCGTGGACGCAATGCTTGACCCGAAGCTAGCAGCGCAACTGATGCGCGAAGGAACTCCTGAGAACGTGCAAGCCTTCGCTGCATCGTTGACAGATCACGCTAAGGCGATTGGCGTAGGCGCAGCCTCAGGCTCGCAGGATCTGACTCCATAGCGCATCAACTGCTGACTTCCACCAGAACCCGCCTAGTGCGGGTTTTTTCGTTATAGGGCTCGACTAAATGGCTTTCCCGGTCATCAACCCGATCTTGCAGTTCTTCGACAACTCGGGCCAAGTGCTGAGTGGTGGGCTTCTGTACACCTATTCACCGGGCACGACCACGCCGAAGACGACATACACGGACGAGAACCTTTCGGTTCCCAACTCGAATCCGATCGTTCTGGACTCCGCAGGTCGCTGCACGATCTTTCTAACTGATGCCGAGGAGTATAAGTTCGTTCTCCAGACATCTGCCGGTGTCACGCTGAGAACGGTTGACGAGGTCAAGAGTCCCGCCAGCATCACTCAAGCGGTCGTCGGCGCGGCGCTCTACCCTCGCACGGCGGAGGAGATTGCCGCAGGGATAACGCCCACCAACTACTACTATCAGACGGGGCATGTGTATCGATACGGGACGAACTCCACGCCCGGAACGACCGACATGTCGACGCCTTTGCAGCGTGCGATCGACAGCATTCCTGCCGGTGGGACGGTTTACCTTCCCGCTGCACTGCTGAGCATCGGGTCGACCAATATCACGATTACGAAGTCGCTCACGATTCAGGGTGAGGGCGGGCGCGAGAACTTCGACAATTCCTGGGACAACGGCGGCGGCTCGCGCATCCATTACAAGGGGCTGACTGGCGACGCTATCTCCATCTCTCCACCGAACTCGACGAACAGCCGAATCAAGGTGATCCTGCGAAACTTCGTTCTACGTGGCGCCCGTGTGTCTCCAGGCTCCGCGACGTCTGGACGTGGGATTGTCATCGATGGCAGGCAGCTCGGCGGGACCGCTATTCACCTGCACCGCGAAAACGTCTACGTCGCCGAGGCCAAGGACGAGGGATGGTATATCACCGGTGCCGTGTATGGCGGATCGGCTCTCAATTGGGGCGCCTACGACTGCGGCAAGAACGGAATCCGAGATCTGACGGCCGGCAGTGATCCCATCGGCGAAGAGGTGTGGGTACAGACCCGCATCTTCGACAACGGCGCTGACGGAACCGGTGATGAGAAAGCAGGGTTGCGCAGGAATCCAGGCGCTACGAGCAACGTCATGCACGGCCTTTCTTGCTCAAACAACTCTGGACCTGGCGCCATCCTTCAGGGCGGCAACTTTCAAGGCTCAGGCTGGCAGTTCGAGAGCAACGCTGGAACTAGTCAACTGTACCTCGGCTCTGCCGGTGGTGGCGCTGGGCTCACCAGCCTAGCCGTTACAGGGATTGCATTCTCCCCCGGAAGTTCATACACGGGAGATCTCATCAACATCACGAGCGATGCCAGTAACGTAAAGATCATCGGCGTCTACTTCGGCGATACGCTCGGCGGCGGTGGGAACGATGTGCGTTGTGCCGGCAGTAGCTGTTCCATCGCTGGCATCACCGGAACGCACACGTTCACCCACACCACGACGGCGACAGATGCATTCTACGAGGGCGTGACCCCGCATTCATTCACGCCATCGCTGAGGTTCGGCGGGGCGACGACCGGCATCACGTACACGACGCAGGTCGGCCGCTATCTCAAAGTCGGCAATGCGATCGACTTCACGATCTATATCGTTCTGAGCGCGAAAGGTTCAGCGACTGGAGCCGCGGTCATCGAGGGCTTGCCGATCGCGTCGGCCAATATCACCAACCTGATTCATTCCGTCTCGGTCACCGGTGACACGCTTGTTAACACCGTAGACGTATTGGCCGGCAGAGTGCTGCCGAACAGCACAGGTATCTTGTTGTATCGATACTTCGATGGATCGTTAACGGCGCTGGCGGATACTGACTTTAACAACACTTCGTCGCTGTCAATCTCCGGCCGAATCTTTGTTTGAGATCACGATGTTCGCGCAGCATGGCAGTACGTGTTGCAGCACGCGGGCCTTGCGCAGCACTCGGTAGTACGCGCCGGCTGCGAACGATCGCCGGATGATGGAAGGATCGTAGTCCACGCGCACAGCCAGTTGAGCGGTGCGCGCTTGTTGTCTCAGCCGAGAAGGCACGAGCAAGTCCTCAGGTACATGGGGTCGCTTGGCGTTGACTCGCTTAAGTGCGATCGGATACAGCCAGCGCTCGCACGTAGGCTCATAGAAGTAGATGCAGACGCCTTCGGACTTGAGAATGCGCGCGAGCTCAATAAGCGTGCGCTGCTGGTTGCTGAAATGGTGCGCTGACGCAAAGCAGAACGCCATGTCGATGGAATGGTCCGGCTCTCTCGTTGCATAGCTGTTGCAGGCGTACACCTCATCCGGCGATGCGCCGAAAATCGGCTGCCAACGGTGCACTGACTCAAGCGCGTACTGCGATATGTCGGTCGCGATGACGTGTGAGTTCGGGAAGTTGCGCTTCACCAGGCATGAAGCCCAACCGTGCCCGGCTCCGAGCTCGAGTATTCGACCGTTCTTCGGGAAGTAGTTTCGGTACCTGCCGAGCAGATCAAGGAAGACCTCGGCGTCCTTCACCTTGTTGATGATTGCATCGAGTGATGTTGCGCCTGGACTTTGGTGCTCTGACGTGCGCCAGAACTCGATCTCGATTCGCTCCCGCTCTTGTTCTGGAAAAATCATGCGCCTAAACCTAGCACACGCAGCCCTGCTGCTGCTATTGGCCGGGTGTGTCCGTCCGTGGGACATCCAGCCAGAGATCAAGCCACAAAAGCTCATCGCCTTCTGTGAAGGAACCGCCAGTCGCATCAAGACGCGCTGCGATCGCGTGACCTATCAGACGGACGACCAAGTGCGCCAGGTGATCCGCGAACTCGAGAGGGCCGGGCTGTGATCGAGCGCGATATCGGGCGGCATGACGAGGCGATTGAGACTCTGAAAAACGAGGTCAGCGCCTTGCGCACTGATATCGCAGAGATCAAGTCCATTCTGGCTAGCGCGAGGGGAGGCTGGAGAACGCTCTTGGCAGTTGGCGGGATCGCTGGCGCAGTCGGCGCAGCGATCTTTAAGTTCATCGGAACTGTGAAGGGCGGCGGGTTGTGAGCGACTACGGTTTGGACGTTGCCCAGCTTCGGCTGAACGTCATCCGGCCGGTTCTTGTTCGGTTAGACCTTCACACCCCTGCCGCCGAAAACCTCGTCCTCGGGACCGCTCTGCATGAGAGCCATGCGCGGTATATCAGGCAGATCAAGGGCCCGGCGATGGGGATCTACCAGATGGAGCCTGGCACCCATTACGACCTGCACCACAACTTTCTGCGGTTCAACACGCCGTTGAAGATCCGCGTCAACCAGTACGCAGGCTTCTTCAGTGGCGACATGCCCGATCCGGCCGAGCTCATCGGGAACCTGTACTACGCGACGGCGATGTGTCGCATCCACTACCGCAGGCTTAAGGCTCCGCTGCCCACGAACGAGCCGTATGCGCTCGCTCAGTACTGGAAGGACTTCTACAACACGAGACTCGGCAAGGGAACCGTCGAGCAGGCTTTGCCACACTTCACGAGGGCTTTCGCGAATGAGTAATTCTGTTGCCATTTGTTTGCTTCTGGTCTCGCTTCTACTCGGCTGCAAGACGCTGGAGAAGCATCCCGCGACCTCCAGCATCGTCATTCAGGCGGTCACGCTCAAGGTCATCGAGGAAAGCGACGACCGGGCGGCTCAGGCCCGCAAGATCATCGCTGCCGCGGAGGACGCCCGAGCATTGCTCGACTTCGAGGGCGTCAGTGTCGAGTCGTTGGTCGCTAGGGTGAGGGAGCGCATCGCTGCGTCTGACGCCGAGCTCTCCGAGAAAGTCGCCCTGAACGGCCTACTGACGGCGCTAGAGGCCGAAGTGCGCGGTCGCATCGATGCGGGAACGCTCGACCCGGCCGAGAAGCAGACGATCAATCGCGTCCTTTCGCTCGTCATCACTGCCGCACAGGCGTACGCCGGCTAATGTTCCTGACTCCGCTCGATCTCCGGGCAGACAAGCCTGGTCATTGGGTATTGCTTCGAGAGTTGATCTGGGACGACGGCGTGCGCATCGTAGTTCCGGCTGGGTTCGTCACCGACCTAGCGAGCATCCCGAGAGCCTTTCGCTGGCTGCTCCAGCAGAACGGGGCTTCTCGTAAGGCAGCCGTTCTTCACGACTTCCTGTATCGAACGCATCGCATGACCCGGAAGGATTCTGATGCCATGTTCAAGAAGGCTCTCGCGGCGGAAGGTGTGAATCCCGTAGGTGGCTGGCTCTACTGGGCCGGCGTTCGAGTTGGCGGCTGGATGGCGTTCTGATGAAGAGGGTGCCGAAGCAGTTCTCATTGCTCGGCCACACCATCACCGTCCGGATTGTGCCGAAACGAGACTGGGATGCGCTGCTTGATGAATGCGAGGACATGGAGGAGGGGGATCTGGGCTACTGGATCCCCGCCGATAACCTGATCGTCCTCTTGCGCCAGCCGAAGTCGCAGCTTCTGCACACGTTCTATCACGAGCTGATGCACGCAGTTCTGTACTACATGAACAGTGACATGTGGACGGACGAGATCTTTGTCGACAACGCAGCGGGCCTCTTCGCGCAGGCGATGGACACGGCCGAATGACGCGGCACCTGGTCATACCAGACACGCAGATCAGACCGGGAGTCGATACAAAACACATTGATTGGGCAGCGCAGGCGATTGTCGAGTACCTGCCGGAGGTCATCGTGATCCTCGGCGACTGGTGGGACTTCCACAGTCTCAACGGGCACGAGGAGAAGGGATCAGCTGAGATGGAGAACAGCCGCTACAAGGATGACCTAGACGTCGGCAACGAGGCTTTCAGGCGGCTTTGTGCTCCGATGAATGCGGAGATCCTGCGCCGACGCACGTCGCATAAGAAGCGCTGGGAGCCTCGCAAGGTCTTCGTCGACGGCAACCACGAGTACCGCGCAGATCGCGTCGCCAAGAACGACCCGAAGTGGCAAGGCATCATCGGCAGCCACAACTGCGAGACGCTGGACTTCGAGCGGCATCCGTTCTTGGAGGTCGTGGTGATCGACGGGATTCGCTACTCGCACTACTTCTCCAACGTCAACTCATCCAAGCCGATCGGTGGCTCGATCGACAACAGGCTCAACCGCATCGGCGAATCGTTTATCCAGGGGCATGAGCAGGGCTTCCTGTACGGCAACCGAACGTTCCCGACCGGTCGTGTGAAGCATGGCCTGGTGGCGGGCTCCTTCTACACGCATGACGAAGGCTATAAAGGCCGCCAGGGAAATGGGCACTGGCGAGGAATCATCGTGCTGAACGAAGTCAACGATGGAGCCTATGACGTCATGCCGCTATCAATGTCGTACCTCGCAAGGAAGTTCGGTTAATGGACATCGACGCCCTCAAGCTCTATTACGAGTGGGCTCGACAGCTACCTACGGACGGCCAGAAAGCCGACGCTGCGCTAGAGCTTTGTCACCAGCTCATCCTCGAGCTTGCAAACCACGTATACGACTACCATCGGACTCCGCCCGAATCTTAGACTCGCTTCAGTCCTCCGGCCATCGCCACAGTTCGCAGCAGCATCTTGAATGCTGCCTGTTCTGGCAGAGCTTCCAATCCGTGGCGCCAGGATTCTCTAAACTGGCGTCGGTCCGCATGGACGCGTGCGAGAGCTACCAGAGTCTCCGCCGAAAGCTTGTCGAGCTCGCGCTGGTGGACCGGCCTAGTTTCTGACGCTCTCAGCATGCGCTGAGCAATCAGCCAATGCGTGAGCATCCTGAGCATGTCACCGCTGATGTTCGAGCCGTGAACTCGCCGTTTCGCGCCCACCAGGTTCAAGAAGCCAACATCCCAACGCTTGCTCACCAAGTATGCGAAGTGCACATCCTCGCCAATCGTGACCTCGGTCGTGAAGCCGGGAACGCGGGTTAGGACCTCACGGCGGATCATCATCGAGCTCGGCAGGGCGAAGTTCTCGCGCAGCAGCAAGAGGGATGCGGCGGCCCCGTCCATACTGAATGACGGTTCATGGCGCAGGCTCAGTGTTGGGCAGGTCTGCCAATGGCTTCTATCTTCACCCTCAGCGCTGAAGTTGACGAAGTTCGTGACGACCAGTCCGACCTCAGGATGCTCGTCCAGGAACTGCGCCTGTAGCCGCAGTCGTTGCGGATGACTGATGTCATCGGCGTCTAGGAAGGCAATGTACGGTTGGGTGCAAAGCCGCAAGCCCACATTGCGAGTGCCGCCGGGAGTTCCTTGATTCGGCTGGCGGACGTAGCGCACCGGCCATTTGGAAACACGGTCTGCGGTGTCATCCGTTGAGCCGTCGTCTACAACGATAATCTCGCTCGCCTGATCGATGACGCTCGCCAAAGCTTCATCTATGAAGCGCCCGTGCTGGTATGCGGGTATGACCACGCTGGTGGACATCGTCCATCCTCTTATTGTTCATTCCTTTCTTCGTCTGGCCGTATTTTACTCCGGCCCGCGCCTCACTGTGTGCGCGAGTTCACTTATCATCTGGATGTTGACAGCTCTACGCATCCTGCCCACAGCGCTTGCAGATCCGGATCAGCTTATCGTCCAAGTCGTACGCCTCGACCGGATCGTGAAATCCCAGGGCGCAGCGAATGCGCCAGTAGATCCGTTCTAACTTGTACTCGATCCAGCTCACTTCCAGTGCTTCATCATGTCCATAGCACAGGTCGAGTCCTTCCATAACGTGACGGCATAGACCTTCCTGTTCTTTTCCTTTCTCTGGTCGCAGCTTGTGCAGCGCAGGCGTGGTAACAGATCGCGCACGAGGAAGTCTGGGCCTAATTGCTGCAACATCTCCTCCAAGTTGATCCGTCGAGTCAGCATGCATGGCTTGCAGCTCGCGCCGTAGTAGATCAGGTCAACGGCTTCGGCGAGCGTCAGGTCATCGGCTGACTTCATACTCGAGCGCGTATAGCGGAGGTTTATACGCTAGGGCGTATGAGCGTCTGTCTTCTGAGGCAGCCGCTGCGAACACTTTGGGCAACGGTCACGGGTGCTTCCCCTTGTCAGTGGACCGGTCCACCCGAGTTTCCGAGCCTCCTGGCGCAGAGTGTCTTCTGCGTCCCATAGAGCGCCTGCGGATTGATCTGCTCGCCGCCGAGCGTCGCTCCGCAGCTATCGCAAAGCAGGCCGATGCCAGTCGGAAAGCCTTCGATTCCGCCGACGGTCGCTGTTTTCACTTGCCCGCTCCTGTCTGGTCGTAGACTCGTTCCAGGAATGCGTTGATCGCGAACACGTCTCCCTCCACGCTGAACCAGGCTAGGCCAGCGGAGGCCGCGAAGAAACGCAGGCCCAGGTCGTCCGCTATCGAGCGTAGGTCGTCTGGGGATTCGCCAGTCAACCAGCCTCTGAGCTCAGCCATCGCTCGCTCCTGTGTTGGATACTTCGTCCTTGAACAGAGGCAGGTCGAGAAACTCGGCGATTTTGGCCTCCATCTCGATCGCCGCTTCCCGTCGCGGGTCAAGATCCGGCAGCCGCCGCAACAGTATGAAGTCGCGGCTGATCTGCTCCAGCAGGAAATGAGCGTCGAAGAGCATGCGCTCGGTAGGCGTCATGTCTGGTCTCTTCCCGTGCTCGATCATTCCGGCGCTCCTGTGTTGGCGGATGCTCGCTTGACGCGGTCGACGACATGTCGCATGTGGACAATGCCACACGTCCGAAGCTCTGCATCTATGCATTGACGCACCAGAAGCACGTCGCCACGCGCAAGGGCAATGAGGAGTCCGTACGCACGCTCAATCAAGGGATCGCGTAGGTTCATGGGTTGCCTGTACTGCTGCCGCCCCCGTCGGACAAGTGACCGAGAAACGACGTTTGTATGCCGTTCTTCAGCGCCCAATCATTCATTCCGGCAAGACGGCCCATCTGTCGAGCTAGCAGAATCATGGCTTCCTCCTTCGAGGGACTTGACTTGAGGTTGAGTTCCCGCTGCTCCTCGAAGAACGGAGGCCCGGCCACGGCGAGCCGATATGCGGCATCCCATGCTTCCTGCGTTTCAGATGTCGGCATCTTTTTGTACACAGCTCACTCCTGATCAGTCTTTCACCCAGCCATTTGGAGGCCCATCGACCCAGCATTCCCGCGATCGACTCCAGTGCGACACGATGTCCATGTCGTCTGTTCGCGCTATGTGACACCACGCAGCTCCGCCATCGGCGCTGCACTGAGCCTCGTGCAGCGTGTCGAATACTCCAGAGCAGTCCATGGCCCCTCCATGAGTCTCGTGCTCCCAAGCCTCAAATAGGGCGTACTTCGTCACTGCGTCTCCGAATGGCAGGCTGGCAAGTAATTGGAAAGAAGCATGGCACAAGTACCTGATCTGTATAATAGGCGTCAGTCGTCATTAGCCGACTTAAGCCACTGAATTCCTTGAAGTAGAAGATCCTTGACATGGTAGGGGTCACAGGTTCGATCCCTGTCGCGCCCACCAACAACTTCAAGCACTTGCGTTTCACGTGGAACCGAGGCTGGAAAGTAATTGGAAAGCCAGCTCGGGTTGATTTCCCTCAGCAGACGCTCCACAGCCTCGGCAGCCGCACGCATGTACTCGGGCCTGTAGTGGGCGTAGCGCTCGGTCTCGCCGCCTATCGCGTGTCCCAACATGCCTTTGATGTCCCACTCGTGGACGCCTTCCTTTCGTAGCCAGATCGACACCGCTTTGCGAATGCCGTAGGCCGTACCTGCAACGCCTGCGCGCTTGGCGATTCGCATGAACGTCATCTTGTGGCCGCTGAGCTGCCGGCCGTTCCACTGGATCACAGGGCCAATTGAGCGGCGTTCGTTGAGATAGGCGAGGGCAGGCGCACACAGCGGGGCCTTTGCCCGGCGCTTCTTCGTGAGCTTGCGCCCTGGAACCGCGTAGTCGACGACGCCAGTCTCAGCGTTCACGCGATCCCAGGTCAGATCAAGTGTCGCACCCGGTCGCGGCCCCGTTGTGAGGGTGAGCAGGAAGAAACGACGCTCATGTTCATGTAGGCACGCCTCTGCGAGGCGCTTGAGCTCGTCGATCGTGAACGGACGAACGCCTTCGCCATCCTGTGCCTGAACCTTCAAAAGCGCCGGCACTGACGGGAGCTCGCCGCCGTCCACTGCCCATTGGATAGCGGCTCGAACGACACCCCAGTAGCGCCTGCGGGTGCTGTCCTTCGTCGCGAGCTTCAGAGCGAATTCCTTCTGCTTGCCGATCGGCCAGTCATAGACCCGAGTCGTCGGCTCGTGTTTGGCGACCAAGCCCATCACTCGACGCACCGTGTCGGCCGCGAACGTGTCCTTGGCGTAGTGCTCCCAGTAACGCAGCAGCACCCAAATGGCGGTCGCGTCATTGATCAGCTTCCGCTGCGGGAGCCGGAGGATGTGTTCCGCGAGCTTCTTTTCCGCGGCTGCGCGATCTCGAGTGCCAGTGCTACGTTTGCTGCACTGTCCGGCTGCGTCGTCGTATTCCCAGATGTACCAGATGCCATTTTCTTTTCGCTGCTTGAGGTAGCAGTGCATTCCCGTCTCCGCAGGTACTCGAGCACGTGGTTATCGGTGAACCGGATATTGCTGGCCACGAGGGTATAGCTCAAGCGGTTTCGACGTCGCTCACGAGCAACCGTTTCCGTGCTGACGCCGAGATACTTGGCGAGCTCGTCTTCGGTCCACAACCGCGGCAATGACTCAACAGTGCCCATGAGATCAGGTCTCGCTCTCCGGTGCTCGCTTAAACATCCACGAAGCCGTTTCGAACGTCGGGACGAGCTCCTCATTGGAGTACGGTTCGAGCACGACCGACGTTTCGCTCACCTCCGGCCCTTCGAGGAACATAACGATCGCATCGCGACTGAACCGGATGCTGTGGATCTGTCGATGGGTCATCGAGTAGGTGTCGCCCTCGGAATACTTAGTGGCGCTTTCGACCCAAGGCTCAGCGATTCCGCCGCGTGCGATGTCGTATCCGCCGAGTCCGCCATCCTTCGGGCGAATCGTTCCGGTCATGTAAAGGTTGGAGTTGGGGTAGCCGTAGTACGTGGCACGGGTGAACAGGATGTTTTCCACCGAGCCTGCCAGCACCAAGCACGTAAAGTCGAACCGATGACTGTGCGGCGTAATCCATTCACGCGTATCACGATCCGACAGGAAGAGGCGCACCTTGCCGTGCCCATTGCCTCCAATCAGGCAGCTCGTAAGCCCTGGAGTTGCGTAGTGACGTACGCGACTGTGCAGCATCGGCTTCAGCGCTTTGAGCAGTGCTTCGGTGTTCATAGAGCAGCGTCCCCGTTCACAGGGCGTCTTCGGCACGCAGCCGTAGCCCGCTTGTCACGAAACGCTCGAAATTGAACTCGCCCGAGACGAATTCGGAAGTCCAGCTTGTGGACGAGGCCGCAGTCGCAGCAGCGCATCTTGTAGCCGCGTCGAATCGGCTGAACCCACTCGCCGGCTTCAGGAGTTTCGTATCGCATGCAAGCGCACTCTTCGAGCCTTCACAGCCGCGTAAATATCGCGGGCCAGCAGTTCGTCAGCCTCGGATCGCCAGCGAGCCTCGCGCTCGCTACAGCACAGATAGAACATCAAGTCGCGCATAGTGGGCATGGATACGCATCTGCTCCCGCAGGACCGTGCACTGTGCGCTTGCCGTGACAGACAGTGCACGGAGCAACTTCCTTTCCCGGAGTGTTCTTCGGCGGAAGCCCGTGCGCGAGCCGCACGCTATCCGGCCATGCGTCGACCTCTCGACGCGCGCGCTCGATACTCTCTGCGAGCTCGCCGATCGGCTTGATGCCGCCGGACGTTTCCTGAGCGGGCATCTCGATCAGACTTGCCGGCACAATCGAAACAGTTTCGTATTTCGGCTCGACCAGCATGTAGGCACGCTCACCGCCATTGCACAGCACGGCACCAACCTTGTGGCGCAATCCCAGGTAGGTGACGTACGCGCCCGGAGGAATGATGTTCATGTGCTACCTCCGGACTTCGTTACGGCTGTGCACTCGGGGCAGCATGCGTGGTATCCGTGCTCGCACGGCTCATGACCTGCCTTGCACGATCCGCAATCTGGATGCCAGAAGAGACGCGATCTCGGCGGTAGAGATGTGCCCACTTGTTCGGAAGTGGGCTGGTTTTTACCCGCTGCCGAGAGTCTGCGCAGCAGCTCGGAAACTTGACCCAAGTACGTCACGCTCCCGCGATCGCCGCGCGCATGGCAGGCAAGCTCGACAGTGCGCAGGTACAAGAGCGCGTTCTCGATCTCGCGACTAGTTGCCGGTTCGTCCGCTGTGCCTTCCAGTGCAGTGCGTGCCATCTTTGCGATCTCCGCCGGCGAAAGTGCGCACGCGGGGTATTCACATTCCTCCGCGATATCCCGCAGCGCCTCGACAGCTCGCCGATGGTTGACGGAGGCGGCATCGACGATACGAAGAAGCCGCGCGAAGTAGTCCGCGTCCTCGAGCCACTCTTCACGGTCAGCGCCAGTTTTCTGCTCGGCAATAGCCTGGCAGTTCTCCAGCCGCTCCAGCACCCATTCGAGCAATGGGAGCCGCTCCTTCGATGGACGTTGTTCGCTCATTTCACGAGACTCCATCCGGTGGCGTGTTTGTGCATCCGCCGTACTGACACCCAGCTTTTCGTTGGGCCATCCAACCGCACTTTCCCGTTGAGCGCATCCACCGCTATCACACGGCGCGTGCGACCAAGCATCCGGACATCGAGATCGCGCCACAGTTGGCCGACCTCTACCCGAATGCCTTCCTTTGTGACTAGCGTCTCTGCGGTCATGATCTCTTCTCCCAAAGCACCGTCACGAAGTGCGTGAGCAGCCCGAGACGGTCACGCCATCGGTCTTTCTCTTCCGCGTCTGCCATCTCGATCGGCTTGCCGTACTCGGCGACCATGTAGTCACGCGCGGCATCGACCAATTGAGCTCGCGTCCACGACTGCATTACTTCACTCATGAGAAGCTCTGTGACGCTCACCGACTCACGACGCGAAGCCGCGGCTTCGCTCGCACCGGTCGCTTACGCTTTTTCGTCGTGTTGCGCTTGACCGCGCGCAGGATGCTCGGAATTTCAACGAAGTTGGAGCAGTGGAGCAGGCTGTTCAGCTTCTTGAGCTCGTCGCGGATCACGCAGAGCACAGCGAGCTGCAACGTCGCGTGGTCGGCGTGGCTGCCGTCGTCATTTATGTGGAGCTGTAGATCCCATTCACCAGGGACGCGGTAGTTCACTTTCTTGCTCATGATTCACTCCCGGACGTTTGAACAGATAGGCAGTACATGGCGAGCTCAGGACGGTCAGGCCATCGATGTGTGATCAAGCCGCGGCGGAGCAGGTCCTGCACTTCGGTCGCAGACAGCGTCGGACTCTGACCATTGCTGTACGTCACCATGAATTGCCCAGAGCCTCGGCGGCTATCCCCCCGGATGCGCCGTCTCATAGATATGGCGCTTCGGATTCTCCCGGAGCATTTCGATGGCGCGTTGCTGTGTGTGATTCACCGCTGCACCTCGTCTACCCGATCAGTGCGCTGCTCATTGCCCGGCTCGCAGGCAACAGGCTCCTTCGGCGTGTCTGGAGCTGGAGGCACAAACGCATGGCCCCATGGTTCGCCTTTCCGAGGGCCGTCGATGACGGGCAAATGGATGCCCGCGTTTTCAGGCCAGCCGCATACCTTGCATCGCTCCCAGATCATTACTCGCTCCTTGCTACCTGATCAGATAGCTCACCGTGTTCGCAGTCGTAGTGCCAGGTGTCATGACTCACCGGAATCATTGGCACGCCGCAGTCAGCACAGACCGGCGTAGGAGCTGGTGATTCTGAGCGGCGTCGCTGCGATCGAACCCAGATCCGCAGCAGCTCTTCGAGGTCGCTCAGCTCGTGCTGTCGCAGAGGCGACGGATAGGTGATCGTGATCGGCACCGCTACATCGTCCGTGCTGAATACGACACGTTCAACGTGACGAACCTTATCCATTGCGCTCACCTGTCACGGTCTCAACGACTCGCTTCGTAGCAGTTGTTCGCCCAGATCAGCAGGACGACGCCAACAGCCACCATCGTTCCCGCCGCACGGATGAGCAAGTACCCGCCGATACCGGCCAGGACGTAGCTCACCACTCGCATTCCAGTCTCGACTTTGAATGTCATGTGTCACCAGCCGTTGCGCTGTCCGAAGTCACTTTGATCGCGCGCGCGATGAGCTGCGCCGCGTATGTGCAGACGGCGTTGCCGAGCTGCTTACGTCGGTCCACCCAGGAGGGAAGCCCATCATCCGCTCCCAGTCTTCTGGGTGCAGAATCCCAAGACTCTGCAAACTCTTTCGCCACCTCCCGACCCGGCCCGCACCACCACCGCGACAGCTTCCGTAGCTGCTCGCTGTCGGCGTGGGCAACAACGAAGACACGTCGTCGGAGATGCTTTGCGCCAACTTCAAAGGCGGACAGTTGAAGAGGCACGCTGGCATACCCAGCCACGAATAGGCGGCTCCGCAGCTCGGGCACCCATCGTTTCCACGTGTGCGCGACGTTCTCGACAACCAGCCAATCAGGTCGAACAGCAGCGAGCTCCTCGAGCCGGAGAGGCCGGTCCTCTTGCCAGCTACCGACAAGTCCTGACACGGGAAGCCCGCAGAGATCACGAGCGTCCCGGTACGCAGGTACTCGAGGCCTGTGCTTGCCGAGCACGGCTCTGCATCCGTCGTCGATCTCGACGTATGCAACAGGCTCGAATCCTTCTCGCTCGAATCCAACTGAAAACCCTCCGATGCCGGCAAAGAACTCGATGAGCTTCACTGCGCCAACGCCCAAGCCACGATCGCCACAGCCCAGCTAACGGCCGCAATCCACCAGAAAATCACGGTGAGTCGTTTGATCATGTGCGCTCTGATCCACTGTCAGGCCTTCCCGTTTCCGGGTACAGAGAAGCCGCTCGATCTTCGTCACAGCACACTGGCGCTGTCGCATACCACTGTTCGTTGCCAGTTGGGCCTACGGCATGCGCCGGCAGGCAACCTCTCGTGACAAGGAAGCCATGCCGACATAGTCCGTGCTCGAGCGCGCTGCATGGATGCACGTGTAAGCCGAGCCCACAGCTCATTGCGCACTCCCTGTTCCATTGAACTCGCTTCCCCGAAGAAGCTTCACGTGCTCGGCCCATGACGCGGCATGCTCAGTCGGCACCAGCGTTTCGTCAGGAAGCCAGTAACGCAGCGCCTTCTCCAGCTCGGCAATGCGGTCGCGCAGGTCGCACACCGTGTCTTCGCTGTAGCAGCTTCTGTGGTCGTCATGCATTGCGACTACCCTCGGCTTTATTCGCTGCTCGTTCCTCATCGATCGCGGCTTTCACGCGCGATAGCGCATACTCCATGTCGATCAAGTCTTCGTAACTGAGAAGCTCGATGCTGCTGTTTACGGCCTCGTTGTAGTGATAGGTGACATTGCACAATGTGCCGTACCGTGCCACCTCAACGTTTCCTACTCTCTTCTTCATGTGTACTTCTCAGGATTGGGTCAGAGTGGCGAGGCGCAGAGGTTTCTAGCCTCTTTCGCAAGCGGGCTCAGTCCAGCGACCGCTGCTACTTCGTTTCCGGGGATCTGCCTTGACGTGCGCCTCATGTTCGTTACTCGTGCGGACTCTTCCGCTGGTACTTCTTCTCGATCTCCATCGCCTTCGCAAGCCACTCCTTGCACTTCTCGGAAGCCTCTCGCGCCTTGTCGTATTTGCCGGCATCCAGGTACGCGACGGATTTCTCTGCCCACTTCCTGGCCTTCTCGGAGTAGCGAATGTGATCGGCGAAGTGCTTGAGAATGTCGGTCATGACTCGTACGCGATATCGCTCAGATACTCACGACTAGAGAACAATCCCGCTTTTCCCCGTGACTCTCCTCAGTCTTCAGATCTGGGTACTCAGCGATCCCCGCATGCATTGCACTCTCTCGAGCGTCACGGACCAGGTTGAGAGCGTGGCTCAGAGCCTGGGTTTTGACTTTGATAACGCCACGGGGCATGACTTCCGCAGCGCGTGTCTTTGCTGAACGGCGGGCAACACGTGGCCCCACGCCTAACGCGGTTCGGACGCCGGCAATCGCCGGAAGGAAACTCAGCGCAAAGGTTCTACTTCCCGCTCGTTGCGGTCGTAAACCCTGCGCGTCATAGCCATGGACGTGTGACCGAGGCGCTCGTACGCGGCTTCGATCGTTGCTGAATCCGAGGCAGACTTCGCTCGGATGTCGTGGAACGTAAAGCGCTCGTGACCTTTCGATATCCAGCTGCGCATGTAGCGTTGCCAGATGGCCCGGAAGCCTTCTGAGGTGTAGCCGAAGCCGTTGCGCTTTCGGATCACGTGCGGGCCGGGAGTCTCGAGTTCTCTGCAAGCGTCCAGCACCGCGGCAACGGCAGGGGTGATGCGCACGCCGAGGCGCTTCCCAGTCTTGGATTGGCGGAAGCGGATCCTTCCCGCTTCTCTGTCGACCTTCTCCCAGGTCAACCGCAGGATATCTCCCTGCCTTTGCCCAGTGAGCAGCGCCAGCTCCATCGCGAGCTGAAGTCGCATCGGTACGGTCGCCTTGAACGCTTGATACTCCTCGTCCGTGACGTAGCGCTCGCGCGGCTTCGACGGATGCCTGTGAACGTCCCGGCAGGGGTTCTGCTCCATCATGTACCAGGGCGACACGGCAAGACTGAAGGCGCAAGAAAGGACCGCCATTTGGCGATTGCGCTGAATCTTTCCGCGGCCGACCACGGCCATGAAGTCCCGGAAGTCCCGAGGCTTCAGCTCGTTCGCGATGCGATTCCCGAACCACTTCCGCAGTGTGCGGACGTGATACGCATAGTCCTTCTGAGTGCGCTCCGCTAGCGTCGGAACGTACTCGGCCATGAACTTGTCGAGGATCTCGTTGACTGTGTGCGAATGCTGTTCCATGGCTGAAATATGCCTCAGAAGCAGTATCGTCTAACAGTACCGCAGGGTACCGGAGAGCATCTGTCGTCGAACCATTCATGCCTGCTCACCCAACCGCGCCGCTACGACACCTTTGAGAGTTTCGGCATTCAACAGCGCGATCTGCCGAAGCTGATCGTTCTCGGTGCGCAGCCGCTCAATCTGCTGTAGCAGGTCGTAGATGATCTGCGGGTCGACTACCGGATCTTTGGTCAGGTCGCTCATAGGCGCACCCTGACCCTAAACCCGAGGGATCCGGGCTGTAGTTCAATCTGGGTCGGGGAAAGGCGGTATTTGTCTGCGAACTCGCGAAACATATTATCTACCTGCGATTCCAGGGCTTCGAGATCGCTGTAGAACTCGCGCAAGGTCGAAGCTCTCTGATCAGAGGTTACGTCGCTCACAACGCCTCCAGCTTCTGTAGCGCCCGTGACGCCTCAAAATAGCTGCCGTACCTATCATCGAGTTCCGGCATAACATCCTTAAGCATCACTGCGCAGTCGATGAGGGCGAGCAGAGTGAAGGGGCTAACGTGGGCAACTCTCCCGTGCTGAATGCCGGATTCGGCCATCTCACGCAGGTATGCCAGCGTTTCCGAGGTCACTTGCTCGCTCACAATCCCTTCTCCTCGTTGCCGAGGAAATCGCGAGGCGGGTACGCGATCGCTCGTAACCTAGCGATCTCGCGCCGCTGCGCCTCGATCTTCTTGCAAAGCGCTTTCATCAAGGCGTCCGTGCTGGCGCCCTCATCTTCGACCTCGGCGATCCGCAACACTTCTGTGTGCGGCAACTGGAGCTCGTGGATCCGGCGCTGCAAATCTTCGACTTGAGGAATCCAGCGCTCCAGTATCGTCGCAGTGATCGGCTCACCTTTCATCCAATCGCCGCCCACCATCTTGGCTCTGGCATGGAGATACTTGCGTCGCATGTCAGCGAGCAACGAATCAGAAGATCGCTGCTCGCTCATGCTGCGCGCTCCAGCTCTTCAATCATGCGATTCGTCTCTTCCAACAGATCGCGCTGCGAGCCGTAGATCTTGTTGAACAGCTTGTGATGGTGTCTAAGCGACGGACCGACTCGATAAAGCATCTCATCGACAGTCATGCCTTCCTGCGGCACTCCACGGTGATGCCACGGGCACAGCGGGAGTGTCGCCTCGTCACCTCCTGACAGCTCCCGCGTGCCCTTATCAACTAGGTGATGGATATCAACCGGCACGCCGGGGAATCCCTCCTTTATGCAGCAGAGGCAGCCAATGTCGTGCAGACGCATGAATCGCCGGTTCATTGACCTTGCCTCCGGTTCGCGTTCACGCTTCTCCAAAGGTCCGTAATGCGCTCCTCGGTCCTACGGCGATTCGCCATCTGCTCGTGCTTGAGGAGCGCTGCAAAGTACTTATTGCGAGCCTCAACCGTGTTCTCGTGCGTCTCAGAGAACGCCTTGCGAAACTCGACGCTGCCGTCCACCCTCTGGTATATCGCAGCCTTGACGGCCTTGATCTCATCTTCCAGGCGCAGGGCCTCGACCTTCAGCTCCGCCGCTGATCTATCCGTCTCGGCCAAGTAGCGCATTGCGTTCTCGCAGCGCTCGTCAGAGATTGCTTCCAGGGTCATGCGGCTCTCTTACTCAGCTTCTTGTCGATGTCGTACGCGCGGCGGAACAGCAGAAACTGCTCCTTGGCCTCTTCGAGCTCGCCGAAAAAGTGATGCGCGAAATCTGCTGACTCCTTCGCGACCCTCAGCAGATGGAAGCCTTGCGGGGTCCATTCAGGAGCGCACTCCTCCAAGAGCAAGGCGTAAGCGGCGAGCTGTATCAGGTAGTCCTGGTAGACGGCATTACTCGTCTTCCAGTCCAGTAGAACAATTCGGCCGCGACCGTCTCGGCCAATGGCATCGACAGTCCCGCCGAACTGATGACGCTCCGATACGTAGGCGCGCTCAGTCGCGACAATCTCGATACGTGACTGCTCCCGCCATTCCAGAAACTGGGCAAAGGAATTGCGAGCTTTCGTGAGGATTTCATCGGATGCCTCCGGCTTGAACTCTTTGCCCAGAATGTGTGCCTCGATCATGTCGTGTGCGATGTTGCCGGCGAGGGCCGCTTCGTCCACGACGTCGTACAGATGCTTCGGTGCCGGCTTCCCCTGGAACACAAGGCGCTCATGCTCGCGGCCTGACTTGTAGGCCCACTGCACCAGCCCACCGGATTCTTTGAATCGGCCGATGATGGTGGTCGTGCCCGGGAGCTTGTCGCCGGCCGCGTTGTAGTAGCCTTGTGTTGGTCTGCCCATAGATCACCAGTCAGGACCGCCGCCGACGGCGTCATCAAAGGGGATGTCCGCGGCCTTGCCACTCAGCGCCGCCTTCGCTGCCTGGAACCAGGCGTTGATCTGCCCTGGCTCGGTGATGGTCTTGGCGGTGATTGCCGATCCAACGCAGTTCGAGATGAAGCGCATTGCTGCGTCATCGACTCCAGATGGCTGCGCCGCGTGGCCATTCCCGTTCGAGGCTGGGCGGATCGACTCGATCGAGTGGTACGTCTTCCCATTCCACTGATAGGGAGACGAGTTGAACTCGACCCGCTGCCCGACGCTCAGGCCACCCACCAGCTCCTGCTTCGCGCTGTAGTACTTGCCGTCGATCTTCAGCTTGGGCCGGCCGCTCTGCGAGCTGCCGATCTCTTGGATAGTTCCGATCATTTTCTTGCTCCACTTTGTCTAGCCATTGCTCGTATGCTGGGTCCGCTCTCAGTTCGGCCTGCTCTCGTTCCCAGCGCTCTTGCAGATTCATTTCTGCCCATTGCCGCTCGTCGTCATCCATAGCGGCGCGCTCTATCTAGCCGGAGCTTCGCCACGTTCGCCTTGCGTCGGTGGCCGACCAGCTTCCACCACAGTTTCCGTAGAGGACCCGCCTTGACCTTCACCGGATGATCCCAGCGAGCTGCCGTTGGAAACCGAATGATCACAGCACGATCCTCTGGATCAGCCACACCACGACACACGCGATGGCAATCCCGGTAAGCGCTCCACCAGCAGCAACAGTTAGATCTCTCATGACTTGCCCTCCAGATCGCACTCGTCGCATACGTCCAGCCACCCGCCGCGATGCCTGATCTCGTGCGTCGACTCCTCACCGCACGCATAGCAGGGGTAGTCGACAGGCTTCTCACGCTGCGGACCGCGCTCCAGCGCCTCGAAGGCAGTCAGCAGCGCTTTGAGCTCGGCACTCACGCAGCCAATCCCACGATTTCCAGAAGCTCCTCGGCGGTCTCAGGCGAGACGTAGATCTCGCCCAGTGATCCGCCCGTATCGATGCGTACGCCGAGCCTGCGGCGCTCAGGAAGTGGTGAGAGCGGGTTTCGCTCGCGCTCCATGCGGCACGTATGGACGAAGTGCTCGGCGTGCAATGCGTCTTGTCTGCTCATTTGCGTTTCCTCTGCTCATCTCTCTTCCGCGCTTGGTAACCGCGGATGAAGGCAAGCCGCAGGTCGCTATGGACCAAGGGAACGTCTTCGCGCTTCCAATGGTCGTAGGCCCATCTGTCTGCTCGCTGCCAAAGGTTCCTGCGTCGCCGCACCGGTTACTCCGTCTTCTGTTCGCTCTTCACGATGTGGATCAAACCCTCGACCAGTCGCTTCGCCTCGCCGACCTTCCACTCGGAGCTCGCTGCGATCGGCTTTCCGGTCTCGAGATCCCTGCGAGTACGCTCCCGCGCAGAGCACGTCGGCAGGTCGAGCACCTCCAAGATGCGCTCCAGGCGCGCTAGGAGGCGTTCGTCCCGTGAGTGGTGTGGCCGAGGGCGAGGCATCGCTGTTTTCTCCGTGGCTGCTCACTCGGGTAGCGGTTCACTCTGCCGTCGATGGTTGAGTGTCTGCCCATCGGACGGCTCCGGGCCGTACACGTGTAGCTCGTCACCCCATCGCTCGACGAACCCCGAGTAGGTCAGCCCGCTGTCAGGTATCCGTCTCAGCCGATGCCATACGTGGCCGCGTCCGTAGCTACCGATACCGGGTGACCACTTGTAACCCTCGTATCCGATGCACTCGAATCCAGTCTCCTTCCATCGCTCGCACGCGAGAGGCTTCACGTAGTCGACGTTGCTTGCTCCACAGGAGCCCAGGAGTAGCGCGATCACCACGAGGAAGAATGCTGTTGCCTTCATGTGTACTGTCTCTCCAGACGTTGGTCACTTCACGAATTGCCAGCCGATCCACGCGAGCGCCACTACGGCCACGAGCGCGGGTACACCGACGACGATCGCAAGGGTCCACAACAGCCAAACCGGAATCACGATAGTCACGTGTGCTCTCCTGATGAATTCAACTCTGCTCACCGCTTCGGCTCGGCCGCTATCAGTTCGGCCAGCTCGCGACGCTTGTCTTCAACTGCTCCACGCCATGCAGCGTGATCGGACTCGCGAACTGCACGACCAATGCGACCGCCATGACCGCGTCGCATCCACGTCGCAGCGGCGATGAGCGCTATGAAGACCAGCAGCGGGATAAGTGCGTTCATGTCTATCCGTCAGGTGACCTTGATCGTCAGCTCTTCGCTGTGATGGCGCTGCCCGAGCACGCGAACACCGGGCACGATGTGCCGACTAGAGTTGATGTCGCTGTTGCCCACGAAGCCGGAGCGCAGGTACCGCTTCAGGTTCTCCCACTGCTCGTCATTCAGGTCGTGCAGGTAGTCGTGGTTGAACTCAAGAATGGTTCGCGTGCTCATGACTGCTCCCTGAGGGTGAGCTGTGCTTCAGCCGGCCTCGCGCTTCAGTGGGATCACTGGGTTCTGCTCTGCCCATGGCTTCACGAAAATCCAGCAGCGAAGGCCATCCTCAGTCGAGCGTGTCGTGAGCATCAGGTGATCGCGATCCTTCGGTGCGGCCATGCGCCAGTTACGGAAGCTCTGCGAGACGCTCCCCTGTGCTCGATTCCAGAAGATGGCAAGCTCACTTTCGGTGGCGTCGTCAGGGTATGGAATGACAAAGGAATCCCCGACCTGCATACTGTCGAATGGATACGGGGTCTCCTGCGTGCGCGTCGAAGGCACCGGTACATTCTTGTCGACTTGAAACTTGACCATTTTGGAAACCTCCATCAGTTGGATAGCGACGCCAGTACGCGCGCCGAGCTGATAACAGGACCGACATAGACGGCCAGCGCTCGGAGACTTTCGTCCGTCGCATCGCTCGCAGTTCTTCGTCCACACATACGGGCGCTTTGAGTTTTCGCTTGCAACGAACATCGCACGCTCTATCCGATGAGCACGAGGCTATCGGGGCTGGTGAATCCGATCTGCCGCGCACGCTCTAGGGCCAGGGCGAGCGTCTCTGCTACGACGGTCGCCGTTGCTCCGCCCTGCGTCACCTTCCACTTGCGCTTTTTGCTCATGGGGAACAGCTCTCCTATCGGCCGGTGTTCACGCCACGCAGGATCAGCTTCAGGCATCGCGGGCAGCTCACAGCCTTCGCGTTGTAGTGCGCAGAGTCGTCGCTGATGCTCTCGACCTTCACGCCGCCGCAGCGGACACTGACCGGCGCTCGATCCGAATCGATCTCGACCTGATGAACGAGGCAGCGCTTGCTGTCCCATTTGTGTGCCGCCGGATATGCTCCGGCCAACACAGGTGCGGCGACGTAGTTGCGCACTGCTGTTCTCCTGGACTCGGTTACTTCCGCTTGCCCCGAACCTGCTGAATCTTCAGCACCGCAGCCGCAGCCAGTTTGTGGGCTTGGTCCACGACAGAGGCGTGATCCCCCTTCTCCGAGTTCTTCGCCGAGGCGATGGCGGCGGCGAAGGCTCGGCTGTAGTGGGCTTTCAGTTCGCGAGAGGTGAAGTGCAGGTGCATGGGTAGTACTTTACCCATAGCAGTTACAGAGTCAAGCAATATTTTACCCAGACAGGGCAAATATTTTTCAGGTGTCGTTTTTCTTGGCTTTTGCCGCGAAAGCCATCGCGAGGCTTTCGACGTGGTGCCGGCCCTCGTCCTCGCAGAGCAGGTAAGCCTGCACCATGGCGATTAACCGCTCTCTAGCGGGGCTTTGAAGGTCTTCGCTCGATCGGCCAACTAGGAAGAGGACCCACAGCGGACAGTCGAGAGCGGTCGCTATTGCCTCTAATGTACTGATCTGAGCGTCGTGGCGACCAGTCAGGGCGTTGTTAATCGTTTTTCTGGCTGGTGCACCGTTGTTCTTGCGGCTGGCGAGGCGCGCGAGCTCGGAATGGCTCTTTATGCCTCTCAGCTTCATGAGCACTTCAACGCCCTCCCGGAAGGCGGAGAAGCCTGCCTCGAGATGATCTTGTTGCGCCTTTCCCATGCGTGTGCATTCTGGCAGGTTACATGGGTAAAATTTTCCTTGCAACGTGGGTAACATTTTGCCAGACTCTGACCGTGAACCTCCTTGAGTCGACATACGCACTGATTGAAAAGGCGGACTTGAGTCAGCGTCAAATCGCCGCAGGCGCTGGCGTCGGACGTGACTGGCTCGCCAAGTTCATACAACGACGCATCAAGTCCCCTGGTGCACCAAAGGTTCAGGCCGTCCACGACTTTCTGTCGAGACGCGCTCTGTGTGCTCGTGACCATGCCGCCTGACCTCCGTCTCATTGAGATGGATGTCAGTTTCCATATCGCGACAGCGCGCGCAAGTGGACCTGTCAACCGCGACTTTCACTGTAGGAAATCGCGTCAATTTGCACTCGATGGACAGACTCTCAACCAGATCGCCTAAAGCGACAAACATGCGCGTTTCCCCTCACGTCCTACAAAAAAACGTGACCGATGTCGCGATCGGCGGG
>Ga0196964_10000135_pt1 | contig 50083 bp, 47 predicted proteins | sample S1_10metaG_FD_148615 | JGI IMG/M metagenome (GOLD analysis project Ga0196964, IMG submission 148615) | Soil microbial communities from Anza Borrego desert, Southern California, United States - S1_10 | ecosystem: Environmental > Terrestrial > Soil > Desert | place: USA: California | collected...
TATTCCGTCGCCAAGGCCGGCGTCGCGCAGTTCTCGCGTTGCCTGGCGCTTGATCTGCGGCCGCACGGCATCCGTGTGAATGTCATCAGCCCCGGCCCGACGAAAACCGCGCGCTTCATGGTCACGCGCGTTACCGATCCCTCCATGGTCAACGAATCGCATCCGCTGCAGCGCTACGCCAAGCCGGAGGAGATCGCTGACGCGGTGGCCTTCCTGGCCAGCGACGCCGCGCGCTTTATCACCGGTCAGTTCCTGCGCGTGGACGGCGGCCGCGAGATGTTCGGCATCTAAAGCAGCACATTTTTTGAATCGCCTTATAATGCCGCGCGTCAATCCCTTGCGTTCGCGCGGCATGTGTATGCCGTGCGACCCAACCCATCAATAAAAGGAGAGCCGCCTTAATGTACCGCCGTACTGTTCTTGCCTTGCTGTTTACGGCCGCACTCGCATTTTGCGTCCGTGCGGAAGATAAAAAACCGATCGTGATCATCGAGACGTCGATGGGCAACATCGACGTGGAGCTCGATGCCGAAAAGGCGCCGATCACCGTCAAAAACTTTCTTAATTACGTCGATGAGAAGTTTTATGACGGCACGATCTTTCACCGCGTGATGGACGGCTTCATGATCCAGGGAGGCGGATTTACGCCTGACCTGAAGGAAAAGCCCACGAAAGCCACGATCAAGAACGAAGCGGACAACGGGCTGAAGAATCTCACCGGCACTATCGCCATGGCCCGGCTGCCTGATCCGCATTCAGCAAGCGCGCAGTTTTACATTAACGTGGCGGATAATGCGAATCTGGATCATCGCGGAAAATCAGACGCTTTGTATGGCTACTGCGTCTTCGGAAAAGTCGTTGCGGGAATGGACGTCGTAAACAAGATCAAGGCCGTTCAGACGGGAACAAAAGCCGGCGAAATACAGGGCCAGCGCTTCCCGATGTCCGACGTGCCGCTAGAGACGATCACGATCAAGTCGATCCGTAAAAAATAATGCATGATGCATGATGCATAAGGGATTAAACTGCGACTCTGAGGCGTGCTTCCCCAGCAGTGTCAGGCTTAACGGCGGCGTTGAGAAACGTCGCCGCTTTTTTGTATCTGCCCATGAGTAAAGATCAGATCAGTCGCAGACCGTTGGGAACGCGCGCCCACTTCAGCACGCAAACCCCTTATGCATCATGCATCATGCATTACGCTGCAACATCTTCTTCGCTGTCGGGAGCGCCGCCGCCATCGCTGGAGAGGCCTTTGCGGAAAGCGACTTCGCGGTAGTGACCGGCGAGCGACCAGAGGCCTTCGTTCTCGAGGTGCGAAACGAGCGCTTCAATGCGCGATGCCGTCGGGTTCTTCCCCAGCGCGCGATCGAGCTGCTTGATCGCTTCGGCATCGCGGCGGTCGCGGGCGAAAGTCAGACCAATATGCAGCGCCACGCGCGGCGCGGCGGCACCAAGTTCCAGCGCTTTGCGGAAAGCGGCATGCGCGTCTGAGGTCTCGTTTACGCTGCGGTGCATCACGCCCAGCACAATCCACCAGAATGGCTCCTTGGGCTCAAGCTGAATCAATTCACGCATAAGCTGCGCGGCTTCGGAGTGCTGATTGCGGCGCATCAGGCAGAGCGCGAGGTTGTAGCGCGAGGAAAGCCCGCGCGGCTGAACGTCCAGAGCTTCGCGGAAAGCCTTTTCTTCGCCTTCCTGATCACCTGCCGCGTGCGCGTTCAGTCCCGCCGCCATCGCCTTGTCGTGGCGCAAAAAGAGTTCACGTTCCCGAGGCCACCACGATTCAAATTTCGCGCGCGCGCGCAGCACGCCGAGGTTTTTTCCGGTGAGCGTTTTAAACAGCCACGGCATGTCGGTACCCAGGTCATCCGGGTAGCGTGCCCAGAGTTTGCCAATGTAGTCGACGAGCTGCACGCGCACCTGCAGGCGCCGCGCGACCGCATTGAGCGACATGCCGAGGTTCTCAAGCAGCTGTGAATCCGTGTGCAGCAGGCCGACGGCGTCTGTGAGCTCGGGCACCAGCAGCATGCGCTGCGGCTGGCGGATGAACGGTTCGACGCCGCCGTGATCGCGAATGGCCTTGTGCATGGCGTTGAGGAACACGACCTGCGCCGTGAGCTCGCGCAGCAGCGGTTCTTCGGCGCGGCCGGCGATCCGCTTTGCCAGAGCATTCGCAGCCGGCGGATCGAGGCGCAGCAGGCGCGCGACAAGTGATACCGCGCCCGCATCACCGCTCCAGTCGTTGCGCGCGTTCTGCCACCAGGCGTTCCAGCTTTCTATCGCATTGAAACCAAACGTCTCGCCCGTGATGCGCGAGAGAACGCGGTCGGTCTGGACGTAAAAGTAGCTGCCGGGATTAGCGGCCGCTGCAACGAGCCCCTCGATCAGGCGCGTGCGCTGATCGATGATTTTGCGGATCACCGTTTCGCTCGCGCATTCAGCGAAGCTCTGCAGGCGCTTGCGGTCGATTTCGTCCGGCTTCCAGTCGTGATCGAGCGCCACACGCTGCAGGCACGCTTCCCCTTCCGTCGGATCGAAATAGATGGCCTCGTGCCAGTCGAGCATCTGCAGGAAGAGATCGCAGTCGGGATGGCGCTGCGCTTCTGGACTCAGCGCCGCTGCATACCCGCGTGCAGCCCTGAAATCCTGCTTCTGAAGTTCCTTACACGCCGCACGCCAGTGAACCAGATCCTGGCGTGACAGCAGCGTCGTCGCGATGCCGCCGCGATTCTGAAACAATGCGCTCCAGCCGCGCCGCACGCGTTCGTCGAGCACCACACCATAAAAGACAAAGCTTGCGAATCCTGTGCACACCGCTGCCAGGTCGCCGAAGTTAAGCGCCTTCAGCGCCAGCACTGTTCCGACGCCGCAGAACGTTTCCATCAGATCAAGCAGCGTTGCGGATAATGAGTATGGAGCAGAAGGCGCAATCCTGGCATTGCGCGAACACACGCGCCGCGTCGACAGCGACTGAAGATAGATCATCATCCACAGGCAGAAGCAGGTGAAGCCCAGCGTTGAAAGCCGCGCGTGCCAGCCGCTCGAGGCGAGCGTCAACGTTACAATATTGTCCACTGCGGCCACGCCCACCGCAATAAACGCAGCCCAGCGACCGGCCTCGGTCAGAGCAATCAGCAGCAGCGCCGCAAGCGGCAGCACCGATGCGTAAGCCGCCGTGATGATCTGGTCAGCGCCGGACGTTTGTGGAATGAGCGGAAGGGTTCGTGCGGCTGTGAAGAGCGAGAATGCAGTGATCCACCAGATCTCTATGGGCCGTCGGCGCATTGCAACTCCCGCTCTTGGTTTGACGAATTCCTGAAGAATAGCGCGGGAGGCGGACTCGGCAAGACATTAGTTGCGATGTTCTGCGGAATTACTTCGGTTCATTTTTCAGAATGATCGTCTTCGATAAGTGTTCCGAAATTATATAGCATTTTTCGGTAAAGAATAGGTCGACGAGTTCGGGAATGATTCGGCCTTTAGCGGCCTCTTCTTCACGCAGGATGTGCTCGGCGCGTTCGTGCGGAATCGCTTTCTTGTACGGACGGTCGGACGCGGTCAGCGCGTCATAGATATCCGCGACGCACATGATCTGTCCGTCGAGATGAATTTCGTCTTTCTTCAGCTTGCGAGGATAACCGGAGCCATCGTACTTCTCGTGATGCGTGTACGCGACCTCGGGCAGATCCTTGAGCTCGCTGGGCCAGGGAATCTGAATGAGCATGCGGAAGCTCTTGGTGACATGGCTGCGCATGTCGTCCCATTCCGCTTCGGTCAGATTGCCCTTGCGCACGGAGAGGTTTTTGAATTCGTCGTCCGTGATCCAGCCACGGGCCTTTATCGCTTTGATCGAATCGATCTCCGCGTCGCTCATAAAGTTCGCGGCATTCGCTTTTTCGATTACCGCCAGCGCCTGATCGAGCTCGGCACAGAGCGGCGCATGAAACTGCGCCAGCGCAGCATCGACATCCATCTTCTGAGTAATGGCCGCGACCAGGCTTTCGGCGCGGGAGCGTTCGCGCATGGTCTTGAAACGCTCACGCAAATAGTCCATCGCCGGGGCGGAAAGCTTCGCCGCTTTGCACAGAATGTATTCGCGAACGCCGATCTTGCCCACGTCATGCAGCAGGCATGCGTAGCGCAGTTGCCGCACGCGATCGCGCGTGTAAACGATGTCGGTGAACGGCGGCTTCTGGCAGGCGTGCACTGCACGCGCCAGGTTCAGCGAGTAGCTCATCACGCGGCGTGAATGGCCGCTCGTGCACGGATCGCGGTCGTCGATCGAGCGGCTGGTCGCTTCGACGAAAGACTCGAAGAGAATGTCCATCTGCCGCCGCAAATTCATATTGTCCAGGTAGACGGCAGCCTGAGCGGCCACAGCCGACAGCACCACTTCGTCCTTCACCGTAAACGGAATCGGCTTGTCGCCCGGTCCCTTGTGATTCAGGCACTGCAGCACGCCGAGCGTATCACCGCGCCGATCGTGAAGGGGCATGCACAGCACCGAAACGGTACGGTAGCCTGTGGCTTTGTCGACGGCCGTATTGAAGCGCGGATCTTTGTACGCGTCGGGGACATTGAGGCCGACTCCGTTGCTCGCGACATAGCCGGCGATTCCGGTTTTTACGCTGAAGCGCAGTTCTTTTGTATCAAGGCCCTGTGCCACGAGGGAAAAGAGTTCATTCGTTTTCTTGTCGAGCAGAAACACGCTGGAGCGTTCGCAGTTCATGATGCGCGTGGTGTGAGCCACAATCAGCCCCATCACCGCGTCCAGTTCTTTCTCCGAGGAGAGGACCTGCGACATCTCGAGCAGCAACGCCAGCTTGCTGGCTTCTTCTTCAAGCGCCAGGACGCGTTCCTGCAGCGAAGCGCTATCGGGCACAGCCGTCAATCGCGTGCCTTTCAGCGGCTTGAACAGCCGTGATTCGGTTTTGCGAATCTCGGTCGTGTCGCTCATCGAGAGTGGCCCTCGCGAGCACCGCTCTCTAGAACCTGGCGCACCTTCTCCAACGTTTCGCTCCTTCGCTTTGCCCCTTTGCCTTTAGCGAGCTCTGCCAATCTCGGCGTTTGGCCAGCAGCAGACTCTTCTCCGCCATGGGCCATGTTCACGACAGCCGCAGGCGCCTTGCCCCAGATCATCCCGCTGGTGCCGGCAGCTTCGCGCTGTGCCTGGATGCGTGCGTAGGCTTCGACATACATCGGCGGAGCGTCCGGGCCGCGCGCGCGCACCTTCTCGCGGGTCTCAGCCGATACATCCAGATCATCGGCTAAATCGTCGAACCCGGACCACTCATTTTTCCAATCCCAGTTGTCGCGGGCCGGACGGTAATTGCGCGGCGCCTGCTTCTCCACGTACGGGCAATCCTCAGGAAAGGCACTGACTTTCATGCCGTCTGCAATGGAGAGGCAGAGCGGATTGAGTTCATGCCGCCGATCGTAGATTGTGCAGAGGTTGGTTTTTGTATCGAGAAATTCGCAGGGAAACGGCGTGATGAAGACGGTGCGGCCAACAATAATTTTTTTATAGCAGCACTTCCCGCAATTGTTGCAAAGCTGCTCGTCGGAAAGCGCTGAGTTTGTCGCCGCCGTGGCCATGATGAATGCCTGCTATAATCCTTCTCTCAATCTAACACTTGAATGCGCGGAAGCCAGACGGCTTAACGAATTTCACATACTCTTATCTAAGACGCCGCAGAACCCGGCTGACTCGACAGAAATTGCTGCTGGTGTTTTTTGATCAGGGCACAGGTGCAGCGCAGGGCGCTTACTGAATTACGTAGGTCTTCGCCGGCAGCAGCGCAATGAAGAAGCGGTACAGATGATTGATGTACTGAGGGAGAATGAACCATCCGGCCAGGAGCACCAGACCCATGCTCATCGAACCCATTGCCGCGAACTCGTCCATTTTGCGCCGTACGCCCAGCGGCATGAACGCCCGGGCGATACGGTAGCCGTCCAGCGGCGGAATAGGAAACAAATTGAAAACGCCGAGCACAAGATTCCAGAATGCAGCCATCGGAAGAATCGCCGCCGCATAGTTGTATGGATCGTTCGACAGAGTGAATTTATAGATCCCTGGTATCCATAGAATCCCGATTAGCACGCCCATGAATAGAAAGTTCGCCATCGGTCCTGCCAGAGCAACCAGCGCATGATCGCGCAGCGGACGCCTGAACCGGGAGGGGTCGATCGGCGTCTGCGCCATTCCAATCAGGGTGCCTGATGTCATATAAAGAACGAGCGGCATGAAGACGGCCGTTAAAGGGGGATCCAGATGCGGAACGGGATTCCAAGTCAGCCGGCCGTGACGTCCCGGAGTCGGATCGCCCAGCCAGAAGGCGACATAAGCGTGCGCCATCTCATGCAGACTGGTCGCGTAAATTACCAATCCGACAATAAAAAGTTTTGAGATCGTGATGTCGTCCATGCTCACCTTCTCTGATCCTGCTTTTACGCTCGCGGCCATAAAGCACAAGCGCCGACTGCCACAGCCGCACATGCCGGACTGGCCTGTGGTTTGAGTTGCCCCCTGCGGGTGTGAGTGGACTCTTATATAAAGGATATCACGATGACGAAAACGATGCTGGTGGCAGCGCTCTTTTTACTCAGTGGATTTGTTTTCGCGGCCGATGAACCCGGCCACGAGAAAGAGATTCGGACGGCTGCCGATTCGAAAAAAGCCTCGAGCGAATTGAACCCTGCTCTGAAAAACGCAAAGTTCATGGAAGGCCGCTGGAAAGTTGAACAGCAGATGAAGCCGCAGTACTCCGAAAAAGGCGGCGAAGCGCACGGCCTGTTCATTATTGAACGCGACCTGAACGGTAATGCGCTGGTGGGCCGCTTTGAAGCCGAGAAGTCCGGCAAGCTTTCAGAGTTCGAGGGACATCTGGTGATCTCCGCCGCGCAGCATGACGCCGGCGCGCAGCATGGCCAGGCCGCGCACAAGGAACATAGCATCTCCATGTTCTGGGCCGACTCCTCCGGAAACGTCAGCCTTTCTCGCGACGTCCGCGTTGAAGGCGACAAACTCATCGCTACGTTCGATGCGCACAAGCACGGCGACAAGATGGTCAAGGGCCGCGTCACCTTCCAGAAGATGGGCGATGACAAAATTGCGTTCAGCATGGAGCAGAGCAGCGACAAGGGCGGCTGGGAACGCGTGGCGAACGCGACTTACACCCGCGCCGGAGATGCTTCAAACGTGAAGTTCGAAGGCAAGCGCGAGATGGATAAGTCGACGCGCTAAACAGCAAAGAACCCACACAAAGACTCAAAGACACGAAGTCACGAAGTTGAAAGAGGATGGGCCCGGAAGGCTCATCCTCTTTTTTTATCTTCGTGGCTTTGAGTCATGCCTTGTGTCGAGCCGTCTAGCTGAACACGATCGTCTTCTTGCCGGAGAGAACCACGCGCTGCTCGAGATGTGCGCGGACGGCGCGGGCGAGCACGAGTTTCTCGACATCCCTTCCCTTCTGTACGAGATCTTCAAGACTATCGCGGTGGGAGACGCGAACCACGTCCTGCTCGATGATCGGGCCTTCGTCGAGCACTGCCGTCACGTAGTGACTTGTCGCGCCAATCAGTTTGACGCCATGCTCCAGCGCCTGGTGATACGGCTTGCCGCCCGCGAAGGCAGGCAGGAACGAGTGGTGAATGTTGATGATGCGCGAGGGGAAGGAATCGATAAAGCGCGGCGTGAGCACCTGCATGTAACGCGCGAGAACTACCACGTCAATGCGATTGTCCTGCAGCAGGCGGATCTGCCGTTCCTCGGCTTCCTTTTTCGTGTCCGACGTAACTGGAATGCAGTGGAACGGAATGTCGAACTGCTTCTCGACGCAGCGAAGGTCTTCGTGGTTTGAGATGATCAGCGGAATGACACAGTTCAATTCCTTCGAGCGCTGCCGGAGAATCAAGTCGTACAGGCAATGATCGAACTTGGAAACCATGATGGCCATGCGCGGGACATAATCGCCGTAGCTGATGCGCCAGGTCATGGAGAAGCGCTCGGCCAGTTCACGCAATCCATTCTCGAGCCCGGTGCGGTCCGCGTACATTTCCTTCATATCGAACTGAATGCGCTGGAAGAACAGGTTTGTCGTTTCGTCACGGTGCTGTTCGGCGTCAATGATGTTCGCGCCGTGCCCCGTCAAAAACTGCGCCAGACCCGCCACCAGACCGCGCCGGTCTGGACAGGAAACGATCAGCGTTGCAAACAAAGCAGGATTCGTGGCCAAGCCTTTCTCTCTTTCTTTTCTCACGCTAAGGCGCAAAGACCCAAGGTGATGAAATCGCTACTTAAAACCGAACCTTCACAATGCATTCCTATTGAACGGTCTGCGCCCTTCTTTGCGCCTGTGCGTCTCTGCGGGACCTTCAGTTCCCGGCAAGTTCCGCTTCGTCGATGCGTTTGCAGCATTCGAAGATGATCTGCATCATCGGATCGTTGACGTTGCGCGCAGCCGCCGGCGCGCCCGTGCTCATCGTGAAACGAAAGCTGCCTGCATGCTCGCGCGCACAGACATAAATGGCCGGTGGTCCTTTGCGGTCGCCGCACTCGGCATAGGTGATCTGACCTTGATCGAACAGCATGCGCCCCTGGTTGCGTTTGCCTTTCACCAGCAGTTCGCCGCTTTTCTGATTCGTGTGCAGGTACTGCAGAATCTGTGCAAGGTTCTGATCGGCGAGGCTTCCGGCGAGCGTGGCTTCGACCATGTTGGACGCTTCATTTGACTGCACATTTGATTGCGCGCCAATCGGAGCCACACGCTGGGTCGTCGTCACGTCCGGCTGCGTATCACGCGGCAGCAGGGCCTGCGGCAGGGGCTGCGCCGCCGGCTGGGGAGAGACTTCGATGAACTTGCCGTTTTTGTAGATCAGCCCGTCTTTGACGGTCTCCTGAGTTGCCACGCGCGCGCCGAACGCTCGCGGCTCGGCATTGGGCTGATTGGTAACGAATGAAAACAGCTTTCCGCCGATGCGAATGGTGTCGTTATTCGAAAGTACAACTTTGTCGTGAGCCAGCAGCCGCGTGCCGTTCAGATACGTGCCATTGGATGAGCCCAGATCCATGACGCACACTTTGCCCATGGTTGTGCAGTCGATCAGCGCGTGCTGGCGGCTGACCAGGACGTCCGGAACATTGATCATGTTCTGGCTGTCGCGGCCGACTGTCAGCACGTCGCCCACGTAAATTGCGAGCGGCCGCGCTCCGGTGCCGAGGAGAAAACCAATAAGCTGCCGTGTCTGCATAGATTCCTTATAGCCGCAAGGACCGTCTCCAACTAGTGGCTCTGCGCATGGCCGTGTTCATGCGAGTGCTTATGCTCCCCCGGCTCATTGTGTCCACCGTGGCTGTCTTCAGGATGACTGGCGTGCTCGCCGTGATCCTGTCCGTGTTCCTCGTGATCGGCTGCGACTTCATGCGTTTCGTCGTGCTCTGTGCCTGTGGCGCTTGCGCCATCGTGGTGATCGTGGTCCGCATGAGCGTCGCCTTCGACAGCCGCATGCGGCTCCTCGTGATGCACCGGCTGCGGCGCCGACTCGAATTTGTCCCAGGAATCGTCGCGTGGTTGTGCATCCGCATAGCCGTACGCGGCTGCAAGGATCTGCACGGGATGCAGGGATGTTTTGCTCGAGCCATGTTCCATCTGGCATTTGCAGCTGGCCTGCTCCGTCAATCCATACTGGATGGCGTTCTTCTCATCGGCTAATTCCTGGAAGAGGCCTTTGCCGATGTACATGGATTCGTCGTAATTTTTGCGGATGAGGCCCCAGTTGCCCGGATTGCCGCAGCAGCCCTGGTTGATCTGCATGATCTTCACGCCGGGCACATGCTTGAGAATTTCAACCGCCGGCGTGCCGATATGCAGCGCTTTGTGGTGGCACGCCTGGTGGTAGCCGAACACGGCTTCCACTGGCTGGAAATCGATTTTCATCTTTTTGCAGCGATAGAGTTCCAGCAGGAAATCGCCGATGTCGCGCGCGTGCCGCGCTACGGCACGTGTTTCAGGCGTGTCCACATACGAGAGCACGTCCTCCTGAAGCGACATGCAGGTCGAGGCATCCAGCGTGAGAATCGGCATGCCTTTGAACGCATAGGGGGACAGCGCCTTGCCAATTGCCGTTCCGTTTGCGCGCGCTTCCAGCACGGCACCATTCATGAGAGCCGAAAGGTTCACCGGCGGCGCGTCGGGGATCTCTACCTCGATGTTGTTGTGTTCGAGTACGTTTATCGCGGCCTGAGCAATTTCGGGATGGCTGTAGCGCGAGTAGAGATCCAGATAGAGCACGACGCGCGGGCGGTCCGAAGTCGCAGACGAAACAAGGCTCTTGCGGAACTTCCATGGGCGGATGCGCGCAATATTCCGTCGGCGGTCGAGACCGGTTACCTTCTCCAGCAGGAAGCGGTACGGCGCAAATTCATTGATCATGTTCACCAATGGCGCGACATACTGCCCCACGCGGCAGACTCGGTCGCACTGCATCAGCACCCATTTGTCGATGCTGATGCCGTGCGCCTGGTGATAGCGCGCTTTGGCTTCGAGAACGATCTTGGGGATGTTCACGTGCGACGGACAGCCGTCATGGCAGAGCTTGCAGTTGTAGCACGTATCCATGATCTCAAGAACTTCGTCACTGCTGAAGGTGCCCTGCTTCTGCCTTCCGGTCATCAGCCGCCGCAGCACGTTGGCTTTCGCCCGAGGCGAGGCGTCTTCGATGCGCTCGAACTTGAAGCGCGGGCACATGTCCTCTTCAGGGCCAGTCGTCTTGCAGTGCGCACAGCCATTGCAGCGCTCGGTCTCGTCCGCCATCTCAGTGCCGGCCCAGTTCAGCGGCGAGCGGCCGTGGTACTTGACGTCATGCGGATTGGTCGCGAAGCCTTCGACGGTCATCTCCGTGCGCACCGACGTCTGCGACTTGAACATGCGCCAGTTGACAGCCTGCGTCGGATTGATGGACCAGTTCTTCGGCTTTTCACCCGTGCTGAAACGGTAGTTCTCGCCGAAGCGTAGATTCTTCAGCATCAAGTGCGCATCTTTGGTGATCTTCTTGTTCGGATTCAGCAGACCCGACGGATCGAAGAGCTCTTTGATTTCCTTATAGACGGCGTAAAGATCCTTGCCCGCCTGCTTCTCAATCCATTGCGAGCGCACCAGGCCATCGCTGTGCTCGCCGGAGATCGTGCCACCGCATTCCCAGGCAGCCGCATGTACTTCGCCCGCAACTTTCTCCAGCAAATCGAGGTGTTCCTTGCGCCGAAGATCCATGAACGGACGCAGATGCACTTCGCCGCTTCCGGCATGTGCGTACGCCGTCCATTCAAGCTTGTACTTGGCGAAGATAACCCCAGCCTTTTCGATATAAGTTGCGAGCTTCTCCACCGGCACTGCGGCATCTTCGACAAAAGGCACCGGCTGCAGATTGTCTTTGCGGCGGAAGAGCAGCGGCGTGGCGGCCGCGCGAATAGCCCAGATGTCTTCCTGATCCTTGATTTCTGGAACGAGCTTCAGGCTCTGATGCGTGACGCCTTGCAGCTTCGCCTTTAAACTCTCGAGCAGCGCCTCGACAGCGGTTTCGTCCGCGGCTTCATATTCGACAGCCAGCAGCGCGCCTGCATCCTGCGGCAGCAGGTGGCTGAGCTCCGGTTTAGCCTGACGGCCGAGTTCAATGAGTTTCTGATCCAGCAGTTCGCAGGCGATCGGATTGGTCTGGCGAATCAGCGGGGCGGCTTTGGCGGCATCGACCAGCGAAGCAAAGTAAACAATGCACACGCCGTACGCGCCCGAAATGGGCTCAACTTTCAACACCGCTTCGCTGACGACTCCGAGCGTTCCCTGGCTTCCGCAGAGCAGCTTCGGAAGATCGTAGACGCCATCCTGGAGCACGCCGTCGAGCAGATAGCCGCACGCGTTGCGCTCGCTCTTGGGCTTCTTCGCCGCAATCACCGCAGCGTTGTTCTGCAGAATGCCAGGCAGTTCGCGGTGAATGCGCCCGCTGAAACCTTCTTCCTTCTTTTTGTCTTCGTAATCTTTGTTGTCGAGCCGCGTCGGATTGGCGAGTGTGACGGTGCCGTCCATCAGGCACAGCCGCGCAGCAACCAGATTCTGCCGCGTGTCCCCAAAGCGCAGCGAGCGCGCTCCGGACGCGTTATTGGCAATCATGCCGCCGATCGTACAGCGGCTACCGCTCGACGGATCAGGACCGAAGCGATATCCGTAGGGCTTCAGTGCGCGATTCAGACTATCGAGGACAAGACCGGTCTGTACCGTGACCGTGTTGTGTTCTTTGTCCAGCTCAACGATGCGGTTCATGTGAACCGTCAGGTCCATGATGATCGCCTGGCCGAGCGACTCGCCGCCGAGACCGGATCCGCCGCCGCGCGCGATGACCGCTACGCCATTCTTCTGAGCAAACCAGAGGCAGCCACGCACGTCCAGCTCGTCCATCGGATAGCAGACGAGAATCGGTTCGATTTCATAAATCGAGGCGTCTGTTGCGTACAGGCTGCGCGTGAACGGATCGGAGAGGATTTCGCCTTTGAAGACCTCGCTCAAGGCTTTGGCGAGTGTCGTCGAGGAACGGTCGAGTACTTCTTGCGTCGCTGCCATGCTTACTTTCACTCCTGGAAATTCGAAATTCGAATTTCGAAATCTAAAAACAAATTCAAAGCACGAAGACAGAATGCTCTAAACCTTCGCCTCCACATTCTTCATGCATTTCAAGATCAGGTCTACCGATTCCGCCAGCGTCTTGAACATATAATCCGGAACGTGCGCGGGTTTCAGGTTCTCTTTGCGAGGCAGCGCTTCGCGGCACAGGATTGTCGTGCAGCCCGCTGAGCGGCCCATTTCAATGTCTCGGCCCGAATCGCCGATCATGTAACTCTGCGCCGCGTTCAAGCCGTGCTCGGCGCAGGCGCGCTGAATCATATCGGGCGACGGTTTGCGGCAGACGCAGCCGGCGTCCGGATGATGCGAGCAATAGTAGATGGCGTCGATCGCGGAGTCGCCAAGCTGTTCCTGCATGCGAGCGTGGATCTCGTGCAGGTCCTCCAGCGACATCAGCCCCCGCCCCACGCCGCTCTGGTTGGTAATCAACGCCAGGAAGAATCCCGCTTCGCGCAGGCGGCGGAGCTGTACAGCGACGCCGGGCATCAGCGTGAACATCTTCCAGGAGAGGACGAACTGTCCAGGCCCTGGAAACACGTTGACCACGCCATCGCGATCTAAAAAAACGGCCGGCCGCAGACTCACGGATGCAAACCCCTTGGCGCGAAGCATTTTGCCCGCTGGTGCCTTCAATCCTCTATAGAGTAAGCTTCGCATGTGCGGACGCAAGCAACTGTGATAGGCGGATGCCAAGGGAATTGGCTTTCGTTATGCTCTTTTGCAGCAAAACGAGCCGACAGGCGTCTATACCTGTGGAAGAGCCGTACACATTGAAGGGGATTCCCACATGCTCAATCGGACTTACCGGCACCTGATGGCAGCAGCCGTGGCGCTCAGCCTGTGCGCCGGCGGTGCTTTTTCGGGCGAAAAAGGCAATAAGAGCGAGCGCGGCGAGCGTAACGGCAAGCTGGGTGGAACGCCGATGATCGATCATGTGCTCAAGCATGAGAAAGAGCTGGCGCTCACCGCTGAGCAGAAGAAGAAGTTTGAAGCCTTGAAAGATAAAGCCGAAGCGCTCCAAGAAAAGATGCGCAAAGATCCCGAAGCGCGCGAGCTCTTCAAAGAAGTCGCTCAGGCCCGCAAATCCGGAAACGAAGAGAAGCTCCGCGAACTGCAGACAAAAGTAAAGGAACTGGCCGCGCGCAAAGGCAGCTCCGAAGAGATCACCGGCGAAGGTCTGCGCCTGCTTACACCGGAACAGATGGCCAAGCTGAAAGATCTGCGAGACGAAGGACCGATGGCCATGCGCGATGGAAAAGACGGCGGCAAGAAAGCCGCAAGCGCCGGAACCAAGCCGGATCCGAGCAAAGGCGCGCCATCACTGTACGACAACGAAAAGTAAAAGCCGGCCGTTATGGCTTTAAGGAGAAGCACGCTATCATGCGTGCTTTTCTTTTTTGTGCCGCTTTACGCAGTCAACCGTGAGGCGTAGTTTTTAAGCATGAAGCTGCCGCCAGATCTGCTCGTGCGCGCGTATGCCGCCGGCGTTTTTCCGATGCCCGATGAACGCGGCGTCATCGGCTGGTACCAACCCGACCCGCGCGCAATCCTGCCGCTCGAGCAGTTCCACGCCTCGCGTTCGCTGCAGCGCAAGCTCAGGAAGAACATCTTCGATGTGACTTTCGATAAGGATTTTCTGGGCGTGATGCAGGGCTGCGCGGAGCGGCCGTCGACGTGGATTACGGAGGATTTCTACGAAGGCTATTGCGCGCTGCACCACTTGGGCCTGGCGCATTCAGTCGAAGTATGGCAAGACGGCAAGCTTGTCGGCGGAACGTACGGCGTGCAGCTGGGCGGGGCGTTTTTTGCCGAATCCAAGTTCCACCGCGTCACGGACGCATCCAAAGTCGCGCTCGCCAAACTCGTTGAGCACCTACGCGAGAAGAACTTCGGCTTGCTGGAAGTTCAATTTCTCACTGAGCACCTCGCCCAGTTTGGTGTGATCGAAGTACCGCACAAAGAGTACATGAAGCTTTTGAAGGCCGCGCTGAAACGGAGCTGTTCATTCTGAAGAGAAGGTCTGCGATTTGATGGGAGCTATTGGCCCTTGAGAAGGCGTTCGGCGAAACGCTTTTCGAGCTGCGGAATGGCCTGAATTTTTTTGAACGTGGTTTCAACGTCGTATGGAACGCGGCGGAACTGAACGGTGGTTCCGTCCCAGAGCACATAGCACGAATCTTTGTTCTTGTCGCGCGGCTGGCCCACGGCGCCGATGTTCACCAGCGTCTTCTTTCCTTTGGGCGGCGTGTAGCGCATATCCTCCAGCGCCGACGGTTTGATCCACTTGAAATCGTGCGTCGCAATACCCGGCCGGTGCGAGTGGCCAACGAATGACACCCAGTCGAAGTGCTCGAATATTTCCACGGCCTTTGGCGATGGACCGAAACCCATGTCCTGGAAATCTTCCTCAAGGACGTATTCCATGATCGGATCGCGCGGCGAGGCGTGGACATACAGCACATCGCCTTCCTGCCGCGATGCCGAAAGGCTCTCCAGCCAGCGCCAGCGCGCCACCTTGCCCGGCAGGCTGAAGAACGTCGGCTGCATGCGCGAACGCTGCCAGGCAACAGCCTTGGCGGCGCCCTCGTTGAAACCGACGGCATGTGTCATGAAAATGGCAGCATCGTGGTTGCCGCACAGGCACCAATGCGTGATTTTACGGACGATCTTCAGGCATTCCGCCGGGTTGGGGCCGTAACCCACAACGTCGCCCAGGCAGACGATTTCTTCGACGCCCTGCTGCTTGATGTCAGCCAGAACAGCGGTGAGTGCTTCCAGGTTTCCGTGAATATCGCTGATAATGGCACGGAGCCTGGGTTTGCTCACACCGTTTCCGTTTGCGCCGTTGTGCAGACCCATGTGTTGGTGACTGCCCTTTTCGCCCGAGTCAATCCGCAGATGCAACAACGTCCAGGGAACTGTTGAGCGCCCTGGGCGACAATCACTCAGCCGGCTTTACGAAACGGACTTTGCGGCGGCCGTTCTTGCGTTCAACCACCCGCTTGAATCCAGCCGCAAGCTTGCGCTTGGCGCGCTTCTTACGCTTAATACGAATCTCAACACGCCGCTTTCGTTTGTCTGCCACGTCATCTCCTCATGCCGGAATTCTCTGCCGCCCACCGGTGTGCAGGCGCAACAATCCCGAAAAACAATGTTCAACACGAATCCCGTTCCTGACGAACGGGATAAAAGTAAATATTCTACAGGGCTTGTGGAAGTTGCAAGCAGATTGTCTGGGAGGACGCGCTTGAGTCTGCTGAAGCCGCAGTTCGCGCGCCGGACTGCCGAGCCTGCTGGCTCGACAGCCACGCGGAACACAACGCGCTCTTAAACGTTCAGCGCATCTGAGAGGGCCTGCAGCGCCGCCGTCTTTGCGGCTTTCAGGCGGGACTCAACTTCGCGCACGACAATACGTTCAATTTCACTGCTCACGCCGTTATTCGTGCGGAAGTTCTTCGAACCCGCGGGACGTCCCGGTCCACGCCGGCGGCGCTTGCGTGTGCTGGGCGGCTGTCCAGGCTGGAAGTTGCCCTCGGCATCGATGTATCCAAGTTCATAGCCTGGCGCCGGCCGGCCACGCTTGCGCGGAGAGATCTCGCCGCTCTCGATGTGGCGCCGTGCGAGCGACAGCGGTACCTCTTTGCGCTTCCTCGTTCCCTTGGGCATGGTATTGCATTCCTCTGAGCAGCTCAACTTTTAACATCTAGACAACATAAACCACTGTACTGTAAATATAAATATTCATTCATAACTTTCTACACACAAATTTATATTCTCAAAAATGAGAAAAGAAATTGCACATGAGTCTTCGCTACTGTGCGGTGTTACTCGGCAAAAACGCAAAGAAGACTGCGCCAACAATAAAGCCAAATGCCACAAGATAGTTCCAGCGCGGCGGCTCCTTCAAATAAAGCAGTGCAAAGGTGACGAAGACCACCAGAGTAATAGCTTCCTGAATAATCTTGAGCTGGTACGCAGAAAATTGTGCAGCACCCAGCCGGTTTGCAGGAACCTGCAGGCAGTACTCAAAGAAAGCAATACCCCAGCTCGCCAAAATTACTTTCCAGAGCGCCACTTCACGGTATTTCAGATGTCCGTACCAGGCAAACGTCATGAATACATTACTGGCGGCCAGCAGCAGGATCGTGAGCATCGCGGTATCCTCATCGAACAAAATGCCAGGCCCTGCAGTCGCAGGGCCTCATTTGTTGCGCGAGAAGTCTATGCGGGACGGCCTTGCTCGCATCTGCCGATTCCAGCAGCACGCAGGTTTTCTTACGCGCTGGCGACGGCGCGTTGCGGTTCGTCATCGGGCTTCTGGAGCGCCGGCGCAGGCGCGGCTGCTGGTTCAGTGCGCCGGATTTCATATTCGGGCTGCAGCACGCCTCTCTCTCTGCCAATGTAGCGGCGTTCGACATTGCTGCCCAGCTGCGTGGTCACCACGTACGGAATCGTGCCGGACTTTTCGGCAATCTCTTCAACGGAGATGCGGTTGACGGGGCTTCCGCCCACCAGCGTAACTCGCTCCCCGACTTCCGGCAGACCGACCGCGCTGTTGGCCAGCGCGGTAATATCGGCGACGATGCAGTTCATGGAGATCGTTCCCACCACCGGCACCTGCACGCCGCGGATGATCACGTTTGAGCGGCCCGTCAACGCGCGGCGGTAGCCGTCGCCATAACCCACCGGCAGCGTGGCCAGGAGCGATTCGCGCTGGCACACGAACTGGCGGTTGTAGCCGACGGTCCAGCCCGCCGGACGTCTGGCGATCTGCAGAATGCGTGTGTAAAGCGAGAGCGTCGGCAGCAGCTCGAGGCCGTCGCGTTCCGGCGGCCAGGCGCGAACGCCGTGCAACAGCACGCCGCAGCGGACCATGTCCAATTGCGCTTTGGGATGAAAGACGGTTCCAGCCGAGTTCGCGGCGTGGCGCACACGGAAACGAACGCCCTTTTCTTCACAATAGCGCAGCAGCCCGCGGAAGAGCTTGATCTGTTCCTGCGTCGGATCCGGATCGGGCTCTTCGGCGCTCGAGAAATGAGTGAACACGCCTTCGAGCTCAAGTGTTTTTTCAGACAGGATGTGATCGACGGCCGGCCAGACTTCATCCGGTCCGAAGCCGCCGCGGCCCATTCCCGTATCCACAAGCAGATGAACTTTGGTCTTCTGCCCACGCCGGACGCCCTGCAGCAGCGCGCGCGAGCGGTCCGCCAGCGCCTTGATTTCGTCGATACAGGCCACGGCGAAAGTAAGCTGCGCATCAATTCCGCCGGCGAGTTCTTCCGGCAGACAGCTGGTCAGCAGTTGAACCGGCACATCGATTCCCGCATCGCGCAGTTCAATGCCTTCGGAAACTTCGTTCACGCCGAGCCGCGAGGCACCCGCGCCCAGCGCCGCACGCGAAACCTCGACAGCGCCGTGGCCGTAGGCCTGCGACTTGACGACGGCCATAAGATCCGCGCCATGCTTGAGCAGCCCGCGCAGAACCCGGACGTTATGCGCAATGGATTGACAGTCGACTTCGCACCAGACGCGGGCGCGATCGTTGAAGGCAGATGAGCTGTCGGCTGAACTCATGGCACAAGCTCCAGCGCGCCCTCTTCCGGCGCTCTGGACCGACCCCCCGATCAGCCGCAGAGTTCCGACGAGAATACGCGATTGGAGATTGCATCGGCCTGTGCGCAGAAAAGCTGAAGTCAAAATCACTATAAATTACGGCAGCCACAGGAATTAGGGGCTGTGAAAGTCCGATAAACTTTCGTTAGTGCCGCGCTAGGTATGGCTACTCGATTTTCTTGGCACCATCGGGGACCACGAAATGGTAAAGCGGCTGGGTCACTTGGTCGGTAAATGCGTCGAAGTCTTTGACGTAAATGTCGCGGCCCAGCATTAGAAATGTGTCTTTGCCTGTGAAGCCGTATTTCTCCGGTGCGGCGAGCACGGCAAAGCCTTCGGTCATACGGCCATCCGGCCCGAGAAACGACTGCGAACCTTTTTCGCCGCTACGGCCCTTGAGGATACGGAAGCGGTAACCGTGCAACGCCGGGCGCTTGGGGCCGGTCTGACGGATTCCGGATGATGTCTCGGGATTGGCGGTGTGAGCCGTCTGCAGCGCTTCGCCTTCGGCAACGGGCGCATCGATTTCAGGCACCGACGCCCACTGACCACCGAGTTCGCTAAAGGCGCCGGCGTATTCCTTTTTCTGCTGAAAGTGAGCTTCCTGCGCTTTGGCCAGGTCGCGCAGCAACTGCACCACGGCCTGTTCATTCCGCGCGAGCTGCCCCGTGCGATAGCGATTCACAAAAAACGGCGTGGCGATGCCCAGCAGAACCAGCGCGATGAGAATCGGCATCACTGGCCAGCTTGCGCGCTTTGTAGTGGGATCGTCGCTGATTGTCATGGGCTGCCGTCTGCTGAAATGAATCAGGGTCTCGTCTTCACGCGAAGCGAGACCCTGAACCCTAACCCCTGAACCCTGCCGTTACTTCGCGACCGCTTTCTGTCGAGCGCGCACCCACTGGCGTTTAACTTCCTGCGCGTCTCGCTCCTCGAGCTTCACCGCCTTCTGGGCATTGATTTTCTCGAGCTCTGCGAGCAACGCGTCGGGCTTGAGCTCTTCGCCGGATGCCGCTTCGGGCGTCAGCACGGTCACGTTATTGTTATTTACCTGCAGGAATCCGCCGCGCAAAGCAAGCTTCTTCGTTTCGCCGTTTGGCGTCGTCAGTCGCATCTCGCCAGTCCCGAGCAGCGCCAGGAGCGGCGCGTGGCCGGGCATGACGCCCAATTCGCCGTCGAAGGCAGGCACGACGACCGAAGTGGCCTGAGCATCGAAGACTGATTTGGCGGGAGTGATCACCGTCACGTGAAGGGTTTTTCCGAGCGTCGCTTCTGCCATGGTCTTAGTTTCTGGTTCCTGGTTTCTGTTTCTGGTTCTTGTTGCGGTCTGGTTTCTGTTAAGCCAGAAACCAGAAACCGCAAACTAGAAACCCGTTGATCAGCCGCCGGCCTTGAGCTTCTCGGCCTTGGCCACGGCTTCTTCGATCGTGCCGACGTACATGAACGCCGCTTCGGGCAGATGGTCGTATTCGCCGGCGACCACGGCCTTGAAGCTGCGCACCGTGTCGGCGATCGTGACGTACTTTCCTTCGATGCCCGTGAACTGCTGCGCGACGAAAAACGGCTGCGAGAGGAACTTTTCGATCTTGCGCGCGCGAGCCACGATGAGCTTGTCGTCTTCGCTCAGTTCGTCCACGCCCAGGATGGCGATGATGTCCTGCAGATCCTTGTAGCGCTGCAGAATCTGGACGACGCTGCGCGCGACGTTGTAGTGTTCCTGCCCGAGGAACTGAGGATCCATGATGCGGCTGGTCGAGCTCAGCGGATCCACGGCCGGGAAGATGCCCTTCTCCGCGATCGAGCGCGCCAGATTCGTGGTCGAATCCAAGTGCGTGAAGGCCGTCGCGGGCGCCGGGTCGGTGTAGTCGTCGGCCGGTACGTAGATGGCCTGGATCGAGGTAATCGAGCCGCGCTTGGTCGAAGTGATGCGTTCCTGCAGGCCGCCCATTTCGGTGGCCAGAGTCGGCTGATAACCTACGGCGGAAGGCATGCGGCCCAGCAGCGCGGACACTTCAGATCCGGCCTGCGTGAAGCGGAAGATGTTGTCGATGAACAGCAGCACGTCCTTGCCTTCCTGGTCGCGGAAGGATTCGGCGACGGTCAGCGCCGAAAGCGCCACGCGCAGGCGCGCGCCCGGCGGCTCGTTCATCTGGCCGTAGATTAGAGCGACGCGGCTTTCCTTCGGATCTTTCTCGTTGATGACGCCGCCTTCGCGCATTTCCAGCCACAGGTCATTGCCTTCGCGGGTGCGTTCACCCACGCCGGCGAAGACCGAGTAACCGCCGTGCTTCATGGCGATGTTGTGGATCAGTTCCATGATGATAACCGTCTTGCCGACGCCGGCACCGCCGAAGAGGCCGGTCTTACCGCCCTTCACGTAAGGCGCCAGAAGGTCGACGACCTTGATGCCCGTTTCGAACATTTCAGTGTTCGGATTGAGCTGATCGAAGGCGGGCGCTTCGCGGTGGATGGGCGACTTCTCGCCATCCATCACCGGGCCCCATCCGTCCACGGGTTCGCCGAGAACGTTGAGGATGCGGCCGAGCGCGGCTTTGCCGACGGGCACCGAGATGGGCTTGCCTGTGTCGGCAATCTGCGTTCCTCGGACGATTCCGTCGGTCGAGGCCATGGCCACCGCGCGCACGCGGTTGCGGCCGAGGTGCTGTTCGACCTCGCAGACGAGCTTCTGCCCTGTCGCAGGGTTGTTCACCTCGAGCGCGTTGAAGATTTCAGGCAGATGGTCCTGTTCGAATTCGGCGTCCAGCGTGGATCCGATGACCTGCACAACTTTTCCGAGCTTAGCCATGACGTACTCCGGTTTCCCTGTTTCTGGTTTCTAGTTTCCAGTTCCCTGAATTCTGTAAAAAACTGCACCGTGCGCGAAAGCTCTCTCCTTTATTGAGCCTCTAGCAGACTCTTCAAATCTGTCCAGAAACGCACATGTGCATTATTTCTTCTTCACGCGAGCCCGTTTTCCGGTTCTGTTTGCCCCCAGACGTGACTTCAGCGCTTCCAATGAAACCACATCACCTTCTGCTGCGTTCTCTCTTCTGGCCTGACATTCAGCAATCAGCTTCGGGCTATGCTCGAGCAAAAAATCCAGAGTCTCATCGTTGATCGGCAGGAGCGCGAATTTCAGCTGCCCATTCTTCTGAAGCAGCAGGCCACTCTTGCCTGCTGACTTCATAAGGTCGCCAATTGGCGTATCGGGATTATCAACTGTCTTTGTCGTCATCTTGACTCACCTCCAGGTATTCGAATGTGTCTTCCTTATGAAGCACCTTCAAAACCGTGACGCGGACCCCCTCCACGTCATAGAATACCCGGTAATCCCCTACCCTCAATCGATATGATGCTGGCGCCGGCTGCCTGAGTTTCTTTATCTTCGAACGGCTCTCTACAGTCGGAGTCGAGGTTAGAATTTTTTCAACAGCCGCAAGAATCGCCGAGCGATGAACCGATCTTAAGTTCTCCAATTCCTTTGCAGCTTCTGTCTGAAACACGACCTTGAATTTCATTTCTCAAGGTCCTTCTCTTACATTCTTACTTTGCGCCTTCGCGTCTTTGCGTGAGACAGGCTGTTACGCCAACGCGTTGGCGCCTCCCACGATTTCCGCGATTTCCTGCGTGATCTTCCCCTGGCGCGCGCGGTTGTAGGCGCGGCTGAGCGCCTTGATCATGTCGTCGGCGCTGTCGGTCGCGTTCTTCATGGCCACGCGGCGCGCGGCATGTTCGCTGGCTGTGTTCTGCAGCATCGCCGTGAACACAGTCATCTTCACCACCAGCGGCAGAACCTGCGTCAGGATCTCTGTCGGATTGGGATGGAAAATGTAGCCCGCGCCTTCAGGTTCTTTTTTCGCGCTCGCCGCCGGCTTGCCCTTCTCCTCTGCAGCGCTCTCGCCCTTCAGACCGGAGAGCGGCAGAATCATTTCGCTCACCGGCATCTGGGAAGCCGGGCCCTTGAACGCCGAGTACACCATATAAACTTCGTCGATGTCCTTCCGGCCATAGCGCTCGATCAGCTTGTCGGCGATCTGCTCCGCGCGCGAATACGCCGGCTTGTCGGACACCCCGATGAGGCGCTCGGCGATGGGCAGATTCAGATATTTGAACGCGCCGATGCCCTTCTTGCCTTGAACGATGAATTCCAGATCGCGGCCTTTCGCCTTCAGCTCGCTAATCAGCGTCTTCGCGGCCTTCACCAGATTGGAATTAAACGCGCCGCACAGTCCGCGGTCGGACGTCAGCAGAATCACGACTGCTTTCTTCGGATGATCATGCGCCTCAAGCAGCGGGTGCTTAATGTCAGCGCTGGCAGCCGCGACCTGGCCGATGATCTCTTTGAGCTTGTTGGCATACGGGCGCGCGGAGATGGCCGCGTGCTGCGCTTTGGCCAGCTTCGCCGTGGAGATCTTCTCCATGGTCTTGGTGATCTTCCGCGTGTTGCGGACCGCCTTGCGGCGCGTGACTAGGACTCGTGTATTTGCCATCTACTCTTTTGCTCCAAATAGAGCTTCGCGGACATCGACCGCAAAACCCTTCAACAAAACCGAGTCCGCCTTCTGGCCGGGCTTGAAACGGCCGTGAACCGCGTATGCTTTTCCGCGCAGACTCAGCACTGCAATTTCCTGTTTCTGCGGATCGACAATCCAGTACTCAGGTATTCCTGCGCCGGCATACTCGCGCCGTTTCTTCTTCCAATCCCGATCCGGATCTTCCGGGCTGACGACTTCCATTGCGATGTCGCAACCTTCCCACGCCTCATCTTTCATCCGTGCCGCGCGTTCCTTGCGCATGAAAACCACATCTGGAACCCTGTATTTTGTCCCCAACGTGTACACGCGGATTCCACTGAAAAAAACACGTCCAAGCTTCTTCGCGTTTACAAATGCCCTGAGCGCATCGAAGAGAAACAGCAGAATTTCTTCATGCGTCATGGTCGGCACGGGCAAAAATTCCAATCGTCCATTGTCGAACTCGATGCGCCGGTCTGTGTCTAACGCCAGGTAATCCTCAACATCCCAGGAACCTTGCGGCGGGTAGAGTTCCGTCATTTCCCACACCGGTTCGGCCTTATTATCAAACCAGGCGCGGGCCCGCTTGACCGCTTCCGTATCGTAGTTCTTCTTCTGTGCTGCAATGCCCATGGTGACACCTCTTATTTGATTGTGCCTGCCGATCAAATTGTCACCCTAACTCACCACCGTGCAACACAAATGCTCTTGCCCAGCCTCACCGTTCTCTGCGCCGCCGCGTCTCCGCGGTGAAGGTTGTTACTTCTTCGCCGTAAACCGCCGCTTGAATTCCTTCACCGCCTCTTCGAGCTTCTTGGCCGTGTCGTCGCTCAGCGCCTTCGTGTTGTTGATGTCGGCGATGATTTCCTTGTGCGCGTTGCGGACTTCTTCGATCAATCCCTTTTCGAACTCGCGCACGCTCTTGACCGGCACATCGTCCAGGAAGCCCTTGGTCGCGGCGTAGATCACGACAACCTGATCGACGACGTCCATCGGCTGGTACTGCGGCTGCTTCAGGAGTTCGACCAGGCGGTAACCACGATCGACCTGGCGCTGCGTAACTGGATCGAGTTCCGTTCCGAGCTGCGCGAAGGCTTCCAGTTCGCGGAAGTTTGCGAGATCCAGGCGCAGCGTTCCGGCGACCTTCTTCATGGCCTTGATCTGAGCGTTTCCACCTACGCGGCTGACCGAGATGCCGACGTCGACGGCCGGACGCACACCGGCGTTGAACAAGTCCGGCTGCAGGTAGATCTGACCGTCGGTGATCGAGATCACGTTGGTCGGAATGTACGCGGACACTTCGCCTTCCTGCGTTTCGATGATCGGCAGCGCCGTCAGCGATCCGCCCGTGCCGTAGACCTTTTCAATCTTGTGGTCGCCGGCGTTCGGCATCGCCTTCAGATCTTTTTTCGCTTCGTCAGCACCGTGCTCGGCGAGGTAAACCTTGCCGTTCACGCCGCTCTTCTCGTCGGCCTTTCCGGAAAAACTCTTGGCGACGATGACGTGCTTTTCGGCCAGCTTGGCGGAGCGTTCCAGCAGGCGGCTGTGCAGGTAGAACACGTCGCCGGGGTACGCTTCGCGGCCCGGCGGGCGGCGCAGCAGCAGCGACAGTTCGCGGTACGCGGCGGCCTGTTTGGTCAAGTCGTCGTACACGCAGAGCGTGTCCTTACCTTCCTTGTACATGAAGTACTCGGCCATCGCGGCGCCGGCGTACGGAGCGATGTACTGCAGCGGCGCGGGATCGGAAGCGCCGGCGGAGACGACGATGGTGAAGTCCATCGCGCCTGTTTCCTGGAGGCGCTTGACCACGCCGGCGACAGTCGATTCCTTTTGTCCGACCGCCACGTAGACGCAGATCACGCCCGAGTTCTTCTGATTGATGATGGCGTCGACGGCGATAGCGGTCTTGCCGGTCTTGCGGTCGCCGATGATCAGTTCGCGCTGTCCGCGGCCGACCGGGATCATGGCATCAACGGCCTTGATTCCGAACTGCAGCGGCACTTTCACTGGCTGGCGCAGAGCGATACCGGGAGCGGGGTATTCGACCGGCCAGGATAGGTCGGTGTTCACCGGGCCCTTGCCGTCGAGCGGGCGGCCGACGGGGTCGACCACGCGGCCGATCAGCGCCGGTCCGCAGGGCACCTGAAGCACGCGGCCGGTGCGCTTGACCTGCATGCCTTCGCGCAGGTCGTCGAAGCGGCCCATGACCGCGCAGCCGACGTTGTCTTCTTCCAGATTCAGCGCCAGTCCGTAGACGCCGGTCGGGAACTGGATCATCTCGCCGGCCATGACGTTGGTCAGGCCGTAGATGCGGGCGATGCCGTCGCCGACTTCGACGATCGAGCCGACTTCTTCCACCGCGAGCACCGCGTCGTAATTGGAAATCTGCTGCCGCAGCGTGCCGATCATTTCATCTACATCAATGCGCATGTCTTAACTCCGGTTTCTCGTTTCTGCCCGACTTCTGTTTCTGGTTTCCAGTTTCTAGTTTCTGGTTAACGGCCTTTGTATTTCAAGCCCTTCACTTCAGCTTGCCGCAGGTATTGCATCAGCCCGCCTGTCAGCCTTTTAACCGAACCGCTTACAACACGAATTCTTTCAAACTCTTCCTCTGAGATGTATTCCTGATCAAGCGCTACGTAGAGGTGCGATTCGAGCTCACCCGTTGAGCCTTTTGCGATCGACAGGAAACTTATGAACTCTTTTGTTCCATCCCTCTCAAAACCTTCGGCGATGTTTCCCATTGAAGAAACGGACGCTCTGCGTACCTGGTCTCTCAAACTGTAATCTTTCGCAAACTCTCCCCTTCGCGTATGTTCGTAAACAAGTCTTGTAAGTTCTCTGGCCTGCTGCCATGCTTCGATCTCTTCAAACCGCTTGATCGTCGCCATAACTCCCCCATCCGGAGAACCAGAAACCAGAAACTCCAAACCAGAGACCTGAGTCTCAATCCGTCCACTTGATCGTCGCCAGCTTCAGCCCTTCCATCTTCTCTACCATCTGGTCCAGCGCGTGGCGCGTGGAGCGGTCCCACATCTTGTCTTCGTGGATCAGCACCAGTCCGCCGAGCAGCTCCGGCTTTACACTCTCATTCAGGTTCACCGTCTTGTTGAGCTTTTTCGACAGCAGCGTCTTGAGCTGCTCGCGTTCTTCCAGGTCCAGCGGCCGCGCGGTGTGGACATCCACCGCCGCAATGCCCGCCTTCTTGTTCATTGTTTCGATGAAGGCGCTGACGATCGTGCCGATCAGATGCGCGCGCTTGCGGTCCACCAGCACCAGCAGGAAGTTGCGCGTGACCTTCGAGAGATGCTTGAACGTGCCTTCGATCACCTTTCGCTTCTCTTCGAAGGAGATCGTCGGGGATTCGAGCAGCTTTTCGAGCTTCGGCGCCTTCACGAGGAGAATACGCAGCAGCTTGAGTTCCGCGGTGACCTGGTCGACCGAGCCGGACTCTTTGGCCGCTTCGTACAGCGCTTCCGCGTAAATCGCCGCGAGTGCTTTGCTTCCGCTTTTTCCTGCCATCGTTTCTTCCTAGCTCTTGGCTCTTGGCTCTTGGCTCTTGGCTCGGGACGCGCTTTGCCAGCGCTGTCCAAGAGCCAGGAGCTAAGAGCCAATAGCTGCCGTTAATTCTTGCTCGCGTCCACTTCCTGCATCGCTTCGGCGATGAAGCGGCGGTGATCGTCGGCCTTGATCTCGCGTTCGATGACCTTCTGGGCGATGTGTGCCGTCACGGTCACCATCTTGTCGCGCAGCTCGGCGACGGCCGCGTCCTTGGCCAGCGTGATTTCGCGCTTGGCGCGTTCCAGCGCCCGCGCGGCTTCCTTGTTGGCCTCGGCGATAATCTCTTCTTTCAGCTTGTCGACGTCGCGCTTGCCTTCAGCGATGATGGCTGCCGCTTCGTCCTTGGCCGCGTTGATCTTCTTTTCGTATTCGGCGACCTTGGCGATGGCTTCCTTGTTCTTCGCTTCAGCGTCGTCGATCTTCTTCTGAATGTTATGCTCGCGCTCTTCGAGAGCGTGCATGATCGGGCCCCAGGCCATTTTCCAGAGCACGGCCAGCAGCGCGAAGAAGACCACGACCGACCAGGCCAGCACCTGCAGTTCGGGCGTCAGGAACGGAGGCAGCATGCCGCCGCCACCTTCTGCTGCGATCACCAGGCTTGAACTGAGAAACTCAACCACCGCGCACCTCTCCCATTTTCGGGATTTTTTGAATGTGTCTTCGTCAAACGCGCGCTGCCGATTGCCGGCCACCACGGCCGGCAATCTGGCAGCATGCTGAAAAATTTACTTCTGAGCCAGACCTTCGGCCGGCGCAACGACAGCCGCAGCCTTGACCGACGGGGCTTCCGCCCAGTTTTCCTTGCTCACCTTGTTGCCGGCCAGCAGGATGACGATCAGCGCGAAGAAGGTGAAACCTTCGATGAGCGCCGCGAGCACGATGGCCGCGCCGCGGATGTTGCCGGCGGCTTCCGGCTGGCGGGCGATCGATTCAACAGCGGCCGTGGCCAGCTTGCCGATGCCATACGCAGCGCCGCAGACCAGCAGACCAACTCCGAGAGCAACACCGAAAATAGCCAAACCCATCTCTTACTTCTCCTCTCTATTGCCCATTCGCCAGACGGCGGCGGGCATTCTGTCACGTTCTCCGCGCATTTCCGCAGCGGCCCCTCACAGCCATTCTGGCTGCAGCAGCGGAATGTGTGTCACCGCCGACTTACGCAGCGAGGCGAATTCCCGACAGGGGAAAGCGCCGGCCGATTTACTACAGTTCCGAGTTTCTGGTTTCAGGTTTCTGGTTAACAGCTGCCGAAGAACCAGAAACTAGAAACCAGAAACCTTAAACCAAATCAGTGCTCCGGATGTACCGCCGCGCCGATGAAGACGATCGCCAGCAGCGTGAACACGTACGCCTGCAGGAAGCACACCAGGATTTCAAGCACAGAGATGCCCAGCGCCAGCGGCACGCCCAGGAACAGCAGCAGCCCGCTGATCGCGCCCAGTCCCAGGAGCTGCGAGATGATCAAGTGTCCGGCAATCATGTTCGCGAACAGACGCACGCAGAGCACGAAGCACTTGATCAGCGGTCCGAGCAGTTCGAGTACGAACATCAGCGGCCACATCCACAGCGGCGTTCCCGGCGGCACCAGATGCACCAGAAAATTCACCGGCCCCTGGTTGGCCATGCCCAGCACCCACACCAGCAGGTAAATCGATCCACCCATCGCCAGCGTCACGCTGAAGTTGCCGGTGACGCCGCCGTATTCGGGGACCATGCCGAGGAAATTAAGAATCAGGATGAAGAAGAAGTAATTCAGGAATAGCGGCGTGTAATGCGCCAGATGATGTCCGCCGACCGGCTCAACCAGTTCATCGCGCACAAAAATGATCAGCGCTTCGACAGCGTTGGCCAGCGCGCCTTTGGGGGCTTTGTTGTCATGAACCGCGGCGAGCACGCGTTTGGCAACCATCATGGTAATGATGAAAAACAGGAGCGCACCGACCGTCAGTCCGGCCATGTGCTTGGTGAATTCCATCTTGAACGGTCCGACCATTTTCGGCGTGTAGCCGGCGACGGTTAGATGCCCGTGATCGCCAAAGGGCTTGTAGTAAACCTTGCCGGTCGTCGCGTCGACACCCCAGAGCACTTTATCCAGGATGTGGTGCATGGGATCATCGCCGCCGCCGTGATCGGCGTGTGCGTCGTGACCAGGAGCATGCTCGCCAGCTTTGTGCTCGTCTTTCTTGCCGTGTTTCTCTTCAGCCATTTCAAAACCCCGGAACTGCACCGTTACTTTTCAATCGTATCCACTGCAATCAGCTTCGCCGCCAGCCAGCCTGCTTCCGCGAACATGCCAATCAGGTAACTGCCAAGCAGCGCCAGGAGCGCGGCGACCGGCTGTTCACGGAATGTTGCGTTTAAAAGCAGCGCCAGCCCCAGTAACAAAAACAGGCGCATCAGCAGTCCTGCGCCCCACCAAGCCCAGAACTTGCCACTGCTGTCTTTCGTCTCCCCCAGCCGCGCGAGCTTCAGCGCGAACGGCAATCCCAGAAGCGTCAGCAGAACTCCCGCCGCGCCACCCGCGTAGATCGGGTGCCTGTATTCACTTCCAACCCAGGCCCCAACGCCTTCGGCCACTGCAGCGGCTAAAATCACCTGCGCCGCGAGTACGAGTACTGTCAGGCGTATCACTTCAGCGTTTTCTTTACGAAGTGGTACATGCCTGCCGCGATACCCAGCATCCCCGCTGCAATCATCGCCCAGGGCGATGAGTTAAACTTGTTATCCAGCCACCAGCCCAGCGCCACGAACAGCGCCACAGTCACCGCCAGATGCATCCCCAGGCCCAGAAACTTCGCCAGATCGGCCTGGATTCCGCTCTTATCTTTGTCCGGCTTCTCGTCGTCTTTTCGCTCGTCCGCCATGAGAAGCCTCGGACGCAATAAAAAACCACTCCGCTCGTTTTTCTCGAGCCAAATGGGATAGATGAACGCCCGAACTGCGACGCCATCCGGCCCACACGCTTCAATTTCGGGGGCTATCTGTATCGGATCGAACCAGACAAAACGATACGCGCCCTTATTTTAGCAAGGGCACTGCCGCTCTCTTTGCTGCTTTGAAAACAGTTAAAGCAGAAGCCATCCCAAAGTCATGCAGCCTTTTCAAGCACTGCCGTTCACAACCCCCTCCAGAGAAGTGAGCACGCGATTCATAGATCATAAGCGCTCCAATGTCAACTGACGGGTGATTGGAATTTAAAAATTAATCAAAGTCGTAACGTTACGTTCGCACACCACTTAACTATGGCGTAAAATATGCTTTGATTTATCTCGGCTGTCGCTGGACGCAAGGGCGCAGCTTACGGGAGATCATCCGCTTATGGCCAACTGCCCGATTTGCAAAACCCCTGGCGCGTATGTCGGCTTCAGCACCGTCGAATGCCGTAATCCAGACTGCGAGCACTTCTGTATCAACGAAGAGAAAGTCTGTCCGTGCTGCGGTAAGGTCGGACACACACCCGATTTAGCTGAAGATGCCGCGGACGCCAGCCAGATGATCGGCAGCATCCAGGTCAATGGCTCCGGCGGCAACTCGCCGCTCGACCAGGCTGATCAGGACGACAGCTCAGGGCCGTGTACGGTCTGAATGTGGCCCGAGCTTCAGCTCGCGCACTCTGCGTATCAGAAATTCCAAGTTATTCAGAAATCAGCTTTTCGCGAGCTGAAGCTCGCGCCACATTGCCTCTTCGCCGAGCTAACAGCTCGCGCCACACGCCTCTTCACGAGCTAACAGCTCGCGCTACATACTTGACGCTGAGCCCGCCCGCGACAAGATATTCTTCAACTGAATGGCTGCGGCTGAACCTGACAGCCAGGTGAATTCATCGTCCCTCTACCTTAAGGAGTCCGGAATGCGAGCTCTACTGTGCCTCATCGCCATCACATTGTCCCTGTCTCTGTGTCTTCGCGCTGAAGAAGAGAATCCGCTGAAGAAGGCCAAGGTCGGCGACTGGATTGAATGGACCACAAGCTCGAAGTTCGGCGGCTTTGCCATGGAAGGCGGCATGAAGCAGACCGTCAAAGCCAAGACCGACGCAGACGTCACGCTAGAGATTGCCAACAAAACCCCGGCCGGCGACGTCAAGCAGGAGATCAAGATCAACCTCAACGAGAAATACGATCCGCGCAAGCAGGACCCCAATGCCGAGTTCAAGGAAACCGGCAAGGGCGAAGAGACCATCACGGTCGGCGGAAAATCCCTGAAGACAACCTGGACCAGCTACGAAACGACCAGCAACGCCGGCGGACAGAAGATGACGATCAAAGGCAAAGCCTGGGTTTCGCCCGAGGTGCCGCTCGGCGGCCTGGTGAAATCTGAAAACGAAATCGTCGGCATGGGAAAGCAGTCGCTGGAGCTCAAGGATTTCGGCACCGGAAAGTAAAAAACGGCACTGAGTATTGGGGCAGAGCACAAAGCCCAGACGTTCAGAAGCGACGCGGAACGGACGGTCCTCCCTCCCCTTGCGGGAGGGAGTTAGAGGGAGGGGTTAGCCGCTGCACGAGACAGAGCGAGGCGAAAACGGAACGGAATTTGTCAGTTCTGATTGTTCATCTTTCATTTGTCATTTTAAGGTTTGCGACGCAACTGGATGACAAGTGAGAGAACTGACCCCCTCCCGCAAGGGGAGGGGAAACGACGGCACGGAGCGTTCTCCGTCCGCACGGGTGGGAAATACAACGGCACGGAGCAGTCGATGGCTCAGCAGCGCGCAACGAGTGTGTGCCTCGCGCTTCTCGTGGCCGCCTCGTTTTGTTTGGCCGACACGGTCCACCTGAAAAACGGCAAGTCGCTCGAAGGCGAAGTCATCCGCGAGGACGACGAGGGCGTCACGCTGCGCCTGCCCTACGGTGAAATCAAGCTCCGGAAATCAGAAGTCGAAGCCGTCGAGCGCCAGACGCCGACCGAATACCGCATCAGCCTGGGCAAACGCATGCTCGCGGCCGAGCGCTTCGAGCAGGCCGTGCGCGCTTTCGAAGAAGCGCTGATCGGCGACAGGCGCTCGGTCGAAGCCAAACGCATGCTGGCCAATACGTACTGGCTGCAGGCAAAAAAATACCGCGAGCTCAACCGGTTTGTCGAAGCCAGGAGCGCGCTCGAAAAGCTGCAGAAGCTCGATCCAAAAGCCGAACACGTCCGGCACACAGCGGGCGAACTGCTCCAAGATCTCAACGCCAAGGAGCAGGTCGTCGACGGCTACATCGCGGCTGCGCGCGAACTGGCGAACAAAAACGACATTTCCAGAGCGCTGCAGGCGTACGAAAAGATCCTGACGCTCACGCCCGACGCGCGCGCCACAGTCGGACCGGAGATGGCCGATTGCCACATCAAGCGCGCGGCGTCTTACATGCAGAGCGGCCAGTTGCTGAACGCCGCCGGCGATTTCGAAGCGGCGCTGCGCCTGAATCCGAAACTCGCCGACCAGATTGAACGCTTGTACTGCTCCTGCGTGCTGCCCAATATTCTTAACAACCTCGCCGGCGGCGACCTGGGCTCGGCACAGACCGACCTCAAGCGCGCACTCGAAGTCGCTCCCAACAACAAGAACGTGCTGTATGTCGCGGGCCGGCTTGAGGAAGCGCTTGGCAAGATTCCCGCCGCCTGCGATGCCTACGCGCGGGCGCTCGGCACGCGCGTGGCCAATCCGACGCCGGCGTATCTCTCGGAGCTGCGCAAGCGCCTGGAGACGGAGATCAACGCCAAGGGCGACCGCCTGAACATCGACACCAGCATGGCCGAGATGCAGGGCTATGCCGCGAGCAGCAGCGGTGAAGCCAAACAGCTCGAGACCGAAAACTTCACGATCTATCACTATAATGAAGCCCTCGCACGCGAAGCCGGCACGCGCATGGAAGCAGATCGCCTTCGCATTCTCAACGAAACGGGCCTGCGCCCGTGGCAGGGAAAGACGCGCGTTTTTCTGCACCGCACGCAGGCGGAGTACACCGCCCGCACGGGCCTGCCGGAGTGGACCGGCGGCGTCACGCGAGCGACCAAACCAAGCGGCTCCGAACACCTGCAGCAGAAGGACATCCACAGCTGGCAGACCTCGCCGCGGCTGCTGTCCTCCACGCTGCCGCACGAGATCACGCATGTGATCGTCAATGAAAACGCGCTGGACCTGAACGTCTTTCCGCGCTGCATCAATGAAGGCATTGCGGTGGCGATGGAACCGAAGTACCACAAGGACTACTACATGAACTTCCTGCGCATCCGCCTGAAAAGCCAGGATTTCATTCCGCTTACCGAACTCATCGCCGCGAAGGATTACCCGCGCGATCCGGATTTTTTTTACGCCGAAAGCTACGCGCTCATCGAATACCTGATTTCGTTGAAAGGCATCAAGGAAACCACGGCCGTGGTGAAGAACTGCACGTCGCTGGCGCGCACCTACAGCGAGCTGCTGCGACTGACTGGCGCAGGTAATCTCGAGGAACTCGAGACCAAATGGCGCGACTGGATCATCGCCGGGGGGAAGTAATTCCCCAGCGGCTTCAACTGCTAACTGCTTCAACACGAAGACACAAAGATTCGAAATGACTTGCGCCAGTAAAGTCCTAACCCCCGGCTTCAGCCGGGGGTGGAACGTGAAAACGGAGGATCCAATAGCCGGATTTATCCGGCTTTTCTGAGCGCAGTTGGCTTTAGCCACGACGTATGCGGGCTGAAGCCTCCCGCGTGTGGGTCAACCCCTAAAGCGGGGTAACCGAATTTAGTGAGTGCGATTTCCCCCCGGCTGAAGCCGGGGGTTAGTAGCAGCCGTAACTGGCGTAACGCATTTCAGTGTCTCTGTGTTGAAGCTCTGCCGTTTATCCGGCTCAGTCTTTGAGCGTGAAGATGAGGATGAGGGGCTGTTCCCGGTTGCCGACTTGCGCAACCATTTTGGGTTGTCCCTTCGTGACGGGCACGCAGATGGGATCGCCAATCGGCTTGCCACCATCCTTGATGGTCAGTTCAAGCCGGCATTTTCCGGGCTTCGCATCCTTAAGGGTTACGTCGAGCTCGTACTGCTTGACGCGCGAGCTGGCTTTCGCGCCGGCGGTCACGGTGATGTCCTGTTTGCCGGCGTCGGTGAAGGTGCCAAAGACCGTCTCTTTCAAAACGCCTTTCAAATGCGCAATCGACGGTGCGAATGTCTGATTTTTTTTCCCGGCGTCCGCGGCCGAGACGCCCTGGATTTCGACGCTGGCCGTCTGAGCGTGAGTGGCGGCGGCGATGAGCAGCAGCGCTGCGAATGCGGCGGCCCGGAAGTTTTTCAGTTCTTTAAACGTCACGCGTTGTTACCCCTCACCTGACAACACTCACTTCCTTTAATCGGGCAGCCAGCGGAACTCGTTGAGGTGATTCTCGGCGTTTGCCACTTCGTCCTTCAAAAAGAAGCAGACGACCGGCTCCGACTGGCCTTCAAGATACTTCACGTGGACGTCGTAGCGTTCGTCCAGAGCTTCCGGGATTTCCATGGCGACCTGCGTTTCTTCTTTGTTCGACACGAACAGCAGCACCGCAGCCATCAGCATCGCCGCCATGCTTGCGGCCGCCATCAGGTTCCAGCTCTTGCGGCGTGGACGCGCAAAATCGATGCGCGTGACTTTTTCTTTCACGGCCGTGGCCGGCATGTCGTGAACAGGAGCATGCGGCGCGGCAGCGGCTTTGGCTTGGACGGTGCGGCCGGCGATTTCTTTCCACACTGCATTCCAGCGCTGCTGACTGACTTGGGGCACGCCTCTGTCGATTCCTTCTTTCACGCCCGCCGGCGCCGCTGTTACCTGTTCGGCCACGCTGCTCCAGCGCCGCGCGAACGCCTCGTCGTTCGGCATCGGAACCGGCAGCATCATCGCGGCCGTATCGATGCGTTCGTTGAGGTGCTTTTCCGCGGGCGTCAGAGCAACCGTCTGCTGCGCGATGGTGTGCCAGGCTTCGCGGCTGGCCAGTTCCGACATCTGCGGAACAGGCAGCTGCGCAGCCGCATCATCCAGTTTGCGCCAGATCGCCGCTTCGCGGCTTCCGGCAACACTGCCCGCCGCCTCACCATCGAACTGCGCCGAACGCTTGATTGCCTCGCGCTCGTCAGCCGGCACCGCTACCGTCTGCGCCGCAATCTTCTGCCAGATTTTCTCGAAGCGAGCCGCCGAAACGTCGGGAACTTTTTTCAGCTCCGACGCAATACGCTCAACGCTCGCCTGTTTCAGATCCGCACCGGCAACGTTGCGGCAGAGCCCTGCCAGTTTCGCCTCAACGTTGGGCACGGGAATTTTCAGTGCAGCCTGGTCCAGGCGCTTGAAGGCGTCCAGTTCGGCTTTCAGCCGCGGGTCGGCGGCGAGTTTCTGCTCAAGCGCCCGCACCGAGACGGCGTCCAGCTCGCCATCGGCGTACGCGGAGAGCTCAATAAAAATCTGATCGTGCAGCATAACTCACCTGCTTATTGAGTCTTGCGTCTGGAGTCTTGGAGTCTGGAGTCGCCGACTCTCGACTCTAAGACTCCAGACTCAAGACTCTTCCTGAATGTGCGGCGCCAGCAGTTCCTGCAATCGTTTGCGCGCGTAAAAAAGGCGCGACATCACCGTTCCGATATTGCAGTCCAGCGTCTCGGCAATCTCCTTGTAGCTCATGCCCTCGGCGGCGTGCAGCATGAAGACCGTGCGATGGTTCTCCGAAAGTTTGAGCAGCGCCATCGAGAGCGCCTCGCTGAATTCTGAAACCTCCGCCTTGTGCGAAGGGCTTTCACTTCCGCTGCGCGTGACGACTACTGCTGCTGGTTCGTCACGCGCCTCGTCGCCTTCGCCCACGCGGTGTTCATCCAGGCTCACTTCAACCCCGCGCCGGATGTGCCGCAGGCGATCAATCGAAAGATTCACCGCGATGCGCCGCACCCAAGGGTAAAAACGGGCCTCGCCACGCAAGTTCTCCAGCTGCTGGTAGGCGCGAACAAAAGCGTCCTGAACCACATCCAGAGCGCTGTCCTCGTCCCGCAGCAGACGCCACGCCACCGCAAACACGCGCTGCCTGTACTTCAGGAACAGCTTTTCAAAAGCCTCCGCATCGCCCGCAACAGCCTTCTCGACCAGGGCCGTGTCCTCCGCATCAAAATTCGCGGAAGTTAAAGCACCTGCTCCTGTTACTTGTGACGCACTCTGTTGCGGCGTATTCATGTTTTGAACCAGAATTGACGGGAATTTCACCAGCCCATGTACACTTCCGAAGCAGACGCATTAAACGCGCTGGCTCAACCCTTAACAAGCACTAAACCGAAGATCGCGGTTTGTCTAAAAATCCTCTATTTTTCGGACCAACAATCACGAGAGCACAACCTTAACACGGAGACACGGAGTGCACTGAGCAACACGGAGTTGAAAACAAGCGGCTTTGTGGACGAGAAAAGAATGTTTCATTTGAAGGTTTAAAGTTTAAATTTTAAATCGAACAGCAAACGCGACGCGTCGTTCGATCTCAAATTTCAAATCTAAAACCTCAAACTTAAAATTCTGTTAACCTCCGTGCCCTTCGTGTTTCTCCGTGCCTCCGTGTTGAAGTCGTTACTCCGGCCCGCGTTCCACCAGCAGATAAAGCCCGCTGAAGATCGTGCAGACGGTGCTGCCTTCGTGGCACATCACTGCCAGCCACAGCGGCAACGCGTTCAGCATCGATCCGACCACCAGCACGCTGATCACCGTAAACGCAAAGAGCAGTCCGCGATGGATCGCTGCACGTGTGCGCTGGCTCAGCCACAGCGCCGTCGTGATGCCGTGCAGATCATTCTTCATCAGAACAACGTCGGCGGTCTCGAGCGCCACATCTGTTCCGGCGCCGCCCATGGCGATGCCAATATCCGCCGCGGCCAGCGCCGGCGCGTCGTTGACGCCATCGCCGATCATCGCTATCGGGCCATACTTTTTCGCCGCGCGCGCAAGCTCCGTGACTTTATTTTCAGGCAGCAGCCCCGCACGAACCTGATCGGCGCCCGCGCTTTTGGCAATCGCCTCCGCGACCTGCGCGTGATCGCCGGTGAGCAGCAGAATGTGTTTCACGCCGAGTGTTCGTGCCTGGCTTAACACTTCGCGCGCTTCGGGCCGGATCGCGTCGGCGACGCCGATGACGCCGTACTCTCCCGCGCCGGTCAGCACCAGCAGCACCGTCTGACCCTCGTCCCGAAGGCGCTCGGCGCGCTGCAGCAGTTCGCCGGGCAAACGGTAGCCGTGGTTTTCAAACATTTCACTCTTGCCGACGCCGATCCACAGGCCGTCAAAATGAGCGTGCACGCCGCTGGCGGTGTGGCTCTCGAAATCGGTCACGTCCAGCAGCGGCAGATCGCGCGCGCGTGCTTCCGCTGTGACCGCCGCCGCCAGCGGGTGATTGCTGCGCTGCTCAACCGATGCGGCGAGCTGCAGAATGCGGAACTGCTCGGGCGAGTATTGATCACGCGCAAGAGAACCGGAGGCCGGCGGGACGCCGGCGGTCCCAGTAACTTTCCCGGCCCACACGGATACCACGCTGGGAACGCCGCGCGTGATCGTGCCCGTCTTGTCGAAGGCCAGCACTGAAATCTCGGCGAGCTTCTCGAGATACGCGCCTCCTTTAAAGAGCACACCGCTGCGGGCCGCGCGTGTGATGCCCGCGAGCGTCGCGGCCGGCGTGGCGATCACCACTGCGCAGGGCGAGGCGGCAACCAGCAGCACCATGGCATGGTACACGGCGGTGCTCAGGAGTTTGTCCGGCGGCGTCGCGGCTGCCGGGAAAAAATAATGGATCAGCGCGAGCGCAGTCGATGTGATCAGCACGCCGAGCACGTACGGCTTCTGCCAGCGCTGCACGAACTTTTCGGTATCCGCTTTGGCGTCCTGCGCTTCGCGCACGGTCTTGACGATGTGCGCCAGAGTCGTTTCGCTGGCGGGGCGCTCCACGAGGACCACGATCGAGCCGGTCTGATTGAGCGTACCCGCGAAAACCGGATCGCCGCTTCGTTTGCTGACCGGCATCGACTCGCCGGTAATCGTGGATTGATCGATCGTCGTCACGCCTTCCACGACTTTGCCGTCAACGCCGAGCCGCTCCCCCGGCAGCACACGCACGCGCTCGCCGACGACGATGCTCTCCACCGGCACGCGCTGCTCAGTTCCGTTTCGCAGCACCAGCGCAGTGTCGGGGCGCAGCTCAATGAGTGCTTCGATCGATCGCGCGGTGCGCTCGAGCGTGTATTTTTCCAGCGCACCCGAAAGCGAGAAGAGAAACAGCAGCGTCGCGCCTTCTCCCCATTCGCCAATCGACGCCGCTCCCACCGCCGCCAGCACCATCAGCAGGTTGACGTCAAGCCGCCGCGCGAACACCGCACGTGCCACTTCCTTTACCGGTGCCCAGCCGCCGCAGACATATGAAATTGCGTAGAGCGGAATGACGAGCTGCGCCGCATCGTTGCGCCCGGCGATCGTAGCCGCGATTCCGAAGACGGCGCAGAGCCCCGTCAGCAGGCCCAGCTTCAGCGGCGAATCGGCCTCATCGCCGGCAGGCGGCGCAGGGCGCTCGAGCGCCGGCGGCGCCAGCACGACTGGCTCTGGTGCTGAAGTCGATGAACCGTTCACGCCTGAAGCTCCCGCCGCGGCAGTTCACCTTATTTTACTACGCGGGAGAGCGCCTGGCTATTCTTCGTCTGGGGCGAGCTTGCCGCCGTGCCTTGCCAGCAGCTTTACCAGGTCCGTGCGGTCGCGCTTTTTGGCGATCTCGATGGCTGTCACGCCGCCTTTGGTCTTGATGTTGACGTCGGCTTTGTATTCCAGCAGCAATTCGAGGATGTCGATTTTGCAGCGGTGCGCGGCGATATGCAGCGGCGTCTCGCCGCTGGCCTCTTCATCCTCGCCGTCGGCCGTTGCGTTTACGTCACACTTGGCTTCGAGCAGGATTTTCATGAGCTCTTTGCGTGAACGCCCGGTGGCCAGGTGCAGGGGCGTTTTGCCCGAGATGTTCTTTTCGCTGACTGCCGCGCCTTTGCTGATCAGGTATTTGACGATCTCATTGTGATCGCAGCTGACCGCCCAGTGCAGCGGCGTATCCTTCAGTCTGGTCCTCGCGTTGACCAGCGCCGGATCGGCTTCGATGAACTTTTTGACATACTCGAGATTACCGCCCTTGGTCGCGGCAAAAATATCCGGCGGCGGCGGTGCAATGCCATCATCCACTTCATCAACCGGCGTGGGCGCCGCAGGATCTTTTTCCGTTACAGGCGCAGGCTCAGCCGCGGCCGGATCCTTCGGCGGAGCTTCACCGGCTGAGCAGAGTGCCGCCGAAAGCAGAATCAAGGATGCGAGCTGGAACAATTTCATGTGGAGCTCACCCCCAACTTAAGCACGAAATTCGAAGCACGAAATCCGAAACAAGCACGAATGAATGAAACTCAAATGCTCAAAACTGACGACGCACTGTTTTGAGCCTTAATCATTCGAATTTCGAGTTTGTTTCGGATTTCGAAATTCGAATTTCGAGTTTTCCCCTCTAGCCGCCTCGGCGTCTTCGCGGTTCGCCCTTTAACCCAACTGCTTAACGACTGCGGCCCCCATTTCCGTGCAGGAAACTTGCTTTTCTCCTTTTTTGGCGAGGTCCGCCGTGCGCAGGCCTGCCTTAAGCACGTTCTCCACCGCCAGTTCCACCGCGTCCGACTCTTTGTGCAGGTTGAAGCTGTATTTGAGCATCATGCCTGCCGAAAGGATTGTCGCCAGCGGGTTGGCTTTGCCCGTACCAGTAATGTCCGGCGCGCTGCCGTGCGAAGGCTCATACATGGCCACCTTGCCGCCAATGCATGCCGACGGCAGCATGCCCAGCGACCCGGTCAGCATCGACGCCTCATCAGAGAGGATGTCGCCAAACATGTTGGTTGTGACCATTACATCGAACTGTTTCGGATCGCGTATCAGCTGCATGGCCGAATTGTCAACGATCTGGTGCTCAAACTTGATGTCCGGATAGCCCTTGGCGACCTCTTCGGCCACATCGTGCCAGAGCCGCGAGGATTCCAGCACGTTAAACTTATCGACGCTCGTCACCTTCTTGCGCCGCACCTTGGCCAGATCAAAAGCGAGTTTCACGATGCGTTCGACTTCCGGCGTGCGGTAGATCTCGGTGTTGACGCCGTAGCGCTCCTTGCCCGAGCCGTGAATGCCGCGCGGCTCGCCGAAGTAGATGCCGCTGATCAGCTCGCGCACGATCATCATGTCAGTGCCCTGGATGACTTCAGGCTTGAGCGTCGAGGCGTCTTTGAGCGGTTCGTAGAGCTTTACCGGGCGCAGGTTGGCGTAGAGATCGAGACCCTTGCGCAGATTGAGAATGCCGGCTTCGGGGCGTTTCTTGTTGTCGATCTTGTCCCACTTCGGCCCGCCGAAGGGTCCTTTAAGCACCGCCTGAGCCGCCTGGCAGGCCTTGAGCGTGTGCTCCGGAAGGGGATTGTCGAACTTATCGATGGCCGCGCCGCCGGCGAGCTGCGGTTCGTATTCGAACTTATGGCCGTAAATTTCGCCGATGCGGTTGAGCACCTTCTGCGTTTCGCCAATGATCTCCGGCCCGATGCCGTCTCCGGGAAGCACCACGATATGGAAATTCATGCAAACCTCGTCGCTGATCTGTCTTTTCCTGATGAACTAACTGCAAGCGGAGCATGTTACCTTTCATCGGGCGTTTGTCACTTGTCAATCGAGTGCGGCTTACCCGGCAAGTGACTTAACGCCAAGGACGCCAAGGCGCCAAGAACGCCAAGAGGATTCTAGTAGAGTCTGCCCATTTGTGTCAGCCGCGGAGCGGCGCAAGAATAATAGCCCACGGCGTCAGCCGTGGGAAATACGCGCACAGAACCTGGAGCCCCGGAGGGGCGACAGAAAACAGGGGATCATGACACATTCCTCTGCCGCCCCTCCGGGGCTCAGCGTCGCAAGGTGATCACATTCCCACGGCTCGCGCCGTGGGCTATGATTCTCTTGCCCTCCGGGCAAAGAACGGAGCCGGGATATTGTGCTGGGCATAGCGCATCAGCCGCTGCCATAGCGTGCTCGGTAGCCTGAAAGGCCAAGACGGCATAGCCCACGGTTTCAGCCCTTGGGTAAATGGACGTTGACGCCAAGAATGCAAAGATGGTTCTGGTACAATTTCGTCCTTTGGCATGCCGCGGAGCGGCGCAAGAATAATAGCCCACGGCGTCAGCCGTGGGAAAATACGCGCACAGAACCGGGAGCCCCGGAGGGGCGACAGAAATGCTTGGGGGAAATTTATGGCTCACACATTTTCGCATTTGTTAATGCGTATCGTGTTTAGCACCAAAGACCGCGCACCCATTATTACTCCCGCACTGCGCACACGCCTTTTTCCTTACCTTGGTGGAATCATCCGCGAATTAGACGGACATGCGCACATCATCAATGGGCCAGAGGACCACGTTCACGTGCTGGCGATGCTGTCGCCCCGAAGATTGCGGTATCGGATTTTATGTGCAAGTTGAAAGCGAGTTCATCCAAATGGGTGCATGAACAACTGAAAAACGAACGCTTTGCATGGCAGACCGGCTACGGTGCATTCAGCGTGAGCAAGTCCAGCACAAACGAGGTCTACCAGTATATCGCCAACCAGGAAGAGCATCATCGGAAGGTCACGTTTCAAGACGAATTCATTACGCTGCTTAAGCGGCACGAAATCGATTACGATCCGCAATACATCTGGGAATAGGTGCCGGTCTCTGCCGCCCCTCCGGGGCTCGGCGTCGCAAGGTGATCGCGTTCCCACGGCTGGCGCCGTGGGCTATTATTCTTTTGCCCTCGGGCAAGAAAACGGCACCGCGGAACGAACGAATTCATTCGCCGCGCAGCATTTGGTTGTACTGTGCTGGGCGGCGCAGCCCAGCCAGGTGGCGCGAACTTTAGTTCGCGAGACAAACGAAAAAGTGCGAACTGAAGTTCGCACCACAATTGCACTGTCCTCGGCCAATGGCACGAAACTGCGTGGCTGCAAGCTTGTGCAACGTCGGTTCTGTCTTGTGCAGCGCAAAAGAAAACGGCGCGGGCTCTTTGCCCACGCCGTTCCAGATTTTAAACCCACCAGCTGCTAACCACTAACCACCAACCACTAACCACCGCCCTACTTCTTCTCCTCAACCTTTTTCTGCTCTTCGGGCTTCACGACGGCCGGCGGGAGAACGGGCTTTGCTTCGGGTTCCACCTTTGACGGGATCGCCGGAACGGCCTCGGGCTTCTTTTCCGGATCGGCTTTCGGCGCCGCGGGCGTGCTCGTTGCGGGCGCAGGCGCGGCAGGCAGGCCCGGGATTGCGGGCGCGCCGGGGGCCGGCGGCGTTCCGGGAGCGGCCGAGCTTGCGTCGGGCTTGGCTTCTTCCTTCTTCTTCAGGTCCTTGATCACGTTCTCGTACTGGTACTTGTAGACTTTGTACGGCTCGGGCTTGCCGTCGACGGTGAGAATGACCTCGTCGGCGTCGACTTTGCCGAACGTGAACTTCTGCTCGGTGCCGTCTTTGAACTTCAGCGTGACCACGGCAGAGGGCTTGTCGAGGCCGCGGTCTTTTTCGGGCACCATGTCCGCGTAACCCTTTGCCGCGAACTTGGTCAGGTTCGAGACGATGCTGCTCACGTTGCTTTCGTCGGCGTCGGCTTTTTCGGGTTCGGTCAGCATCCACACGGGTTTGTCTTCGGGCTTGAGCTCCTGCTTGGGCTGCACGGGCTCCTTCTTTTCGCCCAGCACTTTCTGCACGCGCGTGGCTTTCTCGGACTTGTCGGTCTTGATCGAAACATCGATTACGTCGTCTGAATTGAGATTCAGCACCTGCAGATCGTAAAAGTACGTCGGATCGAGCACGCGGTCTTTGCCTTCAGCGCGCAGACCGGCGTCGGTATCCAGCGCCTTGTCGATCTCGTAGATCGGACCAGTGGGCTCGGTGCGAACGAAGGCCTTGCCCATGTCGGGGCTCTTACCGACGAAGAGCTTGATCTCGCCGCTTTCGGTTCCGATCAGCACTTCCGTGCGGTTCTTCGCGTCGAGATCGAACAGCGCGTCATTCGTGCTGGGGCGGATGCCTTCTTTTTCGGCGTCACGAACGCTCGAGAGCAGGCTGCCGATGCGGTCGTTTTTGGCCGGCCGGTTCTTGTGGCTGGCCATGATCCAGCCGGTCTCTTTTTTGTCGAGACGCACGGCAACGTCGCCACGCTTGATGTCGATGCTCTTGACCTTAACCGTGTCCAGTTCCTTCACCAGCTTGTCGTTCGAATCGCGAAGTGAGATGACCTGCGGCCGGTCGCCCTGGATGACAAAAAAGCCAAGCCCTAAGACGGCAACAAATCCAACCAGGATGAAGATGATGTTCGGTTTCATGCGCTGAAGCTCGAGGGTCCAATGGTTTGTGCGTAGTTACGTTCAAAACGGTTCTGCGCGGCCCGCCGGGCAATCGTGCGGCCCAGAGCGAAGAGCGCCACGAGAATCGGCACGCCGACGATCAGGCCCACCTTGATGGCAGTGCGCTTGGCGTCGTTCTCTTTTCCAGCCAGGTTCTTAATCGAGCGCGTCTCGTAGCGCTTGGAGCGCAGCTTCACCAGGTCGTCGCCCAGGCTGAAAGTTTCGGTGATGTTCACCATCAGCGAGGCGTTGGCCTGCATCTGCTGACCAATGTTGCGATTGGTCAGGTACAGCGAGTGGAAGGCCTCCGGCGACGAGCAGACCACGAGGATGCCGGGCTTCTTGTCGACCTTCGCCGTCTCGGCCTCCTTCTTGGCATCCTTCGCATCAGGCGCCGGCGGAGCAGCGGGATCTTTCTTCCATTCGGGAACGGGCTTGCCTTCGAACGGGAATGGGAACTGTCCTTCCAGCTGCACGAAAACGTTCTTCTGCCCGGTAAAGGTCTGCTTCTCGACGTCGTACTTCAGCTCGCGCTCGGGATTGAAGTTCTCGTTGAACGGCACGGTCCAGCTCTGCTTGGACGTGCGCGCAAGGACTTTCGTCGCAAGGTTATTCTTCTTGGCAGCGGCCTCATCGAGGGTGATTTCAGCGGGCATCGGCATGATCAGACCCGGCATGAAACGCGTGAGGATGGATTCCTGATCGATGTTCCCGGCGAGAATCTTGATGTAGAAGGGAAAGCGCGCCATCTCCACTTCGCCGGTCATGAAATTGACGCTCTTGGGCATCTGCAGATTGGAATGATCGGCAACGAACTCCTGGTTGAACGAAATGCCCAGCTCCTTGAGATAATCTTCGAGCCCCGTCGGAGTTTTCTCGGCGCGCCAGCCGAATTCGTGCTGCAGCCGGAAGGGGCTGGTGATAAGGAAGACTTTTCCGCCGCCGGCCAGATACCTGGTCACTTCGTAACGCTGGCGCTCATTGAGTTCCTTCGGCCGGATCAGTATGAGCAGCGCGGCATCGGGCGGCACGGTGTTGTTTTCAGTCAGATCGACGGACTTGACTTCGAATTTCTCCTTCGCGCCTTCCCACATGCCCTGCTGCAGCCACTCATAGCCGCTGCCCTGCTGCTGGCGCATCATCGGATTCATCTGCGGCGGAGCGGCCGGAGCCTGCACGGCAATAATGGGCTTCTTCTCAAGCGTCAGTTCCATCAGCTTGCTGCCGACGGTGTACTCGATCTGCTCGGGGCCGCCGATGGCCGGAATCGAGACCTTCGGCTTGTTCTTGTAGGTGATCTTGATGCCCGTGAAGAGCCGCTGCACGGAGAACTGGTCCTTGTTGATGTCCTGGACGTCGTGCGCGAAACCTTCCTGCGTGAGCTTCTCGGTGAGCTCCTTGTTTTCAGACGGATCGACCACGTCCAGGATGATTTTCCCCTTCGCCGCCGTCTCGATTTCGCGCAGCTTGTCGAGGATGTCGCGCTTGGTCGCGTTGAACCAGCTGGGCACGCTGGCCGAGACGTAGTACGTCAGCGTCGTCGTGTCATCCAGCCGCCCCAGAATCTTGATGAAGGAGGGGCTGAGGCTGTACTTGGTTTCGCTGGTCAGATCCCACCGCGCGAACTTGCGGTCCGCCAGCAGATTGGCCATCACGGTCACCATAAAGGCGACCACGACGGCGATCAGAACGATGGTGTCTCGTGCGCTTTTGTTTGTAGCCATTTCTTTTTGATCCAGGTTCTAAATTCACCACAGAGGACACAGCGCACACAGAGGACTGATTTAGAGGTTTACTCAGTGGCCTCTGTGTCTTCTGTGGTAGAAGTTGTTTACCGCCGCCTCTCGATCACCATCACGTTCAGGAACAGAAACCAGCCCGTGACCGTGACGGCGTAAATCATGTCGCGCGTGTCCAGCACGCCGCGCGTGATGCTCTCAAAGTGATAGCCCACCCCAAAGCGCTCCACGACGCTCGCCAGGTACGGGCTCCAGTCCTTGATCCACGCCAGCACCGTCTGATGACCCATTAGGAAGAAGAGGAACGAAATGCTGATGCCGATTACGAACGCAACGATCTGGTCGGAGGTGAGACTGGAAGCGAATGAGCCGATTGAGAGGTAAACCGAGCCGAGCACGATCGCACCGATGTAGCTGGCGACAATCTGGCCGAAATCGGGATTGCCCAGCGAGAAGAGCGCGATGGGGTGATGCAGCGTCAGCGCCATCATGATGATCAGGAAGAGCAGCCCGGCGAGGTATTTTCCAAGCACCGCCTGCCAGGTTTTCACTGGCATGGTCATCAGCAGTTCCAGCGTGCCGAGCTTGCGTTCTTCGGCCCACAGGCGCATTGAAATGGCCGGCACAAAGAACAGGAACATCAGCGGCAGCAGGCCGAAGAAGCGGCGCATGTCCGCCACGCCGTGCAAGAAAAGTTCATCGACGTAAAGCCCGCCCGTGAGCAGCAGGAAGGCCGCGATGATCACGTAGCCCATCGGAGTATTGAAGTAAGCGCCCAGTTCGCGCCGCAGAATGCTGTAGGTTGGTCCCATGATTTTGTCCGTTGTCAATTGTTCGTTGTCAGTTGAAATGAAGCGCGCCGGCGTTAAACAGTCGCGGGCTCTTCCTTCTTTACCTCTTTGTTCGTCAGCGTCTCGTGGCCCGTCGCTTTCAGGAACGCCTCTTCAAGCGACTGCGTTCCGAACTTGGCCATCAGCTCGCTCGGCGAACCGTCCGCCTTCAGCTTGCCGCGATTGATAATGAAGGCGCGATTACAGACGGCCTCGACTTCCTGCATGATATGCGTCGAGAAAAACACCGTCTTGGTCTTGCCGATTTCGCTGATGAGCTTGCGAATTTCAATGAGCTGAATGGGATCCAGACCGCTGGTCGGTTCGTCGAGAATCAGCAAATCCGGATCATGCAGCACTGCCTGAGCCAGCCCGACCCGCTGGCGGTAGCCGCGCGAGAGATTGCCGATCGGCGACATGTACTTGGCTTCCAGGCCGCAGGACTTCACCGCCCAGTCGATGCGGTCCTTGCGCCGCACTGAAGGCATGCCGCGCAAGCGCCCCACGAAATCGAGGTACTCCTTCACGCGCATTTCCTGGTAAAGCGGCGCGTTTTCGGGCAGGTAGCCGATATGCCGCCGCACTTCGACCGGATCGTCATCGATCGAGACGCCCGCGACGGTGGCCGTGCCGCCGTCGGCGACGATGTAGCAGGTGAGCACCTTCATCGTCGTCGATTTGCCGGCGCCGTTAGGCCCGAGCAATCCCACAATCTCGCCGCGTCTAACCTGAAAACTCAGGTCGTCCACCGCGCGCAGCGGGCCGTAGGTTTTAACGAGATGGTTTACGTCGACTAAAGCGGATTCAGCGGCCATAGTATCCCTGTGGCTTAACCTGTTATCTGACAAACGGTTGAATTCGGTGCAAGCCCACCTTTACACGGCTTGCGCAAAATGGACGCCCCATCATGCCGGGCCTTCAAGAAAAGTCTACGGCCTTTTAACGACTTCAACGCAGAGACGCAGAGAGCGCTGAGGACGCAGAGATGGAAGAAAAGCAAAGCAGGAGGAGCCGGGTCGTCCGTTAGACCACGAAAGCCGGACGCGCGGTCCCCTCTCCCCTTGCGGGAGAGGGCTAGGGTGAGGGGTAAGCCGCTATGAACTGATGGCGTACACTAAACAGAACAGAATTTTTCGTTTCTAAGTTCTCATTTGTCAGTTTTCATTTACACGGCGCTCGCTGGCTGGCCGTGAAAATGACAAATGAGAAATGAAAACTGTGAAATGAAAAAATTCAGTTGGCCAAATGTTCGGACGCGCACGACAAATTGTAAGGCTAACCCCTCCCCCTACCCCCTCCCGCAAGGGGAGGGGAAAAAACAAAAGCTCTTCTCCGTGTCCTCTGTGACCTCCGTGTCTCCGTGTTGAAGTCGTGTTCCTTTTTCCGTTTATGCATCATGCATTACACCCACCTTCATTTGATCTACCCACGCTTTTCTATACTATCAGCGCTTCAAAAATTTTTGACGGAGAACCAACACCCATGGCACGCATTCACAACTTCGGCGCAGGACCGGCTGCTCTTCCGCTGCCGGTGCTTCAGAAAGCCCAGGCGGAATTGCTCGATTATGCCGGCACAGGCATGTCGATCATGGAGATGTCGCATCGCAGCAAGACCTTCGAGCAGGTCATCCAGGCCGCCGAAGCAAACATGCGCAAGATCCTCGGGATCTCCAACGATTACGCCGTTCTCTTCCTGCAGGGCGGCGCCAGCGGCCAGTTCGCGCAGATCCCGATGAACCTGCTCGTCTCCGGCCAGACTGCTGACTACGTCCATACCGGCGCGTGGGCCGAGAAAGCTATTAAGGAGGCGAAGAATATCGGCAGCGTCAATGTCGCCTGGGACGGCAAAGCCGAGAAGTACATGCGCATGCCCGCGGCCACCGAGCTGAAGCTCACGAAGGGCGCCGCGTATGTTCATGTCACCTCGAACGAAACCATCGGCGGCGTGCAGTTCAAGAACTTCCCGAAGACCGAAGCGCCGCTGGTCGCCGACATGTCAAGCGACATCATGTGCCGCGCGATCGACGTCAATCAGTTCGGGCTGATCTACGCCGGCGCGCAGAAGAACATCGGACCTTCGGGCCTGGTGCTGGTGATCGTCCGCAAAGATCTCACCGAGCGCGTGCCTGAAAAAGTTCCGGCGATCTACAAATACAAGACGCACATGCCCGAACCGAGCCTCTACCACACGCCGAACACGTGGGCGATTTACCTGGTCAAGCTTGTCACCGAGTGGGTCGATTCCGTTGGCGGGCTGGCCAAGCTGCAGGCGATCAACGAACAGAAAGCAAAGCTGCTCTATGACACGCTGGACGGCTCGGCGTACTGGAAGCCCTGCGCGCACAAAGATTCGCGCTCGATCATGAATGTGACCTGGCGCCTCGGCACTGAAGAGCTCGAAAACAAGTTCTGCAAGGAAGCCACCGCCGCCGGCCTCGACGGCCTGAAAGGCCACCGCTCTGTTGGGGGCATCCGCGCGAGCATCTACAACGCCGTCTCGCTGGAGAGCGTGCAGGCGCTGGTGAATTTCATGAAAGAGTTCGAGAAGAAAAACGGCTAACTGGAACCGCCGGCGTTATTCATCCGTTGTGTAGAAACGACTGAAGTCGTTACTACAATTGTAGTGACGACTTCAGTCGTCCGTTTTGCTACACACAGCCCAGTTGTGGAACGGCAGAACACGACTTCACCACAGAGACACAGCGAACACAGGCGCGCACAGAGAACAGCGCTTTACTGTATCGGATTCCGAGACTCCCGACTCCGGATTTTGTCGACTTTGACTTGCTACCTCCTGTAAAGCCGACACGACTGTACGCTACTCAACACGACTGGAGACGACTCAACACGACTGGAGACGACTCAACGCGACTGGAGACGACTCAACACTACTGGAGACGACTCAACGCGACTGGAGACGACTCAACACTACTGGAGACGACTCAACGCGACTGGAGACAACTCAACACAACTAGACGTTCAATTTTGAGTTTTCATCCGTTGTATCTATGGTGGCACTGATCCGGCCTCAGCCCCTTGAGTGCATTTCAGGTGATTTGAGTGCGTTTCGATGCATTTCCCCACGCACTTTCCCCGAAGGGGAAATGTACCAAAGCCCAGGGTTGCGCCCGCAGGCGCTACCCTGGGTTCACGTGCCGAATTCGCATTCAACCCTGAAGGGGTTGCGTCGGACCGCGCCGCACGCGTTTTGACGCAACCACCTTGTGGTTGTGACACATGAACGGTGCTTGGACCCAGGGTAGGCCCGTGCGGGCCAACCCTGGGCTTTGAGACGTTGCCCCAAGTTGGGGCAAGTGACGGCACGACCGCTGGGTGGCCCGGCCCAACGGGCCGGGTGCCGAAGGCACAAGAAGCCCCAGCTGAAACGTGGCAGTCGATCAACTGCTCACCTTTTTTAGAGCGCTGCAGGTCAAAGTCGTTCAAGAATCGCCGCACGCAAACGACTGCAGCGTCGATGCTGCGGCTTCTTGTCGCTGCGCGACCCGGCCCGTTGGGCCGGGCCACCCGGCGCTTTTGTAACGCGAATTTTCAATTCGCGAGTCGCTCGGATGTCACGGAGTGACCCGTCGCTTGAAAAGCGGCGTTACATCGCGGCCACAGCACCATCAAAAAATCATTCTCTGCGTACTCTGCGCTCTCTGCGCCTCTGCGTTGAAGTCGTTATTCCGTTTGCCACCCGTCACAAAGGAGGAGTCATGGAAGCCATCTACGCCCACCAAAACGCCGGCCTGAACCGCTGCGATGTGTACACGAAACCCTCGCGCTACAAAGCGGATCGGCGCGAGGAGCCCGCGCCGCGCCCGAAGAAGAATGAGCCGTGGCGGCGGCATTCGGGAATCACACTGGCCAATGAAGCGTCGCTCACGCGCAAAGAGCGCCGCAAGGGACTGCGGCGGCTGATGCGCTGGATTGTGAAATTCGTGAAGCGCGAAGAGAAACGCGCGAGCGAATTCTTGATTGCGCATGCGCGGACGGAGCTGCAACTGCTGAACATGGAATCCCGGGCGGAAGACGTGGGGTCGTGGGACTGCGCACGCAACGGCGCGGTGTCGCTGGCGCGGCTGTGTGAAAAGCTGGGTTTGAGCGCTTCGAAGCTGACTCAGCTCACGCAGGAGATTCAGAACGTCTCGGGCGGCGAGCTGCTCGACGGGCTCAAACTGCGCCGAATGAGAGGCGTGTTGATGGAGCAGTTCAAGGCGGCGGCGTTTTCGATCTGGGGCTCGCCGGGAGCGCTTTCGCAGCAGCGCTGTTTTGCGCTTGGAACGGAGACTCGCAGGCTGGAAGCCTGCGCTACAAAGGGCCGGCGGGACGCCGGCGGTCCCAGCGGGCTGGACTACTGGGCGGAGCAGGAGGAGACGCCCGCGGCGGAACTCGCGCGGCGGACACAGGAACTCCTCGATGCGTGGTATCAGCGCCAGCGCGGCGGCATCGACACGCCGCTTTTTTTGCGCATGAACTTCGCTTCGCGAGCGAAGCTCGACCGCGCCTGCATCGTCGTCTTCGGCAAGACACTCCGTCAGACCCTGACGAGCGCAGCACGAGAGATCGTCGAATTCTATCTCTGCGCCGAAGACAAAGTTCTGCGCGACCTGGCGTGCAAAGACGAGGATCTCGCCGGCGTGTTGCACGCGCGCTGGCTTTATCACCAATGTGATGAAGTGCCGGAAGAACCGTTTCTTGATCGCTGGTCGATGATGAAGACCTTGCGCACGCAGTGGCTGATCGGGATGGCGAGAGGATTTGGCTAACGGCAACGGCTTTGTTCACCAC
>Ga0196964_10000136_pt1 | contig 50021 bp, 82 predicted proteins | sample S1_10metaG_FD_148615 | JGI IMG/M metagenome (GOLD analysis project Ga0196964, IMG submission 148615) | Soil microbial communities from Anza Borrego desert, Southern California, United States - S1_10 | ecosystem: Environmental > Terrestrial > Soil > Desert | place: USA: California | collected...
AACGGCCACGAGCCGCCGACCATGTAAAATTTTTAAGATCGAACTCACCGAATGCCATAGCAGTCCAATACACGCCAGGAGAGCTCCATACATCAGTCCCGTTGTGGCGCTTCGATATTTGCTCAACGGCCTCGTGAAACGCCGCCTCAGCCGTCACCGGAGAGCGGCACAAATCCCGAAACTCTGGCAGCGTTGGCGGGAACTTTCCGCAAGCAGCTAAACCAGCGCGGATTTCGTTGACGGTTAGACCTTTGAGGCCGTCAGCCCAGATGTGCTTAACCCGCAATGGGGAAACGTTCGTGCCATCCCATTGCGCAACGAATTTCGAACCATAACGCGCAGTCAATTCGTCGAAAAGCCACTCGATATGCGACTTTTCAGACCCAACTCGAGTTTGCGTCGATTGTGTTTGCATCACGATTCCCCCCCGTCAACTCGTTCAAAAACTCAGTTCGCTTGCGGTCTCGATCCGACGAAGAATTCGAGACCGATACCATCGGAACATCCTCCCAACCACGCGCATTCAGCCACGTTGCCGGGTGCGGGATGTACTTCTCCTGCTGCCAGTCAGCCGAAGTCTTGGCCCGCTCAATGGCAGCAAGGATTTGCCGCAAGAGCTGCTCGTTCGGCCTGATTTTGGCAAAAGCCTTCTCTGCGTTCCCCTTCGATTTTTTTCGAGGGTAGGCTCGCCAGAAATTTTCGAACCAGTGATGGTTAACTGATGGTTCAATTGATGGTTCATTGATGGTTATGGGTGCACCTCCTGCACCACTGTGGTGCGCCACGTGCACGGGTGGGGGTGCATCTTCTGCACCACTGTGGTGCGGTAGATGCACTAGTGCATCTACCGCACTGGTGCGCCACGTGCACGGGTTTGTGATCTGATAAACAGTGCTTCTTCCAGCTCGAATTTCATCTTTTATTAAAAAACCGGCCGCCTCAAGTTCACTAATTGCCTGAAATATAGATCGCCGGCTAAGAGAGCACTTTTCTTCCAACGTTTTTACCGACGGATAGCATTGGCCTTGATCGTTAGCGTTATCGCAGAGCGCGAGCAATACCAACTTGCGCACAGATGCAAGTTTAGTATCCCACGCTGCTGTCATTAATTTAACGCTCACTCATCTACTCCGATATCTTTCTGGATAATCTTTCAAATCGCTTAACAAGCTAATCCGAATGCCCTCTAACGATTTTCCACGCCACACTTCCTGGCGTAAACGCCCACAGAATAATTATTGGGAACAAACATAAGCAAACAATAGGATAAAAGAGCCCTCCCACAGCAAGCCGCAGAAAGTACATGAAAACATAAGCAACCCAATCCACATCAATGCTCCCTATAAAACTCTTCCTGTTAATTTAGCCAAAAATCAGGAAAATCTACTTATTTCACACCGATTAATTTCTGCTGCCACAATAGAAGTAATGTTCTATCGCGCGCATAATCCATATACTCGATCTTCTCGTCTCGGCTCAATCGAGTACCCTGATCGATCTCGCGATGACATGCGGAACACCCGAACGCACCGAAGCAGTCGTGCGCCTTAATCCCCATTCCTTTACCATGAATTGCTTGGTTAGAATGACACCAAACGGTCGTTTCCGGGTTGCGATTGCATACACCAGAAATGCGTAGCTGACATTCCAGACCTTTGGCAGATTGAGTGAGTTTTTTATTACGGAAATTCATTGGTAGTAACTTTTTAGTTCACGATAAATAGCATTGAGCTTGTCCACATCAGGCCGCTTAGATTCTGCTACCTTTATTGCCCTCAAAGCGCATTCCTTAAATTGTTTAACAGTTTGGATATACGTGCAATTGGCGACAGAAATCGGCACTCGATGAGCCAACTCTAAAACTAATTTTTGAAGCTGCTCAACCCTCAAAATTCACCCCTCTATCGGCTCCAAATGCGTAAATTAATTCAGTCAAATCAGATAACAATTTCTTACTCATTCGACTGGTTCGTTGCCCACAAATGACTGCTTCTCCGTCAATTCCTGGTATGATTTTTGCTTTTACTAAACTTGCGGTAAATACGTCTTTCCACTCTTCCGATGAGAGCTTATTTCCATACCAATCGACTTGCTGCGAGACTTGCTCTAATAATTTCCAGAGCAATGCGTTTTGTTTGAGGCTACGGGTTGGTTCTTTGATTTGGACTACGTAACCCAAGGGGGTAAAACGAATAGCGGTGATTGCATTCGTTCGGACTTGATCGTTTTCGATGACATAGATCATTTCTCCAATCCTGCATAGACGAAATCAGCATAAATTGATTCGCGTTCGCAATTTTTGTTGTAGATACCGATTAGCACATGTGATCGATCTTTACGGATTCCGTGCGGGGTAAAGCAAAATGAACCGTCCTGCGCATCGTATACAGATAGGGTTCCGTACTTTTGTAGCGCGCGTAGCAGCGTACCGGCCGCCTTAGACGCGGATTTTGCAGTTGTGCGCAGGCGTATCATTTTTCCAATCCGTAAGCTATCTGTAAGTGACTCTATGGTTTAATGCGGTTTTTCAGGCACGTATAGAGCCGCAAAACTTTCAAAAATCCGGGATCGGCGGTTTCTCTATATGCGATTTTTCGCAATGTACCGAGCCGGACTCCAGATTTTTTTGCAATGCAATCCCACTCACTCCTTGGAATAGCAATAAGCCCGTCGATGACGGTATCCAATATGTTAGTTTTCATCGACAGAATTCTCTTCTCATTTATTAGATATGTCAACTCACAAATTAGATGTATTTTGCGACATCATGCTAAGTATGAGCGTTAAAGATATACTTGCTGCGAATCTAAAAAAGCTGATGGATTCAGACGCCCGGTTGCGCACATGCGACGCGGTGGGTCAACGTTCCGGCGTGAGTCGCAGTACTATTAATAGAGTAACCCGGGGTTCTGGTGGTGTTTCGGTCGATCACGCCGAAGAGATCGCACAAGCATTTAAGTTAGAATTATGGCAACTACTATCACCAAATCTTGATCCGCAAGCACCCCCCGTGCTGAGCACGGGAGATCAAAATGTAATGCGACTTGCGCGCATTATCGCGAGTTTGGACGAATCGCAACAAGCGCAGGTAATTGGATTTGTTTCGGGGGTTAAGGTAAACCAGGGGTTGCGCCCAAATATAGCTATAGATGATAATTCGACGATTCAGCAATCATTGATAAGTGATCGGAGCGAGCGTGGGGGAGCTGGTTTACTTTGCGAGGCAAAGGCCCGTAAAGCGGGATGAAAGCATAAGAAAGCTACTACAAGAACTGTTAAATTCTAACGAAGAACTTACAGAATTGATTTTCCGTGCCAACGGTCGCACGGGCATCGCAGGAACTTATACTGAAAAACCGCAGCTTGCAGTGCAGCATGCTATCGAAATGGCAAGCGATATACAGCACTGGGCGACGGAAACACACCGCCAAATCGTCACAAACTAACGCAGCAGCTCGCACGGACTTACTTTCAACGCATCTGCGAGTGCGAATAGCGTACTCAACTTAATGTCCGTCTCTAGACGCAATATCCGCCCTACCGTGCGCTGGTCTACCAAGCCGTGCGATGCGCGCGCGACATGTGATTGCGTATAACCACGATCCATCATTAGCTGCCGCAAATTTTTTGAAACTACATCTGTTCCCCTCATTCCCCCATCTTGCCCGGCAGTGCTGGGAATGTGTGCCTAGTTTGATAGGTGTATTTCCTCATTATAGAAATATCTCAAATATTAGTTGACATATCTCAAATATTAGATTATATTTCATATATGGTCACTCATGACCTACATATACCCCGGCGCGCTGCGGTGAGAGCCACGGCACGAGACACCCGCAAGGGCCAGTGCGCTGTAGACAGGAATCAGAGATAAGTGTCACGGGGTCGGGCTAACAGGGAGGAACATCATGTTTAAGCCTGAAATGAAGTACTGGGACTGGTACAACGCGATTGTAATATTCAGGCAACTTAAAGAGCTTGGAATCCTGCACGAAAAAGAACTACAGGACTTTCGCAGGCGCGCTGAGAGAGATTTTATTTTTCGAGCTAAGACTGAACAGTCGAAGCGTTAAGGGGGGGGCATGTCAGAGACGGCAAATGTGTTTTCGAAAGAAAACCAAACGGTTAAAGAAGCAATTCAGAGCAAGGTCGAATACCTGCATCAAGAAATTGAAAACTTAACTAAGAAATCCACTTATTTAGATAAAGAAATACTAGAAATGAAGCTGAGTGAATTTAAGCATTTTTGTTTCAGCTTTTGATTTCGCAAACACAAAGCGGGAGATGTGGAAGTAGACACATGACTATCGTCAATAGCGCACTGAATGATAGGGCCCGAAACCGCTCGTAGACGTACGTGAGACCGAAAGAGACGACATAACGCGAACAATGTCAGCGTCGGTAAGGAAGCTGGAGTTACGAACAGCCCCGCCCTGTGTTTGTGAGTTTTTACGAAAGGATTGACATGCTTGCAGTTAAATACCAGCACACCGAGTATCAAACAGACCCGGAAGAATCTCTGGTTGAAGCGCTTATTCGCGAAGAAAAAAACGTGCGTCTTGAGGTTGTCAATGATCCTTTGTGTTTTATTGGAACGCACATAGACGCGCCGCCGTTTTTAGCAAAAATATTCGAAAACTTCGTACATCTGCGACAAGACCCTATCAATTTTGGAAATTGGGTCTACGGATTAATAAACTCAGAAATAGGAAAAGTAGCGAAGCATTACGAAACTAACAGGGAGAGATTTGTATGAAGATCGCAGCTTATGTACTCGCTTTATGTGTTTTATATGGAATCCTTGGAAACGAGGATTACGCAGATGAACAAACCACGCAACTCGCAGTCGCCGACTACGTAAAAAACTATCAAAACAATGATATTTGGTTGGCAAAAAATGATTGACGATGGCCCGGATTATCGTCAACAAGAATGGCTAGAAGAATTGGAATTTGAAGAGGCGCACCGCTCACCGGGTGTATTAAATGAGGAGATAGAAAATGGGTCTGATCGCAATGGAAACAAAAAGCAATTTCAAACAAGTACCGCAAGGGGTACATTTAGCCCGATGCTATCGGGTGATTGATCTTGGTACGCAAATCGAAAATTACAAAGACGAAAAAAAAGCAGCGCGCAAAATTATGATCTCATGGGAGCTCTTTGGTGAAGCGGAAGATGGCTCACCACTAACGACCGATGACGGTCTTCCATTAAGCGTAAGTAAACGCTATACGCTATCACTAAATGATAAAGCAATTCTTCGTGCAGATTTGCAATCATGGCGCGGAAAAAACTTCACGCCAGATGAGCTAAAAGGCTTTAACGTTATAAATGTAATTGATGCGTATTGTATGGTGAATGTCATACATAAAGAAAGCGGTGAAAAAACCTATGTGAACGTAGTCGGAATTACGCCGCTTCCAACTGCTTTGCGAAATAACAAGCCAATACCAGTAAACGCAAATCAAATTTTTGATGTTGATAATCCGGATATGGATGTGTTCGCCTTGTTCCACGAGCACTTACAAAAAACTATCGAAGGATGTGCTGAATGGCAATCCACAAGCATATCACCATCTCCTTTGACTTGCGAAGATGCGTATAGCAATATTGATAATCCATTCTAACTATGAACCTATTCGAAATCGCCGAAGAATACCGCTACGCCGCTAGCAAACTTGTTGATCTTGAGATTGATGAACAAACGGTTACGGATACGCTCGAAAGTGTGTCTGGCGATCTGGTTGAAAAAGGCAAGAACATCGCATTTGTAATTCGCAATTTGGAATCGGCTTCTGACCAAATTACCGATGCTATCGCGGCAATGAAGAAACGCAGCGATAGCATGAGAAAGCGAGCAGACCGTATGCGTGAATTCTTACTTGCTGGAATGTCACACGCAGGTATCAAAGAAATCACCTGTCCATTTTTTACTATCCGATCACGCCAAAACCCTGAGTCTGTCGATGTTTACGAAGAAGCACTTATCCCACGTGAGTTTTATACCGACCCAAAGCCTCCTGAGCCAACTGTCGATAAAAATCTTATCAAGAAAGCTATCAAGGATGGTTATGAGGTTCCAGGAGTTAAGTTGGTTAAGAAAGCAAGACTGGAGATCAAATAATGGAACCAATGAAAGAATTTTATCCGGTCGAACTCAAATCTAAACCCAACGACGGCGGAAGCGCATTCCCGTACAAGTTAATAGACCCACAACAACCGGGTGCAGAATATTACTCAAGCGGAATGTCGCTGCGTGCTTACCTTGCAGCGAAAGCTATGCAAGGAATCTTATCCAAAAATTCTGGGTTGGAGGAAATGGATATTGTCGTAGCTATGGAATCGATTAAATACGCCGACGCACTCATAGCGGCACTTGAATCATGAATCATTCTCCTGGGCCATGGACGCTTACCAAAAGGAGTCCTCCTATATTCAACAGTTTCGAAATTGTTGACGCAAATAACTTCGGACTTATCAAAGAATGCCTTGATAATTTTTACACTGATTTAGATGATGGTGACTGGAAACTAATCGCAGCAGCCCCAGAACTTCTTTCCTCGCTCAAAACACTGCTAGAAACCCTCAAAGAAAACTGTGTAGTAGGAGCAAACGTATTGGATGCAATTGGTAATGCAAATTTAGTGATACGAAAGGCTGAGCATGGTTGCAATGAATGATTCCCGGGTTCTTTCTTACGAAGAAAAACCTACTCTCGATGAAATTGCTAAATTTCTTCATACGTGTGGCGCGCCTGAATTTGCTTGGGTTGTTGAAGAAGCCATTCAGATGTTGGCCGATAAAAAAGCAGCTTGATCGGAGATCGTATGCCATTTACTGAAGAAGACTATACACCTTGGTTTGGTGTTAAAAAACTTCCTGAACGTATCGGAATTTACAAAGTTAAATATCTAACATTAAGCGGGAAAGGCCCTTATCTTGGGCTTTCACGATATATCGGAGGATGGGGTTTAATTGAAAACTCCAGCGTGTGCGGTTCATTTACTCACCGCTTCGAAGGAAAAGTTATAGGATGGCGCGGCATAACCGAGTCAGCTTACTACAATGAACTCAAAAGGCAAATCCATGAATGAGCAAACACTCGATTCAGTGACAGATAACCAAAGAGAAGGCATCGATGTGTTTAAGGAATACATCGAATCTATATGGCCTATCGCCACGCTCACCAATCGTATAAAAAACGAATGGAAACCATTATTTATGGATGGAGATAGTCAAAAAATGATTTTTAGTAAGGATGAGATTTGTAGGGTGCCATATTATGTTATTACCTTTCTTAGCGGACATTACCACACGAAATATATTTATATGATAAAGAAAGCGGCTGAAATGTGCGGTCTTGACGAATGGCATTGGCCCCTCAGAAAACAGCGAGATTGTCCAGAATATAATGAGCGCCCAAAACCGCAATCAAACTGGCTTTTCCCTGACTGGGAAATGTTTTTTATTGATGAACGGTTGGTACCGTGGGGGCTAAGATGAATGAGCTTACTGAATGGTTTCCGATGGATATAGACCCCGTGCGCGCGCGTAAAAATGCGAGCCGAAGCGGATGGAAAGCGCGCTGCTATCGACGCAGCTATGCGGGGTGAGGAATGATTGAGCGTTTCATAACATTCACCGACGAAATGGCACGGGCGATTCTAGATGGGCAGAAAACGCAGACGCGGCGAATCATTAACAGTCAGCCAGACAAATCATTGATAGGCGCAGCCTGTCTTGTGACCGAAGTCAATCATAGCTCCTGGTGCTGGATAAACGGGTACGACGGCAGTGTTGCTGAAGAGATAGGCGGCTCTGGTATTTGTCCATACGGGCGCATCGGAGATCGGTTAATAGTAGAACCAAACAATGCCAAATGCATCACGCTCGAAATAACCGATGTGCGTGTTGAGCGGCTGCAGGATATTAGCGAAAAGGATGCTCGCGCAGAGGGAATTGACGGTCACAGTCAAGCGCTCATCGGAACCTGTCGCGGAAATTTCTTAAGACTTTGGGAATCAATCTATGACGCTGGCATCTGCAATGCTAATCCATGGGTATGGGTAATTTCTTTTAAGAGAGCGGAGGAAAGAAGTAAGCAAATAAACATCAAGTAGCGGTATCGGATTTTGCGGTCTGCTTACCATTGCATTAATCGTATTAAAACTGTGTAACGTCATCACATGGTCTTGGTGGTGGATAACCGCGCCGATATGGTTGCCACTGCTTGTTTTCGGAATTGCTATCTTGGTGTTTTTTAGTATTTTTTATTGGATTGACAAATGAAGATTGAGATTAAAAACTTTTGGAATGCTCAAGTATTATTTAGCTTTGAATGCGAAGGCAATACGATTGCAATTACGCTAAAAGCGGCCGTCAACGCAAAAACAAACCTGAGCGATGCAGACCTGCGCGGTGCAGTCCTGAGCGGTGCAGTCCTGCGCGGTGCAGTCCTGCGCGGTGCAGTCCTGAGCGGTGCAGTCCTGAGCGGTGCAGTCCTGCGCGGTGCAGACCTGAGCGGTGCAAACCTGAGCGATGCAGACCTGAGCGATGCAGACCTGAGCGGTGCAGTCCTGAGCGGTGCAGTCCTGAGCGGTGCAGTCCTGAGCGGTGCAAACCTGCGCCGTGCAGTCCTGAGCGGCGCAGACCTGAGCGATGCAGTCCTGCGCGGTGCAGTCCTGAGCGCTGCAGTCCTGAGCGGCGCAGACCTGAGCGGTGCAGTCCTGAGCGGTGCAAACCTGCGCGGTGTGCCTTGTATTGAAAACATTCACCAAACAATTTTCGCGGCAGCCTCCCAGCCGTGCGCACTTAACATGGCTCAATGGCATACATGCGAAACCACACATTGCCGCGCCGGATGGGTCGTTGCGAAAGCAGGTGAAGCTGGCGCAGCAATGGAATACTGTATTGGTACAGCAGCGGCCGCAGCATTAATCTATTTAAAAAGTGATCCTCACTTGGAGAAATTTCCTAATTTCTACGCTAGTGATGAAGAAGCATTGGCTGATATGGAACGATTGGCTCGGTTGGAAGCGGCGAGGGTAACGATATGAAATCAACTTGCCTTACCACGTCGTCGCTTGAAACTATCCGCGCTACGTTAACGCTTGAGATGTTAGACACGACGCCAGCTAACACTCCATGCATGAAGGTACAGCGTGTGCACGCAAAGGCGGTCGATAAAGCCCCGCGTAGATCATTAACCGCGCGCAGACCGTTCATAAATCTGAATTCAGCGTCGTACGAAGAGGATTGAACATGACTAATAATTTATTACAGCAGATTCTTGATTCACCTATCGGATCGATTCTGTTGATGCGGGATCAACCCACCATACGTCAAGCAATTTCAGACGTATGCGACTCGATGGCGCGGTTGAAAAAAACCGAAGCAATTGATGAACAAGCATCTTACTGCACATTAGGAAGTGAGAATCATGAAAGCATTTAGACCAAACTTAGATCGCTCCGGCGCAGTGCACCAGATGCGCCAAGATCGCTTAGCAGAACATCAAGTTCTACCGCTGCGCAAATATGCAGCAGAGCGTGCAGAGAAGGTTCGCGTGCGCGTTGCACTTCTTGGCGACGTGTTAGAGGAGTCTGTCGATAGGCTGGATAAGGTGGACAGCAAAGAAAGTTCGTTTTCGATGAGCCATGAAGACATTGTAAAAAACCTGGTATGAAACTAGAGAATCCATTTGATTGCGACGAAGGTCGGAAGGCTATACACGGCTTCGTAAGCGGCGCGCATTTTACTGTGCATCGGAGCACTGCAATTTGCACGATGCAGTTTATGGACGGGACTGTTTTTATGTCGTTCCTGCATTTCACGGATGATCGAATCAGCAACGAAGATCGGAAGCTGATGGCTTATAACAAGGCCATCGACCGAGTAGTTAAAAGATACGGTGCTGTTGGCGCTCTTGGGCACGATAGCTTTTATTGCAACCTGAGCAAAGAACTTGGAAGGATAGTCAGTCACGCATCGAATGGGAGATCGTGATGTGGTCCTTAATATTTTTGCTGATTATTTTATTGCTGCTAGGCGGTGTCGGCATAACATACGCCGGGCTTCTTTGGGTCAACTTTCAAAATGAATGATGCTAGTATGAAACCCTATCTAACTGACGCAGAAATTGCCGATATTTGCAAGCCTCTAACCCAGCCAGCCGCGCAATGTAAATATTTAAGATCGCTGAATTTACTAGTAAAAGTAAAGCCAGGCGGCGGCCCGCTAATAGGCCGCTCACATTTTGAAAAAGTAATGGGTGGTGCGACCACCTCACAAAATGAAGAGAGCATGTCAAAAGAAGACGAACCGGATCGATCCGCAATGATTATAAAATTTAGACAAAAGAAAGTAGCCCATGCCACCGAACGGCCGGAAGCGTAAAACTAACGACCTGAACTTACCGAGCCGTGTTTATTTTAAGCATGGTCAGTTTTGGTACGTGCATCGTGACAGGCGCTGGGAACCTCTCGGTGCCGATGTAAAAGAAGCCATCCGGAAAGGCAAGCTTTATAACGACCCAGACAACGTATATGGCACGATGGCATATTACCTTGATGCTTTTATCGTGCACTGCGAAAAGCGCATCGGTGCAAAATCAAACGCACTCGCACCGCGCACATACGAAGACTATAAACGCAACATCGAGCCGCTGAAAATTTACTTCGGAAAAATGACACCGGCAGCAGTGAAGCCCAACCACGTTGGAAGTTATTTGGATCTCGGCGTTGAGCTTGATCGACCTATACGCGCAAACCGTGAGAAGGCCTGCCTATCAGCGTGCTTTACGTGGATGATTCGGACCGGTGATGCCGGCATAACAACTAATCCGTGCATCGGTGTGCGGCGCAACCCTGAAACTAAGCGGGATCGCTACGTTACCAATGCAGAATTTCATGCAGTACGACAAGTTGCACCGCTGTCAGTGCGTTCGATGATGGACTTGATCTATCGCACGTTGCAAAGACCAGAAGATATTATTGGATGGTCGCGCGCTAACATCCAAACCAAGATCGAAAACGGCACGGCGCGCAAAGTTTTGCGGAATGATCAGGGCAAAACTGGAAAAATAGTCGACATCGCAATTACCCCCGAAATTGACAGCATTCTGCACGCCCTATTCGGCGCTGCCGGGCCGGTGGTAGGCATGACACTTATCCATCGCAAGAACGGGCGCCAGTACACCTACAGCGGCCTCTGTACGATGCTCAAGCGAGCAATTAAAAAAGCTGGCGTACCGATGTTTGGTTTTTACGATTTGAAGGGTAAGGGCGCAACTGATATGTGGCAAAGCGGTCAGCCGATCGAACTGATCCAATTGCTATGCGGCCACGAATCATCCAAGACAACGGAGGTATATATCAAGCAACGTTGGGTTGCCACAGCAACACCAAATCAGGTAGCATTCGTGTCTAATTAAGTGGCTCGAACCCGCATACAATCTATGTTCAGTTTTCGATTTGATAGCCGCGTTGTTAGACAATCGACAATACAAATTGCTAGGTATTATGCGGCTCTCAGCATAGTTTAGGCATGAGACTGTTAATCCGCAGGTCCCTGGTTCGAGTCCAGGTTGGGGAGCCAATAAAATCAATAACATAGGCCGTATTTAGCGGCTTCTATCCTGAACGTATTAGACATATTGTTAGACACTGTCTAACAAACTACTTGAAATGAACTGCCCGGAATTGCCGGATAGTTCCAACACGCATGCACATTACGCCGGAGTTTTGGGAAGCTCGTTAGCTTGTAGTGTGCAGTCGTGTTGGTGAACGAAAAAAGGACGCTTTTTTTGGAGTGGCATTTCTCTCTATTGAATCGCAAGTTTGATTCTTGCCACTAACACATCCGCGCTGGCGATGTAAAAGACCAGCACCAACACAAAGCGGGCAGCGTGGAAGGAAAAGCGCTTACCTAGGAATAGTTTCACAAAGTGCTTGATAATTTCCGATTTCGGCGCGTTGCTTACACTCGTAGAACACGAGAGCGTTACGGACAATTGGCAAAACCGAGCGGTGTGGGCCTATCTTGAGCAAATGCCGGCAGACTGGCCGATTGTTTTGTACTGGCACTAAGGAAAAGAATGAAGAAAGTATCTGAATTAGATTTCTTGGTAGCCGAGCACTTGACCACGCTAGATCAAATGATCGAACGCTTAAAATTCGCGCGCAAGAAAATCGGGCACGGCGATGTTGCGGTATGTGTTGCAGTTCCAGGTTCCAATGGATTCACAACGCCTTACATTCGCGTCACTCTCCCCACAGTGCTTCTAGCTGAAGGCAGCACAAGAGGTACAGAAGCATTGGTGATTGGAGCTTTTCCAGCGCCGCGAAATCCTCCGATACCAACAACGTTCCCATTTAAAGTTATAGAGAAAGGCAACGACAGTGAAAGTAATTAATGAAGACGGCTCTCGTCCGATTAAAATTTGGACGGACTATGTAGAAGATTCTGCTTTAGTCCAGTTAAAAAACTTGGCGCGGCTACCATTTATTGCCGGCAATGGCGTTGCCTGTATGCCGGATGTTCATGCCGGAATAGGTTCGACTGTCGGCACCGTCATCGCGACAAACAAAGCAATTATTCCGGCCGCTGTTGGGGTTGATATTGGTTGCGGCATGAATGCGATAAGGCTGTCACTCAAGGCTTCTGATCTGCCGGAATCGCTTATAGAAATCCGCCATCAGATCGAACGAGACATTCCTCTTGGTGCCGGCGGTGCAAACAAAGAGCGCTGCTATCAGCAGGGAATCATTGAGAGCGGCCACTTAAGGGCCGTGTCTACAGGTATGGGCATCATCAATGATTCTTTGATACATAAAGCAGCAGTTCAGTTAGGTTCGCTGGGTTCAGGTAATCACTTTATAGAAATTTGTCTCGATGAAAATCAAGACGTTTGGATCATGCTTCACTCTGGTTCGCGTGGAGTGGGAAATAGAATCGGGACACACTTTATCGAAAAAGCCAAACGCGACATGGAAAGGTTTTTTATCAACCTTCCAGATAAAGACCTGGCCTATCTACCCGAAGACACCGAAACGTTTAACGATTACGTTAGCGCCGTTAGCTGGGCCCAAGACTACGCTTTAGAAAATAGAAAGCGAATGATGGAAAAAGTTATTGCTGCGCTTTCTGTGCATATCCCGATTGGATTTTCAATCACACAAGAAGCGATCAATTGCCACCATAACTATATCGCCCTAGAAAACCATTTTGGTCAAAACTTATGGGTTACACGCAAGGGCGCTATACGAGCACGCGAAGGTGATCTAGGAATTATTCCCGGGTCAATGGGGCAGCGCAGCTATATTGTGCGCGGCAAAGGCAATCCAGAATCCTACTGCTCATGCTCACACGGCGCCGGACGTAAGATGAGCCGCACGCAAGCGCGAAAAACCTTCACGATTGCTGACTTACAATCGCAAACTGAAGGTGTTGAATGCCGCAAAGACAACTCCGTATTAGATGAAATTCCAGGCGCTTATAAATCAATTGATGAGGTGATGGCAAACCAAACTGATCTTGTCGATGTCGTGCATATATTGAAGCAAGTCTTGTGCGTCAAAGGTTCTTAAATAGACTCGGTCATGAAAAAAATACTAACCGCCCTGCTCTTATTGCCGTGCCTCGCGCTTGGCGCACCGCAACCATTGCCAACCGGCGCGACATACGAGGTTGCATTCTCTCCGCGCGGACAGTCGCTGCAGATCGTCCTGAGTGGCATCAACGGCGCGCGCGAGTCGATCCTAGTTGCGGCGTACCCGTTCACGAGCAAGCCGATCGCCACCGCACTGCTCGACGCTCACAAGCGCGGGGTACGCGTGCAAATCGTCGCGGACAAGAAGAGCAACAGCGGCAAATACAGCGCGGTTACGTTCCTCGCAAACCAGGGTGTACCGGTGCGACTCAACGACCGCTATGCGATACATCATCATAAGTTCATGGTCATCGATGGCACAACGTTGGAGACCGGATCGTTTAACTATTCTGCCGGCGCGGTTAACAAGAATGCTGAGAATGTGATCGTGTTGCGCAACGCGGCACCGGTGGCGCAGGCCTATGCGCGCGAGTGGCAGCGGTTGTGGGATGAAGCCTACGAACTTAAACCCGCTTACTAGCAAGTCGCGCTGCATATGTTATGATGCGCGCACTGAATTACAATACAGGATAACCATCAATAGTGAGGTTCCCTCGATATTTCGTCCACCATCAGGTGATGTTATGCAGCGGATTTTTTCTGAGTTTGCTGATTCCTCCAGTGGTCGAGATATTGAATGGGAGATTGATAGCCAAGTGTCGAATGTTGGCGAGTTCGATTATAAAAGACTTCAATGTACTCAAAGCTGGCAGCCTTCATTTCGGTATGGGTAGCGTAACGTAGGCCATGATATCGCTCGTTTTTGAAACTGTTAAACCAGCTCTCGGTCGGGGCGTTGTCCCAGCAGTTTCCTTTGCGACTCATCGAACAGGTCATGCCAAATTCCTTGAGCTTGTCTTGAAACATCTGACTCGCGTATTGGCTGCCGCGATCCGAATGATGCATAACGCCGGCATCCGGCCGACGGCGAAACCAGGCCATGGTTAAAGCATCCGTCGCAATATCGCTCGTCATACGAGGCTTGAGTGACCAGCCTATGATTTCTCGATTGAACAAATAACCTGAATGTTGTTATGCCTTGGGAGCTATTATTACCACCTGAACCACCCCAAATGAGTTTGCCTTATGAAGAAGCCGGAACAGTTGGAACCGCAACCGCCGAGCAAGAGTGCCTTTGACGATCTGTTGAAGCGAATGCTATCAACACCGCCAAAGCCGCATCCGAAACCAGCGAAGAAAGTCGCAAATAAAAAAACCGCCAAATAGGCGGTTTTTTTATTTTAGGACCGATCGTATAGCTGGGTTTCCTTAGTACACACTTCCGAATTTTTTGGTTGATTGCAGATAATATCTTGACAAGCGCAGTTTGTGTGCGTATAGTGCGATTTGTGCTTGGTGTAGATAACGGTTACTTCCATTGGGCGGAGAGGGTCGCGGGTTCGAGTCCCGTCAGTCGGCAACGACTGTAGCTCAGCGGTAGAGCATCTAAATCTCCGTTATCGTTTGTTCCGGCAAAGTTTTGTGGGTAGTGTAGATTGCGGTTACTTCGGTTAGGGCCAACGCAAGTTGGCTGCTGGTTCAAGCCCAGCGTCCGCCATCGTTTGTTCTCCCAATGCCAACATCGAGCCTCTTTTTTAATCAGGAGGCATTATGCGTACTAATGTCAAATATGCAGGCGCTGAAAAAACATACGAAGGCGCGCTATCTACTAGAGTCATGACGCCAGCCGAAGAGCTGCGCCGCTCGGTTATGGCGTGCATGCTCTTCGAAAATTCTTTCTATGAATCCGGCGCAGATGCTGCGGGCCGCATGCAGGCCCTGGTCAAGCAGGTTCCATTCGCGGATGCGGCGCAAATTGCAATCGATGCTCGCGAAAAAATGAAACTTCGGCATGCGCCATTATTTTTATTGCGCGAACTGCTTCGGTATCATAAAGGGCGTGAGGTAGGCGATTTGATCGCTCGTGTAATCCAGCGCCCTGATGAGCTCGGGGAGTTGCTAGCTTTGTACTGGAAAGACGGAAAAGATCAACCCCTGACCTCACAGCTCAAAATCGGATTGGCTCGCGCTCTCAAAAAATTCTCACCGCACCAATTAGCAAAATGGAATAAGGACAGCGCAGTAAAGCTGCGCGATGTTTTATTCTTATCGCACGCAAAACCAAAGAATGATGAACAGGTTAATTTATTTAAACAGTTAGCTGAAAATACCTTGCCAACCCCGGACACTTGGGAGGTTGCACTCTCAGGCGGTGCCGATAAAAAAGAAGTTTTCACTCGGCTAATAACCGAAAAGAAACTTGGCGCACTCGCCCTATTGCGTAACTTGCGCGGAATGCTAGAGGCCGGGGTATCAGAAGATACTATTCGCGACGGACTAACAAACATGGATGCGGAGCGAATCTTACCATTTCGCTTTATCTCTGCCGCAAAACACGCTCCGCGTTTAGAGGACGCGCTAGAGCAAGCCATGTTCCGCTGTCTTGCGGAAAGCCCAAAACTTAGCGGCAAGACTGCTTTACTAATCGACCATTCCGGATCAATGCAAAGTCCTGTGTCAGAAAAATCGGAAATTTCTAGATTCGATGCAGCAGCAGCCCTAGCGATGATATTGCGCGAAACAGCCGAGCAATGCCGCATATTTACATTCTCGGATCGATTGATCGAAGTCCCGCCGCGCCGTGGCTTTGCTCTGGTTGAGGCCGTTCGTCAAGTAATTAATCCGGCAGAAACGCTACTAGGCGCTGCCGTAAAAATGGTCTATCTACAGTTTCCAGAATGCAATCGAATCATCGTTATAACTGATGAGCAATCACGGGATCGGCCGCCCCACCCACAGGGGGGTGGCTATATTATCAATGTAGCGGGATATCGAAACGGCATTGGCTATGGCCCATGGGTAACAATTGATGGATGGTCGGAGGCGGTAATTGAGTATATTCGAGCGAGCGAAGAAACCGCTTCCCAGTGACATAAAAGAAGCGCGGCTTGCTGCTGGCTTAACGCAACAGCAAGCCGCTGAATTGATCGGTTATTCGCGTCGTGCATGGCAAGAATGGGAATGCGGTCGTCGCAATATGCGGTTCTTGGTTTTTGAAGCATTTAAAATTGCTACGGAAAAATAGCTGTTTTTACAGATCGATTGTCAACCATGACCTACTTATTTGAAGATCGAGAACCAGATTTTGTCAACGAGAAAGGGGTTAAATGGTGGCTAGATAAAGCAATATCGGATTACGCACAAAAAGCAGATCAGAACGGTATTAAGGTTGATGCAACTGGGTTTGTGATCGAGATGCAAAATGGTTTTCGTAGTTATGTGTTGCTATCGAAGGGTGGTAAGATTTTAAGCGATGACCAGAAGCTGGAAGCAATATATTGTAAAATTGACATACTAAAACTTGCTGAGAAATATGATCGCCAAGACGCGTGAGGAGGAATTCATGAACATTAAGTATGTTGTAGTGCCGGACGAACCAATTCAAGGAATAACGGCGGACAATATGATGGAAAATTCTTAGAGGATTTTCTTGATTACGATGGTGAGCCCTCTCTTTATGTAAGATTATGGCATGTCCTTTCGCGGGAAGAGATGATGCAGCTATCTAAAGACTGTGTAACCTGGAGGAATCCGCAGGATGAATATATCAGGAAACGAATATCGAACGCTGGCAGAAATCAGTTTGATTATGAATTCAGGCGAACGATTCACTTCTATCCAGAGCCTTTTGATGCGAAATAAGTGGATATATACAGAAGGTATACATATCGAGAATGATATGTATAGAAAAGTCGATTTTTTAGATACATCGGGCAGGGAGCTCAAAGGTTAGAGCAGGAAACTCATAATTTCCAGGTTGTTGGTTCAAGTCCAGTTCTGCCCACCAAACAGAGGTAATTATGTTAAGCGGCCTATATTTAGCAATGCTCAATCCTATGATGACGGATGATGGGCTCTCTCAAATGACGAGGGGAAACCTTTAACGCAAAACTAAAAATGATAAAAAGTGTTGAAGATGGACTGGAAGGCTTACGGGGAGAAGAAAAGCAGGAATACATCCGTATTGTGCTTCCACAGCTTATGACTTTAGTTTTGATGTAAACAGAGGCGCGAATGAAAACACTAGAACAGCATTTTTGTGACTGGGAATGTTCGGCCTTTGGGTTTGGCTACGGAACAGGCGAGGAGCATGTTATTGGTGCCTTAAAGTCATTCTTTGAGCTATGCAATAAAGGAGACGGGCTCCGCGCCTACGATCACAAAGATATTGAAAAAGAACTCTCTCCGGCAACGGCATGGCTTCTTATCAATAAACTATGCAGCTTAGATGCCATTGAATACGGAACCTCGCCTCGCTATGCATGGCTCACAAAAAAGGGAGAAAGACTCAAGGAGTTTTTTGGAAAACACTCGACAGAAGAGCTTCTTAATATTTTGTGGGAGAACTTTGAAACTTGCGGCGACAGTTCACCGAAAGAAGATAATCCGCCCACAAACCCATTTTGGCATGACAGCATATGAACACTGAATTTGAAATCCTCATGTCCTCACACCTAAGTAAAGTGACAGGTAGAGACCATAACGGAATGCTTGAAGTCTACGTAGACAACATACATGGCGATCACTTCTTTTATCTACGCGAAGTCGATGCGTCAGATTTAATAATTTCCCTCTCTCAATGGCTGAAAACTAAAGCACTTGAGCGAGAAGAAGATAGCAAGCTAGGGCCGCTGTAAGAATGATCGGTAGACCCCTAAACTCAATGGACAGGAAAACCTGGATGCTCACAATTATGAAATGTTACGGATCAGTTGTAGTCGCAACCGTAGTGACAACATTAGAGCAATATATGCTTGACAATTTAGAGAAAATGGTTAACGCTCACGATGTAACCAGGGAGAAGTGATGAAAAAGATAATCTTAGTATCGATGTTATTGTTATCGGGCTGCGCTAACGAAATGTATCAACGCGAATATACACCGGAGGAGCGGGCACAGCTTCAAGAGGCTGTAATGCGGTCTAGAATAGAGCCTGTGTTGCTCCCGATGCCAGCGCCTGTTAAACGTTCGGTCAACACGCAGTGCTATACGTACAATAACCAGATGAACTGTACAACGCGATAATTCTGTATTTTGAACCAGATGATAAGAAATTGGGAAATTGACAGACTACGTGCGTTAGCGATGTGAATTGACCCCAGTTTACTAGACACCAGTAAGCCTATAAATTTAGGCCACTAGGAGGTGTCATTGTAACCCTCCCGTAAAATCAGTCCAAGCATAACTAGAGGTCTTTGGGCAAACTATGTAGCCAAAGGAGGCCTCAAATGCGCAAGAGCAGATTCAACGAGACCCAGATCATGGGGGTATTAAAGGCGGTCGAAGCAGGTCGAACTGTCAGAGAAGTATGTAGGGAGCACAGCATCGCGGAAGCGACGTACTACCAGTGGAAATCGAAGTATGGCGGCATGGAAGCGGCTGACATCAAGCGCCTGAAGGAACTGGCAGACGAGAACCGCAAACTCAAGATGATGGTGGCGGACCTAAGCCTAGAGAACCGAGCGTTCAAGGAAGTCATAGGTTTAAAGCGTTAGCCCCCGCCCAGAAGCGCTGGTATGCGGAGCAACTGCAAGCGCAAGGCTTAAGCCAGCGGCAAGCCTGCAAAGCGGTTAGGCTGTCGCGCTCGGTGTTCTCGTACCAGCCGCGCAGCGAATCCGATGAACCGATCATCGTAGTGCTGCAGGAATTGGCGGAACGCTTTCCGGAGCGGGGGTTTAGCAAGTATTTCAAGGTGCTGCGACGGCGCGGGCATGGCTGGAATCACAAGCGTGTGTATCGCGTATACCGAGCGCTGGGATTGAATCGTCGCCGGATGGGTAAGAAACGGCTGCCGGCCAGAACGCCAAACCCGCTGGTGGCGCCGGAACAGATCAACCGGAGTTGGTCAATGGATTTCATGAGTGATGCACTGTGGTGTGGCCGGCGATTTCGCACCTTCAATGTGATAGACGACTGCAGTCGTGAAGTGTTGGCAATCGAGATTGATTTGAATCTTCCAGCCACGCGGGTGGTTAGGGTATTGGAACGGATCGTCGCCTGGCGCGGCTATCCGGATCGGATTCGCATGGACAACGGCCCGGAGTTTATTGCGGCGGCGTTGGCCGATTGGGCGCAGCAACATGGCGTAACCCTGGAGTTCATCGAACCGGGGCGGCCTATGCAAAACGGTTTTATCGAGCGCTTCAACCGCAGCTACCGCGAAGGCGTATTGGATATGTATGTGTTCAGGAACCTAAACGAGGTGCGCCAACGGACCGAAATATGGATGACCGATTACAACGAGCAGTTACCCCACGATTCCCTCGGCGATCTCACACCCGTCGAGTATCGTGTTCTTCACCAGCCCGAAACCTCTAGTTTTAACTGGCACTGATTGGGGGAGGTTTACAATGGACGTGTCTCTATATATAGCTGGCGATGTATATCCGGCCCGAATGAGTCTCACAAAGGGTTTCTCATGAAACAAAACTCTCCGCAAATATTAAAAACCGTGCTTGAGCGAATACATACGTTTGAGCCGGATAAGCTAATGCCTTTTACAAAATTTCTGCCATTGAATCAAAGTAAAAAGAATGGTTTACATTCTGTGGAGATATGCGCAGGGGCTGGTGGTCAAGCGCTTGGGCTCGAACTTGCAGGGTTCAATCATGCAGCTTTGGTGGAAATCGATCGTGAGGCTCAAAATACGCTTAGATTGAACCGCCCTCATTGGAATGTCCTGGACAATGGTGACGTTTGTCAGTTTTCCGGGAGAGATTACAAAGGTGTTGAGCTTCTTGCGGGGGGGTGCCTTGTCCTCCATTTTCCAGAGCAGGGAAACAGCTAGGCCAAGATGATGATCGTGATTTATTTCCCGAGGCTGTAAGAATTGTAGATGAGTGCCGTCCAAGCGCAGTCATGCTAGAAAACGTCCGGGGTTTGCTTGATACAGTCTTTGATGAGTATAGAGCTAAGATAATCAGAGATCTTAAGAAATTAGGATATGTAGCTGAATGGCGGCTTCTCAACGCCTCCGATTTTGGGGTTTCACAACTCCGGCCAAGAGTTCTGTTTGTTGCAATTCGTAAAGATCTGACTGAAGGATTTTCTTGGCCAGAAGGGACGGGGAGAAGACCTCCAACGGTCGGTCATCTCTTGTATGACCTAATGGCGGAAAGAAATTGGAAAGGTGTGAAAGCTTGGCGCGAACGTGCTTGTGATATTGCCCCGACGCTTGTAGGCGGCAGCAAAAAACACGGAGGCCCTGATCTTGGGCCGACACGGGCTAAGCGCGCGTGGGAGAGCCTTGGGGTAGATGGGAAAGGGCTTGCTGATCTTGCGCCCGATACGGATTTTGTTGGGTTGCCGCGCCTTACGGTACGGATGGCTGCAAGAATTCAAGGTTTTCCTGACTCCTGGAAATTAAGCGGTAAAAAGACCGCTGCTTACCGTCAAGTTGGTAATGCGTTTCCTCCGCCTGTTGCGCAAGCGGTCGGGCAGCAAATTGCTGCCGCTTTATTTGCGGCCTCAAAAAGAAAACTTCAAAGGGCTTAAAAATGACGCAACGGGGAACAGGGGCAAGAGCAAAGCTGCGTGCTCATTTTCTTGCGAATGTCGGCAGAGTAATGAATTCTGATGAACTTTTCGAAGCATCAGGCAGAACTAGTGAATGGGGCCGCCGTGTTCGTGAGCTGCGAAATGAGGAAGGTTATCAAATACTGACTCATAATGATAGAAGCGGCCTTAAGCCAGGCGAATATCTTCTGGAAACCACCAAACCGCAGCCAGCTTTTTCCAGGTCAATAAGCAAAGAAACAAGAGCGTACGTTCTTGACCGGAACGGCTTTACTTGTCAGATGTGCGGGGCAGTAGCGGGGGAACCTCACCCTTATGAATGAGGGGTGCTATTCGGTGCGCCAACTCTGTCACGCGATGGAAGTTCATCCAAGCGGATATTACGCTTGGCGAATTCAGCCCGATTCGGCGCGTGCGCTGGAAGATCGACGCCTGGTAGGCAGAATCAAGCAATCATGGCTCGAAAGCGGAACGGTCTATGGCTATCGTAAAGTGCACGACGATTTATTAGAACTAGGTGAACGCTGCGGAAAGAACCGAGTGTATCGTTTGATGCGCACTCATGCGATGCGTGCACAAATAGGTTACCGGCGCCGTCCTCATGCACAGACAGGAGCGGCATCCGTAATTGCAGAGAATCGTCTACAACGACAGTTTAACGTCGCTGAACCTAACCGCGTGTGGGTTACCGACATTACTTATATTCATACGCAAGAAGGTTGGCTGTTTCTGGCCGTAGTGCTCGACTTGTTCTCGCGTCAAGTGATCGGTTGGTCGATGCAAGCGCGCATGGATCGCGAGCTGGTACTCAATGCGTTACTAATGGCCGTCTGGCGTCGACAGCCTCAGCAATCTGTGATCGTGCATTCGGATCAAGGCAGCCAGTTTAGCAGTCACGATTGGCAGAACTTCCTGAAAGCGCATAACTTGCAACCCAGCATGAGTCGGCGCGGCAATTGCCATGATAATGCGGTTGCCGAAAGCTTCTTCCAATTACTCAAACGCGAACGGATTCGCCGTAAAATTTACCGCACTCGAGAAGAGGCGCGCTGCGATATATTCGATTACATCGAAATGTTTTATAACTCAAAACGTCGTCACAGCCATAGTCGTCGGCTCTCTCCGGTAAACTATGAGAAGCAGTACTTCGAGAGGCTTGCGCGTGTCTAGGAAATCGGGGTCAATTCAATGTATAGCATATTTGTGGTGGGAATGTGAATTCTGATATTCAGAAATTAAGAGCGCTGGCGGTTATTCTTGTAATATTTGGACATATGCAAGGAAGTTTATTCCATAGCCCAAACATCCTCACAGAGTTTCTCTCGCACTTTTGGCTGGGTGGTGGCGTTGATCTATTCTTCTGTATTTCTGGTTTTGTTATAAGTAAAAAAATAGTATCTATCATTGATAATCACAAAAACAATCAGAATGAACAGTGGCAAATAATAAAAGAATTCTGGATAAAAAGGGCCTTTCGTTTATTGCCATCAGCTTGGTTCTGGATGTTATTTCCACTAGTCGGCAGTCTCTTCTTCAATCAGTCCGGTGTCTTTGGACTGGAGGCAGCAAACCTTAAAAGTGTTGCGGCGATCATTTTATATGTTGCGAACTTTGCGCAGGCGTTCGGGCCTGGGCTTGGTGCAAACGGGTCATATTGGAGCTTAGCACTGGAAGAGCAATTTTACTTTGCATTCCCGTTTTTTCTGCTATTCGTCTCAAAACGCGTGCGCTGGTTGATCCTACTGTTAGCCATCATTGCACTAACAAGCCACTGGCCTTCGTATAGCGTTTGGAGGTTGGATTCAATCATTTTCGGCGTATTACTATATTTCTTCTCAAGATCGGTTGGATCTAAATTGTTCGAACCGCGCGTCATGGAGACGCGCTGGGTTTCGTTTTCGATAGTCGGAATACTTGTATTGAGCCTAACTTTAATAAATCAAGCTATCCCAGGAGCTCAATATAAATACACAATTGTTGGCTTCTTTACCGCGATTCTTGTATTTATGGCCTCTTTCGATAAAAACTACATTCTTCCGTCGAAAAGACTAAACGCGGCTTTACGGTACATCGGCAATCGTAGTTATGCGATTTACCTGGTGCATATGCCAGCATACCTACTAACAAACGAAATTTGGAATAAAAAAGAAGTAGGCTCATTAACAATCGCAATAACCGGACTCTCTCTTATTTTTGCTTTTTCTGAATTAAGCTATAGATTTATAGAATCGCCGATGAGAAATTTTAAGGGGCGCAGAGAACCGAACGCTCTGCTTGTGGATCGATAGAAGAAGCGCCAAACCAATCCACAGCCTCATACCAAGCGGTTGCTCTCCACCACCACATTCCATCCTCTTTGAGACGCTTGTATAGCTCTTCATCGGCTTGTTGTTTATACGCATCCGCTAATAAACCTAACCGTATCATCTGATAGAGAGCGTCATGAACCAATGATGCTCGAATAGAACTTTTTGTGTCGAATGTTGGGCCACTTGCGCCGTCCCATGCGTAGCCTTCTTTAATAATTAGATGACCCAGCGTGGTTAGAATAATATAATCATGGCACACTGGGTATTCTGGTTTAATATCAATATCGGTTAGGTGATCCTCTGCTAGCTGGTATCGATACCCTTCCCTGTATTTGACCATTAGAATACCCTCTTTTTAGAAGGGGGTTCGGTAGTTTGCACGTGCACCCATCGTGGGGTTCTTTCTGGACTTTCCATCCACAAACCAAGTTCTTCTAATAAATCTTGATTGAGTAAACAAAAAGCAGTTAAAACGCGATCACGATCATCTATATCAGCCGCACGCGCCGTGAGATGCCGAGAGGTTTTGGATGCGCCTTTTGTTCTTTTGTTGACCGCGACCGGCCTCCAGCCGGAAGTTAATTGTCTGTCTTGGCCAAAAACACTCAAAAGCTTATTGACTGTTTCCACCGTATGCTTACCGTTTTTTTGAATTTCTTCCGTAAATTCTGGACGGAATTTCTTTTCGTATCCCCTCCAATATTCTTCTAGCGTTACCATTTAATGTGATCCCGCATCCAGTAAATGGCCCCCGCGACAATGGCAGCAGTGGCTGGAATAGCTTTCGCCATAGAAAGCTGACCTTTTCTTTGTTCCATAATCGAAATTAACTGAGTGAGCTTTGGGTTTATTTCTTCGTGCCATTTAAGATGGTAGTTGAGTTTTTCGTCAATGCGAATTAAAAGCTCGTGAATATCATCTAAATTTTTCATGCGCATACGCTACCGGAAATTCCGGATTGGAATATAGTTGGCGTGCCATTATCCCCGTACCAAGTAGTTGTCCCGCCAGTGCCCTCGCCGTTTTCTAGCCAGGTTAAGGTATGCCTTCCAATTCCAGGAAAACCTTTCCACGCCCCACCAATTTGTGCTGGAACGTTTGCAATAAAAAATGCTTTGCCGTTACTAATAAATCCAGATGCTAATGCATTGGTAACATCCAGACCAACACCAGCCGATACGTTAGATGCGCCGACACTATTTGCTGCGTGGTGATTGACTATTGCATAAACCTCGTCCTCAGATAGACCAATTACTATATCCAATTGGTTTGCTGAGCTATTATTTGCCTGCCTAAGTGCGTTCGTGTTATATGTCCAGGAATCTGTCGATTCGACTACACGCATTGGCCTGTCGACTCGATTATAATTATTCCAAACATGACGTTTAGCAAATGCATCATTAATTTGCGCACTACCATCCGACCTCATCGTCCCGACAAACAAACCAAGTCTAGCTCCAGGCCCATTGGTGATTGCAACCTTATTAACGTATCTGCCTTCAAATAATTCAATCTCAGTGGTTCCAGCGCCAGTTCCCCTCGAAGTATCCGAGCTCCAAGCCGGGCCGCGAGTTGCCCTTAATGTTCCAGAATCATTCCAGGCAAATACGTCATAGTTAGAATTATTAGCAACAGATGCGGGTGACTTTGTAATATCGGTAGTGGCCTGAGAAAGCTCGGTAAATACATAATTTACCCAAACAGTTCCGTTATAAATAGAGATTTGATTCCCTTTATATGGCGTGAAATAAACCGTTGTTGCACCCGAGACATCGCCTGTTGTAACGGCTGCTCCGCTGGTTAAGGTTAATCGCCCATTACAAATCGGTGGAGAGCCAACGGCAGAAACCGAAGAAACATTGACAAGCTGGAATTGCGTGCCATCATATTCAACTTCGGCCATCGAGTTTTGTGTTAAGTCGCCAGCACCTAATGCAAAATTCCCTCGCTTAGTAATATTTCTCGCGCCGAGACCTGAAACATCTAGAGTGGTCGCGGCAGTATTCGTATTGGCAACAATAAAACTAAATCGCTGGCCAGCAATATAAAAGGTAAGCGCTGGAGTGGTCGTTGCGGTAATGGTGTTAGTTCCGCTAACCGTATTTAAAAACGTCAAACTACCGTTCTGAGCTTGCGTAATCGATGCGTAGGTGATCGCAACTACATTATCCTGACTATAAATAAGCTGATTACTCGAATCCCTAACTTCGATGTAGTAATAACCATCCCAAAAAATAGAGGCTGAACCTGTTCCATCAAGTACAACAGGATTAGCATTCGGCACGCCGCCCGTGGCAGTTGTGTAAGTTTCTTTTGGAACGACCGTCCCCGCCGCATAAGTGTAGATTTTTCCGCCAGACAAAAATCCACCAGTATTATTAAAATACTGCTGCTGACCGTTTGGTATTAAAATTGCCATTGCTACCCCTCAAATAAAAAAAAGCGCCCTAAGGCGCTTTCGTGCTATTGATTAAACTACTAAACTATTTCGATACCAGACATTGTCAGAGTAAGACCATTACCAAGAGCCTGAACAAAACCACCCGCCTCGATCACTGAATTAATTATTTCCGGGCAGTTATAGGTTTCGCCCACCGCGATTGGTTGCGCGCTAATAAAAGTATTTGTTACGCCAGCCGTGCCGCTCAATGGAACCAGATACAAAGTGGCGGAAATTGGAGCTGCCGTAGTGTTGGTAAGCTGCGCCGATTTAATGACTGCCTTCGTTAATGTTGGAGCGGTGTAATAAGTCGTGGCCGATCCGGTTAATTGCGATCCGGATATCATTCGCTTTGCGGTTGTTGTCATTTCGTTTGCCCATAAAAAAAGCGCCCTAAGGCGCTTAAGAATTTGTTTTTTAAAACTACCAACTAATAATAATTACGATACCGTCCCCGCCACGCCCACCGGCTCCGCCCGTGGTTCCAGCACCGCCACCACCGCCGCCGCTTCCTACTCCTCCGGCCCCACCAGCGCCCCCAACCACTACCCCGCCGCTACCGCCACCGCTTCCGCCTGTCGCACAAAGCGGCGCGAAAGATGTGTTGCCTAAATTTCCGGCACCACCTGGGTCGGCTCCGGCGCTAACGTTTTGTAGATAATTGGTTATGCCGGTGACTTGTCCACCCGCAGTAGTGACATCGAGCACACTGACTCCCGCACCGCTTGCACCACCGCAGGTGATCCCGGTAGCCAGCGCAGCAGAATCGGCACCCACGCCGCTTACTCCACCAGCGGGGCCGTCCGAACCGGCATAGCCAACAAACAGGCCCATGTTCAAAAATCGAGTTGCTGTAGTTGGCGCGGCAACAATTCCAGACGCCGCGCCACCCGCTGCACCAGTTCCAGTTCCACCCGCATTCCCACCTGGCCCATAAATCAAACTCGGGGACGACGCAGATGGATAAAACGACACGACGCTATCCACACCAGCAATAGTTGCGAGGCCGCCTGAACCTACAAACACGTACAAAATATCGGGCAGCAGATAGGCTGGCACCAACAACGTTCCGATTCCAGCGCCACCCCCACCGCCGCCGCCACCGCCCTGAACCCCTGACGCGCGGGTAAAGCCATTTCCACCGCCCCCACCGGCTCCAATCGCTTGGATGTACACCATGCTCGCGCCGCGCGGTTTGGCCCAAACCTGAGGAACGGCAGAGGCAGAATTAAAAGTTTTAACGTTCGAACTATACGGAGACGGGATATGGCTAAAGTCAAGCATTAATACTTCCCGCCAGAAACCGAAACGTAATAGCCAGCCGCGACCGCTGTTCCTAGAGTCACGTTTATTTTGTAACCAGGTGGCAGTGCGAAGTTAAGCGGCAGCTCAACACCGATTAATGCGCTGGTTTCAGACAGCGTTGTCGCTGGTAATGTCACCTCCGCAAAAAGAATATTGTTTGCCGGTGTAGCATTAGTACTGCCGTTGTTGATAAATATCCGCGCTACGGTCTGGATATTGGTACCCGCACCCCTGAAATTAATTCGCCCAACGTAACCACCGTTGCTTGCGTCAGATGTAAACACAGTGGTTACAGTACCTGTCCCGTCCTTTGCTGTGTTAGCGGCTGATACGACTGCTGCGCCCCACTGAAAGTCGCCAAGCCTGGAATAAATTGGATGTATGTTTGCCATGATTAAGGGAGTGCTAAATTGTTTTTAAGAGCCAGAATCTGGCCGATGCTTGATATGCTCTTGATCGTTTCGGCTAATAAAGCTGTGCTATCAGGGGCTGTTGCAACGGCTACTGCTAGATCGTCGATTTTTTTTCTCATCTCCGCGCTTTGAGAAGCCTGATCGCTCGCGAACGAACTCTCGATAGTGCCTTCTGAAATCAATTCGATAACCTGGGTCAGGGTGATCGACTCGACCCCGCCTACGCGATTAAGCAATTGCTGAAAATACCTAACCCAGTCTCTTGCAATTTTTCCCGTGCGCTCGTCGAGAAAATCGACGCGCGGCTCAGGGAGGTTGACCATGCTCATGAACTTCCGAGCCTTATCTTTGCATGCGCACCAGTGATCGCGCGCTTCACGGGGTCGGTAATCGTTATCCTCAATACCCGATCACGCGAGCGCCCCATTCGAGTGATGAATGCGCGATTGCGATACTTGCCAACCCGACCTATCGATATTTGATGTTTGTTCCCAAACACATGGCCGCCATCATCCGACCAATCTAACAATATTTGCGGATCGCTTCCTTGTCCGGTTTGCAACCCGACGCCACCTTCGGCTTGAATCGTTAAGCGATCCCAATACATCCAATATTCATCTGGGTTTGAAATGTGAGGAGTGGTACGAATAGCGGGCAATGGATCGCCGTTATCGCTGTAATAATCTAGATCGAGCGCATATAAATTACCGTTTTCAAAATCACCGACAATGTGCTCACCGCCAAAATACATGTGGCAATTCGAACGATGACGGTTGAGCGTTGCGTCGCTCGGATTACGCCACGCGCGCTCATGCCAAACATTTTGCCCGAGCGCCGCCGATACGCCTGCGTCATAAACCCAAGTTTTATTCGCAGTTGGAAAAGTTAAAACGTAGAACGAATGGCCTTCGTCTTGATACGAATATGCGATAGCATCATCGATGCGCGAATAATTTTGAATGGCAAACTCAAGAGCTTCAGTCGAAGCGCGGACAGGGGTATAGCCATTGGCCTTCCACACAAGCCCAGGCCCCTGTTTGTCTTGCCCTACCCACATAATTGAATTGTCAATTTTGCAAACAGAATAAGGCGCAGCACAGCCCACTTCAATCGCAGTATCTGTACGAACAAACGGAAAATCACCGCCGCCACTATCAACGAATAACGCAGTTGAAACCGTACTAAATATCCATATCTCTCGATGGTCTACAAAATGGGTTACGATGTTTCCAGGCTCACCATCCGAGCTTGCAAAATCAAGCGCATCGAACGTCACAGTTCCAAGACCTGAAATATAAAATTGCTGCGTATCTGGTCTTACGAAAATGTAGTAATTGTCTAAGTAGTGAACTTGCTTTGAGCCATAAAATGCAGCATCGACAATCTGCGCAAACGAGTTATCCGATAAGTTGATGCTATAGCCATTTGGCCCGTCAACAATAACCGCACTAGCACCATTGGTTTCAATTGAAACCGGCCCATTTGTAGATAGCAAGCTGCCAACGAACGTGGCGGCAAAATTATTGTCCAGCATAAATACGCTGCTACCCTGCACCGCTACAGCGCTAGTGCTAGTGAGCTTAAGCATCCCACGAACGCCACCGATACCCGTCAAAGTTGACAGTAATCGAGTGCCGGGCGTACCATATAACGCCTTAATGCTTTTACCTTCTCCGCTTTCATCAATGACCGGGTACAGGTTGATGCAGTTTTGGCAATCTAAGTTTGGCGACCGAACGGTGTAAGCTGCGCCAACAAACGGGATATTCAATAGTTTTCCTAAAAAACAAAAAAGCCGCTCTTGGCGGCTTGGAGGAAAGATGAGAAAAACGAACAACTTTTTAACTAATATAGAAACAGGTCAAACGACCACAAAACAAACCTTTGCGTACCTCGGAATAATTTTTGCGTTTTCATTTTTATTTGTTGCCATGAGCCGCCTCTTAAATATCGAGCCGACATTCGTAAACTTTTTATGGGTCAAGGGTGGGGTTGTACTAACCGCCGCAGTTCTTTACGGAACTTGGAAAGTAATTACTGGGAAATAGCGACCGGGGCAGCACGGGAAAGCGCTGGAGCAGTTCTATCCAAAATATTTTTAAGCAAGGCATTCCCTTCCGGTGTATTCATAATTCTTATGAACTCTTTTTGATCCAGAAGTGCATTCCCCATTTTTTCCATGATTTGTTTATTCGCACTTCCGTAAGGAAGTTCGAGCACACGCCCAAGCATATTAACAGCAGGAGAAGAGCCACCTATCTTTTTCCCGAGCGTGTTAAGCAATATGCTGTTGGTACCTAATTTCTGGACAGTATCAGAGCCAACAGATTTACCAGCATTCATTGCGAGCTGGGAAGCATTCAAATCGGCAGAAATATTACGAAGTAACGTTAATTGCTCCGGAGAAAGCTTCTTGGTCAAATCAGGGGTTTCGTTTTTCAAAATATTGTTTAGCTTCGCAGCAGACAACACCGCATTTCCACCCTTATCTACCGTACCAGTTTGAATACGCTTTAACAAGTCATCCAACAATTCCATCTGCTCAATTGGCTTGCTCTGCTTCGAATATTCCTGCAAATACTCTTTCCATGTCGGTACAGGGCCTTTATTACTTTGCGAAGTGATCGTACCAACACTCGAACCAACAGGCCCAACCTCACGCGATGAACTCTGTTTTACTAAGCGACTCGCCTTATCGATTGCATCATCGATCACTTCTTTTGCGTTGATAAGCTGCCCGGAGGCATATCGTAAATTACCTGCTTCACCCTGTAGTTTTCCGCTCAAAGAATCGTTGATATCTTTTCTAATCGCATACAAAGCCTTCGCATCGATTGCGCCATTCGAAGAAAAATTAGCAATTCGGTTACGCACTTCGGATAAGGCTTGTTGAGAAATTTTTCCCGCGTTATCTGGCTTGCTTAACAATTTATCAATCGATTTAAGCACAGGCTCAGAAGAAACACCTCCGGCACGCGACAGCACATCTTCCCGCATCGATCCGGTAGATTCATCGCGCGCCTTTTTGGCTAAATCTAATTTTCCAGTGTTACCGGCATAGTCTTCAATCGCCGAGGTTCTTGCCGCATTTTGAGAGGCTTGCTTTGCAACTAAATCGGAATTGTATTTTGGATTTATGGTTTGCATGCTGCGACTTACCCCAGCCAATCCGGTGTCTCCAGAAGCCATCACTGTAGTAGGGGTGGACCCTGGAATTATTTCAGGAATCTCTCTGGCAAGAGAATTGGGATTATCGGCCAATTCTTGAAAAGATTTTTTCAGAATATTATCTTGCCCGCGATTGAAAAACGGCCGAACCAAACTATTACCTAACCTGGCCGTGCCGCCAATTAATGCGCCCCCAAACGGAATCGCACCACCAACAACCGCGCCCGTCCCAGCGCTTTCCGGATCGACTAAAGCATTGGAAGCAAAGCCGGTTCCGGCGCCGCCTGCGATCCGTGTAAGTAAGTTTTTAAACCCAGGCGTATTGCCCGCTCTAAATCCACCGGAACCCAAAGCATTTGCAAACGCTACCGCACGTGGCGACTGGGATATAGCCCTAACGCCATTTCCAAGCGCACCGCCTACGCCAGATGTACCAGCAACCTCAGCACCAGTTTTAAAACCACTGTAAGCCAAACTGTTTTTATCGGCCCCGAGCTGAGCTAAAGCCCTGTCCATGTCTTCACGGCGCTTGTTATTGGACTCTAACGCGCCCTTACCTCGAAGCAGATCATAAGTTATATCCAGCGGAGCAAGAAGCGTAGCGCCAATGCTACCAGCGCCACGCACAAAACCAGCAACCGAATTGGCGATATCTTGTGGTAATTCGCTATTAGATTTTGCATAAGCTGCGCTGACTTTATCATCTAGCGCTTTTTTAGATGCCGCCTTTGTTGAGCCAGAACTTTCCGAGTTCAACTTCTGCAAAATAGCCGGGTCTTCGATATATTTTTTGCCGCCGTTTAGCTCAGATAAAAGTGCTGGGTCGGTAATGTAGTCAGCCATTATTGAACCTTGTACCAGCCGTTACCATCATTTTCGTATGTAACGCCGCCAATTTGTTTTTGATTAGGCTTGGTCGCAGTTTCATTTTGGGGCGCAGAAAAAGCCGCTCTCCCCGCATTGTTTTTAAATCCCTGTATTGCCAATTTTCTGTTTGCGGATTTTTGAGCAAGCACGTCTTTACTATCGCCGGGCTGTGGGAAATATTGTTTCTTCCCGTTATCAAATTCAGTAGCGCCAATCGCAGCCCCAGATTCTTGACGAAGCACGGCATTAAGAAAGTCACGCTGCGCTTGCTCGGCCTTTTGAGCATCTTTCGAAAGTAACGCATTAGCCCCCGCTTCCAAAGCACCTCCGACAACCCACACATCCCCAGCAGCCTGTTTAGAATTTACCGCCGCAGGAGAGTATTTACCGTCTAAGTCGCTAATTATTTTATCGGCCTGTTCTGCCCTTGCGCCGTAGGTGGCCGACTTACCTTGAAACTCTGTTGGAGCCTTTTCTTTCGCGCCCAACGGTATGCCGCTCGCATCAAGCACAGGACGCGCAACCCCCTGGCGATCAACCATCAAGCCACGCTCAGAATCATAATGGCCCTTGCTATTCGCATCTCTTGCGCGCGCATCCGTCATATTCTGCCCACGCATCGCGACAGCATTATTCGCCAAGGTATTTGCGTCGGCTTTGAGATAACCCATCTGCTCTTTCGGAGCCATTACACCGCGTAATTTTGATTCGAAGTACGCACGCCGTCCTTTTTGGTCTGACTCTGGCGGCATCGCTGCAACGCCTTCCATAATACTGCCTGGGTCGGCACCCGGAAACTTCATCAAGTCTTGCGCAAAAACCGAAACGGCTTTATCGCTAATAACAGGAAGGGCCAATATGCCAGTCATTTTTTGCACGCCATAATCGGCTCGCGCCTTGGCTGTTTCGAAGTCTATTTTTCCGGTTTCAGCTTTTGTTTTTCCTAGCGCAACCTCTTCCTTGTCAACATCAGCGAACTGCTTTTGCAATGCGGGGAGCTTCGACCCCATCCCACCCTGCGCAACCCCGGTGTAAAGTTTGTTGCGATCTATCTTTCCGTCATCATCTAACGACTCTTGATAGATGCGATTCAATGCATTTGTTTGTTCGCTCTCAAGCATCTTCTCTCTGTTTTGATTGTGAAGTTGCTGAACTTGCAAAGCATTTCCATACATCGTCAGCGGATTTTCGACTTGTGCGGGTCGCAGTTGTAAAGCAATACTTGGATCAATAGGCATCGTTATCTTTCAAAAATCAAAGTTGCCAGCGGACTGCCAACCACCAGGATTCCCGGTATTTGCATAGGATGGGACATATGAAATCAAGGAACTTTGCGGTTGCCTGAAAGAATTCAACAAACTATTGGCCTGATAACTATTAACGCCCTGCGCAAGACCACTTCCTAACGCATTCGACGCGCCGATATATCCAGACGCGCGCGCATTCCCCATTCCCGTTTGATTGTCGGCTATTTGATTTGCGGTGTTTTGACCTACTCCAGCAAGTAAACTATTTGCGGTTTGGCCTATGCCTGCTATCGTCGCATTTCTATTGAACGAAGTGGTTTGGTCGTTGTTATATCGGTTGTAAGCGTTACCGTACTCATTCGATGCAGTATCTTGATTGAATCGATCCAACGCTTTTAACATTGCTCCGGAATATAAACCGCCTTTCGCATTTACAGCCCGACTAATTGCCTTTTCACCCTCAGATTTTCTGAATTCATAACCAGGATCGGCTTGGAAATCGGCCATCGAGAATTTTCGATCCAATGATCCATAATCAGCATCGTTAGACGCACCGGAGGGTGAACCCTGAGATCGCGATAATGCATTGGCGTATTCTCGATCAACGGCTTGATTAAGTGCAGACTGATTGCTACTGCCCTGCTGATACGGATCAACCCAATCAAGCTGTCCCCACTGTGCCGCCGCTTGTTTGTACTGCTCGGGCGTAAGCGTAAGCCCTGCTGGATTAGTTACACTGGAATGTTCGCCCCCGCCTGCACCGGTCGGAATGAAAAAATCACCTGCTATTTTAATATTTCCACCATCTAAAACAGTCGCTCGCGCGCCCCCGGGAACCAAAAACTCACGCGGCGCTTGGGAGGTATATTGCGATGCGAGCCTGTTATAAATTTGATCGCGCGATTCTGCAGGGGTCGCCGTCCCTCCTGAGCCACCCAAACCGCCAGGGGCGCCGCCATACCCCATCCGATATCTTAATCTTCTGATTGCCTCATCGCCGATTTGCCGTCTTTCAGCATTATCATCGCGAGTCTGGTTGTACATCTTGAGTTCGGTTTCGTTCGCCTTCTCCCCAGATGCAACCTGCTCGTTAGCAGCTTTGTCCGCAGTTTGACTGTTGCTATATGCCGAATAAGCAGCAATACCTGCTCCCACCCATGCTACAGACATAACACCTCCGGCTTAAGTTCTATTTGGATATTCATTGCTTCATAATTCTCACAAGACAAAGTTTCTTCAAGCTTTTCTACATCGGTTTCGTTCGTTAGAAACACGTTGATGAAAATCGTATCTTCATGCGCAAAGCCAACCTTCTGAATACCGGCCGGAGAAACCACCGTATATCCAGCAGTCAAGCGCGCCGATCCGGTTTCGGTAAGTACAGAAATATCGCCCTTTGCGACGATGTTCATGCACTCTTGTTTGTGGATTTTGCCCACCAAAATAGTGCCTTTTGGGATGTACAATTTGCGCAGGTACATCCCACCAGCAAATACATGCTCACACTGCATTTCGGTACGATCTTCGGGCGCCATTTTTAGCAAATCATCTTTAAGCTGCAATATTTTTGCGCGGATAATCAGCGGGTCTTCCCCTGTATAGTTAAGCGATACACTGCCTGTTTTTTCATCAAAAACAACCAACGAATCTTTCTGAACTGTAATGTTCACGGTAAAAATCCATTAAAAATATTTCCCGCCGCGTTTTGACCAGAAACAAATTCGCTCCGCATCACCGGAATATTTGAGTTAAGTGTTTTGATTCGCTCTACCGCAGATTCAGCCAAACTGATCTGCATTTGATTCGCCTCACCCAGGCCCTCAGCGCCCATACGCACCATCAGCGCATATAGAATCGCTTCTTCATATCCAGGCGCTAACGTAACGCTCGTTGTTGTGTCAGAAAATTGCGCGAGCTGTTTTGGCGACTGAATAAACAATGTCATGTTCGCTTGTGGCAGCGGCCAAATATTGATCGTTCCACTCGGCAATGTTGGGTTGTAATTCAGATAGCACGGGTAGCCCGCATAAAACGATTTTTGCGCGATGTTAGCAAAACCACTATCGTTGATAATTTCTATCCCATAATCGATACCCGACACACGCAAGAACGATTTAGTAATTTGAGTTGGTCTTGTGGTATTGAATGTCGCGCCAGAGCCAATAAGATAGGTTCCCAAATTCGCGGTAAGCGCAAACGATTCTTGGAACATTTGAAACACATACAACCTGTCCGTACTCCACGAATCGAGCAAACGATTCAACGAGCCTAACGCAGACTGCATATCAGATGCCGCTATAGATTCGCCGGGCGAGATATTCCCCACCCCTTGAAGTGCAGTGGTAATCATGGCCGCAGCAGTTGGCATTATTTAACTTTCGCAGGCCGACCGCGTTTAGGTTTTTCTACCAGAGTCTCATCCGGTGAACCTTCATCGGACACGGACTCTTCTTCAGCGGAATTCGCTTCATCTGCTTCAACGGCTTCAGGTAGCTCAACCCGAGCTTCATCCGAAACAAGCGCAGGACTATCGAACCACGTGCCCCCTAACGCATCTTCTTCTTGCCGATTCTTTAGTAAAACCGCGCCACTTTCGCTATACAACCATCTTGGATATGTCATAAGACCTCAAAAAAAATCCCCGCTGGGCGAACCATGCGGGGAGATTTAGACGAAAAAAAAGACGCTCGCGCGCCCATCGTCAATTACAAATATTACCCCTGAACAATGACCGCATTTTCTGGTCTTTGCGCAGTAAAGCCAGCCAAGATATCGAAGCGGCAAATACGACGGTTATTGAGAACGTCATAATCGCGAATGAAGCGAAGAGCAATACCATCGCTTGCAGCGCGAGAGGCCATATCCACACCATTTGGTATTTCCATATCCACAGTTGCCAGAGTAAAGGCTGATTTGTGGTATGCAACGTTTTGCGGATTCGCAGTCGAAGCAGTTCCAAGCAAGGTGATCGCCGCATTGTCAGCAGGCAACGCAGTTACGTTTTGGTATGCACCACCCGCGATAATTGCAGGAGAAATCACAGCAGTTAAATTACCCGAACCATCCGAAGCAGCAACAGCGGTGACAACAAACTGACGTAGATAACCTAAGTCCTGCTTGTTATCCGGGTTGACGGCATTTACACCGGCGATCGTGAAGCGATCACCAATTGCTAACCGATTCGCTACCGCAGCAGTCCAACCATCGGTAATCAATGAAGTAGTTGCCGCGTAAGGGTTATCAGTTGCGCCGACATTCGTTGTGCCTTGATTCGAACCATTAACCAATGGCGTACCACCCCAAACACCGTTGGTGTGCGTGACTATATTTTGCGAACGGATAAAATCGAAACCAAATGCCGAGCCCATCATGCCGGTTCGATATTGTTTAGAAATCGAATCGTTAGGATTAAACATGGTGGACATCGAAGCAACCGACTTAGCATTCGACTGTGGGTTCAGCAACATATAACGCTCATCTGGCGGCGCTGCATTGTCATCCAAAACCGCGCCAGCATTCGTCATTAATGTAGCAATACCTGCTTGCGTGGTTGGGAATGAATTGGGCGTTCCGGTAGAGTTACCGACCGAGTTAACCAAAGCCGCAACACGCATGTCCAATTCAGTTGCCAACCGTTTAGCAGCGGGCTCTAAATAACGCGACGCAAATTTGTCGATAGACAAAGTTAAATCAACATCACTAAACGACCAGTCGATACCGAAAGGTAGACCGATTGTTAATGGAGTAGTGGTTTCATTGATGTCCTGTAGAGACGCAGTGTTACCGCTCCGAATCGTGTATTGAACCGGGCGACGAATGGTAATCGTCGAACCGACCTTAGCGCCAGTTTTAGCGAATGTATCGTCATATTGACGGTCAATGGTGCCAGCTAAACCTAACTTGTTATGCAGAATCGCCAACGTAGTGTTGGTGATGATGCTACTGGTAATAATGTTATTGCTCATTTTTGCTTCCTATAGGCGAAAAAAAAACCCCTTGCGGGGTCATTTAGAGTTGCGCTTTTCGGCCTGTTTGGCGTTGTAGACTTTGATCCACTCTTCAGGGTTGGCCTGAAGCTTTGGATCATATAAATCTGAACTTGGGGCAGAACCCCTTGCACCAACCGGCGTAATAGGCGCGGGAGTTTGAGATACTTTTTTTGCTACAGGAGCTGAAAGCTTGACTTCCAACTTCCCTAATTCGACTGCCTGACGTGCGGGAGAAGAAATAGACTCGATACGCTCTGCGTCACTTTTGTTAGTTAGAAGATGCGCCGCAAGCTTGACACGCAACGGACTATCCAACATGGCCTCAATGGCCGCATCAGATAATTTCAGTCGCACAAGCTTGTCGAAATTAACATTCGGAACATCTTCCAAATCTTCCTTAAACTCATTAACGCGGGCACTAAAGCTCCTTTTTGCTTTTTCAGCGTCAAGATCATTAATGGCCCTGACTTGCTCATCAATTTTCCAGTTCGCCAAGGCTTCGGCGTAGGCTTCTGCATCATTGTCGAACTGTGATAATTGCGGCTTGCCCGCTAATGGCTGCTTCGGACGTAATTGCGCTAACTCTTGTTCATGAGCTTCGCGCCGTTCTCTTTCCTTGTCTCGCTGTCTTGCAATTTTTGCTGTTCGCTTTTCGAGAATTTCATCAAGCTCTGCTTGAGTGAATGTTTTCTCTGCCTGAGTTTTTTCTTCCTTCTGAGCCTCAGTGTCTTCAGAAGGAGGCGTAGTTTCTTTCTGAGCGGTTGACTGGTCTACTTCCAAATCAACTTCATTTGCTACCACTTCGTTTTCAACAGGCGTAACAACGCCTCCAGAGGTTTCCTGGATTTCCATTTACATTTCCTTCTAAGGGATTGCCTTTCGGCAGGCTCGGTGAAAACGCACCGATACGTTTTGTTAATCTAGAATGTCGCCGAATATAAAAATGTCGGCGGTGCACGCACCAGTTGATCCGGTGGTTAAACTTAAGTAAGGAATTGCGGTCGCAGCATCGGCAATCGCTAACGAGAAGTCAGTGATCGTCACGAGCTTTCCCGAACCCGATAGGTTGATCCACGATTGAGAAGATGGGACAAAAGCATCACCCGATTTTGTTGCGCCACTATAAATTCCACCCACACACGCAACCGAGACCGCCCCCGTTTTTCGAATCGCAATCACACGATTCATAATGTAGTTCGTGAAAATTTGATTCTTGACAAACTGTTGGTCAGAAGTGCTTTGCATATTCGCAGAGCGCAACACAAACAACAGCGGATTAACTCCCGCGCTCGTTCTAACGATAGTCATTTGTATAGTCCAAAAAATTGGCAATCAGCCGAGCCAATGGTTTTAGTCTCTGCAGTAGAAGAGTTACAGGCCACAATTCCCGTCGAAAACGCCATCCCATAAACGCCATAGTCGATGCTGAAATTTTGAGCAGCAGCAACATAAATATTAGAAAGCGGTACAGTGCCATTGGCGGGAAGAGAAGCAGAATTATGAAGCTGAATAAATTGTCCTGGCCCAGAGTTATAACCAGATATCCCGTAAAGCGTTCCTGCCGATGCTTTGATTACACTATTGGTTGCATACGCCGCTTGAGTAGAATTGGTTGGCGCGCCAGTATTCGCAACCGGGGCCAAGTTATATAAGGCATTCGTCGCAGGTGTAACAGATAACGAACCCGCACTAGTCGTTGCTCCCAATGCAGCAGGCAATTTCGCCGACATCGCTGCTAATGTTGCTTCAGTCGCCGCCCCCGTTGGCAGCGCGGAAGAAGAAACTACCACAGCACCAGTATTGACAGCCGTGACCTTCGCATTTAATGCAGACAACGTTGCTTCAGTCGAAGCGCCTGAAGGTAAGGCCGAAGAAGAGACAACGACGGCCCCGGTATCGACAACTGTCACCTTCGCATTGAGTGCCGATAAAGTCGCCTCGGTCGAAGCGCCAGTAGGTAACGCTGAAGAAGACACAACAACAGCGCCAGTGTTAACCGCTGTCACCTTTGTATTGAGCGCTGAAAGGGTTGCCTCCGTCGAAGCCCCCGTCGGAAGCGCGGAGGATGCAACCACAACCGCGCCGGTATTGACAGCGGTAATCTTGCCATCAATCGATGACAACGACGCATTACCAGTAACTTGCAGCGCAGCAGTTGCAGCCCCAACTGGCAATACAATCGTTGCTGAAACAGGTAAAGGATTTGCATCTGAGACCTGTGTAGTTGATGTTCCATTTCCAGCTTGATCGACTGTAATACTGTAATTGGCCATAATTATTCAGACATAAAAGAAGCAGATTGCGGAATTTGTTCAGGCGAAAAAAAACCGCCTTCTGGCGGTTGATCTGGCTGCATCATTTGTTGCGGAGGTTGCTCCATCATTTGCGGAGGAGGTTGCTCCATCGGAACTTGTTGAATCATCGGCGGTACCATTGGACGTTGTTCTGGTGGTGGAGGATTACGCAACACCTCTTCCAGAGTTTGCACAACAACCGCTTGTATTTCCTGTGGCCCAAAAGTTGGAGCTAACGCTTTCATACGCTCGGTTTTAGCTTTATATTCATCCACCTTCACTTTGCGGAAATCGATCTCTTTACTTTGCTCATACTCAGCGATCTTGCTTTCTGCTTGATCCATTTGACTGCTAGCGTTTTGTAACGCTTGCTCAAGCTGTTGCATTTTCTGTTGAATTTGCGGCGGTATTTTTTCATCGCCACCACTTGCAATCTGAGGCGGCAGTAACGCTTTCAGACGCTTAGCAATTTCTTCGCTAAACGGCATGTCCAGTGATTTAAAGTACAAGTCCCCAATGACTTTCATCAAGTCTGGATTGCCCTGCAAGATTTGCGTCATCGCATCGGCAGCTTCCATACGCTTAGTGTTATAGCTTGGGCCAACGGTTACGGCTACATCATAAACACCAACACCAAGGTTATAGATTTTCTTAACCGAACCATCTTCATCCACCGTCTCGGCAACCGCTTGAGGTTGATCCGGATCGATGTGAGCGAAATCTTCCGTGCCATCCTCTCCAATGATTCTAATCACGCGCTGAGTATCGTATACCTGAGGAATCATCTGGATTAAAACGCGGCCTAGATGTTCCAATGTGCGACCCATGTTATCGGAGTAATGGAAAGTACTCGTATCGCCTTCTTTTTGTCTTGCAAGAATGGCGCGCCCCGATTTCTCATTCGACTCTTGGCCTAACGATGCTTTGTACATTCCCATCGCAGATTGAATATCCTGCTCGGCGATATTCATATCTTGCTGTAAGCCAGCAGGTATTCCTGCGAAGGGTTGGCGCTGAGGCGAACCCACGACTGTTCCACCAAGCGCTATGGGCTTGTATCGCAGTACACTATAGTTTTTAATGTTCGCATCTTCCCACTCCGCGAATTCTTCTATCTGCCCGGCGGCTGCAATATATGGGGCCTTGGGAGCCAGCGTAACCATTTCTGTAAATGCGCTGCGTGTGTAATTGTATTGACGCTGCGGGTCTTTTGCCGATCTAATAATTCCTGAAAGCTGACGTCTGCCACTGACAAACCCTTCATTGCCTATAACCGGAAATATCGGAATATAACGCGCCGGGAAAGTCCCCTTTTCTAGCACTTGCTTACCGTTAAGTTTGGCCCACATACACTGATTGAGTGTAACTTTTCTGCTCTTAATGATCTCAGGCATTTCTTCGTTTTGTGCACGCCGGTTGTAATCTTCCCTCAAGATACTTGAGCCATCTGCCAACGCAAGGAGTTCTTGTTCTTGCTCTTCCAAGTAATAGTAATCGGCTACAACAACTTTTTTGTCACCGAACCACTCTTGCTCTCGGTCGGTTTCAAAATCTATTTTTTCAGCATTAGGGAAGGCCGCTTCAAAATCCTCCTGAAGCATTGCCTCAGTAATGATCCCCCATTTGTAGTCCGATCCATCGGGTTGAGTAGAGATCTCATCAACCGTAACCGAATCATTATCCAGCACACGATCAATACAAATTTCCTGCTCGAACGAATCTTGACTAATGTAATCGGTCTTGACGCGGAAATAGCCCAGTCCGCAACGAACCGCTAATTCAGCCGCCCAATCGTAAGCAATCGCCGCTCTAGATCGTTGCTCGATATGTCTTAGCAACCCTTGATATTTCTCTGCGACCTCATAATCCGCTTCATTGTTCACCCCACGAGCTTTAAGTGATGGGCGATTCTGACGTATATCGTTTACTACCTGACGCACATACTGATTGATCTTATCGACAACTAAACAAGGTCTCGGGCCATTAGGATCATTTTCACGCGACTGTTTAATCGCTTCTGGCCATTGCTCGAACAAGATACTAAACTTAAGATCGTCGAGCTGCGCCTGTCTTTCTTCGTAGTTGAAATCGCGGGCGCGCTTGTATCTTTTTTTTGCTGTCTCTAATAATTTTTGATCACCCTGTTTCTTCTTGGCCATTAAATACGCTCGGTCTTATATAGATGATCTATCTCACGCACACGATTGATATCCACAACCTCGTGACCGTCTAGCATCTCTACAATAACGTGATGCATCGGAATAGAGTATTGCTCATCACGATAGCTAAACAAACGCATGTCATCAACAATAGAAGATGATAAGGCATAGCCCTGATCGTAGATTTCCTGATTAGTCATGGGTTCCTATAGACGTAAAAAAAGCCGCTGGTGGCGGCTTGTGTAAGCTTAAAGTAGATGCGAATCATCCCAAACTAACGGCACTCTTTCAGAAATGCTGCCTTTGCTATGGGTCGATACGCACCTATTGCATCCATGCGGCGTTTGGCTCGATTACCTACGCCGTAGTCATCTTCTACCACAACGAAGACAGCTTGATTTTTCCCAAACATGTGGCCCTCAGAAGTCACCGATCTTTATCGGAGGACTTTACACTTTAATGTAACCACCCACCAAGTGCTGATTATATTAACCACCCATCCATCCCGCAACACCGCGATTCTGTCCGAGCGGTCTAGCCCTTTTAACTACCGTCAAGAATGGCTCAGCAAAAGTTAACCCAAGCGCATCGGCCATATCTGGCGATCTAAAACCGCGCTTCTTCATATCCTCTTTGCGCTCCATCTTGAGCGCAGAATTACTATCGTATGCGAATCTGATCTGCGTTAAATCAGCTTGTAATTCGTCACTATCCGGAATAGACGCAGGCTGTGCAATTAACCATTCTTTTACCTCACCCCACATCTCAGCGCGCTTGTTCGTGTATTTGGTCGCATTTAATGGGGACGATGCACTATTAACCGATACCACCTTACATGATGACGTATCGACCACTTCTAGCAATCGATCATAAACACCAGCGCCCAATCCGCCGACATCAATTGCACACTGATTCGCACCTACCTCTTCAATTGCCAGCTTCACAATACCGACAACTTCCATCGTATCTTTTTTGCTGTAGCTTCTAATCCAGTGAACCTTTCGACCCTCACGGAAACAGATCGATGTTCTATCATCACCAAATCTTGCAGGGTCAACGCCAATTAATTTAGGCCCATATGCTTCCGCATCCGTCTTTCTTGCCGTCATAACAAGCTCAGCTTTTATATACGGATCAAGCCCTGAAACCTGAAACGCCTCAGCCGCTGTTGCTGGATATTCTTGCTTAAATAATGTTTCATCCCTCAGCTCAGCGATCTTGGCTCTGCGCCAAACCATTTGCTCAAGATCAAGACCATAAACCGCGCAATATTCTTGCTCTTCGTCCGTCAGCTTAAATCCTTCTGGCAAAACTTTACGATATTCTGGCTGCCAATACCACGGCACGAATATCGCAATGTAATCAGACTGCCCAGCTTCAGCCGCTTGCCATTGTTGGTGAAAGAAATTACCCACACCATTCGCGGTGGACTCTAAGAACGCTTCCGTTCCATCAACATCTGGGATCGCTTGCAATATTCCAGCAGCATGCTGTTGCGCATTCGGCCAAAAGCCAACCTCCGAGCCGTGGAAGAACTGAACTGTTGAGCTTCGCCCTACCGCTTTATTTCCGGCCGTCCCAACCTTGTAACCAGAATCGAGCCGATTGAAATAAAGCTCTTTCGCATTTGCAGCGCTTGTGCTCGGCTTAACGGGCGCGGGACAGTTCTCATGATAGCGATTAGCGATCTCAAATAAATTATTTGTCGCCTCTTCTTCGTGCGTGAGAATAAATGCGCGCACGCCTTTTGTGTGGGACACGCGCCAATAGAACCTACCCTCAACATACGTCGAACATCCTTGCTGACGCCCTTTTAAAATTAGCGCCCTCACCCTTCCGGTTCTTGCTCTCTGCTCTTCTACACGCTCATGTATATATTGTTGCGCAACGTTAAGCTCGAAAGGTAAAACCTTTCCAGATTTAGCTCTTATTTTTAAACACTTTGACGCGTAGTGCTGAAAATCATCCTTTAACTTTTGACGTATTTCTTTTTCAGCAGGACTCATGCAAGATCGTCAATCGCGGTTTCGTGCGCACCAAATCTTGCAGTAGTATCAATTCCAAACGCCTCACGCTCAAGCCCAACCAAAGTTTTCAACGACTCAGTCAGACTCTTCATTGTTCCGGAACGACTGTTTAGCGAAATAGCTTTGTTAAGTAATTCATTTCGCTTATCGAAAGCTTTGTCATCTGAATCATGCAGCAATTCAGCTAATTGATGGTACAGCTCAACATTTTCTGTTTGATACTCAAGCTCGCACAATAAAGACATGACCAATTTACGCGAACGTGTAATGTCCGATCTTTGTTCACGCCGAACCAAAGCTTGCAATTCAGCATTAGCCTCAACGATTTGTTTTTCGGCGATTTTGGTTAGTGCGCTAACTTCGTCACTAACCGCATCCGCACTAACCTTCGCATCGGCCTTCGCTTGAATACGTAACGATAGATCACGATCCCATTCATCACGCTTTGCACGCTTAATAATTCCAGCGTCAGATACACCAAACTCAGCACCGATGGCTTTTAAAGATTTAATCCCACACCGATATTCAAGCTCTACCGCCTTCCAATCAATTTGTTTTTTTTCAGTCATGTTTTATAGTTGGGAAGATACGCATACCTTCCCTTTATCATTAACTAATACGATACACAGACCAAGCCGCCGAACCTGTTTTTCGAAGCCTTAATTGACCTGACGAATTCAAACTTCCAGCCGCGCTGTAAGCATGAAAATCCATACTGCCGACTAGCGTCAAACCCGTATTAGTCGTAACAGAAGCATCTTCAGCATCAACAGTCGATATATTAATAACCGAAATATCAAATGCATCGCCTGCCGCAAAATCTGGTAATGCAGTATCCAAATCAGCCGCAGTCGGTAATTGCTGCGCAGACGTTGCGCCACCACCTTGATTAATCGTAATAATCCCAGCCAACACCTCAGCAACTGTAAGCGTTGCCGACGTTGTTTTGGCAGTAGGTGCGCCTTGTTGTACAGATGTGACGCCACGATTCAGGATAACGCCAGGCCGGCCGACCGTACCGCCCGAAGAAGTTCCGCCCGCACCAACAGTTAAAGTGATCGTGCCACCAGGGCCACCGTTGCCAGTACCTGCGCTTGCAGCACCCCCCGCACCTGCGGTGATCACTAAATCACCACCTGCCCCGCCCGCATCTGAACCGCTCGATGCGGTTGCGCCACCTGCCGCCGCGATGACCGAGGTTGTACCTCCTGCGCCGCCTGCTGCTGCGCCGGTTCCGGCTTTTGCACCGCCCGCGCCAGAAGTTAAACTCGCTGCACCGCCTGCACCGCCTGCCGTAGTAGTTGCGCCTGCTGCACCAGCGCCGCCCGTAACAGACGATGCGCCACCCGCTGCACCGGTGCCCGTACCAGCACCACCCGCAACACTGCCTACACCGCCCACGCCGGAGGTCGCACCGCCTGCACCGCCGACAACAGTCGCCGCACCACCTGCACCAGTTGCCCCGCCTAAGCCGCCAGTTACACTGGCCACACCACCTGCCGCGGAACCTTGACCGGCTCCGCCCGCAACGCTTCCAATACCACCGGTTGCATTGCCTGCTGTTCCTGCACCGCCAGCTAGAGATGCGACGCCCCCGTTTCCGGAAGTTGCACCGCCCGCTGCTGCGGCGAGCTTTACCGCACCGCCGACCCCAGTTGCACCAGGTGTGCCACCGGTTGCGGTAATTGCGCCGCCAGCGTTGCTCGATGTGCTGGAAGTTCCGCCAACAATTTCAATTGCACCACCCTGAGCCGCCGCTAGGCCAGTTATACCGAGCGAAGAATCCGATCCGGTAATCGCACCCAGGGCAATCGTATTAAGATCTCCAGCCGACCCGAGAATAACAGCCGCACCCGCAGTTGCAGTCCCGGCAGTAACATCCGCAAGAGCCTGGATGCTACTCGAAGCAAGCTGATCTTCTTCGTTGACCGTTAATTGATGACCGTCCAACGTTTGTATTTGTACATTTGACATGATTTTTCTCGATTAATATAGATAGACAATCGGGCCTTTGTCGGCCGTGAAAGACGTTGGAACGGTGAGCGCAGGCAACGTACCGAAAGTTCCGGTAGCAGATGCGGCCAAATTTAAATAGGTACTTGCAGCGATCTTCCGGGTTTTTGTAGTCGTACCGTTACATTGCAACAGTACGAAATATTTGCCCGCAGGAGCGGCATAAACGGAGGTTAGATCGATCTCTTGGAATGCATCCGTACCAGAAGCCGTGACGCCTGCGAGTGCAGTATTGGCGACCAGCACACCAGAAGAATTGTACAAACCGAGAATTAATTCATCGGTGCCAGCAGTGGTACCATTTAATACCGCGATGCCGGTTACAGATTTACTGTAGTCCAGCATTAATTCAGAAACGTAGATCGTCCCTGCCACATGTACGCCATCGGTACCCAACGAACCGTAGGCAACCGAGCCAATGGGGATATTCGAATACTTAGCCAGCGTCGATAGCGCAATACCGCCCGCGCCAACAGTTAAAGCGCCCGTCGAATCATCAACGGTTGGGCCAATCCCAGAAATAGTTAATGCAGTCATTTTTGAAACTCCAATAAAAAACAATAGACGTAAAAAAAGCCGCTCTTGGCGGCTTGTGAATTTGCTGCTTAAATCAAAACTTCTCGATCTCTTTCAAAATCCCTCGCAGCAGTTGATCTGCCTTAGTTTTGCTTTCGACAGACAGCGCTTTGAAAGCAAGCGCTTTGATAGCATCCAAACAATCCATGACGCGATCCCTATTACAGAGCCTAGGGATTTCCGAGATTACATCCACATCAGTCGATCTGGAAGCGTGACCGAAAGATATCTTCCCAACTAACGTTTCGCGATGCATTAAATAGTTTCACGTGAAAAACAAGGTTTCCTGCCTTTACCGGGTTTCGGCGCTGGCTTTACTGGTTTTTTCATTCCCAATTTATTCCCCCAAGGTTGGTAATCACTATCACCGGATAGTGCATAAATATCACATCATTGAAAATAGTTGCAAAATATAACAAATACCTGTTGACATGTCTACGTAGACGTTATACTATGCATACATCGACACAGCAATTGTGCTGGTCGAGATACCAGGGAGATAGATATGAGCCGCGAGCAAATTGCAATTTTCATTACACTCAACGGCAAAACCTACTCTGCGTCATTTGAAACAGAAGCTGAACGTCAAAAAAAATTACAAGCAGAAGAAAAAGCCTTCGACGAATATGTTGCTGCTTTATCGATTAACTGAGGAGAGAGTTATGCTTAAAAAAGGCGCACACGTTATGACCGATTTTGGTCTTGCAACCCTAACAGGCGAAAAAGAAACCACACTTCGCCCACAAAATCGCAAAAATTCGTGCGGGCAATTGAACTAATAATCGACTACCGCATTCAACAAGCGCTGATTCTATACAGAATTTACCAACCACCAACCCACAGCGGCAACTAACATGGATAAATCAAAGAACAACTTAATAAGTTATGATGATCTTGTTAACAAAACAAGGTTGTTTATGGAAAAAACTATAAAAAAACTTCAATTCTCAAAATTTATGAAGAAAACAATCAAACGCCACGCTATCAGACGAAAATCCATTACAACGGAGAATCCCAATGACTAAGTCACCCTTTCACCTCTTTCCACTTGAAGAGGCCGAAAAATTCTCACTCTATATTCATCAACAGGTCAAAGACATGGAAACGCGCAGAAAGACTACCTCCACCCAACGCAACAAACGCGCTCACGCAGCTTTAAAAGAGGCTGGCGGCGCTCGCATCGAAATACTAGTAGATGCTGTAACACTCAAGCTTGTGGATCAACTCGCGTCCACATCCAACACGTCGCGTAAAGAGGCGATTATCTGGTGCATTCGGAATGCGTGCGAGAAGAATAGCAAATGAACAACTGGCCAAAATTCAATGTTGGAATAGATTTACCAAAATTCAAAATTGGAACAAAATTCAACATGCCATATGAGACCGTTCCGGCAGCCGAGGTCATCGAAATCTACAGTACATATAACAACGCCGGAGAACTGACTGGAATCCGCTATGCCGCGCAATTTGTCCGCCGCGGACACAAAATGATTGATTTTCGCGTGAAAGAAATAACGGTCGAACACGGCTTAATTACGCAGGAATAAAAACCCCTCACGCTACACCAGGGAGGCGGACGCGAGGGCTAAACTTGGAAATTTAGGGCGAGCTCTATCAACAGTAGAAAGCGGCACAGCCGGTAACGCTCAAATTAGCGTCAATCATAATGTATGTTTTCACTTTGTCAAGTCCAATTTCACAGATAATTTTGCGATTGCCCTCCCGCCCGCACTGACAATTCTTTCCTCAAGATTCGAAATCATATCCAAAATAAAATTACGCAAACCAGCATCGCAAATCAAACTCCTGCGCGCAGTCCCATTGCAGGCATTGCATGGCGCATCACCAAGTACTGGCGAGTTCGCAAGCTTCGCAACTCCGTGCCCACTACAAACCGGGCAGATATCAAATAGCCAAAATTCAAATGATAGGTTTGCAACCTTCAACATATCCTCGGCCGACAACTCCCAGCGACGCGCCAGCGCCTTTTTCTCCACAACCTCTCGCCAACGGTCTAGCGTAGGTGCATAGGTCGCCCTTTCGTTTGCATACTTCAAACGAAATAACTTGCCGCCAAATTCAGAATCAGACCACGCAATAGCCGTTAGCCTATCCGTATCATCTGTGTATTCCCGATGTCGTAAATTGGAGCTATGAGTAGCGCACGCATAACTTTCAGCGATAGTCCTTCGATTAGTCATTCCTTAGCCTTTTCCGCTGGCGCTAACTCAATCTTATTGATCTTGCCGATGAGACTATTCAGCGTTTCTTCATATCTGTATACACCATCCCTCCACATTTCCAACATTTCTCTTGTGTTAGCATGCGTCCGCTCCTTATGCTCTAATAATTGATCGCACATGCTCCGCACTTCGTGCACCCATTTCCTCGAATAGCAGGCGATAACACAAAACGAAATCACCAATAGCATGTAAGCAACTTCCAACCAACTTTTTATATAGATTGCATTAACCAACCCCGGTAAAAAACAACATGGGACCCAATAATACTTAAGGTAATTTTTCATTACAAACCCCTAATAAGAAACTTTATTTACACCACATTGACTCAACAATTCTTCAATCTCATCGATTGCCTTCCCAGACTTAATCGTTTTCATGCCGTACCTAAGCAGCCTCCAGCCTAATAGGGTGGCCGCATTGTATTTCTCCATGTCTTTCTCGAATCCATCCTTACGCGAATGCCTTCCATAGCCTGCCGCGCCCTCACATTCGATAGCTATTTTTTGAGCAGGAAATGCAAAATCAAATCTCCAGTTTCTCGATAGCTCAAACTGATATTCGCGCACCGGATAAATAGCCAAAGCTCGCATATGCAGCGCTAGCGTTTCTTCCAGAATCGAAATATTTACTACATTACGTAAGCTCATTTGCATTCACTTTCAGAATAAAATCACCTTTCAGCGCAAACAATGATTGATCTCTCATATTTCTAACAATACTTTTAGAAACTTTTAACAACTTTCTCTTTTGTATTTCAGTCAGAGTAATCTTCGTACCTTTCGCATAAGCAGGAAATTTAACCTCACCCTCTTCCATTTTTTATTCCCCGCCAAAACAATGGCTCAAACTCTTCAAAGAAAAACAATGCGCAGATCGCCAATCCCGGTGTATTGTATGACTTACCCCAACTTCCATTCATAAATCGCTGGAAACAGCCGGGGTATGTTTCATAAACCCCATTTCTAATCGGAGTACCATCATTAGCGACTGAATACCATGGCGTTAGTTTCCAATGACGGATAAAAATATTTATATCCACGCTACCTCCATTTCAACGCTGTACGCATAATTTCCATCTGCTTTGAATGATCTCCAAGCTTCGTTCCCCACTCGATTCCATTCTCGCTAGCCCAAAATACAGGCTCGCCATTCCCGCCTCGCTTGATCTGCGTGTTGATGTCGTCAGTACCAAATGCGGCTCGCATAGCGTCAATGAATACGGCCACGTTAGGCATTTGCTCTCGCAGACTCACGCACAAGCTCCAAAATCAATACCCCATATTTCCGGATCATCCCTGACACTGCTTGAAATCCACATCGGTTGTTTATTCTTATATATAAACCTAAAATTAAAAGCAGCCAAAATAACCCTCTTCATAAAAACTGCGAATTTTATTTCACCAAAATTATTTGTATTAAAAATAAAATAATTAAATTTCCTTTTGCGTATTTTAGTCATGCCCGCCACCAACAACTTTTGGAGCCAAAATTTGTAGAATATTCGACAGATTTTTACGGGCAGTTTCTCTATCCGTTATCGCTTTACCAGGGGCCGGCAATTCAACCAACTTCTTCGGGACTGGGTCAGTCTTTGTTTTAAATTTTTCGAAAAGATGCACCCAACGGCCACGAGCCGCCGACCATGTAAAATTTTTAAGATCGAACTCACCGAATGCCATAGCAGTCCAATACACGCCAGGAGAGCTCCATACATCAGTCCCGTTGTGGCGCTTCGATATTTGCTCAAC